>Ga0137403_10000017_pt1 | contig 166830 bp, 134 predicted proteins | sample CZOMad2_1_16fung_FD_122057 | JGI IMG/M metagenome (GOLD analysis project Ga0137403, IMG submission 122057) | Vadose zone soil fungal communities from Angelo Coast Range Reserve, California, USA - CZOMad2_1_16fungal (Hybrid Assembly) | ecosystem: Environmental > Terrestrial > Soil > Vadose... | reverse complement strand
GTCGCGCCGGGAGGAAGCTGAACGATGGTGATCAGGTATCCCTGATCCTGCTCCGGAATGAAACCCGTTTGCGCTCGCGAGAACTCCAGTCCGGCAACGCCGATCAGTGCGACGTAGATCGCGAGAACAATAGCCACTCCAGCCACTAGACGGCGCGTCAGATTTCCATATCCGTTCGACAAACTCTCGAAGCCACGATTAAACCAGCCAAAACCCGAATGGAGAAAACGACCCACCAGGCCATACGACGAAGTACCTTGTGGATCATGGTCTTTGAAGAGCACCGCGCACAGAGCTGGGCTCAGGGTCAGCGAAACAAAGCACGAGATAACCGTCGATGCGGCGATCGTGACGGCAAACTGCCGAAAGAAGAGTCCGGAGATTCCCGAGAGAAAAGCGGACGGAACGAAAACGGCGCATAACGTGAGCGCGATCGAGATCAACGCTCCACCGACTTCATCCATCGTCTTGTGAGCGGCATCGGACGCCGACATGCCGGAGCGCATGTTGCGCTCGACGTTTTCGACAACAACGATCGCGTCGTCGACGACGATGCCGACCGCGAGAACCAGCGCAAAAAGTGAAAGGTTGTTCAGCGATATCCCAAGCGGATACAGAACCGCAAACGTCCCGATGAGAGAGACAGGAATCGCGATCACCGGGATGATCGACGCTCTCCAGTTTTGCAAAAACAAGAACACAACGCCGAGCACGAGGAGGATGGCGATGAAGATCGTGATGACCACCTCGCGGACCGATTTGGCGATGAAAATCGTCGGATCGTAGATGATTTTATAATCGACGCCCTGGGGGAACTCCTTCTTTAGGTCTTTCATTGCCGAGAGGACTTCATGTTCGACCGCAAGGGAGTTTGCGCCCGGTTGCGCGTAGATCAGCAGCGCCGTAGCGTCACTGCGATCCATGTAGGAAGTGGATCCATAGTCAGCCGCACCGACCTCAACGCGGCCGATGTCGCGCACACGGGTCACCCGTCCTTGCTTGTCGGATTTGACGACGATGTCACCGAATTGCTCGGGTGTGGAAAGCCTGCCGAGTGCCTCAACGTTGATCTGGTAGGCCTCCTGTCCTGGAACCGGCGGCTGATTCAGAATGCCCGCCGAGACCTGCAGGTTCTGGGCGCGTAGTGCCGCGAGCACCTCACTGCCGTTTAGATTGTTCGCCGCAACCTTGTCGGGTTCGAGCCAGATGCGCATGGCGTACTCGCGGCCGCCCTGGAACTGGACGTCGCCGACACCTTCAAGGCGCGCGAGAATGTCCTTGATATGCAAGGTTGTGTAGTTTGAGAGATACAGGTTTTCACGCGAACTATCCGGCGAGTAGATGTGAATGGCCAGCAGTATGCTCGGTGTCGCCTTCCTGACTTGCACACCGAGACGCTGTACGTCTTCCGGCAGCCGCGGCAAAGCGTCCTGGACACGGTTTTGCGTCAGCATCTGTGCGACGTTCAAGTCGGTGCCGATGCGGAAGGTAACCGTGATCGTGAGCCTGCCGTCTCCGGTCGACTGACTGCTCATGTAGAGCATGTTCTCGACGCCATTGATCTGCTGTTCGAGCGGCGTCGCCACGGTGCGCGACACCGTATCCGCGGATGCGCCGGGATACACCGTGGTGATCTGCACGGTGGGCGGGACGATTTCCGGATACTGCGCGACCGGTAGAATTGCGAGCGCGCCGAGGCCGAGAAGCGTTATGAAAGCGCTTAGTACAGTCGCGAAGCGAGGGCGTTCGATAAAGAAATGTGTCAGGCGCATGTTTTCTTTGCTCTCTTTAGTCCCGACCGCCAGAAGAACGGATCGTTCCGTCTTGCGTTGCGACCTTAGTTCCGGGCGCGGCGTGTAGTAGTCCGTCCACAATGACTCGGTCGCTCGGCGCGAGCCCGGACCGGATCACTCGCAAACCGTCGCGAATCTCCCCTACTTCCACTCGCTTTGGAGCGACCGTCCCGTCCACCGAAACGGTCATGACCATATGTTGCGATTGATCAGGCAGCACTGCAGTGTCCGGAACGAGGAGGGTCGGTGAAGGAGGCGCGACGACCAGTCGAACACGAGCGAACAGGCCCGGAGTCAAAACCAGATTGGGATTCGCAACTGTCGCCCTGGCGTGGATCGTGCCGCTCGAACGGTCGAGAACATTGTCCAGAAAATCGAATACACCGCTTCGCGCGTACTGACCGTCGTCGCCGAGCGCAACCTCAACCTTCTGGACATGCCTTCCCTTGAGGTGGCCGCGATACTTGGAGTACACCAGGAAATCGGACTCGCTCATATCAAAGTCAAGGTAGATCGGATCAAGCGACACGAGCGTCGCGAGCAGCGTCGTCGGACTCGTCGCGGTGCGACTGCCAGCAATCAGATTGCCTACCGAAACGAGATGCGTGCCCATGCGCCCTGTGAACGGCGCCGCAATCCGGCAATGGTCGAGGTCGAACCGTGCATCGCGGATTCGGGCTTTGGCCTCTTCGACTGCAGCGCGCGCCGACCGCTGATCGGATATGCGCTGGTCCACGTTTTCGACCGATCCAGCGTTGCTTTGCTCCAGATCTTTGGCACGGTCAAGTTGCCGGTCAGCCAGTTCCAGTCGAGCCGCCGCAACCTCAAGCTGGGCGTTCGCTTCAGCAAGTGTTATTTCGTAGGGTCGAGCATCAATTGTGAAAAGCAGGTCGCCCTTCCGAACAGCGTCCCCATCCTTGAAAAATATTCCCGTAAGCGTACCGCCCACTTGTGCGCGCAGTTCGACTTGCGAAACCGCCGCGAATTGGCCAAGGAAGCCCAACCGTGTGTCGATGTCTTGCGCCAACGGCTTGCTCACCACGACTTGTGGAAGCGCAGCGGGCGGAGCACCGGCGGAACTTCCGCTCGCCCTAGGCGAATACTTGAGCCATGCACCCAGAAACACTATCCCTGCTAGGACGGCGGCAACCCACAGCTTGGCCGAAGTTCGTCCACTGATTCGCCGCTCCTTGTTCTCTACCCGCTTGTGGGACCCCACTTCCGTTCCTGTCAGCATTCTTTTAGTTCTCCCGATGTATTGTTCTTTTCATCTGCACAATCAAAACGAAGAAAAAGTCAACGCGTCTTTTGCCTGATCTGACCAACCAGATGAGCCAGGGTGATTTTCGCGAGCGATCTCTCGAAGCTGTTCTGAGCCTGAGCAAGCAGCCCCGACATACACTCCTTGAGGTGGCAGCTGACCGGACACCTCTTCTCTACCGGATACGAATGAATCGCAAATGCCGGCGGCGCTGCACTGGCACGGTATATGTCGAGCAGCGTGATCTGTCGCGGAGAACGCGCAAGCACACTCGCTCCGCTCATGCCCCTCTTTGTCACCACCAAGCCCGCCTTCGAGAGCTTGGAGAGCGACTTTCGAACGAACGTGGGGTCGGCGTTGACACTCTCGGCCAGAGTCGCCGACGAGATTTCCTCGCCGTGGTAGTAACCCAAGGCAGCCATGATGTGCGCGGCAACCGTAAATTGGACGCTTCTTACTGACATACGTTCTCCTGCGCAATATGTGATGCTCAACAGCACAATTGGTTATACTTTCTTTTGGTCCCAGGTGCCAGCCATCCGATTCCTGAACAATCCGCAGAATGACTTAAATGAACCGCGGGATCAGGTACCCAGGCATCCGGGTCTAACAGGTTGTGCGAATCAGTACCGCAGCAGGTCATCAACGCACTTAGAATTTTGTCCACTGCTGGAAACTCACCAGAGTCATCGCTCTCTCAGATCTAGGCTTACCACCGGTTCCCCTTCCAAAGGCGAGAAGAAGGCCCTCCGGTGAGACCCAGATGACAAACTTCAAATGGAGAGGGGCTGTCAATTCAAACTCTTCGGCATTCCATTGTCGACCTGCTGCCGTGATCTGTTCCTGCCCGGAGTATTTCAGCTGTGCATCCATAACCGTCCCGAAGATAGGGAACGTTGCATTGGGTTCATGGAGCGTTAGGAGTTGTACCTGGCTCTCTCTGGTTGGGTCTCGATCCGCGGAACGCGCGATACTTGCCAGGGAAAACGCAGAGAGTGGCCAAAAGAATCCATAGGGTTCTTTGGCTGGCATATCCCACCGAAAGCTTTGATCTGGGACGCTTGAAGCCGACGAACAGACGATCCCGTCAGATAAGAAGTCACAGGCGAGGGGGCCGGAATCATGTCTCCACCGAAGCTTTGTGCTTTCCTTCACTCCGAGAACGAGAAATGCCGAGGACAGACGAACGTGGAAGCCGTTATTCTGCAATTCACCTTTGGGAGATTCGTAGCTTCTCTCGCCTTCCACCTCTAAGCTACCATCCTTTAGCCGCCAAATCGTCCATGACTCACGAAAGTTATAGACTCCAGGGGCGGATAATCCGATACCGCCCTCTTCGTTTTGTTCGAACCAACAGCCACAGCATCGAAGGTTCAGGCGCCAGCCACACGGTCCACGTGTCCAGGGGCGAAGGAGGTTGCAGCTCTGATCGAGGGAAGCTGTATCGCAGCCGCAATAGAAGAACGTTGCAGACTCGACGCGATCGCAGAAAAAGATCGGGCGGTTCACGGTCTCTTCCGCTGCTGGCTTCCCATGGACCCCGGAAGATGGTTTATGTCAAAGGTGTGGCTCATTACCGGTGCTTCTCGCGGCCTATCGAGCTGAATCCAAGATCAGATTCTTTTTGAATGCGCGTTCAATCACGGCGGCGGCCAAGTCTAGCCCCAGAGTCCGTGCACCGAATTTTGGCGCACACTTGATGCACAGTAGACTGCAAATGAGGTTATCTGGCGCAACTGAGAGCGCTGTAAATCATTCAAAACAAACGAAGCGTGGTGAGTACGAGCAGGGCGGGATGAATTAACAAACCGCCGCTGCTTCTTTCTCTCTTCGCAACATCGCGGTCGAGACGGACCTTCCGTGACACGGACGAGGGCAGATCCGGCCAACCTATTTGCTACTAAACTTGCTACTAATTTCAGGCGATTTGAGGCTATTTCAAGCCCTTGTGAATGCTGAGGATAACTTCAAATCATTTGGCCCCGTTGAAAACAAGAGACATACCAGCGCTCACCAACCCTCACCTCCCTCTCAACAACAACGGTTCCAATCCCCCCTCCTCCGCCAGTTCGAACGTCCCCTCCCCGCACGTAGGTATTCGCGTGTATTCTGTCCTACCAACCATGAGCGCGAATCCGCCAGAACCTGGCTTCTTCACACAGAACGAACTTCTTTCCCAGCCGCAAGTCTGGCAGAAGACGCTGGGCGATTTGAAATCGAGCGCATTGCTCGAATCGCTCCACGAAAAAACAAAATCGAAGACGGAATGGCTGTTTGTCGCGTGTGGCTCGAGCCTTTATCTTGGAAGAACCGCTGCAAGTTCGTGGACCTTTCTGACGGGATTGCGTGCTCGCGCAATTCCCGCGTCGGAACTTTTACTTTTTCCAAGCGCGGATTTTCTTGATCTAGAAAACACCCAGGCAGTCATGGTCTCGCGTTCAGGAACCACGTCAGAAACTGTGCGCGCTGCAAATTTGCTTTCCCGCGATTATAAAATTCCAACGCTCGCGCTCACTTGCACGAAACCTTCGGCGCTTGCGGATGCTTGCGACCTTACCCTTGCTCTGCCGGACGCCAATGAAGAAAGCATGGCGATGACCCGCTCCTTCACTTCACTTCTCTTCGCCATGCAGCTTCTCGCGGCGCGTCGAGCAAGCAACACGGAATTTCCAGCGAAACTGGAAATGCTGCCCGCCCATTTTGCTCCACAAATTCATTCCCTGGCCGCACGAATGAAAACTTTCGTGGAGCAGCACAGCTTTGCCGATTACGTTTTTCTCGGCCAAGGTCCTTACTATGGAATTGCCAGCGAAGGAGCCCTGAAAGTTACGGAGATGTCCTGCTCGTACGCGCAGGTTTTTCACACGCTGGAATTCCGGCACGGCCCGAAGACCATCGTTGGGCCGGAAACTTGTCTCACGTTCTTTCTGAGCGAAAGCGGTCTGCAGACGGAATCGGAAGTCCTTGAAGAAATGAAAGAACTTGGAGCCACCACAATCGCCGTGTGCAACCGTTCGAACGATGCAATCCGCCGTTCGAGCGATCTCCTTTTCGAACTGGGCGCCGATGTTCCGGAGTTGACGACGCTCGCGCCATTTCTTGTTCCGGCCCAACTGCTCGGCTACCATACGGGCATCAAAAAAGGCTTGAATCCCGACCACCCGAAAAATCTGAGCCACGTTGTGATCCTCGACTAGCACCGCATCGCACGCGTTCGGCTCTCGGTAAATTTATCTAAATTCGGCCTCAAGTAGGGCTTCCTCCTACACGGTAACTGTTGCGCGTTTCAGTTATTACTTGGCCAAGCCAAGTTCATCCAGTCCAGCCCTCACTCACGTCAACCCTTACAATGGGGTGGTATTGTTCTATGTTCTCCTCCCGCACTCTCTCTTGGCTTGTGGCTGTCTGGGCCGTTGTCCTGGGCACGTATGCCCTCGCGCCATTTGTTTTGCACTCGGGACAATCTCTGACTTCGTTTGGCGACATCGTGCAATGTCTGGTGCCGCTCCTGGCCAACGCCGGCTTGTTGATGAATGCGGGAACGCCCCATTGGCGCCGCAATGTTTTCTGGATGTTGGTGGCCATGAGCTGCACGCTGTGGATGATTGGCCAATTTCAGTGGACCTATTACGAAGTGTACTTGCACAAGGATCTTCCGGACCTCTATCCAGGTGACATAACTTTCTTTCTGCGTGGCGTTCCGATGATGGCGGCGCTCGCACTGCGGCCGCATTTGAAGCGGGGGGAACTCCGGCTGCGATTCGGCTATCTGGATTTCGCGCTGCTTCTGACGTGGTGGGTATTCCTGTATGTGTATGCGGTGCTGCCGTGGATGTACGCAACGCCGTCGGCTGGGCAGTACCACTTCGGAATCGTTATCGTCACTAACATCCAGAACACGATAATCGTACTCGGCTTGGGAGTGCTCTGGTTGCGGACGCGTGGCGCCTGGCGTGTTGTTTACGCGCATCTTTTCGGCGCGGCGGCGATGTACATGCTCGCTTCGCTGATGATTAATGTGGCCATCGGCGACAACCTTTACAAAACGGGAAGTATGTACGATTTGCCTTTGATCGCGTCGTTTCTGTGGTATGGGATGGCGGGATGGATTGCAAGCAAACTGGAGAAACAGCTGGATGCGCCCACCGAGGGCCCCGACGCGGAAAGAGATCAGCAGCGGAGCGAAACGACGTGGGCAACGCGCCTCGCGATGACCGCCGTGATTTCGCTTCCGATCTTTGCCATCTACGCGCTGAAGTTTTCCCAGGATTCTCCGCAAGTGCGGGATTTCCGGCTGCTGGCGACCGTGGTCGCTGCCGTTCCGCTCGGATTCCTCGTGTTTCTGCGGCAGCATCTGGCCGACAACGAGCGCGTGCGTTTGCTGGAGAAGTCCGAACAATCCATCGAAAATCTGCAGCGCTTGCAGACGCAGCTCGTGCAATCCGAAAAATTGATTTCGCTGGGTCAGCTCGCTGCTGGCGCAGCGCATGAAATCAACAATCCGCTGACTGCAATTCTGGGATATTCGGATTTGCTCGCGGACGACGAGGCATTGCCGGAAAAAAGCCGCACGATTGCCGCCAAAATTCGCGATCAAGCCCGTCGGACCAAAACTCTCGTCGGAAATTTGCTGAGCTTCGCGCGGCAGGTTCCCCCGGAACGCGCTTTGCTGGATTTGAACACGGTGGTGAGCAACGCGGTGCAACTGCGCGCCCTGGATTTGCGCAGCGGAACGACCAAAGTGGAATTGCAGCTTGAATCCGTGCTGCCCGGCGTTCGCGGCGATGGAAATCAGCTGATGCAGGTTTTTTTCAATATTGTGAACAACGCGGTCGACGCGATGGAATCCGCGCACGGCGGCGGAACACTTACGATTAAAACCGTGCGCGACCGCGCCTCCGTTGTCGTCCTCTTTTCCGACACAGGACCGGGAATCAAGGAACCCCACCGCGTTTTTGACCCGTTTTACACGACGAAACCCGTGGGCAAAGGCACGGGCCTCGGCCTGAGCATTTGCTTCGGCATCATTCAGGAGCACGCGGGAAAAATTCTTTGTTATAACCGGCAGGAAGGCGGCGCGGTGTTCCGTGTCGAATTGCCCGCCGTGCTTGCCGTTCTGCCCACTCGCGAAGCACAACTGAGCGGCGCGAGTTCCGTGCAAAAACCCTCCTGAAATTTCCTCGTTCTCTCTTTTGCGGAGAAAATCAGCGAAATAATTTGGCTGTGTTGGAGTCGTGCTAGAGTTTTCGGCGCGGAGCAAAGCCAAGGAGACCTCATCTCATGCAGGATGCTGCAATCGTCACGGAAAAGTTGACGCGAAAATTCGGCGCGTTGACGGCGGTGGATCAGGTTGATTTGGAGGTTGCCGCGGGGCAATTCTTCGGGTTTCTTGGACCGAACGGCGCGGGAAAATCTACCACGATCAAAATGCTGACGGGTTTGCTCACGCCAACGGCCGGCAAAATGCAACTTCTCGGAATCGACTTCGCGCAAAACCCAGTGGAGGTGAAGCGCCAGATCGGCGTGGTGCCGGAAGGAATGGGGCTGTTTGAACGGCTGAACGGGAGCGAATATCTGACATTTGTCGGAAGAATGTACGGGCTCGATAAAGCAACGACAAAACAGCGGAGCGAAGAGCTTTTGGAATTTATGCAGCTTGCTGATCGCCCGAAAACGATGATCGCCGATTATTCGCACGGCATGCAGAAGAAATTGGCTCTAGCCGCGGCGGTAATTCATGGGCCGAGAATCCTCTTTCTCGATGAGCCGTTTGAAGGGGTGGATGCCCTGGCCGCGGGTGCGTTGAAAGCGCTGCTCGGAAGAATGACGGAGCGCGGTGCGACGATTTTCTTGACTTCACACGTGCTGGAAATTGTCGAGCGGCTTTGTAGCCATGTGGCCATCATCAACAAAGGAAGATTGGTTGCGCAAGGATCGCTCGAGGAGTTGCGCGCGGGAGTTCCGGGCGCTGAAGGGCGAACAACGACTCTCGAAGAGATTTTCCTTTCGATCGTCGGGCAGGGCGGTGCGGAGCGGCCCAACGTGGAGGAACTTTCGTGGCTGATGTAACGCGCCTGCCGGGACTCTTCGAGCAGATCTGGCTTGTGGCTGGATTACGCTGGCGAATTCTGCGCAACGGCCTGAAAACGAAAAACAGGATGTGGGATCTGATCGGCGTGGTGATCTCCTCGATCATGGGCGTCATTCTGGTAGTGGGACTGAGCTTTGCAGTTTTCTTCGGGACACTCTCTTTTCTTCAAACTCATCGCGAAGCCCGGATTGGCCTGCTGTTTTGGGCAATTTTTGTATGGTGGCAAATATTGCCGATTTTCGTGGCGGGTTTTTCTCCTTCCTTTTCATTTCGCACGATTCTTCGTTTTCCCTTGAAACTGTCGGCGTTCTATTTGATTGGACTCGCGTACGGACTCGCGGATTCCTCGGCGATTGCGTCCGTGATTTGGCTCTGTTCGATGACGCTGGCGGTGGCGGTCGAAAATTTATCGCTGCTTCCGGCAATGATTCTCACATGCGTGCTGTTTGTAGCGACGAATGTGACGCTTGAGCGATTGATTGGATCATGGGTCGAAAAAGTTCTCGCCAAGCGCCGCACTCGCGAACTATTTCTGGCTCTTTTTATCCTGTGCATGGTGAGCTTGCAGTTTCTTGGCCCGGCCATCCAAAAATTTGAAAAATCCGCGAGGCCGGACGTGGAACGCATCGTACGGTACGCGCAGCCTTTTCCCGGGTCGCTGGCGGGAAAAATCCTGGCGGGCTTTGTGTCCGGCGATTTCGCTGCAGTAGGCGTCGGGACGGCGGAACTCGCGGGTTACGCGCTGCTCTTCGGCGGATTGCTATTTGGGCGATACCGGACGCAGTACCGCGGCGAGGAACTGAGCGAGACGATGGCGCCGGCGCGTGTTTCCCCGAAGCTTACACATGGCTCGCGCGGAGCGGCATTCCCACGAACCGACCAGCAAACGGAACTTTTGCCCGCAACAATTTCCGCCGTGCTGGGAAAAGAGATCCGGTATTTGCTGCGAAATGGTTTTGCGGCCATGCTGCTGTTTCTTCCGCCTGTGCTCGTGCTGCTTTTCACCATGCAATTTGGCGGCGCGCATCCGACTTCGATCAAACATGGAGTTTCGCCGGTCTTCTTTTTCCCCGGAATGATGGGCTACCTGATGCTGATGTTGATGGCGCCTTCCTATAACAGTTTTGCGTTCGAGGGGCGCGGGATGCAGACGTATTACATGGTGCCCGTAAGATTTCGCGACGTTCTCATTGGAAAGAATTTGATGACGGTGAGTTTGCTGACCTTTGAAATCGCGCTGTGCGCTGTGATGCTGGCGTGGAGCGTGGGCTTGCCACCCTGGCCGATTTTCTTTGCGACGATCAGCGCGCTGGCTTTTGCGGTGGTGGGCCAACTGACGATTGCGAACTGGTCGTCGCTGACGTTTCCGAAAAAAATGGAGTTCGGAAAGATGCAGGGGCAAAGGCAATCCGGAATGGCCGCCCTGATCGCGTTCGGCGCGCAGATTGTATTTGGCGGCGCGGCGGGACTCGTGTTTTTCATGGGGCGGCTCAGCGGAAACGACTGGCTCCCAACGGAAATATTCTTGTTTCTGGCGATTGCAGCGCTGGGCGGATACGTGGCGTCGCTCGACCCGCTGACAAAACTGGCGGAAAAAAAGAAAGAGTCCTTGCTCGAAACTTTAATGAAGTAGGTTGCCGGGAGGCAGCGGAAATGAAAATGGGGATGCGAGTGGCGGTGGTGGCGGCGTTGGTGTTGGCCGCTGGCCTTTCTGTGGCTGCGCAGACGGATCACAAATCAGAGAACCGGGGCGAAGTCTCCGCCGTTACCGGTCACGAACAAACGACGACAGCGGAACTGCTGGAAAGGCTCAATGCAAGTCATCCGAAAACGGACAATCTTGGAAACGTGTGGGTGGAATTTGGCTCGGGTTCACCGCACACGTTGCTTGTGACTGCGGCAGACGGGCCGGGTTATGTGGTGAGCGGAATTACCGAAGGCGGATTTCTTCGCGTACAGAGATTGCCGCAGGCCGCGCCACATGCGAGTTTTGACGCGCTCCACTTCGCGCAGCCGGTTTTCATCACGACGCGCGCGGGAAGGCGCGTTCCCGGAGTCTTCGCCGGGCTCAGCGTTCACCTTGAGCCAGGGCGATTGAATGTTCCCAAGATGAATCACTTGGATGAAATGTACGTTGATATCGGGGCAAAGAGCGCGGAAGAGGTGCGCGCTGCAGGAGTCGATTTGCTGGACGTCATAACAGTGTTGAGGTACAGCCCGGGCGGACTGGCACAGCCTACAAACGATTTTGGGATCACGGTTTTAACGCAATTTGTGGACGACCTTGCCAGTGGTGACGAGCGATTGAACGAAACGTCGGGCAGCTTAACGATCGCATTCGTAACGCAACAATACCTTGGAGCGCGTGGACTGGACCGGCTGCTGAATGAACTGAATCCCGACCGGATGATTTACATTGGACGTTTGGTGGCTCCCAGAAACTCTTCCGGAAACGCGAAAACGCCTGCGAACGTGGCTATCGGGAGCGGAGTTTTAGTCGGAGTCGCAAATCCCGATGAACCGCAAACCGGTCTTGCTGGGGAATTTGCAAAAGTTGGGCAGACTCCCAATTCAAACGTCACGCTGGTTGCAGCGGAGCCGCCGCGAATCTCCGGATATGCAGCGCCGACGCCGTTGCCAAAGGATTCTGTGCAATTAGGCATTCCGGTTCTATATCCCGAAACAGGTGCAGAGTACGTCAACAGCTTCGACACGCTGCGACTTTTGATGCTTTTGTGGCACTACTTCGGCAACAAACCACTGGAAGGGAAACTGGCAGGCGTGATGAACAGCGGTCTTCGACTTCCCGTCGAAGACAAATCGGCTACTACTTTGAAGATTCTGACTGAGAGCTATGGGATCAGCGGGCATGAGGGGCCGGTACGGGAAAAAGTGAAAGAATTGTTGCCGGAGTGGGCGAGGAAAAGAGTGGAAACGGACGCGGCGGGAAATTTGGTGCTGCGTTTTGGCGGAGAAGCCGCGGGCACGAAAACTGAACCACAAAGCAAAACGGGAAAAAAGCCGACGCCGTTTACTCACAAGAAGACACTGCCTGCAGCATCTCAAGCAACGGCGCGAATTGCGTTTGTGGCGCACATGGATGAAATCGGGTACGAGGTGAAAAAGATCGAGGACGATGGACGATTGCGCGTGGATTCCGTGGGCGGAGGCTATCCGCAATATTTTCTCGGTCACGTCGTGCTCATACACAAGACGGATGGAAGCAAAGTAGGCGGCGTGTTGGAACTGCCGGACGGTTGGGACAAGCCGGGATTCGAGTGGCCGTTGAGTCTCCGAGGAATGGATGAGGGCCAGCACGTTTATCTCGGGACAAAATCGAAAGAAGAGGCAGAAAAGCTCGGGATCAAAGTTGGAGATTTTTTGACGATCCCCAAGGCGTACCGGCCTCTGCTGGGAACGCGGGCAAACGCACGCAGCTTCGACGACCGTGTGGGATGCGCAGCTTTGATTGAGGCGGTGCGCGCTCTTGGGCCGAATCCTGACGCCGCCGTTGGCGGGCGCGACGTCACCTTCGTCTGGTCCACGGAAGAAGAAGTGGGGCTGAAAGGCGCGGCGGCGTTTGCGGAACAAGCGGCGAAGGAAGGGCGCGTGCCGGATTTCGTTTTCGCGATTGACACGTTCGTAAGCAGCGATTCGCCTCTGGAAGTGAAACGATTCGCCGATGCGGAAATTGGAAAGGGATTCGTCGTGCGCGCAGTGGACAATTCGAACGTCGTTCCCCTCGAATACGTGGACCGCGTCGTGAAGCTGGCGCGGGAAAACAAAATTCCCGTGCAGTACGGCGTGACCGGCGGAGGAAACGACGGCGCCGTCTTCACGCGCTACGGCAGCGTGGACGTCGCGCTCGGATGGCCGCTGCGTTATTCCCACTCACCGGGGGAAGTGATTGACACGAAAGATGCGGATGCCCTCTCGAAAATCGTGGAAGTCATCGCGAGAAGCTGGTAGTTGAAGGGCGTGGTTGCAAACGCGGAGTTCACAGAGGCCACAGAGAAGCGCGCGACCTGGATTATTTGAGAATTGTTGCGTAACGCGTTGCGATAGACGGCCACGAGAAATGTTGCAAAAAGGCGGCGCGGGAGCGCGCAGCGAGTTCGGAGCCCAACGAGGAATCGGAAAGCACGCGGAGCAGAGCGGCATTGAGTTCGTCCTGATTGCCCTGTGAAACTAGGATGACGCCGGCGTCAGTAATGGGCGCCGCGGTTTCCGGGCCTGCGAACGCAATGACGGGCAGACCGCAGGCAATTCCCGCAATGGCGCTGCTGCGGCGGGAAGAGATGGGACCGCGCACGAAAAGCAAGACGTCGGAGGCAGAGAGGCGTTCGACGAGCTGCGTTTCCTCGAGCAGTCCTTCCGCAGAAATTTCCACGGGCAAATCTTGAAGCGATTCGCGGAGAGTTGTTTCCGCGGAATCGGCGTTGCGGCCGAATACAGAGAGGCGTAGCTTGCCGATTTCCTGCGCGGCGTTGCGGACGGCCGCGATGATGGCGCGGGTTTCGGCGACGCCGGCTTCCCCGCCCGTGACGCTGAAAACTCCTATCTCTCGAATTTCGTTCCCAGAATGAAGACGGGCTGGCGGCTCGAGAACGGGAAGGTTCGGGCCGACGGGGATGAAATGCGCGTTGGACGGAGCAGATCTTGACCAGGAAATTCTTTCCAGCGGGATGGTGAAGATGGCACGGGTTGCGAGGCCGACGGCGCGACGCATGGTTCGAACTTGAATGGCGCGGCGAAGACGGTCAACGAGCCGGGAGCCGGGGAACGGCTCAACATCGTGAAAGACGACAGCCACGCAGACGTTTAAAGCTCGGAGCGTCTTGAGAACGCGAATGAATTGGATCGGGAAACCGTGCGCGGACCACGCGAGCGCGGTGTATTGCACGAGAAACCACGTATAGGGAGGCAAGGATTTGGCTTGCAGGCGGAGGCCCTTGAGAGCTTCTGACCAGCCGCGCGTATCCCAGGGAACGCGCCGAATTTCCAATTGAAGATCGTGCGCCTTCAAAGCGCCGCCGAGGTAGCGGCAATACCCCTCCACGGCGTCCGTGGGCGCGTCGCGCTTGCCGAGAAGTGCGATGGCGCGCTGCGTTGTCATTTTTCGATGAGAAAGCTGCCGAGAACGAGCGCGTCCATTCCCGAAGAGAAAAACGTGCGGAGCGCGTCCGTGGGAGTGTGGACGATGGCTTCACCGCGAAGATTGAAGCTGGTGTTCATGATGACAGGCACGCCGGTAATTTTTCCGAATTCGTCAATAAGGCGATAGTAGAGCGGATTGATTTCGCGCTCAACGGTTTGCGGGCGGGCTGAGCCGTCAACGTGCGTGACGCTCGGAATGACGCTGCGCTTTTCCTGCCGGACTTGCGCCGTGAGAATCATAAAAGGCGAATCGTATGCCGATTCGAGAAATTCCGGCGCGGCTTCTTTTTTGAAGGAAGGAGCGAAAGGACGCCACCATTCGCGGAATTTCACGGCATTATTCACTTTCGCATTCATTTCAGGATCGCGCGGGTCCGCAATAATGGAGCGCGAACCAAGAGCGCGGGGCCCAAATTCCATCCGGCCCTGAAACCAGCCAAGAATTTTCCCCGTGGAAAGAAGCTGCGCGGCGGTTACGGCAGGGTCGGAGAGTTTGGTGTGTCTGATCTTATAGGTGTTGAGAGCAGATTCGATCGCGGCGTCATCGAAGGATGGACCCCAATACCCATGGCGCATCGGTTTGCTGGGGAGTTTGCCGTTCGAATCGAGACAGGGCGCGAGAGCGGCGCCGAGTGCAACGCCGTCGTCAGCGGCGGCAGGTTGAACAAAAAACTTTCCCACGAGACCGCTCGTGGCGATTTTTCCGTTGGCTTTCGAATTGAGCGCCACGCCGCCGGCGAGGCAGAGATTGCGCGAACCGGTTTTTTGCAACGCGAGCTTAACCACGGACATCATGGCGCGCTCGCAGGCGTCCTGCACGACAAAGGCGATGTGCTTGTGTAGATCCGTGATTTCGGATTCCGGAGCGCGGGGCGGGCCGAGAGAAGAGATAATTCTCGAGAGAGAATCGCCGCCTGTCATGATCTCGCGATAGTGCACGCGCGGCGGCGTGGAATCAGCCTCAATGAATTTGCTGAGGTCGATGCCCGCATGGCCGTACGGCGCGAGGCCCATGACTTTCCATTCATCGGAGTTGGGCGTGAAGCCCAGAAACTCGGTGAACCGCGCGTAAAAAAAGCCAAGAGAGTCCGGCCAGTTGATGGTGTGGACGTGATCGAGGCGGCCGTTTTTGCCGTGCCAAATTGACGTCGCTTCCCAGGCGCCGCGCCCGTCCATAACGACCACGGCTGAGTCGCCGAAACCTGAAAAACCATAAGCACTCAAAGCGTGAGCAAGATGGTGGTCCACGAAACGCATACGGGCTCTCGTCGGGCCAAAGGCGCGGCGGAAGGGAGCGGCGCCGGATTCCTGGTGCCACATGCTCAGAAAATGGCGGCTGGAATTCAGGACGTTTAAATAATTGACGGGCCAGCGGCCCGTGGCGAGCAAGCTGAGATCGTGGCGATAAACGGGCCCGGCGGTTTGCCACCCGAAACAAACTTCATCGAGCTGCACCGCGGAAATTCCAGCGAAATCGAGACAAGCTTGTATGGCCAGCCGAGGGAAGCCGGCATCGTGTTTGACGCGAGACAGCCGCTCCTCGGCAATGGCAAAAAGAAGCTCGCCATCGCGGACGATGCAGGCGGACGAATCATGCATCTGTGAGTAGTTGATCCCAAGCGCGATCATTCCGGAACGCGATCCCTTCGTGCAACGACCACGAGCGAATCTACTTCCTCGACGATAGTCCAAAGCGAAGAAAGATTACTTCGGAAGGCGCGATCGATGAAGCGTACCGGGCCGTAGTCGGGTGAAGTCCAGCCGCCCGGAAAAAGGCGGGCATCATGAAAGGCGACAATGCCGTTTGGGGTCACATACGGATGCCAATCGTTCCAATCTCTTTCGACAGCGGTTTCCTCGTGGTCGCCGTCGATGAGAAGAAAGTCGATGGGCGAGTTCCAACTCCGGATGGCGTCTTGACTGAAAGATTCGATCCAAGCAATTTTTGGGAGAGAACCGCCAGAGACAATGCGATGCGCGGCGCGGCGAAGAAAGTTCAGTGGACGAACGCGAGACAGATAGAACGGGTCAATGAGATACAAAACGCCTTGTGGATCCATGGCGGTGCGCAGAGCGACGGCGGAAGCGCCTTCGGCGACGCCAATTTCTACAAGGCTTTTGCGAGCGCGGGCGTATTTTTCGAGCGCGGCGTGTTCCGCGGCAGTGTGCTGCGCGATAGGCGAACGGAGACCAACCCAGGCGAAGAAGGGATGCCGAAAGAAACGAGGCGAGCGCGGGCGGTAGGGCTGGCCGGCGAGCGCGGCTTCGGCGAATTGGATCTTGGCGTCGCTCATCTCCAAACTAGTTTCTCTTGTCCATTCCGGCGGCACGAGCGAATACCATTTCCGAGCTGCGTGCGGCATGAGTCCAACTATAGCGTTTCATTTTCTCCTGAGCCCCAGTGCCAAGCCTCTGGCGAAGCACCGGATCCTGACAAAGCCGGAGGATGGCCGAAACAAGAGAGTCTGTGTTACCTGGGATGACGAACAGACCATCGTGAGAGTCTTCGACGAGGTCGGTCATTCCGCAAGACTCGGAGGTGATGACGGGGAGGCCGGAGGCCATCGCTTCGAGAAGGACGAGGGGCATACCCTCCATGAGAGACGGAAGAACAAAAATTTCATGCTCGGCGTAGAGATGGGCGATTTCGGAACGGGAGACGAAAGGCAAAACGGTGAGCGCGGATTGGGTCGCCGCAGAGAAGTATTTGCGGACTTGCGTTTCGGGAACGATGCAGCCGGCGACGGTAAGGCGAGTACTCGGAAACGTTGCGAGCACTTTATCGAAAGCTTCGGCGAGGTAATAAACGCCTTTGTGATCGATCCAGGTTCCGACGAAAAGCAACTTGGTGGCGCGGCCGGATGAGTAAGTGCGCGGGAGAAAAAATTCCGAGCCAACTCCGTTGGCGACAAACCAAACGCGATCCGGCGGCAGACCGTAATAGAGTTGAAGATAAGTAAGTGTTTCGCGGTTCGTGACGATGCTCTGGTCGGCGGTGGTGGCGGAATAACGATAAGTCGGCATGTGATAGATATTTTGCCAGACACGATTTTTCAAGCGGTAGTAGTCAGCGCGGCCTTTTTTCGCCTCCCTTCCCATGGCGTACATGCGGCGTTCTTCGAGGCCGTGCATGGTCATGACATAGGGCGGGCCAGCTTGCGCGCCGAGGCGGCGACGGGCGCCATACCAGAACCCGAAAGGCGCATGAATGTTAACGACGTCGAATTCAACGCGATGTTGATTTACGTATCGCGCCGCGCTTCTCGCTAGCTCAATGGTACGAAAACGGTTGGGCCATTTTTGTCTCGGCAAAAGGTCATCAGAGAACATCGCCTTCACGACGTGGCCCATATCGGTGAGTTCTTTGGCCAGGTTGTAAACGATGCCTGCAACGCCTGCCTCGGCCTTACCTTGCGCTCCGGTGATCATCAAAATGCGCATCTACCTCCCGTCGCTCTTCTCGGCGTATAAAAAATAGTGGTACGCGAACGGACTGAGTATTTTGCGAAGAAAAAGAGTCGATTCGAGAAATGACAGGTCGATGGGATTATGGCCCGGAACGATGGGAAGCTGGTGAACAGTGCCATCACTGCGGAGAATGGTCCAACCGGCGTTCGTTACCCACCTGCGAATTTGCAAAAACCACTGCCGGCGATCGAATGGCTGATCGTCTTTCCGCCTCGGATGGCGGACTCGCGCATATAATTCATAGAGTCCCATCAAGTTGGCATAGTTGGGGGTAGTAAGAAAAAACTTGCCGCCGGGCCGCGTGACTCGCCACATCTCCCGCAGTGCGGTTTGAACCTCAGGGAGATGTTCAATGGTTTCGCAAGAAACCACGATGTCGAACGATTGATCCGCGAACGGCAAGGCCTGCGCGTCTCCCTGGACAAACGCCGAAGCTCCGGAGTGATTCAATGCGTGGAGTCTTTTCGCGCCGACAGACAGTGCGGCAAGGGAAAAATCGCAGCCGGTGACGTGCGCTCCGAGCCCGGCCAACTCCCGCACGAATCCGCCGCGGCCGCATGCCACTTCCAGAATGCGTTGACCGGCAACATTCCTAATCTGTTCGCGCACGAGTCGGTACCAGGGGCTGGCGGCATCTTCGTTTTCGGGGTCTGCTCGGAAATTGCGGCTATGCCAGGCATCGTACTCAGAACGCAAATTCATGCATCACCATTTTCAGGGCAAGCGTGCTGTTGAAAGAATGTGTCACGATAGCAATGTAAGTCCCACGGATAAAGGCCCGCCCGCAGTGTGCCTTTGATCATGAAGGCGCATCTCGGTCTTGCTTGATATGCTCCATGCCCGGAATGGGGAGCAGGCGAGCACGGAGGCGGCGGTAGAGACTGCTTTGCGCGAGAGAACCCTGCGCGGCGTAAAACATTTTCGGCGGGACGAATAGGGCGGCAAGAAGGATAATCCTTTTATAGGCACGGTGGGAAACTTGTGCCCGGGGATGCAAAATTTCGTAGAGTTTCCATTCGGTTTTCGCCGTTTCCCAGGACCAACCGCCGTCAAGCTGGAGCCGGTAGCGTTCGGCGCAGGCGCGAGTATATTCGACAATCGTCTCTGCAATCTCTCGCTCGATGCCGAGATTTACGATTCGCTCGTAAAGAGAAGCAGCAAGCAAGGAAAGCGCGGATTGGATCCGGCGAGTTTTGGAGAAATCGCGGCCGGAAATTTGAAAAAGGTTCTCTGCGTGCAAGCGGTAATAAGTAAGTGCTTCCGGCAAGATCTGGACGTTGGACAGAACAGCGGCGAGCGTAAAGAGATATTCGTCGGCCTGGATCGTGATCTGCTCGGGTACAGCGCCTATCCGGCGAAGGAGCTCCGTCCGAACCGTCATGCGACTGGTGCCTAGAAACGCACCGCGTCGCCGAAAAAGCAGAGCGCCTTCCCGGTTGGCGGCGGTAAATCGAAAGCCCTCGGCTAGAGTTTCCACCTGGTGGGAGCCGTCGCGCTGCACGTTCGCAATGCCGTGCCCGACTATGCCGACGGAAGAATCTGCGGCGAGCGATTCGACAACACGGGTCAATTTATTGGCAGCCCACCAGTCGTCGCCGTCGAGGAACGCGACGATTTCGCCGCGGCACTGCGGTACGCCGAAATTAAACGCGGAAGCTTGGCCGCCGTTTTTCTTTGGTAGATGTGTCACGCGCGGGGCGAATTTCTTGACAAGTTCGGCAGTGCGGTCGGTAGAACCGTCATCGACCACGAGGATTTCGAACTCGGAGGGGGAGAAGTTTTGTTCGAGCACGCTTGCAATGGCCTGTTCGATGAATTTTTCGTGATTGTAAGTGTCAATCAGTACGCTGACAAACGGTCGTGACAACTTTTCCCTCGATTACGAATTCATGCGCCCGCGCCTGAGGCACTTTGCGCGAGCTTTTCATACCACGCAATCGTTTTGCGCAGGCCGTCGCGAAAAGGCGTAGTGGCGCGCCAGCCAAACTCCGCTGCGGCCCGTGTCGTATCCAGGCAGCGACGGGGCTGGCCGTCGGGTTTTGTTGTGTCCCAGCGAATAGCGCCGCGATACGCGCTGGCCTCACAAATTTGTTCGAGCAAAGAGCGGATAGAGATTTCTTCGCCGGAGCCAAGATTGACGGGCTCGGGTTTTTCGTATTTCTCGGCGGCCACGATAATGGCATCTGCGGCGTCTTCGACATAGAGAAATTCGCGCGTGGCGCTGCCCGTGCCCCAGGCCACAATTTCAAGCGCATGCGCGGATTTCGCTTCGACACACTTTCGAATCAACGCCGGAATGACATGAGAACTTTCGAGATCGAAATTGTCGCGCGGGCCGTAAAGATTTACCGGCGTGAGATAGATCCCGTTCATGCCATATTGCTGGCGATAAGCCTGCAGCTGGACAAGGAGCATTTTCTTGGCGAGGCCGTAGGGAGCGTTGGTTTCTTCGGGATAGCCGTTCCAAAGATCATTTTCGCGAAAGGGAACGGGAGTGAATTTTGGATAGGAGCAGATTGTTCCCGCGCAGACGAATTTCTCGATTCCGGCTTCGCGTGCGGCTTCGATGGAGTTGATGCCCATGGTCGCATTGTCATAAAAGAATTTGCCGGGATTTGAGCGATTGGCGCCGATGCCGCCAACGACGGCTGCAAGATGGATGAAGATGTCCGGCTTGGCGTCTCGAAAGAGTTTTTGGGCTTGAGATTTTTCGCGCAGATCGTAGTTGCGGCTGCGCGGAACGAAAATTTCCTGGCAACCGGCGGCGCTCAGTTTTTCGACAACGAAAGAACCGAGGAAACCGTTTCCGCCGGTAACCGTGACACGCCGATTTTGCCAAAACGTCATCGCAAGTATCCTCAGTGTTCCGCGGCTTGACCCTTCACAGCTTGCATGACACGTGTTACGGAATTTTGCCAGTGATTCCAATGCGCGAGCTTTTCCTGGAGAATCGCTTTGCCTTTTCCGCATGGTCTGATACCGGCCTGTTCCATATCCGCGTCAACCATAATCGCGACGAGTTCTTTGAAACCGACCTTCGGGGCCCAGCCAAATCTCTCGCGAGCTTTTCTTGTGTCGGCGATGAGGCTGTCAACTTCGAGCGGACGCTTATAGCGATCGGAAATCTTCACGTGCTTTTTCCAATCGAGGCCCGCGTAAGTGAAAGCCTCCTCCATAAATTCGCGAACGGAATGGGCTTCGCCCGTGCCGATGACGAAATCGTCGGCATTGTCCTGCTGAAGAATTTTCCAAATGGCTTCGACGTATTCCGGCGCATAACCCCAATCGCGCTCGGCGTCGAGATTGCCGAGATAAAGCGTATCGGTTTTGGCGGCAAGGATAGCAGCAACAGCGCGTGTGATTTTTCGCGTAACGAAAGTTTCGCCGCGACGGGGGCTTTCGTGATTAAAAAGAATTCCGTTGGCGGCGTAGAGATTGTAGCCTTCGCGATAGATGCGGGTCATCCAGTGTGAGTAGACCTTCGCGGCGGCATAGGGGCTGCGCGGATGAAATTCGGTGGTTTCGCTTTGCGGAGGGTGGGCGGATCCGAACATTTCCGAACTCGATGCCTGATAGAAACGCGTCTTCCCACCGCAACGCCTGACGGCTTCGAGGAGGCGCATTGTGCCGAGTCCGGTGATGTCGCCGGTATATTCGGGCATATCGAAGCTGACTCTCACGTGGCTTTGCGCAGCGAGGTGATAAAGCTCATCGGGCGCAAGGGAGTAAATCAGATTGAGGATCCATTCCGTGCTGGAGAGATCGCCGTGATGGAGAAAAAGTTTCGCACCCTCTTGGTTGGGATCTTCGTAGATGTGATCGATGCGCTGCGTGTTGAAGGTGCTGGCGCGGCGGATGATTCCGTGAACTTCGTAGCCCTTGGACAGGAGAAGTTCGGCGAGATAGGAGCCGTCCTGCCCCGTGATTCCGGTGATGACCGCTTTTTTCATGCGTTTGCCGTCCGGTCTTTTTTGAGTGCGTTGCGCGAGAGACCAAGCTTTCTGCGAATTCCCGCGGTTGGCTCGATGCAGGTTTTCCAAAACCAACGCTCAAGCGCGGCACGTTCGCGCCGAAAATGAACTAGCCGGACGCGGCCATCTTCAAGCAATTCGTGAGAAACGTCTAGCAGCGTGTGCGTGTGCGGCACGCCGCCATAGATCGCGAGATTGCGGCGCGCTTCTTCGCCCCAATAAGCGCCCTGCTGGCCGCCGGCGATGTGAAGATATTCGTGGTTTTGATGAACCGCGCGGGCAACGCGAGTTATATCCACAACTGGAATTTTGCGCGCGCGCGCGTCCTTGATGAGCCATTGATCAAACCAGGCACGGCCAAGAACAAGCGGCGGGGCGCTCGTGTATGTGTTCGGAGGAAAGACGAAGAGATCAATGGCGGTGTGATTTCCAGGCGCGCCCTTGGGAAGAACTTCGCGACGGAGTTTCTGCTCGCCTCCGCCGGAGAAATCGATAGATTCTCCAAGATCGATGTTGAGCCGGTGCGCGACGGCGAGAAATCGCGGAAAGTGTTTGTGAACAGTGGTGACGGCGTCGAGAAATTCCTGCAGAAGGATGATGTCGCTATTGACGTAGCACAGGAGAGGCGTTTGCGTGAAATTTCTAGCACGGGCAAAGAGATCGTCAAGCATGGGTGTGCCGAATTCGTTGCGCGCGATTTCCGTTTCGTGCCGGACGCCGAGATCCAAAGCGCACTCGCCCAAACCTTCCTCGGTGCCGTACAAGCGAATGTCCGGACGCGGTTTTAGATTTGTCCAGCTTGCGATGGCGTTGCGCTGGATCACGCCGATATGGCCGTGAAAAGCTTTGGGCACAGCAAGAATGGTGAGACTCGGCTTCATGTCAGTGCGACACGCTTGAGCTTACGTCCGTCCGGGAAGATTCCGCAGCGACAATCTCTTTCAGAATATCATCGAGACTCTTGGTAATTTGCCAATTCGAATAGTGGGATTTGAATTTGCGCAGGTCTGAAATGTAGCAGATGTGATCGCCCTTGCGATTTTCGTCCACGTAAGTCCAGCTGAGTTTTTTTCCAGCAAGCTGCTCGATTTTTTCGATGGCTTCGAGCATGGAGACGCTGTTTTCGCGGCCACCCCCCATGTTGTAGACCTCGCCGGGGCGGGGGTTGGCGGCGAATTCCTCGATGGCGCGAACGACGTCGTGGCTGTGAATGTTGTCGCGTACCTGCTTCCCCTTGTAGCCGAAGACGCTGTATTTCACGCCGGTGAGTGTGGCTTTCACGAGATACGAGAGGAAGCCGTGGAGCTCGACGCCGGAATGAGAAGGGCCGGTGAGGCAGCCGCCGCGAAAGATGCCGACGTTCATATTGAAGTAGCGGCCGTACTCCTGGGCGACGAGATCGGCGGAAGCTTTCGAGGCGCCGAAGAGAGAGTGGAGCGTGCGGTCGATGCGGCAGTTTTCGGAGATGCCGTGGAAGTCTTCGGGGCGGGCGTATTCCCAGCGCGTGGGAAGTTCCTTGAGGGGAATTTCGTTGGGGGCGTCGCCGTAAACTTTGTTGGTGCTCATGAATAGGAAAACAGCTTCGGGGCAGTGCTGGCGCGTGGCTTCGAGAAGATTGAGCGTGCCGAGTGCGTTGACTTCAAAGTCGAGGATGGGAATGTCGCGCGCCTTGTCGTGAGAAGGCTGCGCGGCGCAGTGAACGATGAGGTCGAAGCGGCGAGAGCGAAAGAGTTCGTCGAGAGCGGCGCGGTCGCGGATGTCTACAGAAAAGTGAGAGAAATTTCTTGTGGAAGATTTGAGGCGATCGAGATTCCAGAGGGTGTCGCCGGCGGCGCCGAAAAATTCGCGGCGCATGTTGTTGTCAATGCCGACGACCTGGTGGCCCTGGCGGTCGAAATGTTCGACGGCCTCGGAGCCGATGAGGCCGCTGGAGCCGGTGACGAGGACGGTCTTTGCCATGAAAGAAGTTTCGCATGAAGTGGGTGCGAGTGGTTAGAGGGCCCGCCTGCGCTGAAGCAGAGGGGGACCCCCTCCCCTGTTTTTCATAGGTGTTGATTCTAAAATGGGATAAAGTCCCTTGTTTTCATACACTTTTGCAAGTGTTGATTCTAAAGGCGGTTAGAAGCCGAGCGTTTGCCGTTTACGGTCAGCCGTTTGCCGAGGGCGGACGCGGGGCAAAGCTTTCGTCGCGGATTGTCGAAGAGCGGCGCGCTACGGTCAAGCCGGCGCGTATACAAACAAAAGCCTAGTACATATTTCCAATATTGTTAAGTTTACTAAATTCGGATGGGCGGGCGATTTTGAATTTTGACCCCTTGACCAGAAAATCCAAAGTTGACAGCTATCCTTGCCGAATATGAGGGGGGACCTAGATACAATACCCGAGCCATGTTGCCCACACTTAAAGGCTGTCTTGCTGCATTGAGGCCTGGATGTTAGCCGGTCTCGTTTGGGTCCTGCTGACATGGGCCATCGCTAGTGCCGTGTTGATTGGCTTGGGATGCCTGGTTCTAAATCTATTCAGCCGAGACTACGTTCCCACGGATGCGTTTTGGAGCGGACTATGTCTGGCAGTGGCCGCGCTACAGGTATGGCATTTATTCGAACCTGTAAATCTAGCTGCGACATTGGGATTAATTCTTGCAGGTACAGTGGGCATTCTGTGGCATCGCTCACGTCTCTACGAGTTGCTACGAAGCGAGAAGCAAGTTGGAGTTTGGGGCTGGCTGATTTACGCAGCAATTCTGATTTCGCTCGCTCTCAGGGCGTTGGGGCCTTGCGATCATTTCGATACGGGATTGTACGGCGCGAGCGCTCTGCGTTGGATTCTTACGTATCCTGTCGTGCCGGGATTAGCGAATCTTCACCACCGGTTCGGGTTTAATTCCAGCAGTTTTCTTTCCATCGCGGCGTTTGGCCAGGGGCCGTGGCTAGATTTGGGTCATCATTTATTTGCGGGTCTGCTCGTCGGGGCATTCTGGGCAATGGTTGGCCCGCGAGTGATTCGCGTGCTTCGAGGCGGATCGGCATCAGCGACAGACTGGTTTCATGCGATCTTGCTCATACCGGCAACGTATTGGACAACCCGCGCGCATGTCGTGGGAACGATGACCGACGTACCGGCCTGCATCGTCGCGCTGGCCGGCGCGTGCATTCTTTTTGAGCAGCTGGAACGAAAACGAGGCGACGACAACAGTTCCAGCCACAGCATCCGCGTGAGGACGATCACCGCCATCACGTTATTGTCGCTGGCGACCACAATGAAGTTGTCGCTGGCCGTGTTCGCGCTGCTTGCCACGATCGTCGGAATTACTTTGCTTTGGTTCTCCAGTCCCACGATGCGCGACCGGTGGAAATGGGTTGGTGGGTCGATACTTTTGTGCAGTCTGCTGATTGTGCCGTGGCTTGCAAGCAATGCTGTGTTGACCGGGTATCCTTTATATCCCTCGACGATTTTAGGCGCTCCTGTGGACTGGAAAGTCTCGCCTTCCCTGTGCCGATTGGATTCGACCGAAATAAAGTGGTGGTCTCGCAGACCGTTTGTGCCGACAGAGGAGGCCCAGGTTCGGCCGTGGTTGAAGGATTGGTTTCTGCGAAACATTAGGGGACGAGAACCATTTCAGGTTCCTCTGATCCTGTCCGTTCTCGGCCTCGCCGGAATAGCAGTGACATTATTTCGGACACGGCTGACAGTGGGCCGATGGCTTTGGCTCTTGGTACCTTCCCTCGCAGGAGTCGTTTTCTGGTTCGTGGCGGCGCCTGCGCCGCGATTTGGCGAAGCGGCAATCTGGGCGACGGCGGCAGTGCTCGGGACTGTGGCCATTTTATCGATTGTGCCCGGTGATGCGGGCCTGGGCCGGCAGCGAGTTGTGTGCATGGGAGTGATCTTGCTTGGCGCGTGGTGCATCGCACCACATCGGCTTTGGAGTTCGGTGTACAAACCACTGCTAACCTCGGACCGACTCCTTCCGCTTTCGAAGGCATCGGTGGCGCAAGTTACGACGGAGCATGGGTTAACGATAAACTGGCGAACCAGCGGGCAACAGTGCTGGGATGCAGCGATTCCTTGCACGCCCTATTTTGACGAAACCCTCAGCCTTAGAAAGGCCGGCGACCTGGCTTCCGGGTTCAAGTCAGACCGGAATGATAGAGATTCGGATGTTAAAACTGCATGGCCAAATCCGAAGTGTGCAGCAACTTCCACATGCGAAATTCGCATTTTGGGACCGGAAAGCAAGGATTATGGCGGGGAGTGATGGAAGCAGCGGGCGACTAAGTCGCCGATGCTATTGATCCATCCAGTGTTTGCGCGGGCCAGAGGGCGAGGCTTGCGAATCCTTTTTCAGGCCGACGGAGTGGCGCCAGGGACGAGTTGCGTTGAGGAGCGGATGCCAGAGATTGTTGCGCACGGCTCCGCGGACTTTTTTGCCGGCCGAGCGCCAGATTCTTTTTGTGGGCGCGAGCCAATAGAGATTGTTTTTTCGGATGCCCGATGACGTGAGGCGATACGGAGCGTCTTCGATGGTGGCGAGGCGGGTATCTGCTTTGGCGAGTTCCAGATTGCGGCGGGCGTCTTCATCATTCCAAACGCCTTCGATGCCTTTCACGTGATAGCCGTAGTCGTGATTTTGATGGACGGCGCAAACTTCTTCAGAAACATCCACGACAGAGGCGCCGAGCGCGCGAGCTTTGCCGACAAGCCAGTGATCCCACCAGATGCGCCCGATGACGAGCGGAGGAATTTCCTTGTAAAGACCGCGGGGAAAAAGAAAGTAGTCAATGTTGTGATAGAAGCGCTGGACGCCCTGGCGTTTTGCGAGAGAAACGATTTGTTGCCGCCAATCGGGACTTTCAAAATGCAGAGGCTCGGTGATGTCCGTATCCCAACGGCGGCCGACCATAAGGTGGTTTGGGTTCCAGGAAGCGAGCGTGCGATGCGCTTCGAGAAAATCCTGCGTGAGGATGATGTCGCAGTTTGCGTAACAGACGGTTTGATGTTTTGCGATTTGCTGGGCGCGGCCGAAGATGGAGTCGAGACGCTTCGTGCCGAGCTGAGAGCGGAGGACTTCCGGTTCGTGGCGCGCGCCAAATTCGCGGCAGACTTCTGCCGCGCCTTCATCGTCGCCGAAGACGATGATTTCGACGTCGGGATGGAGGAGTTTCCAGGACTGGAGCGCGTTGCGCTGGATCACGTTGATGTGACCGCGGAAAGGTTTGGGAGTGGAGAAGAGGGTGAGCATCAGGCTCGATTCCCTGCATCTGTGGAGATGTTCGATTTGCGTAGAACAAATCCGCCGAGCGCGTAAGAGCAGCCGTGAGGATTGGCGGGATCGTGGCGGGGCTCAAAGCTGAGAGCGGATCTACGATCAACTTCTGTCCACCGATTTTGTTCGTCTTTAACCCAATAGCGTTCTTTTTCGAGCCTGAGTGGAGCGAGTAGACGCGGCAATCTTTCCGGTCCGTAAACGCGGCACCAGGGAGCCATGACGGCGTCTTTGCCGCAGGGCGCGGTCATGATGAGCAGGCCGCCCGTTTTGAGCACTTTCGCAAACTTGCGGACAGCTTCGAGATCTCCATCGTCCTGCTGAGCGGTGATTCCGTATCGTCCGGCGACGCCAACGTGCTCGACAGAGGAACAGTTCACAACAAGATCGAAATGATTTTCCGGCAGATCGAGTTTTAGAAAATCGCCGAGCCGAAATTTTATGTTGGCGTGCTGGAAAACGAAGTTCTGCTGCTCGAGATCGAGGGCGAGAACGCGAAAACCTTTCTCGGCGGCGAGCAGGCTCATGTATCCATTTTCACAGCCGAAGTCCATGGCTTCGCCCGGGCCGTCAGGCATGACACTGCTTAGAAAGGACCATTCGACGTGACGTTCGCCATCGATGTTTTTCAAAACTGGAGAGGCAGGGATGATTGAACGCTTGGCTCTCAAAAGCGGACCGTGCAGCCAGCTCGGAATTTTTATTGGAATAAGAATCCGTTGCGCCATCTGGACCTATTCCTCGCCGAGACTTTTTTGAACGTCGTTGACAGATTCCGGAGGAACGGCGACGAGATTGGCATCATATGACTGTGAATTGGAAGGAATCTTTGCGAGCGTCCCATTTTCGTTCAGTGCGAACCACTGGTAGTTCAGTGTCGAAAGAAATCGAACGATCTCTCGGGCTTCGTAGCCGAAGGGTTTTGTGCGAATGTCATAGACTTCCGCGAGAACGACAGGCCTGGGAGCCCGATTTAGGAGAATGCCCGCCCCTTTGAGGGCTTCCAATTCGGCGCCTTCCACGTCGAGTTTCAAAAAATCCACTTTCGCCAAGCCAGCGTTCGCTGCCACATCGTCCAGACGCTTGACTTGAACCCGAACGGTGCGGCCAGAGCTTTCTAGTGGCCGTCTCAGGCTGTTGCACCAATCGTCAGAACCATCGGCCAAGTACAATTCTGCTTCGCCGCTTTCCGCGCCCAGCGCGAATGGCTTGATTTCGATATTGTGCGCGCGATTGAGGCGCATATGTTTTTCCAGGCGAAGTCTTTCGCGTGGGGATGGTTCGAAAGCGACGACCTTCCCTTGGTTTCCCACTAACCTAGAGGCCAAAAGCGTGTAGAGGCCATGATGGGCGCCCACGTCGAGAACGGTCATGCCAGGGCGCAGGAAACGCTGGACAAAGCGAATTTCGGCAGTCTCGAATCCAGTGGTGAGCAATTCGTAATCGAGGGCGCTGTTTCTTACAATCCACCACGCTCCGAACGGGAGGCGGATCGGAATTGGAAGCGAAGGCCAGAATCTGCGCAGGTGCTGGCCCGCGCGAACATATTTTTGGAACAAGGAGAGCTTCCAAAACCGGCGAAGTCGATCCTGGAATTGGGACGATGACACAGATGTGGTTGCCGCACGCGTCATTTCTGTTCCTCGCCCCGCGGCATAGACTTTTCGATTATCGGCGCCGTCAGGACCTGAACGTCATTTGGGAGATTAACGAGGCCGCTCCATTCATCCAATCTGTGTTGAGGAGCCTCCACAGACACCATCATCCCCGGCACAGCGTCCCACATGTCTACTTCGATGCCGTCTTCAAACAGGCTTACTAACCAAGAGTAAGGGCCCGGGCGCAGAGGCAGTACAGGAAACGTGTACCGCAGTTCGTGAATTCCGAGAGATAGATTCAAATCTTGCAGCTCGCGGCCCCAGATCAAAGTCCTATCTGAGTTGAATAGTGCAATTCCATGAGCGCCCCTTCTGATTGGCTGGTTGACTTGCAGAGTGAATCTGATCGAGACGGGACCAAAGGTATGGAGAGTATGGGGAGTCGAATTAATTGGATCTAAAATTTCCCAATTCAAAAACTGCGCACTGCTTGACCGGGCGGCAGCGCCTTGCGAGGCCTCGCGGGCGGCCAGCGTCATGGCTGACTCATAGTTGCCGACCACTTCGGATGTTTGTCCAGCGCCTCGAACTGTTCCGTCATCGATCCACACAACTCGATTACAGAGGCGGCGGATTTGGTTGAGTTGGTGGCTGACGAGGACGACGGTGCGGCCGGCTTTGGCGACGTCACCCATTTTGCCGAGACACTTTTTCTGAAAGTTGATATCGCCGACAGCGAGCACTTCGTCCACGAGGAGAATTTCAGGTTCGAGATGAGCGGCGACGGCAAAAGCGAGGCGGACGTACATACCGCTGGAGTAGTGCTTGACGGGAGTGTCAATAAACTTTTCGAGTTCAGCGAAGGCGACGATTTCGTCAAATTTGGCGGTGATTTCGCGCTTGCTCATGCCGAGGATGGCACCGGAGAGAAACGTGTTTTCGCGGCCGGTGAGCTCGGGATGGAAGCCCGTGCCGACTTCGAGAAGGCTGCCGACGCGGCCATGAATTTCCGCCCATCCGGTGGTGGGCTGCGTAATGCGGGAGAGAATTTTGAGGAGAGTGGTTTTGCCAGCGCCGTTGCGTCCAATGAGACCGAGGACTTCGCCTTCGCGGACTTCGATAGCAACGTCCTTCAGGGCCCAGAAGGTTTCCTGGCGATCGCGACGAAAAACAGAAAGCGGAGAGCGAACAAAGCGGTCCATGGCGTGACGTAAACCGTGTTCGACCACCATGCCGCGGCGGTATTTTTTGCCGAGGGCTTCGCCTTTGATCACGGCGCTACTCATCGTTGGTACGTTTCCACGTTGGAATGTTTGAACGTTTCGACGTGAAACGTTCGGACGAATCCGGATTAAACCCTGTCCGCAACAGTGCCCTCCATGCGCTGAAAAAAAATCAATCCGCCGAAGAGGATGAGGACGACGGCGACACTGGAGACGAGAAGGCTGAGCGTCGGAGCCTGGCCGTGGCCGGTGAGCGCCCAACGAAAACCGTCAATGACGCCGGCCATGGGATTGAGGCCGTACAGCCAGCGCCAGCGCGCGGGAACGAGCGAGCTGGGATAGGCGACAGGCGAAGCGAGCATCCAGAACTGCAAGAGAAAGGGCATGACGTAACGCACATCGCGGTAGAGCGCGTTGAGCGCGGAGAGCCAAAGGCCGACGCCGAGAGCGGTGAGAACGGAGAGCAAGAGAAAGAGCGGAAGAAGCGCGTCGGGCAGACCGGGCTTGATGCCATAAAAGAGCGTGACGCCGAAAAGAACGACGAAGCCGATGGCGAAATCCACGAGGCCGGAGATGACGGAAGAGAGCGGCAAAACCAAGCGGGGAAAATAGACTTTGGTGATCATGCGCTGATTTTCAACGACGACATTGGTGGCGTTCTGGAGGGCGTAACTGAAGTACGTCCAGGCAACGAGCGCGGAGAAATAGAAAACGGGATAGGGCAGGCCTTCGGAGGGGAGTTTGGCGAGACGTCCGAAGAAAAGAGTGAAGACGGCCATGGTGAGCAGCGGCTGAAGAACGACCCAGAGGACGCCGACGGCGGTTTGTTTGTAGCGGATTTTGACGTCGCGCCAGACGAAAAAATAGAGGAGTTCGCGGTAGGCCCAGAGTTCCGCGAGGCGGAGATGGAAGAGGCCATGCGGGGGTTCGATGCGCGTGACGATGAGATGGGAGTGAGGCGCGGAGGCCGGGAGGGAGGCCGTAGAAGGCGAAGAGGGGACGGAAACCATCAATGATGCCTCATACGTTGCGAGAGAGAGAAAAACATTGTTTTAGGTTACCAGAAAGATCAGTAGTCGGACTGCTCGCGAAGCTGCTGGACGTCGCGCTGCTCAATGCGGCGCATGAGATCCTTGCGGCGGAAAAAATAATCGTGAAAAAGGTCGGAGAGCTGGCGCGGAACGACAAAGAATTGATTGTGGGCGACTTCGTTCCATGCGACGGGACCCCGGGCGGGAATCAGATGAGAGCCCCATTGAAACATAAGGCCGAGATTCCAGAAAACGAAGAGAGCAAGGACGGCGGAGATTGCCGCGGCGGCGGCTCTGAGCGAGCGGAACAAATTCGCAAACTTTTGAAGGAGAACAGCAAGACCGATGATGAAAAAAACGGTGAGCGAAACGAAAAAACGGTTGCCGTAGGAAGAGATGCCTGCCCAGTCGGGATAAGAAGCCATGAAATAGTAAAAGGCGAGCGTGGCGCAGAGGACAGGGGCGCCGGTGCGGGGAACTCTACGGCAAAAAAGAAGGATGCCTATGCTGGAGAGGAGAAGGAGAGGAGTCCAGGAAAAGAGGCCATGATTGGCGGAAAAGAGAAGCTGGAGCAAGAAGGGCGAGGTCCAATGCCACTGCGAGACAGGGATGTAGCCGGATTCGACGGAGGAGCCATAGATAATTCTCCTGGAAATGAAAGTGGGCAGAAGGCAGAGCAAAAGAGTAAGCGCAAAGAGGGTGTAGGAAACGAGCAGACTGAGAATTATTGCGGAAGGTTCGCGCGAAGGGGCGGCGGGACTTGAGCCGCGCAGGGCGTCACGAAGAGACAGCAGAGCTTCGACGGCAACGATGGTGAGGACCATGGCGTTCGCGTAATAGACATTGAGCATGAGGCCGGCGATAGCGCCGAGGAGAATCCATTGCGGGATGGAGCGAAGCTCGCGAGTCTCGAGCCAATACCAGAAGAAGAGGGCGACCATGAATGCGGAATGAGCGTGCGACCAGGAGGGGTTGAAGTACATGTAAACGGGAAGCGAACTTGCGCCCCAGATTGCGACAGCGGCAAGGAATGCCCAGCGCTCACCGACAAATTTTTTGGCGATGCGGAATGAGATGAGTATGCCGAGAAATCCGTAGAACGCGGTGCCAAACGCCATGGCGATGCGATAAGGCGCGGAGAAGCCGTCGGCAGCGACGCTCGAACCGAAGGTCCGCGCTATGAGTACGCACGCGTGGGCGATCAGCAAGAATGGCGACCAGAGAATCGCAGGGCCGATGGTGAAGTGGTTTTCAAGGTGCCCGGTGGCGGTGCGGTACTCCGAGCGCGGCTGACCGGATTCATCAAGGCGGCCTTCGCGGAAGCTGGTGTTGGCGTGCTGATAGTCAGGAGCAAAATCGAGATTGTGCTGGATCAAGAGAGCGCGAGCGAACGCGTAATAGCCGACGCCGTCGCCGCGGACCCAGGGATTTGCCAAGGGCAGCGTGAGCAAGAAAAGAAGTAGGAGCACACGCTCCGAAAGAGGGATAAGACGAAACCTTTTGAACAGGCTTACGTTGGTTTGCACAGGTTTTCTAGCTGCCGAACAGTTTCATGATCCGGCGATGCGTCCCGGAATGAAAACGATCGCGCGGATACCGCATCCGTAGATTGGCCGAACCATATCTCAATCCTGTTTTGCGTTAAAGAGAAATCTGAGGAGCCTATCCGACATTGGCGGAGGCGACGCGAGGGGAAACGCTCTCTTTTTGTTTCATGTGAGAAGCGACGCGATCGATGATTTCGTTGAGAGGAGTTTGCGGACGGAAGCCGGTGATGGACTCGAGTTTATCAACGCAGGGAACGCGACGCATCATGTCTTCAAAGCCGGGCTCGTAAGCCTTGTCGTAAGGAATGAATTCGATGGGAGATAAGCTGCCGGTGCGCTGCTTTACACGTTGCGCTAAAGCTTCGATGGTAATTTCTTCCGTGTTGCCAATGTTGACGACCTCTCCGACGGAACGTTCGGAATCAATGAGCTTGATTAGAGAGTGAACGGTGTCACGCACGTCGCAGAAGCAGCGTGACTGTTTTCCATCGCCGTAGACACTCATGGGGACGTTATCGAGAGCTTGCCGAACGAAATTGGGAAGAACCATGCCGTAGCGGCCGGTCTGGCGAGGACCAACGGTATTGAAGAAGCGCACGACAATGACGGGGACTTTCTTTTCTTTCCAATAGGAGAGCGCAAGAAATTCGTCGAGCGCTTTGGAAGCGGCGTAGCTCCAGCGGCCTTTCGTGGTGGGACCGAGAACGAGATCGGATTCCTCGCGGAAAGGAACCTGTGTGCTCTTACCATAGACCTCGGAAGTAGAGGCGATGAGGGTGAGCTTGCGCTTTTTTGCGGCGGCTTCGAGGATGAGCTGCGTGCCGTTGACGTTGGTTTCGATGGTGCGGACAGGACTCTCGACGATGAGGCGGACACCAACAGCCGCGGCAAGGTGAACGATGACGTCAGCGTCGTCCACGAGCTCTGCAACGAGCTGGCGGTTCTCAATCGAGTCCAGGTGATATTCGAGATGCTCGGAACTCTTGAAGTGCCGGATGTTTTCCATGCTGCCGGTAGAAAGATTGTCAAGAAGCACGACGTGATCGCCGCGATCGAGCAACCGTTCGGACAGATGGGAGCCGATGAAGCCGGCGCCGCCCGTAATTAAGAAGCGCAAAGTTCCTCCTTAAAGCGCCAAATCGTCATCTTCGGAATGCCGCGAGGTGCGCATCTTACGCAGGTCTTCCTCGGGGGCATGAGAAATATCGGCGGCTTCCTGGGGACCATAACCATAGGAATATGGGTAGTAGCGGTAGGAATAGTAGTAGTCCGGAGCACTGGAGTCGACGGCATTTAGAACCACGCCGAGCATGCGGCACTTTACGCTGACGAGGAGGTCGCGGGCGCGGGTGAAGGCTTCTTTTGGAGTTTCGCCGCTGCGAACGACGAGCAGAACCCCATCCGTTTGAACGGAAAGGATGACGGCGTCGGTGGCGGCCATAATTGGCGGGGAATCGATGACGATGAATTTGAATTTTGTGCGGAGTTCAGCGATGGCATCCGCCAGTTTGTGCGAAGAAAGAAGATCGGCGGGATTGGGAGGAAGCGGGCCGGTAGGAATGGCAGCAAGATTCGGAATGGCCGGGTGAGGAATGGTGACGAGATCGAGGCTGGAGACGCCCGCGAGGTAAGAGCTCAAGCCAGCGTATTTGCCGTCGGTGAGATTGAGGAGCCTGCCGACGCCGGGTTTACGCAAGTCCGCATCAATCAGAAGAGTGCGGTCGCCGAGTTGAGCGAGAGTGACGGCAAGATTGGCGGCGGCGGTCGTTTTGCCTTCACGGGGAAGAGCGCTAGTGACAAGAATAACCTGAGGTGGATGGTCCGGCTGAGAGAGCAAGAGGGCGGTGCGAAGAGCGCGGAAGGCTTCCGACATTTGGGATTTCGGAAGATGCTGGGCGACGAGCTCAATGCGCTTGTCGTGGCCATTTGTGGAAACGCCCTTGAGAAGGCTACGTCTGCCGTTGCCATTGGTTTCGGCAAAAGCTGGAACGACGGCCAGAGAAGGCAAGCGCGCGAGAGTCTCAATATCGTCGGGAGTCTTGACCGTGTTGTCGAGATATTCGCGAAGAAGCGCCAAACCGATGCCACCGACGAGACCGACGATGAAAGCAAGGGCGATATTGCGAGCCTTGGCGGGACGAGACGGGTGGGAAGGAACCATCGCCGGATCAACAACACGGATGTTGGATGACTTGAGGGCACCGGCAATGTTGGCTTCCTTGAGCTTGGTAAGCATGCCGTCGTAGAGCGTTTTATTAGCTTCGGCTTCGCGCTTCAGGATGTTGTATTCAACGAGGCGCTGGGACATCTGATTGGCTTCGGCTTTTTGTTGATCGAGAGCCTGTGAGAGCAACAATTCGCGCTGACGAGCGGCGTTAAAGTCGTTTCCCATCTGCTCGACGATGGATTTTTTCTGACTCTCGATCAGGAGATCCATCTCCTTAATTTGGCCTTGCAGCCTGAGAACCTTCGGGAAATTCGGACCGTATTGGGCGAGGCCATCGGCGTACTGCGCGTTGACATCTCCACGCTTCTTAATGAGGTCCTGAAGAACGAGATCGGTGCGCATTTCGGGAACCGAATTCGGGTCGCCGGACTTGGCAAATTCATAGAGCGCTTGCTTTTTCATGCGCTCGCTTTGCGCATCGGTCAATTCCTTGTTGAGATCAGACAAGCGCTGCGTGGTGATATTTTGCTTGTCGTCAAGTTCCCAAATCTGATTTTTCCGCTCGTATTCGAGGCGGGCGTCTTCTGATCTCTGAACCTTGACCTTCAATTCATCAAGCTGATCGGCAAGCCAGGAAGAGGCTTGAGCAATCGCCTGGTACCGGCTTCGAAAGTTTTCCTCGCGAAAGTTCTCGATATGCGCATTGACGACGCGCGCTGCGAGCTGCGGATCCGTGGATTCAAAGGTTACGTCCAGCAGGCGGCTGTTGGGAACGCGACGCACGCTGAGACTTCCAAGAAATGCGCCGAGTTCCGGAGGGCGCTTATGATTGGCGAGACTGCCAGAAGCGAGAGCTTCGGAAGAGCCATCGCCAGACGAATACTCGGGATGGCTGGCGAGGCCGGTACTGCGGATGGTCTGCAGGGCCAAAGTTTCGCTGGTGAGAATCTTGGCTTCGGTTTCGATGTAATTATCCGAATCCATAATGTAGTCGTAAGAATCCGCGCCCTGAAAAGGAAGCACGTTGGAGTTCTCGCGATCGATTTCCACGCGGGCCGAAGTCGAATAGACGGGCTGCATGCGGAACGTGGCGATGGAAACGATTGTGACGACGGCAAGCAGGAAGGAAAGGATCAACCACTGATGCTTGCGCAGAATCAGAAGATAATCGTAAAGGTGCGGCTCGCGGGGAGACAGATCAAAGGCGGCGAAGCGCGAACCGGCGCCCAGGATCTCGATGCTCCCGTTGGTCGGCACGTCGCGCGGCACGAGTTTGTTGTCTTCAGCCATTGCGTCCTAGCGTTGTGCAATCCGGAAAACGGCGACGGCGGTGCCGATACCAAGTCCAATTTCCGCGGCGCGAAGCAGCGCTGCCTTGCTTCCGCTCTGCGGCACATAGAGAACGTCGCTCGCCTGAAGCCTGACGTCTTCAGTCTCCCGCTTCAAGACTTTCCCGAGATCCACAATGACTTGCTGCTGCTGGCCTGCCGCATCCTTGCGAATGATTACGGCCTGATTCTTCCGGGCAGTGGGAGTTAGTCCACCGGCAAGAGCGAGAGCCTTGAGCGTGGAGAGTTGAGCGCGGTCATTTGTGACGACGAAACCACCGGGCCGACTGACCGCGCCGAGAACATAGACGATTCCGGCATGGGGAACAGTTACGATGTCGCCTGCCTGGAGATAAATGTTGTTTCGCGTGTCCCCTGCTTCGAGCAAGTCGTTCAAATTAACCGTGATCGTATTGCTGAGAACCGGCGGTTCGGTCGGGGAAGGAGCGGGAGCAGCCGTTGCAGCGGAAGGGACGCCCGCTACGTCGTCGGGAGTAATCTCAGGAGGCTCATCAGAAGCAGCGGTGGAAGCTTGATCCGGCCGAGAAATGATGACGGAGTCGCCTGCGTCGTTGGCGATGCCGCCAGCTTCCGCAAGAACTTCGAGCACGGTGACGGGGCGGTCGGCCTCGTAAACCATAGGATGGGTGACGGCACCAACAATCGTGATCGGTTTGCTCTTCTTTTCCTTTACGCTGACGATTACCTGTGGATGAGAGACGAGGCCGTTGGCTTCGAGAACTTCAGCGATCTTTTGCTGCGCCTGCATTTCCGTCAAGCCCGCCAGATGCATGCGGACCGGGATGAGAGGAAAACCGATGGTGCCGGTCTGGTTGACGCGGACCTCGCGCGTCAACTCGGGCACGTCAAACACTTCAATCGCGAGCAAATCGCCCCGTCCGATGATGTAGTCGTGAGGAGAGGTATGAGCAACCGCAGAGAGAGTTTTGATGCGGTCGTTTGTATGTTGCGATGTTTCGAGTACGGCCTGCGCGCGGCTGGACGACGCCAGAACCAGTATCCCAAGCAGGGCAGCAGCGCAGAAACACCATGTGCGCGCACCCAGTCTGGCTGGCTGCATTCTTGATGACCCCCGACCGATTATACAGGGTGTAAGGGGTTTTAAATCATGGATTTCGCGGGGTATCGCGGCGACGAACTGCAGGGACGGTAACCGGAGGGGCTAACGGCAAAGGAGAGGCAGCGAGAAGCGCCATCAGGAAAAAAAAGAACGCATTTGCCGGAATATGCAGATTGAAGTCGACCAAGCTGTGTACAAGGATTCCGCAGCACCCCACGAGGGCCGCCAAACGAAGTACCGCAGCAAACGTGTGCGTTGCCTCCTGAAGTGAGCGCAGGGCAGCGAGAAACAGAATGGCGATGAACCAAGCGCAGCACAGCGCACCGAGAATTCCGGTTTCGGCGAGCGCTTCGAGATAATCGTTGTGAGCGTGATTTACGACCCTGCCGTCGTAAAGTGTTTCGTAGGGCGGATATACGATCTGAATCGTACCCAAGCCGGTTCCAAGAACAGGGTGATCGAGAAAAATACGCCAGGCGCCGTGGCGCATCGAAGCGCGTTTGTCTTCCTTTACTTCCATGCTGTGCAGCGAGCCGAAGCGGGAGAGCACCTGGCGAACACCGATCCAGGAGACGAGGGAAAGTGCGGCGAGAAGCACGACACCGCCCGTGAGGAGATGTTTGCTGCCGGCTCTTTGGAGCAATACGAAAGAAATCAAGAAAATCAGTTCGACGCCGAAGGCGACAATTCCGCCGCGGGAAGCGCATAGAAATAAGGCACCGATCGGCAAGAGCGCAAAGAAGCTAATAATGAAACGCCGTTCACGACGGACTTTTCCCAGCATGAGGGGAACCAGGGAAATGGGGATCGCGAGCTCTGCGAATCCGGCGAAATGGTTCCGGTTGACGTAGGGGCCAAAGGGAATGCCACCGTAACGCATTTCGCGAAACCAATAGAGTTTGCCATTAAAAGTGAGGTGCTGAAGAATTCCGAAGCCGGACACCAAGAATGCGAACAACATGACAAACCAAAAGAAACCGCGCCAGTCTTGAAGCGTGCGAAACGCCTGAGCGGCAAGAAATATCAGGACGATGTCGGCGAGAAGAAGCTGCAGTTGAGTGCGAGTAGCAAACGGCGAGGCGGTCAATCGGGAGATCCATTGAAACGCAACGAAAGCAGCAAAAACCAGGAGCGGAGGCAGGATGGCGGGAAGCACGATTTCCTTTTCTCCGTAGAGAAAGAAGAACAGGGCCCAAAGGAAAAAAAGCAAACCGGCGCCAGTTTCAAAAACGGCGAGAGCCCAATCTTCGACACCGCCATGGGCCAAAACGCCAAAAACCAGGAGCGCGCAGATTGCCATGCGAAGGGGCTTCATCGAGCCTTGCGCCCCGGAACGAGCGGAGTCAACGAAACGTCGTCAATCCAAGCAGTGCCCTGAATGTCTCCGTCGGCCTGTTCGCTGGGGGAACGCGCGGCGCACACTCTTAGAAAATGGGAACCAAGGGGCGCGGTCCAGGGAAGAGTTATGTTGGTCCAAGGTTGATCGCCGTGGAGTTCTGCGCTGGAAATGGCGGACCCTTTCCCATTAACAAACGAAAAAAGAGAGAAGCGCACGCCTTGTTCGGTTGTAAGAGATTTCGTCTTCACCCAGGCCGAAAACTGATATGCGCCGCCGGAAGCAACGGGCACCCAGTGACAGACGCCGGTGAAACTGATGTTGGTGCGTCCGGTGAACATTATGCGGAGCGACTGTTCGCCGGAATGTTTCTCCTGTTTGTCCAGAGCAATCTGGACGCTTTGGATTTGCGGTTCGAATTGCCATCCCAAACCGCCGTAGGAGAAGCCGGATTCGAAGCCGCCATCCCAAAGGACGGAACCAGAAGCGTCCGGCGGGATGGGATTTGGTAATTTTTGCGCAGCCTGCTGCCAAAAAAGCGCGGCGTCCTTGCTGCGATCACTCTGAACCAGAGCACCGGCAACGACGGCTATTTCCCCGGGCCGAACTTCTCCCGAGAGCGCGTTTGCGCGAGCCCATACCTCGAGCGTCAGATCGATCTGGTTTTCCCTGGCTAAATCAAAAAGGATGTCCATATACGACTCGAAGATGGGCGGTATCGCTTTGTCGAGAACCTCGTTGGGATCAGCGACTACACGGCGACAACGCGAGAACGCCTCCGCTCCGCGTTTGGGATCGAGTTCTACCGCACGACGAATTTCCGAGAAAGCAGAATCAATCTCATTCTGCCGGAGGAGAAAATTTCCGTAGCGCCAGAGGACTTCAGCGGAGAGAGGATAAACGCGCTTCGCTTCGAGATATGCTGCACGCGCCTCGGGGACCCTTCCGGTTTCATCATAATTGGTGGCGAGATCGAGAAGCGTGTCGGCGGACAGAGGGTCAAGAGACCGCGATGCGAGAAATGCGCGAAGCGCGGCATTGGGGTCGGGCTGATCAAAGTCATATTGATAGGAACGGCCAAGCAGATACCAATAGCGGGCGTTGCCAGGCTCTAGGCGTACGGCTCGTTCGTATCCGTCTCGTGAATTGAGGTCCACGGCATAGGTTGCACGCGCGGCGCGAATGCTGAAATATGCAAGGAAAATGAAGACTGCGAGCGCGATGAAAAGGAGACCGCGGCTGGCGCGAGTGGAGAGAGTGAGAGTCATGCCAGACAACTCTGCCTAACCGCAAGGCGAGGAGGCAAGCATAAAGTCGCGAGCAAGGCGGAGTCATGGGAGATGGACCACTGCGATGCGCACGGGCTCGAGCTGGGTGACATCCAGAATTTTGCCGCCGTTTAAGTTGTCGATATGACTGTTGGAAATGAAATAAAAATCGGAGCCGCGAATGGCGCCGGTCGTGGGCAAACTGGTGAACGAAGAGCGATTTTCTAGGATTGTGGTTCGTGCAACGCGCGTGCCGTCATTTGAAAGCTTAAACGCAGCGATGCGCGGTGAGCCGATACCGTTTTGGATTGCGATGAGACTGCCGTTGTACCAATAAAGGCCGTCCGCGCCGGCGAGAGTGGAATGTGGTCCGGAATTCACGTCGCGGGTGGTGAGATTATCCAGATCAATGCGAATGATGCCGATCGCGTCGGCGACGAAGAGTAGTTTGTCGTCTGAGGAAAGAGCGATGCCATTGGGGTAGAAGAGGTCGCGATGGATTTTCAACGGCGCGAAGGATTTTGACGCCGGATCGAAACGATACACCTGATTGTTCAGGCTGTCGGTGAGAATGATTTCACCGCTCTTGCGAACGATTAAATCGTTGAAGCCGTGTTTTACGGAATCGTTGAGGTAGGAACGGTCCAGAAGATTTCCGTTTTGGTCGTAGTGAACGAGCTCCGCTTTGCCGAGGTCGTCTTCCGTGTTTGCCCAAATGGAGGCGTCACGCGGATCGAGGCGAATGCCCAGGACCGGTAAGAGATGGTCGCGATTGGCGGGAACAAAATCAGAGACGTGACTATCGGGAGTGATTTGGACGATTTTCTTTTGCGCGAGGCTGCCGAGATAAAAGACTTTGCGATTGGGATCCCAGGCCAGCCCTTCCGGAACGAGATTTTTCTCCTCAGTGATGAGAGCCAGTCGGGCGTGAGCTTCCGCAGGAAAATCGCGGTGAACTTTTTCGACGAGTTCCGTGAATTCGTGGGAAGTACGCAAGCCTGCAAATGCGGGATCGCCGGACGGATCGAAACCTTCGCCAAGCGCTATGCACTGTTTGAGAAGTTCTGTGACCTCGAGAGTTTCGCCGAGATGCTGGTGTAAAGCGGCGAGGTTGTAGAGAATGGCGCCGCGGTCCGGAAAATTTGGCTGAAGCTTTTCGAGAAGGGCGATCTGCGCGCGAGTTTCCTGGGCATCAGCAGGCTCGGCGGGCGCGCCGCGCATTTCTTCTTCCTGAGAGAAAACTGGGACGGCGCACAGGAAAGCGATCTGCAATGCGAGGAAGAAGGGACAGAGTATCTTTGAGAAGGTGCACATGACTGGTGGATCTGAAGCTTGGCTCGCGAACCGAATAAGTTAGACGACAGCAGCCGGAACGACAGCATGGATGAAGGGGCGAGGGCGTTGGGGTGGAGTCGCAAGGAACTGTGCGCGTAAATTGCGTTGGACGCGGCGGCCCCAGCCGCGGACGAATCCGAAATTGAGCGCGCCGCAGATTGCGGAACTGGCGAGCGGAATCATGCGGGCGACCCATTTTTCCGCGGCTTCGGCGCCGAGACGAACGGCGAGACGTTCAACGATGAGCGGCGCGATTTTTTCGACGAGTTGTTTTTCGGCGAGGTCTTTGCCGAAATCGATTCCCGTGGCAGCGGCGGCAGCGAGCCAGAGTTCGCGCTTTTGATCCTCGCTGCGAAGATCAAAGCCGTACAACAAACAGAGACGCTGGATCAACCGGAGCGTAATGATGGTGAGCAGGCCTGCGTCGGGGACCAGCGTAATCATTCCGCCGAAACCAAAGCCGGCGCCTTCCAAAAGTGCAAGCCGCTGAGAATCGCGAATCAAAATCGCGGCAACGGCGTCCAATCTTTCCACGGGCAATTGGCGAAGCTGGCGGAAATCGGTAACGTAGATTGTATGCTTGTGCGCGAGGTAGCGACGAAATTCCTCGGGATTGATTTCGATGGAGCGCATGCCCCCGCGAAGACCGAACCGGAAAAGCTTCGTAAATGTGGTACCCAGGCTCATGGGATATAACCCTGTATTAGTTTAGCGCATCTCATGCCGGTTAGATTGGAAATGGGTTGTCCTGTGTTGCTCGAATGGCAGCTTGCAATGCGCGCCCCGATACGGGAGTTGATTGGAACGTAGCGTAAGGCCGGTAGTACCACTTGACGAGACGAAGGTTTTCGGTAAACTGCGATTTCTTCATGGCTGCGACCGTACAATTCGTGCCAGCGGTTCCCCCAGCGGATCTGGAGTATCCGCAACGGGAAGCTGCGTTTTTCTACGGACTGTTTTTGCGGGGACACTCCGCAGAAGGACTGCGAAGAGATATAGAAGTGCCTCCGGCCGTACTGGCGAAGTGGCATCGCGAAGCGGAACGCGATCCGCAGTTGGGCGATGTTTTTGCGCGCATGGTGGATTACCGGCGGCGCGTGCTGGCGATTTTCGATTTGCTGGTGGAATCCGAAGGAAATCAGAGGATTCAGTAAGCTGGTAATCGTTTAAGATACCCGTTTTGGCTTGAAAAAAACTAATTCCAAAAACTGTAAAAACCTGTCCTTTGGTACAGGTTGAGTTAACCTCAGGCAACCCATTTTTGAGTTCCTGTTTCTAACCCCAGTCGGGGGACAAGTGTCACAAAATGCAGGAGATTGCGCATTTGACGTGGCCTCGACCCGAGGGTAGAATCCTCAAGTCCTAGAATTAGAGGTGTCTCCAAAATGTCCAGGGTTCTTCGTACGCTCTTCTCCGGTGTATTTGCGTTTTCGATTGCTCTGCCTCCCATGCAGGCGCAGCAACCTCAAGCGGCCGCGCCCGATCCTTCAGCGCCGACCACTCCCCAAAAGCTCACCAAAGAGCAGAAGAAAAAGATGGGGAGAGCCCTCAAAGAACTCGATAAGCAATACAAAGAGTGGCTGAGCGAAGATGTTGTTTACATCATTTCGCCGGAAGAGCGGACGGCGTTCCTGCGGTTGGATACGAACGAAGAGCGCGAGCAATTTATCGAGCAGTTCTGGCTGCGGCGCAGCGGCAATCCGGATTTGCCGGACAACGATTTTAAGGAAGAGCACTACCGGCGCATTGCGTATGCGAACGAACACTACGCGTCTGGTATCCCGGGTTGGCGCACAGACCGCGGGCGCATCTACATTATCTGGGGCCCAGCGGACGAAGTGGACTCTCACCCGACTGGCGGCACCTATGACCGGCCCATGGAAGAAGGCGGTGGCTCCACAACAACCTATCCCTGGGAAAAGTGGCGGTATCGCTATCTGGAAGGGCTTGGCAATAACGTCGAACTGGAATTCGTCGATCCTTCCGGTTCGGGCGAATACCGTCTGACGATGGACCCGGGCGAAAAGGACGCGTTGCTGCACGTACCGGGCGCAGGCTTGAGCTTGATGGAACAGATGGGAATGGCCTCGAAGGCGGACCGCTTCACGCGTTCGGATGGCATGACGTTGCCGACTACCATGGGCGGCACGCCGGCAAGCATGAATGAGTTCAACCGTCTGGAACTCTATGCGAAGGTTCAGCAAGCGCCTCCGGTGAAATTCAAGGATTTGGAGTCGCTCGTGACGTCCCGCGTCGTGCGTGACCAGGTTCACTTCACGTGGCGGACAGATTTTCTTAAAGTCACAAACGACACGGTGCTGGTGCCCGTGACCGTGCAGATCCCCAACAATCAACTTTCGTTCCAGGCAAAAGACGGCGTGCACTCCGCGACGATGAACGTATTTGGCCGGGTGAGCACGTTGACAGGGCGCGTGGTACAAACGTTTGAAGATGCGGTCAGCCGCGATTTTCCGGATTCACTGTTTCAGCAGTCTGTGAAGCTGCAATCGATTTATCAGAAGGCGGTTCCCTTGCGGCCCGGGTTGTACCGGCTGGACTTGGTCATCAAGGATGTGCAGAGCGGGAACGTCGGCGTGGTGAATACGCGCCTGGCGGTGCATCAGTATGAGGACGCAAAGCTCGATTCGAGTTCGCTGATTTTGGCGGATCAGATCGAGCATGTACCTGCAAAGCAAATCGGCGCGGGGCAGTTCGTGCTCGGCTCATCCAAGGTGCGGCCACGGCTCGAAGGCGACTTCACGACCGCAGACAAGCTCGGCATTTACATGCAGGTGTACAACCTGAAGTCTGACGATACGACACACAAGAGCAGCGCCACCTTCCAATACACGGTAAGGAAGGGCGATCAGCAGGTTTTGCAATTCAAAGAGACATCGGCGGACATGAAGCAGTCCGGCGACCAGGTGACGATTGAACGCTTGTTGCCATTGGCGACGCTGGCGCCGGGCAAATACACGCTTGAAATTAACGCAACGGATTCCCTGACGAAGCAGACCATCACTCGAACGGCGGATTTCACGGTGAAAGAGCCGACGGCTTCTCCTTTGAAGTCGGCGGCAAACACTGCACCGGGGAGGTAGCATCGTGAAGCAGGGTGCGCTCCGAATCCTGGGGGCCCTGGTCCTGAGCACGGCGTGCGCGTCCTTTGGGGCGAGCCATGCGGGTGCGCAGGCGAAGTCTGTCGCCGGCAAGGTGACGGGCGTCGTACGCGATGCAGGCGGTACGCCCCAAATGGGTGCGAGCGTCGAATTGATTCCAGAAGTTGTGGGCGCTCTTTCTACGCAAAGCTTTCTTACCAATACGCAGGGAATTTTCCGTAGCGACAAGCTGGCGCCTGGACTTTATTCCATCCGCGTTACACTCGCGGGTTTCCTTCCCACGCTTCAACAGCATGTGCGGATCAATGCAAATTTGACGACGATGGTGCGCATCGAGATGGAGTCGATGTTTGCGAGCCTGGATCAATTGCGGAGGCAGCCCACTGCGCGCTCCTCCGATTCAGAGGATTGGAAGTGGGTGCTGCGTTCAGCAGCGGGAATGCGTCCTGTTCTGCAGTGGGACGAAAATGGCGGGATGGTACTCTCTTCGGATGCGGGGCGGGAACGCGGCGGAAGCGACACTCCTCGCATGCTGCTGGAATTCACCGACGGGGCGCGCAGGCCGGGTTCCGTTTCGAATATTGCTTCTGCGCCTGGAACTTCGTTCGCGTATGACCAGAAATTGGGTGGCGTGGGCCACCTGCTCGTTGCGGGGCAGATGAGCTATGAAGATTCCGCCGCCGGTGGAGTCGCCACGGTATGGCTGCCCACAGGGACGCTGGGATCGGGGCCGCACACCGCGCTCGTCTTGCGGGAAGCAAAACTTGGCGAGACGGGACTGACGTTCCGTGGCATGCGGTTAGATCAAGGCGGGGCGGTGCCCATCGGCGATCGCGTGCTGGTCCGTTATGGCGCCGAGTATGTGCTTGTTGGGCTTCGGCGGTCGGCTGCATCGCTTCGGCCACGAATCTCTGCGGAAACGCGAATCAATGATGCCTGGAAAGCAGCGGTGATTTTTGCGTCCCAGCCCGGTTCACCAAACATGATGGAAACCGCATCCGGCGATTTGGGTTCCGCGTTGAACGAGGCGCTGGGAGAGCTTGACGCGTTTCCGGCGTTGATGTGGCGAGGCGGCAAACCAGTACTGCAAGGCGGCTGGCACGAGGAGATTTCCGCGGAACGCAAGTTAGGGGAGAATGGAAAACTTCAAATTGCCGCGTTCCACGACGACAATCAGCACCTGGCCGTGTTCGGGCAAGGCCGTGGATTGCCAATCTCGGAATACTTTCAGGATTCCTTTTCGAACGGATTTGCATATGACGGTGGCTCCTCGAGCAGTTGGGGCGCGCGGGTGGCGCTGCGCGAAAAATTGTCCGACGACGTGGAATGGACGACTGTTTATGCGTACGGCGGAGTGCTCACTCCACTCGAGGAAATGTCCGGACCACTTCGGGACTCCCTTCGGAATACATCGCGAAACTCGGTGGGTTCGAACATTTCCTGGACTTACCCAAAATCCCACACGAAGGTTACTGCCGGATATAAATGGGTGAGTGGGTCAGCCCTATCGCGGCTTGACAACTATGGCGAGACGCTATTCCAGATGGATCCGTTTGTGCACATCTCAGTTCGTCAGCAATTACCGCGATTCGGACTCGGTCACTGGGAAGCAATGGCCGACTGCGAGAATTTGCTGGCGCAAGGGTATGTTCCGGTGATCACGAAAGATGGACCGGCAATGCTTGTTCCGGCATTTCGGACGGTGCGAGGCGGAGTGAGCGTGCAATTTTAGGATAGTACTGAGTTTTGGAAAGCTGTAGCTGCTATACCAGAAAGTGGATTCCCGCAGACTTCCACGCCAGACGCAAAGCTAAATGCTAGACTAGAAACGGGTTAGATTCAAAGGCGACTACCAAAGATTGGAACCGGAGTTGCACCCAGGAACAGTAATTCGGGGTGTAGCCCGACAGAGCCTCAAATGAAGCAGAGCCTGCGAGTCAGCGTCGGATCGGTCCTTGTAGCGGTCGGTACAAGGGTGGGAGCGGTCATCCTGGCAATAGCCACGATGGCAGCGATCGTCTTTGCCCTTTTGAACTTTGACCAAAGAACACGGTTTGAATCGCCGGATGATGGTGTCTCCTGGAAAGACAGCGAGCGCGGCACTGTCGCCATCCAGGTGGTAGCCAATTCGCCGGCACAAAAGGTGGGCATCCACGTTGGAGACCGCATCCTGGAAATCAACGGGGCGCGAGTCGACAACGCACTGCAGGTCACAAAGAGACTGTGGCGTGCGGGCTTGTGGAATCAGGTCCGATACAAGCTCTCGCGCAACGGCGAGGAATTTGACACATCCCTGGTAACGGCGCCAGCCGATAAGCCCGCTTCCATCGAAAATTATCTGCGCTTTGCCGGACTGCTTTATCTCTTCATTGGATTCTTCATTTTGTGGAAGAGATGGAATGCACCGCGCGCGATTCACTTCTACATTTTTTGCCTCGTTTCATTCATTTTTTGCTCGTTTCAATACAGCGGAAAGCTGGATGCATTCGATTACGAGGTGTATTGGTCCGGGATCGTAGCGAGATTGCTTGCGCCGACGCTGCTTCTGCATTTTGCTCTAGTATTTCCCGAGAGAACGACTCCGGCTTCGCAATCCATCCGGAATTGGCTGTTGGTGTACAGCACGCCCCTGGCGCTGCTCGTCCTTCATTTCTGGGTAGCGATGGGCGACCTCGGTTTTATTCCGTGGCTCGGCGCGCGCGTGCTGCTGGACAAAATTGAACTTGGCTACCTGGGGCTGTGCTACCTCGCGACGGGATTGGTCTTCTATTTCAGCTACAAGAGAGCGCCGTCCGGCATACTGCGGCAACAATTGAAATGGCTGATGGGCGGCACAATTGTGGGCAGCGTTCCGTGCGTGCTCCTGTACATCGTGCCCTTTGTGCTGGGTTTCAACGTAGCGGCCTGGATGAAGTTCTCGGTCCCGAGCCTGGTTTTGATTCCGCTTTGTTTCGGCTACGCGATCATTCGCTACCGCCTGATGGATGTGGACATCATCTTCAAGCGCGGCCTGGCGTACACGGCGGCGACGGCGGGCGTGCTGGTTGTTTTCTTCGCCCTCATTGCGCTGATCGGTCTGGTGTTCCACACGCAAGCGAACGGAAAGTGGGGCGGCGTTCTTGCCATCGTCATCGCAGCCTCAATTTTCGAACCGTTCCGTCAATGGTTCCAGGGAAGGCTGGACCGGTTCTTCTACCGCGACCGCCTTGATTATCGCCGCACGTTGATTGAGTTCGGCAGCGCGCTTACGAACGAGGTACGGCTTGATCCGATGCTGAGCTCGGTGATGGACCGAGTGTCGCAGACGCTGCTGGTGGACCGCATCGCGGTGTTTGTGGAGGACGCGGAACAGCCGGGCCAAATGCGGATGGCGCGTTCGATGGGATTGCGCACGAGCGAGCCTCTGGACCTGAGCTTCATCGCGCCGGGTCGGCCGGAGTTCGCCTCCGGAGCGCTCTTCTTTGAGTCGCCGCGCGCCGCGGCTGTGAGCGAGTCGGTGCGACGCACGCTGGAGCAATTGGACTTGAATTACTTCGTTCCCTGCCGCATCCGGGAACAAACGGTAGCCGTGCTGGGGTTGGGAAAAACGGTGGATGGCGATTTTCTTTCAAGCGACGACGTAGAACTCGTGACCACGATCGGCGGATATGTCGCGGTGGCGCTGGACAACGCGCAGCTCTACAGCTCTCTCGAACAAAAGGCGCTGGAAATCGCGCGATTGAAGGACTTCAGCGAAAACATCGTGGAATCGTTGAACATCGGCGTGCTCGCAGTGGACCTGACGGGAATCGTAGAGAGCTGGAACACGCGAATGGAGCAGCTGTTTGCCGTAACTCGTACGGAAGCCGTTGGACGGCGGCTAGATTCGTTGCTTCCCCCCGAGCTCGCCGCAGAAATTTTGACGAGGGGCGATGAGGAGCAGGTGACCGGTATTTACAAGCAGCGGCTACACCATCAAGGAAAGTCGCTGACGTTGAATGTTTCGATTACGCCGCTAGTCAGCAAGTCGGGTGAGCGAATCGGCCGGTTGTTGCTGTTCGATGACGTGACGCAACGCGAGCGCATGGAAGAACAGATGACACAGACGGAAAAGCTCACGTCGCTGGGTCTTCTTGCGGCCGGCGTTGCACATGAGGTGAATACGCCGCTGGCGGTTATTTCGAATTACATCCAGATGCTGGCGAAGCAGATGCCGGAAGAGGATCCACGCCACGCGATTATCGAAAAGATTGTGAAGCAGACCTTCCGAGCCAGCGAAATTGTGAACAACCTGCTGAATTTCTCACGGACAGGCGCGGGAGAGCTTGCGAACGTGGATGTGAACAAAGTGGTGGAAGAGACGCTGTCGCTCGTCGCTCACCCGCTAAAGACTTCGCAGATTCAAGTGGTGAAGAACCTGGGCGATTCGCTGCCTTCCGTGCGGGGCTCCGCGAACAAGCTGCAGCAGGTATTCTTAAACCTGTTTTTGAACGCGCGAGACGCAATGCCCAGCGGCGGCATGCTGGAAGTAAAGACCGTGGCGCACAATGGCAGCGTAGAAATCGAAATTGTGGATACGGGAGCAGGCATCCCGCGCGAGCACATTCACAAGATTTTTGATCCGTTCTTCACAACGAAAGCAAGCGGGCGCGGGACGGGCCTCGGGCTTTCTGTGAGCTACGGAATCATTAAGGAACATTCGGGGAAAATAGACGTTCGTTCGACGCCTGGAAAAGGCACTTCCTTCCACGTTGAGTTCCCGGCAGTCAGGAAAGCGGTCCATGTCTAAGGGTTCTATTTTAGTTGTAGATGACGAATCGGAAATTCGCGAAGGGCTCGAAATGCTGCTGGTCGGCGAGGGATACGGCGTGTCCAGCGCAGAGACGGGCGAATTGGGATTGGGAAAACTGGAAGAGCGGCCGTTCGATCTTTTGCTCTTGGATGTGAGCCTTCCCGACCGGAACGGAATCGATCTGCTGCGCGAGATTCGCTTGCGCGACCCGCATCTACCAATTGTGCTGATTACCGCGTACGGCTCGATTGAAATGGCGCGCGCCGCGTTTAAGAGCGGTGCGATGGATTACATCACGAAGCCATGGTCGAACGATGAGCTTCTAGCTCAGGTGGCACAGGCGGTGGAATCGCGCAGGTTGCGCGACGAAAACGTACAACTGAAGCGCGCGCTGAAGCAACGCTTCAATTTTCCAAACATTATCGGCAAGAGCGAAAAAATGCTGTCGTTGCTGGATTTGGTGACGCAAGTGGCGCCTTCGCGCTCGACTGTGCTGATCAGCGGAGAAAGCGGCACGGGCAAGGAGCTGATTGCGAAGGCGATTCACTCGGCTTCTCCGCGCGCGGACAAGGCGTTTGTTCCGGTGAATACAGGCTCGATTCCGGTTGATTTGCTCGAATCACAACTTTTTGGCCACGTGAAGGGCGCATTCACGAGCGCCGTGGCATCGAAAAAAGGCCTGTTCGAAGTCGCGGACCAGGGAACGATTTTCTTCGACGAAATTGCAACGATCAGCCCGGAAACGCAGGCCAAACTGCTGCGCGTGATTCAAGAGCGCGAATTTATGCGGCTGGGCGGCACGGAACAAATCAAAGTGGACGTGCGCATCGTTGCGGCGTCCAACATTGACTTGCTGACGCTCGTTCGCGAAGGACGATTCCGCGAGGATTTGTACCACCGCTTGAATGTCATCCACTTGCAATTGCCGCCGCTGCGGGAGCGGCGGGAAGACGTGCCGATGCTGCTGACGCACTTCCTTGAGCGCTATTGCCAGGAAAATACGAAGCCGATGCGGCACTTCACGCCGGCAGCGATGAAGCTATTGATGGACTACGACTGGCCGGGCAACGTGCGCGAACTGGAGAACGTGGTGGAGCGCGCAGTGGTGCTTTCGATTTCAGACCGTGTGGACGTGGACCTGCTCCCCGAAAGCATTCGCAGCAAGGAGATCGTTCGCGGCGTCCGGCTGCAACTTTCGGAGTTCATGCCGCCACTACCGGGGGAGCCAGGTGCGCGGGCGGCAGCGGACAATTCGCAGCCGTCGCTCTTTCAAATTATGGATGAGATTGAGCGTAGAATTATCGTGGATATGCTGGAGCGCACGAACTGGAACCAGACGGAGGCGGCGGAGCGATTCATGATTCCGCTTTCGACGCTGAATCAGAAAATCAAGCGTTTGGGAATTGACGTGCGGCGGCGCGGACGGATCGGCGAAGATCCTTTTGGCGCTTCTTCCGGCAAGTAAAACACATATTTTACGATTTGCCTCTGTTTTGGGGAATGGATGAATCCGCGTCGCAAAATAGCTGCATTTGTTGCGTTGATCGCGCTGGCCGTATCCGGGCTTCTTGTTACCCCGCGAGGTGCGGCTTCGCGCGGCGGGCAAAATGCGGCGAAATCGGACGAGCCAATACCCGCCTATCATTCGCAGGTTCCGGCTGGCGCGCTGCCGCAAACGCTGGATCCGGCATCGTTCGAAAATCCCGTCGTACAAAATGCGTACACGCTTGCGGCCAAGGTGAAGCGCGTCCTCTATCAGCAGCCCTGCTATTGCCATTGCGATCGCAGCATCGGTCATGGGAGTTTGCTCGATTGCTTCGCCGGCAAGCACGCTTCCGTTTGCGACGTCTGTATTCGAGAAGGTATCTATTCGTACGAGCAAACGCAAAAAAAGAAAACGCCTGCGCAGATTCGAGCCGGGATCGAGCGCGGGGAATGGCAGCAAGTGGATCTATCCAAATACCAAACAGCACCGTCCAAACCGTAATTTCGGCATTTCCCCAGCGTGTAAAATTTTCTTTCCTTGTGCGGACTCCCCTCTTTCCGTAAACTTTTAGAGCCCAGACAAAATTGGAGGAAACGATGAAGTTTTGCACCCGTATGTGCCTGGGTTTGCTGTTGCTTACCGGTCTGACCATAGGGGTTTCGCAGTCTGTTTTGGGGCAGGAAAAAGAACACGCAGTCTCCACGCAAGACCTGCGCAAAGACGTTCAAAAGGCTTCCGCGGACCGCCAAGCGAACGACGCTGCAATTCGCGAGTTGCTCTCCACGGAACAGGGTCAAAAAGCGTTGAAGTCCACAGGTGCCGACTTCACGAAAGTAAACCAGGCGGTGAGCCAGTTGAGTGACGAAGACGCGGCTCGTCTGGCAGCGCATTCTCGGGCAGTGCAAAAGGACATCGCCGCGGGGAATCTCAGCGACCGCGACCTGTTGATCATCGTCGTTTGCATCGCGGCCCTCGTATTGATCATCGTCGCAGTCCGCTGAAGCTAATCGCCAGAGAAAGATGGATGTGCGCAAGCGGCTGATTCTATGCATGCTACTGTTGGCTCCAGTCCTCGCGACCGGGGCCAACAGCGGTGTGTGGCTTGACGTGCCCTACATTCACCAAGAAAAGGAAGGATGCGGTTCGGCCGCGCTTGCCATGGTCCTGCAGTATTGGAGCCAAAAAGGGACGGCGCTTTCGCCGGAACGTATCGACGCGGAGAAAATTCAGCGAAAACTATATTCGAAAGAAGCACACGGAATCCGCGCGTCAGCAATGGAGCAGTATCTGCGCGAATCTGGTTTTTCTCCTTTTATTTTCCGCGGAGAGTGGAGCGACCTGGCGACTCACATCAAAAAGGGGCGTCCGTTGATAGCCAGCACACAGCCCGGCGGAAAGAGTTCGCTGCATTATGTTGTTGTTGTTGGAGTTGAGCGGGAGCATGAGGCGGTGCTGCTCAACGACCCGGAGCGCGGAAAATTGTTTCGCGTGGAACGCTCGGAATTTGAAAAGGAATGGCTGCGCACCGACAATTGGACGCTTCTCGCCGTTCCGAAGCCTGCCGAGTGAATTCTCTGCTTGTTAGCAGCCTTGCCGGACTGCTTTTCTTCCTAAGCGCAGCAGAATCGGGCGGCCTACAGACGCCGCAGACAAGTGCCCCTCTAGCCGTCGCGCAAAAGCTCTACGCTGAAAAAAAATGGGAAGAGACGGTTCAGGCAACGAGCGGAAGGGCCACGCAATCTCCCGAGCTCGACTATTTGCGCGGCATGGCGCTTGTGCATTTGGAACGATGGCAGGAAGCGCGCGACGCTTTCTCCGCGGGGCTTCTAAAAGCGCCAAAGGATTCTCGATTCCTTGTGGAGCGCGCCGGCGCGGAATATCGGTTGAAAGAGTTCTCCTCAGCGAAAAAAGATTTGCTGGCCGCGCTGCGGTTGAACCCCAAAGACGATTACGCCGAGGAGTTCCTCGGAACGATCTATCTTCTTGAAGGAAATCTGGAAGCAACGCTAAAGCACTGGAACAGAATTGGAAAACCGCGGATGGCGCGTGTCGCGCTCGATCCAGAACCACGCCTGCAAGCAAAACTGACATCACAGGCGGTCGCTTTTAACGCCCCACAGGTCTTGTCGGAAGGCGCCTGGCTCACAACCGACGCGCGGCTCAGGAACTTGGGCGTTTTCTCGCAGACACGCCTGGAATTGACGCCAGCTGGCGAAAATGAGTACGCGGCGACGCTTCATTTGAACGAACGAAACGGCTGGGGAGGCTCGCCCTGGGCGGGCTTGATTTCGTTGCTCAGCGGGGTTCCCTACCAAACGGCGTACCCCGAGTGGTACAACCTCGGCGGCCGGGCAATCAATTTTTCGTCGTTGGTCCGCTGGGATTCCCAAAAACGGCGTGTTTTTGCGTCACTCAACTCCCCCGTTGAGGGCCGCGCGGATCGCGTTGTCTCATTCTTCGTGGACGCGCGAAATGAAAACTGGAATTTGTCGCGGACTTTTTCCGGATTGCTCTCGCCGGTCACTGATTTGAATTTGCGGCGTCTTGAAGGCGGCGCCGAGTTGCGATTCGTGGCCAATGGCAATTGGAATTGGACGGCTGGCGCAGGAGTCATTGGGCGAAAATTTCAAAACGTAAACACTGGGTTGCCGGCGAATGTTGTTTCTTTCTTCACAAACAGTACTTCGATGGAAGCTTGGCTGGAAACAGACCGCACACTTTTGCGAGTGCCAGAGCGTCGGTTCAATCTGCAAGGCAGCTTCGAATCGCGCTTTGGACGCGGCTTTAAGGACCAGCTCGGCCCATTTGGATCTCTTGGCGGAACGGTGCGCGGGAAGTGGATGCCGCATGCCCGTGGCGACGATGATCTAGTCCAGTTTCGGATTCGGGACTCAAACATGTTTGGAGAAGTGCCGCTCGACCAGTTGTTCGAACTCGGCATGGATCGCGATTCCACGTTGTGGCTGCGCGGCCACCGCGCTACGACTGACGGAAGGAAAGGCCGCGCCCCGCTTGGGCGGCGCTATTTGCTGATGAGTTCTGAATACGACAAAACGCTCTACGACGGGGGATTTTTTCGCATCCAGGCCGGGCCTTTCCTCGATACGGGGAAAATTACGGATCCCTCCGGAGTCTTTGGAGATCCAAGATGGCTGGTGGATACGGGAGTGCAGGTGAAATTGCACGTCCTGGGAGCAGTTTCCGTTTCGCTCTCCTACGGTCGCGACCTGAGAAACGGCCAGGGCACTTTTTTTGGCACTACGCGTTAGAAATGTAAAACGAGCCCGGCACCGAATTGGAAATTGTTCTGTGATTGCGAATAGAGCTGGGAGCGAACATAGTCTCCCCCGAACCGGAACGAGATGCGAGTGTTATAACGAAGATCCGTTCCTGCACCTGCTTGAAGGGCAAATCCATTTTTCCCGCCGACAGCAGTTTGAGGAATCATGTGAATTCCGCCGACAAGGAAATGCATCCACGGCTCGTATTTGCGCCGCTGATCGCGCCACGCGATGCGGCCACCTCCGGCGTATAGGAAATATTTTGACGTATTGCCAAACGTTTTGGTTCCGAAGGCTTCAACGGTGTTGCCTTCGACCGCGAACCAGTCATTGAGAAAGTAGCTGACCGAAGTGTTTATCCCGTCTAGATTTGCATTGAAGGGAGTAGAGCGGAAAACTACATGCTGATACGAGATGGCGAACTGAAGGCGAAAGTCTTCACTATTGCCGAAGAAAAACTTGGGTGTGGGCGCGGCTGGCGCAGGGGATGGATTTGCCGAGGGCTCAGGAACAGCGGCCGTATCTCCATTGGCCGATGTGAGGAGTTGGATACCCTCGCCCGCCGCCGTAAATCTGTGCGAGTTGTCCGCATTCCAGGAACCTAGGTCAATTGCGCCATTTTGTGCAGCAGCAAAACCGGCGCTCCCAAGAGTTGCAAGCACAGCCAGAACGAACCGTTTCATTTTTCCATTCCTTATGGGCGGCCCCACGCCTGGGTCTGGCCACTCTGTTACGGTAAACAACCTGCGGAGGGTTTGTCCATGCTATTTCTCACAGGCGGCACTGAAAATAAAAAGAATGCTGGGACCGTCACTTGGCTGCGTAGCGTGGGCTGGCTGACTACCGGCCGTGACGGAGGTAATCGTCCGTTTTGTTCAGCCAGTCCTCGCGCGGGGGATTGAAAACGTCGAGGTCGATCGTGTCTTCCAGCGCCCAAGCTTCATGCGGCATGTTCGATGGAATACACAGCACTTCGCCGGCCTTGACCACGATTTCCTTGCCGTCGATCGCAAACTTGAGGGCACCCTCCAGAATATAAGTCACCTGCTCATTATGGTGATGATGAAGTGGAACGTGCGCGCCTTTTTTCATGATCACGCGGGCAAGCATCAAATTTTGGCCGGTGAGCATTTCGCGGTCGATGAGCGGATTCAAGTGCTCGCGTTCGACACTGCTCCACGGAATGTACTTTGCTTCGGCTGCGCTGTTCATTTCTTGTCTCCATAAAGCTTGGCGGCAGTGTCATGCAGATAAAGCCGTGCGAGTTCCATGGCTTTGTCTTCGCTGATGGCGCCTTCCGCGACCAATTCGGACAGGGCCGCCGAAAGGGCAGAGCGCGTGGTTCTGGCTGCGAGCCAAAAGCTTTCCTCCGCGCCGAGCGCGTCGTTAAAAGGAAAAGCGTCCGAGCCGAACATCATCTTGTCCGGGTAGAGCGTCAGCAATTGTTTCAGGACGCTCTTGAACTGCGAAGGATAGAGCAGTTCAGACTGAAACGAGGTGTCGAGGTAGACGTTTTTCACGGCAGTAAGCAGCGCGGCTTCGCGTTCGTACGGCCAGCCGCCATGGACCAGAACAAAAGTGACGTCCTTGTAGCGGGGATCGCGAAGCACGTTTTCCAGATTGAGGACGTTGCCTTGTCGCAGGCTGAAATAATCGCCGATGCCAACAGCCGTGTGAAAGTGCATCGGCAATTTCAATTTCCCGGCCTGTACCACCATCACGCGAAAAATGTAGTCCTGGAACAAGCGGTATTCGTCGGCTGTGGGAGTTCCACCGTCTTTGTATTTCGCGTAAATTGCCGCCGCCTTTTCACGCGGGGGATCGCTGAAATATAACGACCGGAAATAAGCGGCTTCAAATTTGATGGCGACTCCGCCACGTTTTTGATTGTCTTCCATCGTGCGGCGAACAAAATCTTCATAGTCGGTAAGAACGGCCGGCAATCCCGCCATGTTCATCTGCTTTTTATAGCGAAACAGCATTTTTTCCTGGAGCGGGATGTACACACCCATGTCCGGCGTGCTCGCTTTTTGGTCGCGATTGTCGAAAGGATAGAAAAACGAGTCGCCGAAAAATACCCAGCGAAAACGTTTCGGGTCAAGATAAGGCGCCATAAAGGCCCGGTTCGCGAGGCATATATCGAAATTCAGCTTGTCGAGAATGCCGTCGAAATATGCGGTGTCGCCTTTCATTTCAGCGGCTTTCTTTCTGTCCGCAAGCCATTTGGCATGCTCAGGTTTGAAATCGTCGTAGGGATAGCCGAACAATGCTTTCGCCGCGGTGACAAATTCGGGATTGTCGTCGCGCAAACGAAGAACACTACTCTCTTCGGGCGGGGAGGCCATGGCGTCCACATCCGAATCGTCGGCAAAGCCGGGATGGGAGTGATTGTCGTAAATGGGAATACGCTCGATCTTTTGCGAGATGCGATCGTAGATGGCTGGAAAATCGGCGGAGGGAAATGGGCCGGTCTGAGCCGCGAGTCTTGGAATTACGGTCAACACGATTGCCATAAGGATCGCTACTGGAACTACTCGGTTCATCCGGAGCCCCCGTCACAAATGTTGTGTCACGCTTTCGAAAGAAAATCAGTTTACTTCGCTCACCGCCGTGCGCCATTTCGCGGAAACGCGCTGGATTCTGTCCAAGGCTTCCTCGAGCAAATTCCTGGCGCTCACCAGCGAAAAGCGGAGAAAGTTCTTGCCTTCCGCACCAAACGCGGCTCCGGCGATTGCGGCGACACCTGCCTCTTCCAAAAGAGTTTTCTGAATTTCTTCCGCGCTGGAGCCCGTTTCCTCGACGTTGACCCACGCATAGAAAGCTCCGTCGGGCGGCTGGCACCGGAGGCCCGGTATATCGTTCAGTCCGGAAACAAACAAATCGCGGCGCTTGCGGTATTCCGCAGTCATTGTGTCCACGGCGTTCGTCGAGTCGCGCAAAGCTTCAATAGCAGCAACTTGGATGAATTCCGCCGCGCAAGTGAACGTATTCATAACGAGCAAATCCATGGCGTCGATGACGTGCTTCGGCGCCACACCATAACCAAGCCGCCAGCCGGTCATTGCAAAACTCTTTGAGAAGCCGTCAATGATGATGGTGCGCTCCGCCATTCCCGGCAACGCCCACGGAGAAAGATATTCGCCTCCGAAAAGAATGCGAGCATAGACTTCGTCGCTCAAGAGCCAAAAGTCATGCTTTTGAGCGAGGGCGGCGAGACCACGCACTGTTCTTTCGTCAAAAACGGTTCCGGTGGGATTGTTCGGTGAATTGAAAATCAGAACGCTCGTTTTCGGGGTGATCTTGGAAGCAATTTCATCGAGGTCCGGCTGGAATTTGTTCTTTTCTCTTAAGGCAAAAGGAATCGCTTTCGCGCCAAGACCTCGCGTGAACGAGGGATAAATTGGAAAACCTGGATCAGGATAGAGAACCTCGTCGCCGGGCTCAATCAAAGCCATCATGGCAAGCGAAAGAGCCATTTTGCAGCCGGGCGCAACGAGAACTTGCTCGGGGTGGACATCCAGCCGTCGAGTGCGCTTGAGATACGCCGCAATTTCTTCGCGCAAGGCGGAAATGCCCCGTGTGGCGCAGTAGCGGTCGTGGCCGCCGGCTACAGCGTTGCGCACAGCGTCCACAACCGGCGGCGCTGGGTGAAAATCGGGTTCGCCTAGCTCGAGATGAATAATCGAGCGGCCTTGCTTTTCCAATTCCTTGGCGCGCGAGAATACGGCGAGCGCTCCTTCGCCGCTCAATTGAGAAACACGCGTTGCAATCTGCCGATTCGCCATGCGCAGCAGTCTACCATTTCGCGAAGGGTGGCGGAGCGACATGCAAAAAGCAAAAGCGCACCGCGAATCACGGAGCGCCTTTGGGAAAAGAAAGACGGTAGATTAATTTAGAACGCGTATCGCAGCGAGAATTGAATCAGCCGCGGCGTGCCGAGGGAGCTGGCAATCTTGCCGAATGGACTGTTCGCTATCCCGATGCTTTCGACGTCTGTGACGGCGGGATTGCTGAAGTTCGCGTGGTTCCACAGATTGAAGAAATCCGTCGTAAAGCGCAGGGATTGCCGCTCGGTGATCCTGAAGTTCTTGAGCAGCGAGAAGTCCCAGTTCTGTTGCCCGGGACCACGGTAGGTGTTTCGGCCTAGAGTCCCGAACCCAGTTGTACAGAAGTTGGAGTTTGGAGTAACGGTCGGGTCGGGCTGGTTCGGATCGCAGAGCGCCGGGTAGAGCAACGCCGCCGCAGTAAAAGCAGCAGGATTCAAGTAACCGTCAACCCTTGTGCCAATGCTTCCATGGGTTAAGCCACTCGAGAGGGATGCGCCGCTTGCAAGGCTGGCGGTTTCCACTCCCGGAGCAGAGCCGAGTCCCAAGAACGCGCTTCCCGCGCCTGAATCTAGCACAGAGAAGGGCGAGCCGGATTGGAACAAGGTGATGCCGCTGATAGACCACCCACTCAGCAACGCACCCTTCACGCCCTTTTCGTCCCGGAACCAGGGTAGATCGTAGCGATAGCTGACAGCGAGACGATGTGTGCGGTCGAAGTCGGACAAACCGCGAGAGGCGTCCAACGTGGATTCGTCATTGAATGCGCTGTTAAAAGCGGTGTTGCCGGTTGAGGTCGCGTCCGTAGATCGGGAGAACGTATAGGCCGCCTGGAAATAACCGGCCGACCAGCGGCGTGAAAGCGTCGTCTGCAAAGAGTGGTAATGCGAATAAGCATCGTTGGCAAACAACTGGAAGCCGTTGTAGCCGTTAATGCCTTGCGCGCGCGAACGGGCGACGGCGTTCGCAAAAGTGTTTGCGGTGATGTTCTGCCCTCCCAATACGACCGGGTTGGCGGGAGTGGCATTCTGCGATTGCAATGCATCGCGGGTTTCCCGGAGGTGAGTGCCCTTGGTGCCGACATAGCCCACTTCAAGCACCCATTGGCGGCCGAGCGCCCGCTGAACCGTGAGGTTCCACTGTTGCGTGTTGGGCACAACGAAATGCCGCGGCACAGCGAGGCCGAAAATTCCTAGAGTCTGGAGCGGGCCTGGGCAAGCGGCGCCTGAAGCGGTGCCATAAATCGCTGCTTGATTTGTGTCGTTGTTCGTGAAGCCTTGGAACACGTTCAGGCACGGAACAAAATTGGGATCAAGTGTGCCCGCTTGTGGGAGCGCATTTGGATTCGGATTGGGGCAGCCGGCGAGCGGTGTCGCCGAGAAATAGGAACCCAGGCAACCCGCTGCGCCTCCACCGAATGCCACGGGCAGAAACGGCGTCTGGAAAGACAACTGGTCCGCGGTTCCCACATCTTCGCGCACGTAGTAAATGCCGTAGCCGGCTCGAATCGTGGTTGTGTGGTGGCCAAACAAGTCATAGGCCAAGCCAATGCGGGGGCCAATGCCAGTAGAATAGTTATTGTCAAACGTCGAGCTGTTCGAACTGCCGGTCAATCCCGCGAGATTCAATTTCTTCACGCAGGAAGGATAGAGGAAAGGAAACTGGCCAGAGTTAGCAAGATTCGGGTCGAGATTGCCGATGTGGCAAAGGTCGTCGTGGAAAGCGCCCAGGATTTCCGTACGAAGACCCAGATTCAAAGTCAGGTTCGACCGGAACTTCCAGTCGTGTTGAACGAAAAAGGCATAGTCGTTCGCGCGGTACTTATGATTTGACAAGCCGCCGCCACCAAAGCTGAATTGCGGCGTGCCGAGCAGGAAATTTTGGAAGTCGGTGTTGCCGTCGGGCGTATTGGTAAAGAAGAGTTCGCCGTTGAAGACCTGCGGAAAGTTCTTATCCAGGCTTACGCGTGTGAATTCACCGCCGAAACGGAATACGTGCGCACCCTTTACCCAGCTAACGGTGTCCACAAAATTGAGGTTGTTTTGATCCTGCGATTGGTTTCCGAAGGGAGCCGGACCAATTTCGAAACCGGAGCTGGCAAATACGAATTTATAGATGGAGTTGGTAACGCTGTTCGTCGGCCGGTCGATGCCAAGGTCCGTCGTCGTAACCGGCGGAACGTTGTTCAGTTCATCGTTGATGTGAACAAAACCAAAACGAAACTCGTTCACGAGCGTCGGAGAAAAGAGATGCGTTTCGGTTACGTTCAGGAAACGCGCATGGACGGGAGTGTCAAACGGAAAATTTAGTGCCGTCGAACTCACGCTGCTCGCCAGCGTACTGCCAAGCGATTCCGGCAAGTCGCCACCACCGAACGGCAAAAATGACTCGGCATTTGAAAAGAAAAATCTCGTGGAGAGCTTGTCCTGTCCGCCGCGAAATTCGCGGTCCCAGTTTGCAGTGAATTGATCGTCCGTATATTTGCCTGGGTGGCTGATTGCAAAAGCGCCGGTGGCAGGATCACTGCTGGGAACCAGGAAGCCGTTCGTCGCGCCGCCGAACTGGCTGCTCTTGAAATTCAGCAGCTTGCTGACCACGGGATCAATCTCGGTTGTGGTATTCCCGAAGAAAGCCTGCGAAATCGAAGCATCCGAACGGTCTGTTGGTAGCGAAGGAATCGTAGTGCTAATGAACGTTCCCGGAGAGAGGCCGCTGCGCTGCCGGGTGCCTTGATAGTTCACGAAAAAGAAGCCGGCCTTTTCCTTTACTACGGGGCCGCCAACGCTTGCGCCAAAAATGTTCTGCTTGACCACCGGACGCGCCTGTCCCTCACGATTCAGAAAAAAATCGTTGGCGTTCAGCACATCGTTCCGGAGAAACTCATAAGCGTCCCCGTGAAATTCACGCGTGCCGGATTTCAGAATCGCGTTGACGTTGCCGCCGCCGTTGCGGCCCTGGCTGGCGTCGTACAAAGAGGTTTGCACTTTGAATTCCTGAATTACGTCTGGATTCGGCAGAGGAACATAGGTCGCCTGAGCAACGTTGTAGTCGGTCGCGCTGATGCCTTCGATCAGGAAATTATTGTTATCCTCGCGCTGGCCGTTCACGAAGAGCTTTACCGAGCCGCGTCCAAGTTGTGCCGCCGCATTCAATTCCCCTTGAGCGCCGGCGGAGAGAGTCAAGAGCTGCTGGTAGTTTTGTGTTGCGAGGGGCAATTCGCGGACGGTGTCCGTGGAAATGGATTGTCCCGTCGTGGCGTTGGTCGTTTCGACCGTTGTCACTGTCGCGGAAATTTCGATCTTTTCGCTAACTGCTCCCGGCTTCAGCGTGATCGCAATCCTGGTTGTCTCCGTTACGCGAACTTCAATGCCGGTGACTTTCGCTTCGGAGAAGCCGGACTTATTCACCACGACATAGTAGGTTCCCGGCGGCAGGAGCGTGGCCACAAAGCTGCCATCCGTCCCGGTCGAAACCTTTCTCGCGACGGAATCAGTGGCTGTGTTAATAATCTGCACCTCGGCATCAGCAACTTCACCCCCGTTGGAATCGAGGACACTGCCGCTGATTGCGCCAGTCGCTCCCCCCTGGCCATAGGCGCGGCCACTCGCAAGAACCGCCACCATCAAAAACACTATCCCTACGCTGAACTTTAGAAAGCGCTGCATGATTTCTCCAATAGATGAAGCTTCGCCACTCCCAACCCTCTGAACTCCCACACCCCATGTCGGAAGTTGTTCTGATCGGCGGGTCCGGAGTCGTGCGCGGGACACCCAAGACTTCCCCCTCATTTACCGTAATGACTGGGGCTGAGCGTGTCAACCAATGCCCCGAGCAAGTTTTCCATCCGGTACGTTAAAGAAATTGAGCTATTTCTGAGGCAATTCGCAGCGCCGAACGGCCCTTGACCCTCTGACTCGGCTAGGAGACTATGGGGTAAAGAAAGGGGCTCGGTAACCAGCCGCCCCTCAGCGGCGTCCAACCTAACGAGTCCTGTAGCGCACCAGGGGGTGCCGCAATGACCAGCCAAACCGTCTTCCGCCGCTTTTTTCCGCTAGCTTTCCTATCACTATGCCTCTGTTTCGCAGTGAACCGGGCTGCAGCTGACTCCTCACATGCGCGAATTATCCGCTTAAGCTATGTACAAGGAGACGTGAGGATCGCCCACAAAGTGAGCGGCGATCCCCTTCAATCCGGGGAAGACGCGTGGGAAAGGGCCAGCTTGAATTTGCCCATCCATCAGGGCGATGCCGTGGCGACAGACAACGGCCGTGCCCAAGTCGAATTTGAGAGCGGCACGAGCGTCTACTTGGCCGAGAACACCGTGCTGGAATTTTACGATCTTTCTCTCGACGATGGCTCTTTTACGACGCGGCTCATCCTGCGGCAGGGTTCGGCCTCCTTTTCCGTGCGGCCCAGTCGAGGTGACTACTTCAGTGTGACTGGCGGCGATTTCAGCGTCGAGGCCAACGAAAAATCCTATTTTCGCGTTAACAATTACGACGATGGGAGCGACGTTCAAGTCTTTCGAGGGCATCTGTCTGTTTTGAGCAAAGACAAGACGACGCCTGTGGGGAAAGGCCAGAGCCTGTCCATGCGTGCCGCGGATCCCAATTCAGCCTCCGTGGAAAGTGCGTCAAATACCGATGAATTCGATCAGTGGGTTTCCGGCAAAATAGAATCCGGAGAGGCTGCGCTCAATGCGTCGCGGCAATACTCGGGTGTTTACGATTACACGTCCGGCTTTGGCGACCTCTATACTTTCGGGGGCTGGTATCCCATTGACGGCTTCGGTTATTGCTGGCGGCCGTATGGCGTTTCGTTTGGTTGGAATCCGTTTCAGATGGGCCGGTGGTATTTTGACCCAGCGTTCGGAGGCTGGGGATTCATTGGCGGTCAACCTTGGGGCTGGCTGCCTTATCACTACGGTAGTTGGATTTTCCATCCCGGCTTGGGTTGGGTCTGGACATCGACCGGCGCATTTCCTCATGCACGCGGCGGCTCGTTTGCCTATGCGCGTAGCGGTCAATGGAAGCCGGTGACGGCAACATGGGTTCGCTCCGGCTCTTCGGTCGCGCTGGTGCCCACGCATCCGCTGGACGCAAAGGGAAAAACACCCATCAACATGCATGAGGGCGTGTTTCCGGTTTCGCAGCGCGGAGTGCTCGACCGCGTCCAAGTTTCTAGCGGCGAAAATTGGAAGACCTTCAAGAACACCTCGCGCGACGCTTTGCCCGTGGAATCGGCGAGTGCCGCGCCCCCGGCGCGTGTCGTCCGCTCGATAGCCGCAGGCCCATCCTCTGCAGGTTTCGCGGCCACAAGCCGTGGTGGCGGAATCGCCTACGATCCTGCTGAACATCGGTTTGTGAACAGCGCGGCTCCTTCTTCTACCGAACGCCTCGCCGCAGAAGGGCGGAGCGGTGTTGCGCCCGGCGGACGGCAAGTTGTGCCCGGCAATACTGGGTCAAGAACGTCCGACATGCGGCGCGGCGTGGAAACCGCGAACGGCCGTGGTGACGCGTCCGCGACGCCCCATGCATCTACGCCGCCGTCTCGATCCAGAGCCATGCCGCCGACGCCGCCTCCGGCTTCTTCTGGCAGCTCTTCGCGTACTTGGTCGGGAGGATCTTCTAGCTCGTCGTCATCGAGTTCTGCGCGGTCGTCGGGCTCGAGCTCTAGCTCCTCAGGTTCTTCTGGCGGCGGGCGCCCACACTAATCTGGCAGATCAGCTTTTGAGCAAAAATGGCGGCCTTCGTGCACAAGGTCGCCATTTTTTTGTTTCCAGTTTGAGGTTTGGTCAGTCAAAGATCATTCCGGCGTAACCAACGACACGGCGATAATCGCCTGAGACCGCGGCAGACGTTGCATACTTCACCGTTTCTGCGCGCGTCCCACCCAGTGCTCGCAGAGCGAAAAGCATCGCGACCGCGGGACCAAGTCCGCACATGGAGATGGATTCCGTTCGACATGCTTCGTACAAACCGTGCGGGTTCATTGCTTCAAGTTGTGCAACAGCCTTTGCATCTTTTTTCCTGGTTGTTGCGTCGTCTTCGTAATGATTCAAGTCAGACGTCGTTAGTAACAATACTTCTTCCTTTGTACCAGATATGACGCGCGCAATTGCTTCGCCGATTTCTTGCAGTTCTTCAAATCGGATCGTGCCCAGCGCAATGGGAACAAATGTGAACTCTGGCGAAAGAGCTTGCAGGAATGGCAATTGGACTTCCAGCGAGTGCTCCTGTGCGTGAGCCACGGCATCTTCCTTCAGCAGAGCACATTCGTCTTTGCACTTCTGAGCCAACTGCCCGTCAACCGGCGCCTCCCCTAACGGAGTTCTCCATGACCCGTCGCTCAAGATGGCCGCGTTTTCTCCGCGTGGAAAATGGCGCACGCCGAGCACAATCACTTTTTGCGGAATTTCAATTCCGGCGAGAACCGCACCCGCTACACTCCCCGAATAAACATAACCCGCATGAGGTACGAGACAAGCTTTCACGCGCTCTTTCTTTTTCTGCGGGCTCAGTAGGGTAAACCGCCGGACGAGGTTTGCAAGTTCCTGTGGATTGGCGGGATAAAACTGTCCTGCGACTGCGGGTAAGCGAAGCATGGGCGCTCCGCAAATCAGATCGGCTTCGAGGCTTTACCTTTTATTTTTAGAGCTTTGTTCGTCGTTGGGTCGTAAAAAACCGTAACTTTGTCCCCGTACTGATAGCCGCCCTTATCAATGAGCTTCTGCATTTTCGCGCTGGCTTCCTCGGACAGTGTAAACGTCCGCACCGCCAATTCGTTTTCTTTCGAGCGCACAGTGATTAGCACGTTGTTTGAATTCATTACCGTGCCTTCAAATTTCGGGTAGGGCGATTGCTTTTTCGGCTTTATGGTTTGCACCGCGATCGCAGCCGCGGTTCCAATGACGATAGGATCCTGCGCCATTGCAGCGACGCCACTCATGCCCATCAACACGGCAAGGGCAAGAGCGTGCTTCACGCCGAAATGAACCGCGAGTTTCATTCGATGTCGTCCGTGGCAATCCGCAGGGATTTCAGAAAGCGTACGTCCTGCGGCGTCATGGTCAGCCGGGCGGCAGGCTTGCGCTCCACTTCGGCTTCTTGCAGTGATTCCTGATCCACCTGAATTCGGAGCGACTCCAAAAATCTGCGATCGAGCGTGGTCAAGTGCGTCTCTTTGCCTTCGCCATCGCGCTTGGCTAGACCAATCGTTGCGTCCAGCTTCAGCACGATGTCATAACCGTGCGCGCGCACTCCCGCTATCGCTCCCGTGATGCGATCCGACTCGGACACCGTATCGTTGATCGCGTGTCCCAATTCGCGAAGCAAATTTTTCAGGTGATCGTCGAGTTGCAAGGCCGGCTCCCTAGTACATCAGCCTTCATTCTAGGACTCAGTTTGGTTGGATACAAGCGCAGGTGTGTGCGTTGTCTCCAAACGGTTTACAGCACTTTCGTACAGTTTTGCGACCTGCGCTAAGATGAGAGTATGTCTGCGGTCGTTCGCACCGTCACTTCCGAGGCGCCTCCGCGCCGTGGTTTCCGGCGTTTTTGGCTGGCGCTCAAGCAGTTGTTCCATGAACTGGTGGGAGCTCTGTTCGGCGTCCTCGCGCTGTTTTGGGCGCAGAGTGCGTTTCGCGCGTGGAGCCGGGACGCTGCCCACTGGCTAGTCGGGGCGGCAGCGTTCTTGGCCGTTTTAATGGCTGTTTTTTCGTTCACCTCGTTTCGGCTCGCCCGGCGCGTGCAATCCTCCTGATACCCATGCCCGATCCCCCAAAACCGCCGGCACCGCAGCGCAAACCACGCTTTACGACGTTGTCGGGAATCCCCTTGGAACGTCTCTACGGCCGAGATGACGCGGACGCGGCGAATGCGGAAGGGCGTATCGGATATCCCGGCGAATCTCCCTTCACCCGCGGGATTTACCCCACGATGTACCGCGGCCGCCTGTGGACCATGCGGCAGTACGCCGGTTTCGGTACGGCTGTTGAATCCAACAAGCGCTATCGCTACCTGCTGAGCAAAGGGCAGGCAGGATTGTCGGTTGCGTTTGATCTCCCCACGCAGATTGGGATGGACTCCGACGCGCCGCTCGCACTCGGTGAGGTCGGAAAAGTCGGCGTGGCGATTGATTCCCTCGAAGATATGGAAGCGCTCTTCGACGGCATCCCCCTCGAGACTGTCTCCACTTCAATGACAATCAACGCAACGGCGGCGATCTTGCTTTGTCTGTATGTGGCAGTGGCCAAGAAACAGGGCGCGAATCTTTCCAAACTTTCCGGCACCGTGCAGAACGACATCCTGAAGGAATACATTGCGCGTGGAACGTACATTTATCCCGTTCGTCCCGCGATGCGCATCGTCACGGATATTTTTGCCTGGTGCAAAAGCGATCTCCCGCGCTGGAACACAATTTCGATTTCCGGCTATCACATCCGCGAGGCAGGTTCCACCGCGGTACAGGAAGTGGCCTTTACGCTTGCCGACGGCATCGCCTACGTTCAGGCCGCGCTCGATGCCGGTTTAGCCGTGGACGAATTCGCGCCACAGCTTTCTTTCTTTTTCAACGCGCACAATGACCTGCTCGAAGAAGTCGCAAAATTTCGCGCGGCCCGGCGCTTGTGGGCACGCATCATGGAAGACCGGTTCCACGCGAAAGATCAGCGGTCGCTTCTCCTGCGTTTTCACGCGCAAACTGCAGGATCTTCTCTGACCGCGCAGCAACCGGAAAACAACATCGTGCGCGTCGCAATTCAGGCGCTTGCGGCGGTGCTCGGCGGTTGCCAATCCCTGCACACCAATTCCATGGACGAGGCGCTCGCATTACCGACCGAAGACGCCGCGCTCATCGCACTCCGAACGCAGCAAATCATCGCCCACGAAACCGGCGTGACCAACACAGTCGACCCTGTTGGCGGCGCATACGCGATCGAACACCTTACAACGCAGATTGAAGCCGGCGCACAGGCTTACATCGACAAAATAGACGCCCTCGGTGGAATGTTGCGCGCAATCGAGTCCGGCTTCGTGCAAGGCGAAATTCAAAAAGCAGCTTATGAGTACCAGCGAGCCGTCGAATCGAGAGATCAAATCGTCGTTGGCGTTAACGACTTCACAGCGGATCAGGAACGTGCGATTCCGCTATTGCGCATCAACGAGGAAATTGAACGCTCCCAGGTAGCGCGGCTGTATTCACTCCGCGCAAAGCGTAACTCAGCCAAAACGGAAGCTGCCCTCGCAGAACTCGCCCGCCGCGCGGCCACAACGGAAAATCTCCTTCCCGCCATTCTCGCTGCAGTGGAAGCCCACGCCACCGTCGGCGAAATCTCTGATACACTTCGCCGCGTCTTCGGCGAATATCAGGAATCTGTAGTGCTCTAATCCGGAGCGTGCTCCTCAATCCATTTCTTACTCTCTCTTGTGTAGTATTCTGGCCAAGGTGATTCCTCGATGAAGTTGATTCTCGCTTCCGCTTCTGTGCGCCGCGCGGAGATTCTCCACTCCGCGGGTTTGCCTTTCAGCGTTTTGTCTTCGGCCGTGGACGAAACTCCGATGCCCGGCGAGTCTCCAAAACAGATGGTGCAGCGGCTCGCTTTGGCAAAGGCTGAACTCGCGGCGGCGCGGGCCGTGGGTCCCGTGATCGTTATTGCGGCGGACACCACCGTTACGCTCGATGGCGCCGTTCTAGGTAAGCCGCGCACGACGGATGACGCGCGGCAGATGCTGGAGAAATTGTCCGGCCGCACACATTCCGTGATCACGGGCGTGGCGCTCATCCGCCTGCCCGACGCAGAACGTATCGAATTCAGCGAGACAACTCATGTTCAGTTCGCCTCGCTTGAACCCGACGAAATTGTTCGCTATCTCTCGAGCGGAGAGCCTTTCGACAAAGCCGGCTCCTATGCCATTCAAGGCCGCGCCGGACGTTATATCCCCCGCATCGAGGGCTGCTATTACAACGTCGTTGGACTTCCACTCGCCAGACTTTGCAACGCTCTGGCGGAGCTCGGTTGGTCCGAAGAGCATGTTCAAAAAAAAGAAGCGCCCTTTTAAAGGGCGCCTTTTCCGATTCTTGGAACGGGAACTTATTGCAGCGATTTATTTTCCGCGACGGTCGCTTACGACTTCTTTTCTTCGGAGGGCTTTTCCGTGGTTGCCGTGGGTTGCGCAGGAGCTGCCGGCGGAGGCGTCGCTTGCGATTGATTGTTGCCGGACATGCCTTCCTTGAACCCGCGCACGCCTTCTCCAAGGCCGCGCATCAATTCCGGGATCTTGCGCCCGCCGAACAAAACAAGGACGATGACCAAAACAATCAACCAGTGGATTGGAAATTCCATAAAGCCTCCTGCCCCTGACTACCAAACTCTATCACGCCAAAATCTATTCCAGCGCCGCGGCTTTTGCGCGAAATTAGAGTATAACACGCTCGTCTCCGGCCCGGCGGGTGACGCGCTCCCGGTCCAAGTATTCGAGCAGGGGGATCGCATACTTTCTCGAAATGCCCGTAAGTTCTTTAAAGGCAGGCACTGAGATTCGCTCGCTCTTCGCCTTCTTGTAACCGGCGACTTTTTGCCGCATTTCAAGCAAGGCGTTTGCGTGGAAAATCAGTTCAGCCGAAACGCGCAACAGCTTCCGTTCGCGCAACAACATCTGCAGTAGCTTCTCCGCCCGTTTTGCTTCTACCGGCAATTGCGCCAGCACGTCCTTCACCGGCGGCACGGCGAGTCCGGCGCTCGCAAAGGCGGTTTCGATTTGCTCACGCGCACGCTGCTCTTCCGGCAGGAGGGTAACTTCTGCCCCAGCCCGCTTTACAGTTTCTCCTTGCAGGACAAGCTTTTGCTCTTTGGCGAGTTGTTCCACCGCTGCGCGAAAAATCTCCGGCCGCACGCGCCGGGCGGATTTTGCACGCAACTCCTCGCGCAGAATCCCCGCGCTCAACGGGTTTTCTTTGTGAAACGCTTCTAGCGTCGTCGTAATTTTCTGCTGAAGTTCGCCGAACATTTTTTGCCCAAGGAGCAACATGGGCGAACGGTTCACGATTTTCAGCCGCCCGCTTTCCTCTTCTTTCTTTGCAACGGCTTGCAACAAATCATCTGTCCAGCCCGTTCGCACAGCAATCTCTTCTTGGCTTAAACCGAACTGAGAGCGAACCGCCATCGCGTGCAGTCTCTCGTTCGGATCCCATTTTTCGAGTGTCTTGAGGTAGTCGATCCGGCCCGTGTCTCTTGCCGCCGGTCGCCTGGCTAAATTTTCCAGCACGACCCCTCCGCCGATCGTCACAACCGGCGAAAACTGCCGCACGATGAACCGGTCACCGGGCAAAACTACCGCCGGATCCTGCAGCCGTAAATGTGCGAATGCGCTCTCTCCCCCACGCAACTCTTCCATACCGTGGACTCGGACTTCCGCCACCGTTTCAAATGTGCCGCAATGGAAATGAACCCTTGTGCGTTGCTTCAGTGTGGGTGAGGAAGCTACGAGTTCAAGCCGCACGTCAATTCGACGTGTAGCTCGAAATCGTCCGGGGGCTGCCAGCACCATACCGCGTTGCACGGCAGTGTGCTCAATTCCTGCAAGATTGACCGCCGTTCGCTGCCCCGCGGCTGCTCGCTCCGTGGATTTGCCGCCGGATTGCACGCCGCGCACGCGTAGGCCAATTGCGTCCGGCAGCAGTTCCACTTCGTCACCTGCCGCAACATTTCCCGATACAAGCGTCCCCGTCACCACCGTACCGAAGCCTTTGATCGAGAACGCCCGATCAATCGGCAACCGGAAAATGCCCGTGGAATCCTTGGCCGTAATGATGCCGGCTTCCCGCACCAATGCACTTTTCAATTCTGCAAGCCCTTCGCCCGTTTTCGAGCTCACAGGGAGAACCGGTGCTTGTTCCAGAAAAGAATCTCTCGCGTATTCCTGTATGTCCAGCTTCGCCAGCGAAATGGTGTCTGTATCCACTAGATCGCTCTTCGTCAGCGCGATGATTCCTCGCTTCACACCGAGCAAGCGGCAAATCTCAAAATGTTCGCGCGTCTGCGGCTTGATGGATTCATCGGCGGCAATCACGAGCAGGACCAGATCAATTCCCGCCGCGCCTGCGAGCATATTGCTCACAAACTTTTCGTGGCCCGGCACGTCAACGAACCCAAAGCGCACTCCGGGTTCCTCCAGAAAGGCAAATCCCAAATCAATGGTGATGCCGCGCCGCTTTTCCTCTTCGAGCCGATCCGGATTCGTCCCGGTGAGCGCCTGCACAAGCGACGACTTACCATGATCAATATGACCGGCCGTACCAACGATGATGTGTTTCACTGAAGAACTCATTTTTGTCAGAGGGAATTGATGCTAAGGCAGGCTGGAAAGCCAGGTCAAATCTGGTTGCGGTCGACTTTGGCGAACTTCCGAAGATGAAGCGAATTACTTGGCTGCGGCGATTTCGTCCACAATCGCTTGCGCTGCCGCGCGCGGATCTTCCGCCGCCAGAATTGGTCTTCCGACGACGATATAATCTGCACCGGCCCGAATGGCCTCGGTTGGAGTAGCCGTCCGCGCTTGGTCGTCGTCTTTTGAGCTTGCGCCCTTTTCTTTCGGCCGCACACCAGGCGTCACAATCAAGAAATCGCGTCCGCAAACTTTACGAATTGCTTTGGCTTCCTGCACGGAAGCAACAACTCCATCGACGCCCGAACTCTTCGCCAACTTTGCCAATTTCGGCACGCTACTCTTTGGCGACCCGCTGATTCCCACTTCACGGGTCGCTTTCTGATCCATGCTGGTCAGTATCGTTACCGCAAGCAATCGAGGCCGGTCCATGCCCAACGGCACGCCCGCGCTGATGGCCTGCGCCGCAGCCTTCATCATGGCGCTGCCGCCGAGCGCATGAACATTTACGAGCTGCACTCCGCTCATCGCTGCAGAAGACAAAACCGCTCCCGCTACAGTGTTGGGAATGTCATGGAATTTCAAATCAAGGAAGATGCCCGGCCCAAGCGCCGCGATTTCTTTCACTACGGCAGGACCCGCGGCGGTGAACAACTGGCTGCCGATTTTGAACAAGCCGACAAGATCCGCCACCTGCTTGGCAAACTTCACCGCAGACGAAAGCGAATCAAAATCGAGCGCGACAATTAGGCTGCTTCGTGGATGGGCGTCGAAGGTCACGGTTTTGGCGACCCCGACTGCGCCGGGGTCAGTGTTTCTTGCTCGGTACGTCCAGCAGCTCCAAGCGAACCTGGTTCACGCCGGAATGAATCAGCCCAATCTTCCGGGCTACGCGGTAGGATACATCAATTTCGCGTCCCTCTTGATAGGGACCCCGGTCATTGATACGTACCAGTTCAAACTTGCCGTTCCGGGGGTTCACGACTCGGACCACCGAACCAAAAGGTAGGTTCGGGTGCGCCGCAGTCAAAGCCTCGCAATCAAACCTTTCGCCGTTGGCCGTCTTCTTCCCGTCGAAGCCCGGCCCATACCAGCTGGCGTTTCCAACCCAGGTCTTAATCGGCTTTGCCGGTTCGCTCCGATGCGCAACCAGCGGAGCTTCCATCGCGGGCGCAATGAGGAACATAAGTGGCACCCAGCGTACTGCAGCCCAGATCATGAAGAGTGGTCGTTTCATAGTGTTGTGTTTTTGCTACAAACTTCCAGAAAAGTGTAGCATGACAGAGACGTCTTGTCAACCATTTTCTCTGCGGAATCTTCCACGTATCTCATTCACAGTAAGCACTTTAGCTTTAAAAAACGCTTCGGGAAGGTGCCGAACCAGTACCTCACTGGCCCGCGGGTCAGCGAAGCTGGCCGTTCCTACCTGTACGCAAGTCGCACCCACGGAGAGATATTCAAGCACGTCGGCAGCCGTCTCGACTCCCCCGAGCCCTATGATCGGAGCGCTGACTGCCTGAAACGTTTCCCAGACCAGCCTCAAAGTGATGGGTTTAATGGCTGGACCGGATAATCCGCCAGTCTTACTGCCTAGCTTTGATTTAGCTGATGTGAAGTCTACCGACATTGCAGGATAGGTATTTGCCACAGTCAGAGCATCCGCCCCCGCCTCCACGGCCGCCCGAGCAATAAGTCCAATATCTGTAACAAGGGGCGAGAGTTTCACCCAGAGCGGCCTCCGGGCGGCTGCCTTACGCGCCGCGCTTACAACCTCTGAAACCATCCGAGTATCCTGGCCGAACTGCATTCCCCCCTTTTTCACATTAGGGCAAGAAATATTCAGTTCGTACCCCGCCAGCCCTTCCTCTCCCTCCAGGACCCGAATCACTTCGACATAGTCTTCCAAGCTGTACCCGAACACGTTCGCGATGACTGCCGTATCGAATTTTCGCAGTACCGGGAGTTTTTCGGCAACAAAAGCCCTGACCCCAACATTCTGGAGGCCAATTGCGTTCAACATTCCGGAAGCGGTTTCACATACCCGTGGGGTTGGTGCTCCCTCCATCGGCTCGCGCGAAAGCCCTTTGGTTACAAAACCTCCCAACGCTTCAAGATTCACCAAATGGGCAAACTCCAGCCCGTAACCAAAGGTTCCGCTGGCGGCAAGAATGGGATTTCTTAGGCGTAGCGTCCCTACGCTTACGCTCAGGTCAACATCGGCCGCAGAATGGCCGCGTGGTACGGCGTCGGAAGGATTCACTTCAAGAAAAGAATACCATGAAGCGCAAGCCGGGCAGGCTTTTTCGAAGGGCCCGACTATCGAGTCGTTGCAGGTTTCGCGGCTACTGCTTTCTTCGCAAGTGCCTCGCCCAGAACGCGGCCGTCATGGGTCGAGAGCGTGATTCCACAGAGTGCGGCAAGTGTCGGGGCAATGTCCGCCGGCGTGACGCTTCCAAAATATTCGCCACGCTGGATTCCCCGTCCCATCAGCAAAATCGGCACGCGCTGATCATAGTAGTAAGGAGTTCCATGACCGGTCGCCGCCGGCCCCGAGCCGATGAGCCAGTAAGGCTTTGGCACAATCAAGAAATCTCCGCTGCGCCCAGGAAAATAGCTTGCGGCTTCTGCAGCTCGAATCGGACTCTTTGTCGCCGGCCGATCCGCCAAATCTTCAGCGCGATAAACCGCCGCCACTCCCGGTACACTGCGGATCGCTTCGCTCACGGCATTCAGCGCCGCCGGGTCAGTTTTCAATTTGTCGTAAGTTCCTGGCGAAAAATAAATATCCGAGCTGACAATCCGCGCCACTGTTGGCGCTGTGTAACTGAACTTCGCCAGCGTTTCCTCGATCTTCTTCTGCACTTCCGGCACATGCAGCACGCCCGCATCCGCCCCCGTTTGTTGCATATCCTCCGGAACAGGAACCACCCCATGATCCGCGCTCAACGCCACCACATAATTGCCGGGTCCCACTTTTGCGTCCAAATGCGCGAGTAACTCGGCCAAATCCTTATCCAGCCTGACGTAGGTGTCCTGTATTTCCCAGCTGCGTGGCCCAAACGCATGACCCACGTAGTCCGGCGAGGAATAGCTCACTCCGAGAAAATCGATTCCGCCGCCCTTACCTAATCCCAGCTGATCAATCGCCGTTTCAGCCAGCTTCGTTAGATAAGTATCCGCAAACGGGCTCGTCGCCCACTGCCCGTAGAATTCATCGTCAGGATCGCTGCCAGCCCCTTTGCCCCGCAACGGATGCGGAAATGTCAGGTCCCAGCCTGCCGGCGCCGCTGCCCCTGTGGCTTTTTCATCGTAGAGGTAGGCGCTGCGCGGCAGCGAAAGCGTCCATGTCTTTCCGTAATCCTGTTTAATCGGATGCGCTTTCGCGAAATCCTCAATAAACGGCAGGGTTCCATAAACGTTGGAAGTAACTAAACCGCCGTTGTCCACCCATGTCACCGCGTCGGCTTTGTGTCCCGCCAGCATAATTGCCGCGCGCGCCTTGAGAGAGAATGTCACTACGCGTGTTGCGGCTCCCGCCTGGAATCGCAGTTCGTCAGCAAACGCAGGCACGCGTAACCGCCACGCGGTGTCGCCGTCTTTGGTCGTTGTTCCTGCATAGCCCGTGTTCTTTGCTTGCGGGTCGGCGGTACACGTCACCATCTTCTGCGAATCCCGGTCCCACCAGGCATTCGCAACCATTCCGTGTGTAGCTGGCACGCTGCCAGTAGAAATCGTTGCGTGGCCAACGCAAGTCTCTGTCGCCGCATATGGGTAAGCAGCCTCCTTAAACCAGGCGCCCTGTTCCAGTAACCGCTTGAAGCCTCCTTCCGTCCATTGGCCTTTGAATCGCTCGATGTAATCGGCGCGCATCTGGTCCACAACAATCACAACCACCAACCTCGGCCGCGCAGGAGCGCTTGCTGGTTTCGGCGCTGGTGCCAGAGCCTTTGCTCGCGTCGGAGGAGTATTCTTCGCAGGGGTCTGCGACCACCCTCCACAAGCAAATGCAAGTGTCCCCGCCATTAAGAAGATCATCCCCGCGCGCTTCATCCGTTTTCTCCCTCGCTTGAAAGCCGAAAGTCTAACACGCCAATGTGTCTGTCCGGTTTGGGCGGTTCCCTGAGGCGGTTTCCGCGACGCAATGCCGCTTATGCTAGAATCCCACTCGGCATGCCAATCGTGGAAAAAGGGCAGCTCATGTCCGCAGCGGAAATTGACCGCACGTTACAGCGCGTTGCCCATGAAATTGTCGAGAAAAGCGGCGGCACGAAGCATCTGGCCCTCATCGGCATCCGCCGGCGCGGCGTTCCTCTGGCTCAACGCATCGCGCAGGCCATGCGCGGCATTGACGGTGTGGAAGTTCCCGTCGGAATTCTCGACATCACCCTCTATCGAGACGACCTTTCCAAAGTTGCTCCTCAGGCCGTCCTGCAGTCTTCCGACATCAAATTTGAAGTAGACGGCATGGACCTCGTCCTTGTGGACGACGTTCTCTACACGGGTCGTACCATTCGCGCCGCGATGAATGGTCTTTTTGACCTCGGCCGGCCCAAACGAGTTTCGCTCTGCGTCCTGATTGATCGCGGCCACCGGGAAATGCCGATTGAAGCGCAATTCGTCGGCCGCACGGTGCAAACCAGCGATACCGAAATTGTGGAAGTTCGGCTCCGCGAAATTGACAATGAAGAACGCGTCATGCTCGTGGACCGAAAGGAATAGCTCGGATTCTCAAATGAGGTTTCCGCCGGACGAAATGTGACGCCCCGTTTTCGCGATCTCTTGGCCCTCGAACCGCTCACTGCGGACGAACTTACTTTTCTTCTCGATCAAAGCAAGCCTTTTCAGGAAATCCAGCGCCATCCTCTGAAGAAACTCGCCACGCTGCGCGGAAAAACTATTGCGCTCGCATTTTTTGAAAATTCCACGCGCACACGCATCAGTTTCGGCACGGCCGCGTCCCGCCTCGGCGCCGACACTATGAATTTGCAAGCCGAAGCCTCCAGCCTCAAAAAGGGCGAAACCCTTCTCGACACGGCTTTTAATTTAAATGCAATGAAACCCGACTGCCTGGTCATGCGCCATTCCGCCTCCGGCGCACCCAATTATGTCGCGCGCCATCTCGACATTCCCGTAATCAACGCGGGGGATGGCACCCATGAACATCCTTCGCAAGGTTTGCTGGACGCTTTGACCATCAGCGACCGCAAAGGAACCATCAACAATCTGAACGTTACCATTCTTGGCGACCTTCAACACAGCCGTGTGGCACGGTCCAATATTCATCTGCTCGGAAAATTTGGTTGCCGTTTCACTCTTTGCGGCCCTTCCATGTGGGTGCCGCGTGAACTTGAAAAAATCGCTCCAGGCACTTCCATTCGCTGCGTCTACCGAATTGAAGAAGCACTCGAAGGAGCGGACGTCGTCATTATGCTCCGCGTGCAAACCGAACGCCTCCACGAACCTTCGATCTCGCCGAACGACTACATCCTCGGTTACCAACTAAATGCCGAACGTTTGCGTCTCGCCAAACCCGACGCCATCGTCTTGCATCCCGGTCCGATGAATCGCGGCATTGAAATCACTCCTGACGTGGCCGACGGCCCGCAATCCTGCGTTCTCGAACAGGTCACCAACGGCGTCGCCGTTCGCATGGCGATTTTGTATCTGCTCGTCACGGGCGCGGAGGAGGATGGCTCGCACCCGGCCATACAGCCTTCCGTTGCGCACAATCGCCGTGCAACCGATAAAGCTTCCGCAAAGAAGGATTCTTAGCATGCTTCTGATTCAAAACGGCCGAGTCCTCGACCCGGCCTCCAAAACCGACGCCGCAATGGACGTTTTGCTGGACGGAGAAATTATCAAGGAAATCGCCGCACCGGGAAAATTCTCTTCGCTCAAGGATGCGCAGGTCTTCGACGCCAAGGGACTCATCGTGGCACCAGGTTTTGTAGACATGCATGTTCACCTCCGCGAGCCGGGGCAGGAATCTTCCGAAACAATTGAGACCGGCACAAAATCTGCTGCGCGCGGCGGCTTCACCGCAGTTTGTTGCATGCCAAACACGAAACCCGTTCACGACAACGCTTCCATCACGCGTTTCATCATGGATAAAGCGCGCGCTGTTGGTTCCACGCGTGTTTGGCCCATCGGCGCTGCAAGCGTGGAGAGCAAAGGCGAAGCCATTGCCGAAATCGCAGCGATGAAAGAAGCGGGCATCGTCGCTGTGAGCGACGACGGAAAGCCTATCGCTACAGCCAAACTCGCGCGCCAGGTTATGGACTATTGTGCGTCCCTCGATTTGCCCGTTATCGAACACTCCGAAGACGTTTCGCTCGCCGCGGGCGCGGTGATGCGCGAGGGCGTAACTTCCACGCGCCTCGGTTTACGGGGCATGCCCGCCGCAGCGGAATCTGTTTGCGTTGCGCGCGATGTCCAGATCGCGGAACTCACGGGGGGCCGCCTGCATGTCGCGCATCTCTCCGCCAAAGCATCCCTCGATCAGGTACGCTGGGCAAAATCCCGCGGCTTGCGCGTCACTTGCGAAGTCACTCCGCACCATTTCACTCTGATCGACGAAGATGTCCGTTACGATTCCCGCTTTAAGATGAATCCGCCGCTTGCTTCGCGCGAAGACCGCGAAGCATTGATCGCCGGTCTCGTAGACGGCGCCGTGGACGTTATCGCTACGGACCACGCTCCGCACGAGCCAGCCCTAAAAGATGTTGAGTTCGACCGCGCACCTTTCGGAATTCTCGGCTTCGAAACCGCAATCGCTCTGAGCCTCGAGCAACTCGTGCACACGGGGAAGATTTCGCTCATGCGCATGGTCGAGCTGTTCACAACCGGCCCCGCGCGCGTCCTGGGGAGGGAGCGAAAGCTCGCGCCGGGTCAGCCGGCGGACATCACGCTCTTCTCGACAACTCACGAGTGGAAGTACAAAGTAAGCGACTCGCCCAGCAAATCGCGGAATTCGCCCTTTGATGGCCGCACTTTCAAAGGCGCACCAATAGCAACGATCGTCGCCGGCAAAATTGTCTTCAAAAGATAATTTCAGGGGAGAATTGCTTGGCTTAGTGTGTCGCGGGTTCAGCAGCCGGATGCATGCCATGATTCGGCAGCTCATGCGTCCCGCGCGCCAGCGGTTCGATCTTCAAGCGGTAAAAATGGTCAAGTGGAACTCTGCCTTTGCCAATGGCATAGGCTTTTTCAATCGCTTTCGTAACGTATGCCTTCGCAAGCGTCGCCGCTTCCACCAGGGTTCTTCCAGCGGCCAATTGCGCGGCGAGCGCCGAAGCAAAAGTGCATCCGGTCCCGTGCGTATTTTCGAATTTCACCTTGTCGCCGCCGAGTTGCACCATTTCGTTTCCGTCGAAAAGAACGTCAATCGCGCGTTCCATGTGACCGCCCTTGACGATCACCGCTTTCGCGCCCATCTCGACGATTTTTCTCGCCGCCGCTTCCATCCCAGCGACATCTTTGATTTCCAGACCGCTCAAAATCTCCGCTTCCGGTACGTTTGGCGTGATGACACTGGATCGTTTTAACAGTTCTGTTGCCACATACTTCACGCCACCCGCATCCAGCAGCTCCGTTCCCGACGAAGATTTCATCACCGGATCGTGCACAACGGTCGCAAACTTGTGTGCATCCAGAAACTCGCCAACCGCCACGGCGTTTCCGCGGTTTCCCAGCATACCGATCTTCACCGCGGCGATTTCGCAATCCTTCGCAAGCACTTCAAGCTGTCCACGCAACTCCGCGCTCGGCGTATTGTGCACAGACTCCACTTCTTGCGTGTTCTGCACGGTCATGGAAGTGATCGCCGCCACGCCGTAGCAGCCGTGCGCGGCAAATGTCTTCAAATCCGCGACCGTGCCCGCGCCGCAGCTCGGATCGAATCCGGCGATCGTCAGCAAAATAGGCGGCGCTGCGTGTCCGTTCGTACCCATCGTCTGTCTTTCCCGCGACCCGCGAAGAAAATTGCCGGTCACGCTCCCCGCGTGGCAGGGAAACGCACCGGCATCTGCGAATGTACGCGCACGTTTCGTCGTGCGCAAGAAAAATTTTGTCAGATTCGGGTCGGCGAGAAAGAGCAGGAGCGGAGATTTCTCGACCTCTCGCCGCTAAGACGCGCGAAAATCAGAAATCCGCTTCAAAGTTGTGGAATCGTTTCTCGAGTTCCCATTGCTGTTGCGCTTTTGCGTTCGCTTCCAAGAATTCCCTGCAGGGTTTTGTCGGCTTTTCGTTTCCGAGCGCTTCTTTCGCGCACTCGCTCGCGGCGCGAGCGAAATTATCCTGCTTTTCCCACAAGCTTTTCCCCGGCAAAAACGCATGCTCGAGTCCGGTCCGTGCCATTTTTTTCAAATCCGCGTACTTGAACCCGTACGTTTCAACGGCTCGCACATATTCATTCGTCAGATCAATTCGCGAAACGCCTTCATCGTCCGTCGAAAGCGCTGTAGGCACTCCAAACATCCGATACATCAGCAGTGGATGATGTTTTCCGCTCACTCCGAGAATCATTTCGTTACTCGTAAGATTGATTTCTACCATTACGTGCTTCGCCGCCATCTCTTTTAGCAATTCGTGCGGCCGATCTTCGAACATCACGTCCACACCATGCCCAATGCGCTCTGCTCCCGCCTCAACAGCAAGCCGGATATGGCAGCACAATCCGTCCGGCGGCACCATTCCGTACCCCAACTCCCCCGCATGCAGCGTAATGTGCACCTTCGGATAAGTTTCATGGAGAAATTTCACCATTCGCATTTGTAACGCGTAGTCGCGCATCGAAATGTAGCCATCTTCGGGCATCACAAAATTAATGCCGACGATTCTTTCCGGATCGGCACTCGCCGCTTCAAAGCCGAGCAGTGTTTGCGCAAACACAATTTCTTTCGGGAACCCGCGCAGCACCTGATAAATGAATCTGACGTCGACTTTGCACGCTTCCGCCGCATTGGTCTCGCCGCAATGCTCGATCTCGCGCCGTTTTGTTTCAATTCCGTCTAAATACTGCGTTGCCTCCTTCACGTTTTCTTTCAAATTGTGCGCTAACAGCGCTTCACGCAGTTCTTTGAAATCGTCCTTCCACCCGACTTCGCCCGCCGCCCGGGCCGCGATCGAAAAATCCGGCGTTTCCATCAATTCCAGATACTGCTCATTTTGCGCCGCGGCGCGCGAGGCGACTTCATCCAGCCATTCCGGCTTGTGCGACGCGTTTGTTCCTCCGAATTTTCCAAACGTGTCAAAGAAGTGGTCGTGCCCGGAAACTCCTGCATACGGCACAAAACTCCGCATCGAAAACGCATTGATCAGCTGGTCGTAGAGCGCCTGACTTTTGTAAGCATCGCTCGCCGGAACGATCGTCTTGTCACCGTCGCCGCCGGCTGGGCATTTTGTGAACGCGAGCTGTTTCACATCCACGCACAATCCGTCTTCCACCGCCGCTCGGATGAACGATTCCGCGTACGCGCCGCCGCTCAAGTGGTAGTGCAAATCCGCGCCCTTCGGCATTTTTTTCAGAAATTGTCGCAACTGCGACGGATTCGCCCGCGCCGCCGCCAACTGCAATTCGCCTTCTCTCTCCGCACTCTGTGCCGCAGCAGCACTCGCCGTTGCTTTTTGCGTTTGCGCCTTCGCCGCGCCCGTTCCGAGAGAAGTCCACACCAAAACGAGTAGAATCGCGCCCATTCGGCGCACAAGTTTTTCGAGTTTCATTTGGTTAGACCTCAGTCTTGGCGTGAAAAAAATCGCCCGACTCAGGGAAATAGTCCACGCACCAACGTCGCTTCCGCAACGCGCCCCACGGCGAGAATCATCGCTCCCGCGCGCGGCGGCACATGGTGCTTGCGCATCGTATCAACCATCTCGTGGAACGCGCGCACCATAATCTTTTGCAGCCGCTGGTTCACTTCGTCGGAATCCCACAGCAGCCCTTCTTGATTTTGCACCCATTCAAAATAGCTGACGGTCACGCCGCCGGAATTGGCAAGAATATCGGGCAACACGGTAATTCCGCGGCGCGCCAAAATCTCGTCCGCATGCGGCGTCGTGGGCCCGTTCGCTGCCTCCGCAACGATGCGCGCCTTGATCGCCTCCGCATTGTTCAACGTAATTACGTTTTCGAGAGCCGCGGGTACAAGGATGTCGCACTTCATGGTCAGCAAATCATCATTCGAAATCCGCGCCGCTCCGGGCATTCCCACCACGGTCCCCGACCGCTCTTTATATCGAATCGCTTTGATCGGATCGATTCCGCGCGAATTTGTCACGCCGCCGCGCGTATCACTCAGGGCCACAATCTTCGCTTTTTTCTCGGCCAGCAGCCGCGCAGCCGTGGCTCCCGCATTGCCAAATCCCTGAATCGCGACGGTCGCGCCGCGCAGCGGAATCTTCTTCAGTTTGCACGCCTCTTCCACAACATACATCAAGCCGCGCGCCGTTGCTTCCGCGCGTCCTAGCGACCCGCCAATCGAGATCGGCTTTCCCGTCACCACTCCCGGCACCGTGTGTCCGACCATCATGGAATACGTATCCATGATCCAAGCCATCGTCTGCGCGTCGGTGTACACGTCCGGCGCGGGAATATCCTGATCCGGTCCAATCAGGGGCAAAATTTCGCTCGCGAATCGGCGCGTCATCCGTTCCAGTTCGCTCTTTGACATGCGCTTCGGATCGCAAATGACGCCGCCCTTCGCGCCGCCGAACGGAACATTCACGACAGCCGTCTTCCACGTCATCCACGCCGCCAAGGCCTTCACTTCATCCAGCGTGACGTTCGGATGAAAGCGAATACCGCCCTTCCCCGGTCCGCGCGAAACGTTGTGCTGCACGCGAAAGCCCGTCAGCACCCGCACCTGCCCGTTGTCCATCTTCGTCGGCAACGAAACTTCCAGCACGCGCTTCGGCGTGCGCAGCACTTGCCTCAGTCCCGGGTCCAATTTCAGGAATTCGGCCGCCATATCAAACTGGATTTGCGCAATACGAAAGGGATTCAAGTCCTCGCGCGGCGCAATCCGCGGCACCAGGGGAGGAGTTGTAGGCTTTACGACCGTAGCCATCGGCGTCGGACCTTTCCGCTAATCAATTTAGGTTCGTCTTCATGTTTCGGGGCCCAACCGCAAAACCGTTTTCAATCGCTTCGTTTAGCCATTCACAGCCAACTTCTGGGTCTCGCGCAAATACCGGTCCCTGCATTCGGCCGAGCAAAAATAAACCATCTCATTTCCAGTCCGTACAGAAATTGCCAACCCCTCGGCCACATGCATGCCGCAAACCGGGTCTCGTACCAACTTCCTGCCGGCCGGCTCTTCGGGCATCGGCTGATCCCGCTCTGTCGACGCACCCTCGCGCGGCCGTGCGCTGAACAGGCGCTTCAAAAGCGAAATACTCCACGAAAGCACCAGCAACCAAAACAAAAACCGTAAGATACGACCCAGAATCTCCATAAGTCCCAGTTGTCCGCCAAGCGGAAGTACCCTGTCGTGGGCGGTGAGCCGAGTGTATGCAACGGGAAAAGGGTGCGTCAAACGAAAATGTGTGATTTCAATAGTTTGCAAGGCAAGGTATCTGTGCCACATGGACCCAAAGATTGGCTCTCATGCAGCTAAGTACCTGTAAATGAACAGGTTATCTTTAAATTGGCTAATCGTACCGGTTTCTGGCCGCCGCAACCCCTAGAGTGCCGGAATCCGGTCAATTCCCATATAGGGCCGCAGCGCTTCTGGAATCATCACAGACCCGTCCGCCTGCTGATAATTCTCCACAATCGCAATCCACGTCCGGCCCACGGCAAGCCCCGACCCATTCAGAGTATGAACAAATTCGCTTTTCCCAGCCCCCTTTGGCTTGAATCGAATCCCCGCTCGGCGTGCCTGGAACGCTTCGCAGTTCGAACACGACGATATCTCACGAAATTCGTTGCTCGACGGTAGCCACACTTCAATGTCATACGTTTTCGCCGACGCAAATCCCATGTCGCCGCTGGAGAGCAGCATCGTGCGGTAGTGAAGCCCCAGTTTCTGCAAAATCGCTTCCGCGTTTTTCGTCAGAGCCTCGTGCTCTTCGTAACTTTTGTCCGGATGCGTGAATTTAAACAGCTCCACCTTCTGAAATTGATGTTGCCGCAAAATCCCCCGCGTATCTTTTCCCGCTGCGCCAGCTTCCGAACGGAAGCACGCCGTCCACGCCGTAACGTGAATCGGCAATTTTTCTTCCGGGATCGTCTCATCGCGGTAAAGATTGTGTAATTCCACTTCGCTCGTCGGCGTCAGCCAAAAATCGGTGTCCTGAACCTTGAAAAGATCCGCCGCGAACTTCGGCAATTGCCCCGCCCCCGTCAGCGAAGCCGTATTCACCAGAAATGGCGGCAATATTTCCGTATATCCGTGCTCCCGCGTGTGCACATCCAGAAAGAAATTCGCAAGCGCTCGCTCCAGCCGTGCGCCCCAGCCTTTATAAAGCGCAAATCGTGCCCCGGTAATCTTCGTCGCGCCGGCCAAATCCAAAATTCCGGTCTTCTCTCCAATTTCCCAGTGCGGCTTCGGCTGAAAATCGTACTTGAACGGCGCGCCCCAGCGCCGCACTTCCACGTTATCCGCAGCGCTTGTCCCCGTAGGCACGGACGAATGGGGAATATTCGGCATCGCCAGCAGCATCTCCCGCTGCCGCGCGTCCAATTCCGTCACTTTTTCATCGGCCTGCTTGATTAAGTCTGAAAGCTGCTTCATCTCCGCGATGATCGCGTCCGCGTTTTGCTTCTCCTTCTTTAGCCGCGCGATTTCATCGCTGGCTTTGTTTCTCTGCGCCTTGCGCTGTTCGTTCGCGGTGATGAATTCGCGCCGCTCTTTGTCCAACGCGCGAAATCCGTCCAGATCCAGCGTGATGTTTCGTCGCTTCGCCATGTCGGCGAACACATCCAAATGTTCACGAAAATAGCTCAGGTCATGCATGGTCCTAAGAGGATAGCGTACCGACCTCTGAAGCGAAAATGCTTCGCAGGGTATTTGCCCTGTCCGCAAGGTCAGTAACCGTTTCGGGGAGTACTCCGTCATCCCCTCTCGAACCCCTCCTAGCGCGGTGGCCTACTCTTTACGAGGGTACGGCCGGTTCCCGGCCAGTTCTTGGCAAAGGAGTGTTCATGAAAAAGACAGGTTTCGCGGTATTGGTCCTGGTGGCGGGCTCTTCGTTCCTGGCAACGCAAACCAGCGCCCAGGGTCCGGCGGGCGCGGGCGCAACAGCGGCTGCTTCCAACAGTTCCAGTAGCTCCGGCAGTTCTCATTCCATGAATCCAATCAAGTGGATCAAGAAAGACAAATCTGCTTCCAAGTCTGATTCCAACCCCGACAAAAATCTGCTTCTCACCGAGCGGCTACACGCGAACGGTGTGCTCGCAGGTGGAACGGACGTTTCCACGGCCTGCTCTACGTTCAAAAATCTGAGCGATTGCGTGGCGGCACTTCACGCCAGCCACAACGTCAATCTCGATTTCAACTGCATACGGGCTGACGTCACCGGCGTGCATACCAGTGCCGATGTTTCCGGCTGCAAGGGCCCGATTGGCGACAAAGCCGTCAGCCTGCAGCAAGCGTTGAAGCGCCTCAAGCCGGAAATTGATGCAAAGTCCGAAGCAAAGAGCGCGGAGAAACAAGCCAAGGATGACCTGAAAGAGTCGGAGCCTAAATAAGAACAAGCAATTTCCAAAGAGAAAGGGCGGCGCGGAACTTCTTCCCAGCCGCCCTTTTCTTGTGCGCGAGAAATACCTTAGGAACTATGTCAGCGACCATCCCACCACGGTCAAGCTGAACACCAAAGCAAGCACGCTCAGACCTACGATACTCAGGATCTTCCCGCGTCCTAGCAGCAAGTCCCGCGTCTCCGAATTCGCGCCGAGCAGCGCGCATGCAATCAGAATCGCGCCCCAGGAAATCAGGGCCGGCAAACCCGGATGGCTTGCAAACGTGGACATAATCTTGTCCGACGGCTGTCCCGCCGGTATCCACCACGGCAGAATCGGCGCGAAGCCTGCCGCCACGACGAACGTCAGCATCTTGCGGCTTACCCAGCCCTTAATTTTCGGCACGGCTCTCGCCTTCTTCACTTTTTGCCATACCAGAAAATCCCATGCGAGTAGCGCCACAGCTATGGGTATCCAGCCGTACAGCGATACATTCCGGTCGAACCACTCCCAAGCCGGAAAGAACCGGTAGCCGGGATGGTTCGCCGCCATGCGCGGCAACAAAAACCACGCCACCAGCCCATTCACCACCAGAGCCAGCAACAACAACAACAGCCCCGTCAGCTGTACCCAGTGGTACGTCGGGCTTACCCCGCAGCGCGTGCAGACGGGCTTCTGGGGCATGATCTGCAATCCGCAATACTCGCAATACATCGGGCCCTCTCTTCCTTCCCCGGAAAAGACACTTCTCCCAATGCGCGAAGCCTACGCTTGCGCGTGTCTGAAAACTACTGGTCTGAGGGTCAGTCTTGGGGCAGTTACGGCGAGACCTGTGCCGGCCGTACCTTTGTCGCGGTCGGCGTGATTTCAAAGCGCAGCAGCCATTCGCTCTCCACGCTTCGCCCGTTCACTTCCGGCGCAGAAAATTGCCAGCGCTTCGTGGCCTTGATCACTTGTTCTGAAAAATACTTGCTGCTCGACGGCGAATCGAGTTCTGCCGAGTCTACGGTTCCCGCGCGATTCACGTGCGCCCGAACGGAAATCCGCACTGTGCCATGAATCGTTCCGCGCGCTTTATCGGATACGTCCGGCAAGACCTGGTCGAGCACCTCTCCCCGCGTCGCGCCTCCAGATGCCGGTTTGCTCGCGCTCTTCACCGGCGGCGCAGAAGACTTGGCCGTAGGGGCGGGCTGCGACGTTTCGGTAAGCTCAGGGGCTGGCGAGGAACTCTTTTTTGGCGTCGAGATAGCTGTCTTCGAAGAAGATAGGGGTTTCGCCGCTGACGAATTTTCCGCTGTGCTCGAATTGCTCGTGGCCTCCGGCGGCGCCGCGTCGGACTTCTGGCGAAACAGCTTCGGCAAGGCCAGCAACAAAACAAGCACCACCGCGGCTACAGTGACCGGCAGCACGTAAGATCTCTTCTGCCCTGCACTCGGACTCGGAATTGGTCGCGTCGCTGCCGGAACTGGCGCGCGCCGCTCGGCACCCACTGGCGGCGAAACCTTCGAAACCGGCGCAGCAACTGGCCCAATTCTTGGCGGCACCTTCGGAGCTTCTATTGCGGCTGGTGCGCTCGCCGGATTCAATTTCGTGCGAATTCCCGTCACGGAAATTCTCTGCGTTGGGTCCTTCTTCAACGCAGCCCGCGCTATTCCGGTAAATGGCTCCGAAACTTCCGCCGGCAACACTGGCTCGCCGTCATCACCAAACGACGGGGGCCTCTGCGTCAGCGCCGCGACTACCGTCGCCCCCAGGGACCACGCATCCTCCGCCGGATCAGCCTTGCCCCCGCCCCATTCCGGCGGGGAAAATCCCTCGGCGCTCACCGCAAAACCAATCGACTCTCCTTTCGGCGAAATCGAATCGCTCGAAAGCTTGATTTGATCCCCCGTCGCCAAGATATTTCCGGGATGGATTCGCGTGTGCACCAGATTCTGTCCGTGAAGGAACGCCAGCGTCTCAATCACGGGTTCCATCATCCCGCGCGTCTCTTCGGCATTCAGCGCACGCTGCGGCAGAATGTCTGCTAAATCCTCGTTCGCGTATTCCATTACGACGTATAAATACGGCGCGCCGCCGAGGTCGCATTTTCCGTAATCCAGAATTTTCAGCAAATTCGGATGGGAAATCGCAGAAAGTGCTTTCCACCGTGAAAGTTGCCTCGCAATCACGATCCCCGACGCGGGTATCAGCTTCATCGCCACTTTCTGCGTTCGCGCGTGCACGATCTCTGTCGCAAATACAGCGCTGTGCTCCGTCCCGCCTAGATAATTTCCAAGCAAATATCTTCCGGCGACACTCTGGCCGCTCCATTGACGTTGTTGTTCGGACATTTCCGCCTCCGTCTCGCGCATTCGTGGTCGCGCGGGGAGCTAAGTTTTAGTTTGCGGTTTTCCGGCTGGTATGGGACCGCTGCGGAGACCGTCCTGTCACATCCATTCGCCCGGACGGTTCTCTGCCTGTATTGTGCTCCACTTCGCTCAAAGAACGGTAGCCGCAATGTGCCAAAAAGACAACCGGCGCAAGGCAACTCCCCTCGCGCCGTTTGCTATTGGCCTATTCTTTTGAAACCTAGTTCATCCCTGGCCCCATCAAGAACATCGGCTTGTTCTCGAAAGTCGAATATTCCGGTCTCAGCCGGTCCGTGTTGTAGTGCTCCTTCACGTTTACGACTTTCTTGCTCGCGGTGACCACATCCAGCGGCAAATTGTCGTAGTGCCCGTTCTTCAGCACCACCAGCCGACCGCTGATATTTTTCAGCAGCAAGTCCAGCGCCAGGTTTCCGTACGCCATCGGCGCGATCGAATCAATCGCATCCGGATCGCCGCACCGCACCAAATACCCCAGCTTCTGGTTGATCACTTCTATCTTCCTCCCGCCGTTAAATTTTGCCGAGAGTTCCTTTACCTTTTCTCCGACGATGTCGCCGATGCCGCCCAGCTTCTTGTGCCCGTAAGCGTCCGTCGCTTCACCCTCAAAAATCATCTCCCCGCCTTCAAACATTGCACCCTCGGAAACCAGCGCAATCGAATAGCGGCTGGGATTTTTCTTCCGGTCATTTACCAGCAATTCCGTTAGCTTCTCGATGTCGAATTTATATTCCGGAATCACGCACCGGTTCGCCGCTCCCGCCATCGTCGGTAGCATGGCCGTGAATCCCGCATAGCGCCCGAACACTTCCAGAATCATGAACCGCTCATGCGATCCCGCGGATGTCCGCAAACTATTCACCAGTTGAATCGTCCGCGTCACGCACGTGCTGAACCCGATGCAATAGTCCGTTCCCGGAACATCGTTGTCCATCGTCTTCGGAATCCCGATAACCTTGAATCCCTCTTTGTGCAGCCGAACGCCGTAGCTCAGCGTATCGTCCCCGCCGATCGGAATCAGTGTATTGATACCCAGCCATTCCAGATTCTTCAAAACTTCCGGGGTCAGGTCGTTCTTCTCCGCGTTGAATTTATCCTTTAAATGCGCGGGGACGCTCGATTTGGTCACGCGCCCGGGATTCGTCCGCGAAGAGTGTAGAAACGTTCCACCTGTCCGCCCTGCCCGGTCCACAATTTCTTCACTCAAATGCAAAAAATTTTCGGAATTGTCGTAGCTCTTGTCACGCACCATCTCTACCAGTCCCGCCCAACCGTGCCTGATGCCAATCACTTCATATCCTTCATGCAGCGCGCGCAGCGTCACTCCGCGGATCGCCGGGTTCAGCCCGGGCACGTCACCCCCTCCGGTGAGGATGCCGATAATTCCTTTTTTAGTCGCCATTGCTGGGAGCCCTTTTCGTGCCTGCCTGCCGCAGGCGGGGATTTGGAACCCTAAATTTTACACGTCTGCGGCCCGAAACCGCCAGGAAACCGCTCACTTTTTCAAGCTGTTTTCAGACGCTCTGCCCTAACAAACGGATTGAAACAAAGATTAAATTGGCCGCCGGATTCCGAGCTTGCGCATGCGCGCTTGCAGCGTCGTCCTCTTGACTCCCAGGAGCGTTGCCGCCCCGCGAGGCCCTGCAACACGCCAGTGTGTCTGTCGCAACGCCCGCAAAATGTGCTGCCGCTCGGCTTCTTCCAGCGTCGCTACTTGAGCCGCGGGCGTTACCGCTACGTCCGGAGACTCCGCAGCCGGGCTCTCCCCAGTTGCCGCCGAAAAAGTTGATTTCAATTCCCCGAGCGGAACCCGCAATTCCTTTCCAGGTGAAAGGAGCACTGCCCGCTCAAGCAAATTCTCCAGTTCGCGCACATTCCCGGGCCACGCATAGTTCGTCAACGCGTCCATTGCGTCTGCCGGAACATACAGCACCGTCTTGTTGAATCTTTGGCTGAATTTCTGCACGAAATAACGCACAAGCAGCGGAATATCTTCTCTCCGCTCGCGCAGCGCCGGTATCTGAATCGGAAAAACATTCAGCCGGTAAAACAAATCGCTCCGGAACGATTTTTCCGCAACCAGTCGTCCCAAATCCGCGTTCGTTGCCGCCACCACTCGCACGTCCACGCTCTGCGTCCGGTTGCTACCCAACCGTTCAAACTCCTGCTCCTGTAGCACCCTCAATAATTTCGGCTGCAATTCCAGTGGAATGTCACCCACCTCGTCCAAAAAGATCGACCCTTTGTCTGCCAGTTCGAATCTCCCCACTTTTTGGCTGATCGCCCCGGTAAACGCTCCCCGCTCATGTCCAAACAGTTCCGATTCCAGCAGCCCGGCCGGAATCGCAGCGCAATTCACCTTCACAAACGTCCGGTCCTGCCTGGGGCTCAAATTGTGTATCGCCCGTGCAAACAATTCTTTTCCTGTTCCTGTCTCTCCTCGCAGCAGAACCGTAGTATTTGCCGGCGCCGCAAGTTCCACCTGCCCCAGCGCTTTCCGCAGCGCCGCGCTTTCTCCGATAATTTCCTCGAAATTAAACTCGTTGCGAATCTCTTCTTCCAGGTAGAGTTTCTCCACCGCCAGCTTGTCCTTTAGCGCGTCGATTTCCTTGAACGCCAATGCGTTTTTCACCGCAATCGCTATCTGCGTCGCCACCTGGCTGAGCAATTCCACTTCTTGTTCGTTGAACGTATCCACCCGTTTGCTCGCAAGATTCAGCGAACCAAACGCCTCGCCCTTGCTGATCAAAGGGACGCAACACACCGACACTAGCCCTTCCCCTCGCAGCTTTTTCACCAGTTCCGCCGGGAACTGATCCAATTCATTCCCACGAAAGACTCCCGGTTTCCCTGTGAGAATGCATCTCCCCGCGGGAGAATTTTCCAAAGCGACGCTCAACTCTTTTTCGTTGAACGGTGCATGCGGCGCCGCGAATTCCAGCGACTTGATCTTCAGCAAATTCGTCGTCGGATCGAGTAACGCCAGGCTCGTGTAATCGTGGTGAATCACGCGCATCAGCGTCGTCACAATTCCGCTGAAAAGCTCCGGCAGCGCCCGGCTCGTCACCAGCACATTGTTTACATCCAGCAGCACCTGCAGCCGGTCGCGCTCCTTCGAGAGCTGTCTCTGATACGCCTGCGAAGTTTCATAGTTCAGCGCGTTGTCCACCGCCACGGCCACTTGCACCGCTACCCGCTGCATGAACTGAACCTCGGCATCCGTCAAACACTCGGGCACGAGCCGCCCAAATCCCATCGCGCCGAGCCGACGTTGCGCCGTCGTCAGCGGCACAATCGCAATGGACCTCACGCCTACCTCGCGCAACCGCTGCGAAAAACCCGGATACCGCTCGTCTGCTTGCATGTCGGGAACGACAAATGGTTGCTGCGTCTTCCATACGAGGCCGGACGGATGTTCGTCCGCGGGAAACTCGGCATCCGTCGGCGTTTCATTTCCTTCGCGCGTCTCAAGCACGTGCAGCTTGATCGAATTCTTCGCCGCGTCATACAGCATGAGCGTCAAAAAATCGAAATCCACGACGCTGTGCAGGCGGTTCGCCAACTCGTGGAAAAGCGCCGGTAGGTCGCGCTGGTGCGCGATCGCTTCGCTCACTTCCAGAAGCGCTTCCAGCTGCTTTCGAACATGGTCAATGGGATCGTCTGGCATATCTCCCGGCGGACTTGCCTCTCGTTCCGCCACATTCGCAGAATAGCATCCGCGTTTGCGCCGCCTCAACCTCGCTTGGCAAACAGCAGCCAGGCTGGTCACCCGCGGCGTGTGCGCCGCCCGCCTCGCATGCTACAATTTCTCTAGTTCAGGCCCGTAGCTCAGTTGGTTAGAGCGCTACCTTGACACGGTAGAGGTCTGGGGTTCGAGTCCCCACGGGCCTACCATTCCTCCCAGGTATGGTCTACATTCTGAAGAATAAAGCCTCAGGTAGATTCTACATTGGCTCTACAGACGATCTCGAGCGTCGCCCGGCGGAAGATCAACGGGTGGCCATGCGCTAATTCCTTTAGACCTGCCCGCAGCCTAGAAAATCGTTTTATATAAGCACACTTAACGTCTGCCAAACCCTCCTTCAAATATCCAAGGTCTTGCCCCCTCTTCCTTCCCCGGTTTGAGAATCTTCTTGTGACTGCGCGAACGCTACAGGATAATCACCATTTTGGTGCACCTGCGTCCCCGGCTCAGCCATGAATTGTCCATCGTGTGACCGTGAAAATCCGGACACCGCCGTTCGCTGTGTTCACTGCGGCGTTCCCCTTACTTCTGCGGCCGGCGACCATACCATGGATTCCCCGCACGATGACGGCACCATCATGGGCGCTGCGGCAGCCGCGCCTTCCACGAAATCCCGGAAATCGGCCACGGCCGCGAAAACTCCGCCGAGCAGCACTCCTCCGAGCCGCGCCACTTCTCAATCACGCACCACGGGCAGCCGTGCCAGCCGCGCCGGAATCTTCGAACCCGGCGAAGAACTCGGTCCGCGCTTTGTCATCGAAGACCTTCTCGGCGAAGGCGGCATGGGCCGCGTTTACAAGGCTTACGACCGAGAACTTGATCGCTTCGTAGCTCTGAAAGTCTTGCTGCCAGATCTAGCTAGCGACCCGCAAGTCATTCAGCGTTTCAAACACGAACTCCTGCTCGCCAGCAGAATTTCTCACAAGAATATCTTGCGCATTCACGATTTGAGTGAAGGCGACGGCGTGAAATTCATCACCATGGCCTTCGTGGACGGCCAGGACCTTCACGACATCCTCAAAAAGGAACGCCCTCTCCCGCTCGATCGCAGCCTCAAATTTGCGCGCCAACTTTGCGAAGCTCTCGACGCCGCGCACGCCGAAGGCGTCGTTCATCGCGATTTCAAGCCGCACAACGTTCTCGTCGCTGGTGATGATCAGGTTTTTGTCTCGGATTTCGGTCTCGCTACCTCCTTTGAAACCGCGAAGATGGGCATGACGCGCACCGGCGCATTCGTCGGCACTCCGCGCTACATGTCCCCCGAGCAAGTCGAAGGCGGAAACATTGATCACCGCAGCGATCTTTATTCCCTCGGCCTCGTCATCTACGAAATGGTGACGGGCGATGTCCCGTTCGGCGGCGAATCCACCTGGCAGGTGATGTATCAGCGCGTCAAGGAAAAACCAAAAGATCCCAAACTCATCAAGCCGGATCTGCCCGATTGGGTCGCACGCATCGTGATGCATTGCCTGGAGCGCGATCCCGCGCTTCGCTATCAATCCGCCCGCGAAATTCTTGCGGACATTGACGCTCATCGCAGTCCGAGCGTTCCTCACGGAATTCGTTTTGCTATCCCGCGCGGCGCGAGCCGCTGGCTGCTTGCTGGTGGTGCCGGCGTCGTGCTTGGCGCCGGTATTCTTCTCGCTATTCCTGCAACGCGTCACTGGTTCTTCAAGGGTGGAGCCGGAGAGCCTGTGGTCGCTGGATTGCCTCCACTCTCCGAAGGAAAATTCATCGCCGTCCTGCCGTTCCGCGTTCTCGGATCGGAAGGCTCACTGAATTATGTCGCGGACGGTCTCGGCGAAGCGCTCTCCGCAAAACTTTTCCAACTCGCCGACGTTCGCATCGCTTCCGCCGCTGCCGCTTCCAAGGAGAATGACCAGAAGACCCCGCTCATTCGCATCGCAAAGAATTTGGGCGTGAATTACATCGTTCACGGCCTCGTGCAAGGCGGCAGCGAGAAAATCAGTATTGTCGTCAAATTGGAAAACATGGTGGATAATCGCCTGCAATGGAGCCAGGAGTTTTCCGGCGTTCCCGGCGATCTCCTCACCCTGGAAGATCAGATCTACGCCAAACTCATTGAAGCTCTTCAGGCCAAATCGGCCAACGGCGCTGCGGGCGTCGCACATCCCACCGAGAACGTCGCCGCATACGATCTTTATCTTCGTGGCCGCGCCGCCCTGCGCAATCAGCAGGATCCGAAGAACGTGCAAGCCGCGGTCGGCTATTTTGAAGAAGCCATAAAGAAGGACAACAGCTTTGCGCTCGCCTACGCCGGCACTGCCGACGCCTCACGTATCATGTATCACGAAAAAAAGGATAGCTTCTGGGCGCAAAAATCCCTTGCCGCCGCGGAACAAGCGTTGCGTTTGAATCCAAATCTTCCGGAGGTCCACATCGCCTTGGGCAGCATTTACAACATGACGGGAAAAAACGCGGAAGCGATTTCCGAGCTTCAGAGCGCTTTGCGCCTGGCGCCTAACTCCGACGATGCCTATCTCCACCTAGGGGATGCTTATCTTTCCTCCGGACAAGGCAACCAGGCGGTGCAGGCGTTCAGAAAGGCCATCGAAGTAAACCAATACTATTGGTTTAACCACAACGAATTAGGACGCGCCTATTCGCAAACAGGCGAATATGACAAGGCCCTCGCCGCATTCCGCCGCGTGACGGAATTGGAACCTGAAAATTACATGGGCTACATGAACATTGGCGCCATCTATTTCGAACAGGGAAAATACGACGAGTGCATTCCCTTCTTCCAGAAAGCTTTGCAGCTTCAGCCGGATGCCAGCGCCTATTCGAATCTTGGTGTCGCTTATTTCTACCTGAAGCGCTACTCCGAATCCGTTCCGATGTTTGAGAAAGCAGTCGAGCTGAGCCCCCACAATGAAAGATACACGGGGAATCTCGCCGATGCGTACCGCTGGTCGAACCAACGTGACAAGGCCGTCAACACTTACGCCAAGGCGATCAATCTTGCCTACAAAGAACTTGGCGTCAATCCGAGAAATTCGGACGCGATGGGAAGTCTGGCGCTCTATTACGCAAAAAAAGGCGATCCGCGCCAGGCGGAAGATTTCATACATCGCGCGCGGACTATCAATCCGGACGATCTAAACCTGGTCTATCAGGAAGCGGTCGTCCACGCGGTGAACAACTCTACGGATCAGGCGCTTAAGTCTTTGAGAGAGGCGCTGGCAAAAGGATATTCGCTCAAAGAAGCAATGAGCGACCCAGAACTCGGGTCGCTCCAAAGCCGTCCTGAATTTTCAAAACTTGTGAAGGAATTCAGTAAAGCGAGCTAGTTTCGAATTACGCTGCCTGGGCGCCGCTTTCGAAGTGCAAACAAAGCTCCTGCACCCGTCAACAGCAACAAAGCGGATGCTGGCTCCGGCGTGCTTACTACGTTCTGCGCGAGAACGACGGTGACGCAAGTGGGGGAATTGGTGCTATTGTCCGTGCAGGCTCCGGTAAAGCCGCCTCCACCATTTGGATCATTGTCGAACTGCAGGCTGATCGGGGCCCCCCCGTTGTGGAAGCCCGTTTCCGTAACAAACGTGCACGAACTTGCCGTCGTAGCTTCAGAGTCAACCGTGAAGATCGATCCTTCTGAAGCAGCGCAGCTGAGTGTGCCGGTGAATCCGCTGGTCACATTCACAACAAGCTTAAATAGGGTGACGCCAAACTCGTCGTCTCCGCTTGAAATATCGTTCGAAAAATCGATCTGGCATCCCGTGGACAGATTCGTGAAAGATTGGGTCTCTGATGTTATGGACCGGGCATCACAACTGCCGCCACCGCCGATGGTAATCTTCGGATCGACACCGTCGGCACGCGCTATCGTGGCCGCGAATCCACCAATCAAAACGAGTAATAGCAATCCGTATGCTTTCATAGACACACCCCCCGACCTGTTTGAGCCGATCTTTAGTGCACGACCGAGTCCAAAGGACGAGTTAATTGCCGCCTTTTAAGTCATTTGTTTTTACTCCCTTAGGCATGGCCTTTCTAGAGGTTCTCTTCCTAGTGTGCAGAGTTTTTCCGTAATAGGCCTTGTCGGGGGAATCCCTTAGCACTCGGCCTTGTCTTTTGCCTGAACCGCTCTCAGCTCCAGGCCAGTAATAGAACTGGTCGGCGATAGTCCAGTAATAGTACTGGCCTAGTCAGGTGAGCCCCTTTCGGCCTTTCGTTTGCCCTTCGGTCGGATACACTGTCTTGCTTCTCCCGGGAAGAGCTCTCGTGAACATTGTCCGAATAGACCCGGCGTTGAAAGCAAAGTGTCCGCGCGTTGCGCTCGGTTGTGTCTTCGCGGACGTGGAAGCCCGCGAGACTTCGCCTGCACTTGAGGAAGAGTTACGAGCCTGCGAAGAAAGGACTCTTCGGCTGCCAGATCCACGCTCTGTGCTCGAATCTTCCGCCATTCTTGCCACCCGCGCAGGCTACAAGGCGCTCGGAAAAGACCCCGCGCGTTATCGCGGCTCTGCGGAAGCGTTGATTCGTCGAATTGTTGCCGGCAAGGGATTGCCGCGTATTCACGCGATCGTGGACATCATTAACATCGTCAGTGTCGAGAGCCGCTTACCCATCGGACTCTACGATCTCGCTCACGTGCGCGGAGATATTACGTTTCGCGCAGGCCGCGCGGGAGAAACATACAAAGGAATCGGCAAATACGATTTGAATCTGGAGGGCTTGCCGCTCTTTGCGGATGAACTCGGTCCGCACGGCAGCGCCACGAGCGATTCCGAACGAACAATGGTCACACCCGCCACGCGCAAGGTTCTCGCAATTCTTGTTTCTTTCGGTGGCACGGAAAATTTGCAACTTTATTTCGAAAGATTGCAATCGTTGCTCGCGGAATTTGCTTCCGGAACGAATTGTCAGCACATCCTCGTCTGAATTTTGTAACGGTCGTCTCTTTCCTTTAGTACGATTCCTTCACAGCGAGGCGACGCTTCCGCTCTATGCCCAGCATCTACGGACTTAAGCCGAAATTTCAGAGTTTGCTGCGGCCAGTAGTGAATTGGCTTGCGCACATTGGCGTCACGGCAAATCAGGTGACGATTGCGGCGCTTCTCCTCTCTCTTTCAGCCGGCCATGTGATTCACTTCCGGCATGGCGGTCGTTCTCTGCTGTTGCTTCCTGCTGTTCTCTTCGTGCGCATGGCACTGAATGCAATGGATGGCATGCTCGCCCGCGAACACAATCAAAAGACGGCGCTCGGCGCAATTCTGAATGAGCTTGGCGACGTTGTCGCCGATATCGGTTTGTATTTTCCGCTAGCGTTCGTTCCCGGATTCGATCCGGGTCTGGTAACTGCGGTTGTAATGCTGTCTGTCCTTACGGAAATGACCGGTGTCATTGGTGTTCAGATTGGCGCGTCGCGCCGTTACGACGGCCCATTTGGCAAAAGCGACCGCGCATTTGTTTTTGGTTTACTCGGCCTCCTGATGGGACTCGGAGTGAAGCTGGACCGAATCGTTTTCTATGTCTTATTCGCGATGGTTCTTCTTTTGGTGGCAACGATTTTCAATCGCGCTTGGCGCGCGTTGCGGGAAGTAAAAGCGTCCGCCGCATCCCGATGAGCGACAAAATTCATCCGCTGGCGCGCATCATTGCCGCATTCGCGCGCGGGCTGAGCGGCGTGCAAATCCGCTGGCAAGGCTGCGCGCCGGAAATGCGTCAGCGAATTTATTTTGCAAATCACACCAGCCATTTGGATTTCGTAGTGTTGTGGTCCGCGCTGCCGGTGGAGTTACGCGCGCGAACGCGTCCTGTGGCAGCAAAGGATTATTGGCAAGCCGGGTTCCGCGCTTTTCTCGCGCAACGCGTCTTTCGCGCGGTGCTCGTGGAGCGCGGCGCCGCAGCGCGAGTTGCGCACGACGAGGAGCACTCGCACGCAGCGGCCTTCGGCGTAATTGAACAACTCGCGGAAGCGATGGGCGAGCGCGACTCCTTAATTTTCTTTCCCGAAGGAACACGCGGCACCGGCGAAACCGTTGGCGAATTCAAGAGTGGTTTGTACCATCTGGCGAAACGCAGGTCCGATGTGGAACTGATTCCCGCCTATCTCGAAAATCTAAATCGCATTTTGCCGAAGGGAGAGATTCTTCCCGCTCCTTTGCTGAGTACCTTGACGTTCGGAGCGCCGATACAAATTTCAGACGCAGAGAACAAACACAATTTCCTGGAGCGAGCGCGGGCTGCTGTATTGGTTCTGCGCCGGAAGGAAAGCGAATAATGCAAAGCGTACCGGACTATATTCCGAGGCGTTACTCGGAATTCGTTTGGAGCAAGCATGATCCGCAGCTTCTGCTCCTTTTCGGCGGCGTACTCGCTCTCCTTGTTGTTGCCAGTGCAGTCGGCGGCATCCTAAAACGGACGGCGAAGACCGAATCCGCTCGCCGCGTCATCGACAATCTCAATGCTCGAACGCGAGCCTGGTGGAAGATGAGCGCGATTTTCGCGCTCACGCTATTAGTGGGTAAAACCGGTTCTCTTATACTTTTCGCACTACTGTCATTTCTCGCCCTGCGTGAATACATCACGCTGGTGCCGACGCGGCGCGGCGATCATCGCACTCTGTTCTGGACTTTTTTTATTATCACGCCGCTGCAATATTTTCTTATCGCAATCGACTGGTACGGATTCGTCGCGATTCTGATTCCTGCGTTTGCATTCGTTTTCATTCCGGCGCGAATCGCGCTCGCGGGAGACACGGAGCATTTCCTCGAACGCGCGGCGAAAATTCAGTTCGGCTTGATGATTTGTGCGTACTGCCTGAGTCACGCTCCGGCACTGCTGATCCTGAAAATCCCGAACTACGAAGGCCACAATTCCGTTCTGCTGCTCTACCTTGTGCTCGTGGACCAAATGAGCGACGTATTGCAATACGTATGGGGCAAACTCCTCGGCCAGCACAAGATCGCGCCGAACGTGAGTCCGAACAAAACCTGGGAAGGATTTATCGGCGGCGTGGCGACGGCAACGCTTCTTGGCGCATTTCTTTCCTGGGCAACGCCGTTCACGCGCTGGCAATCCGTCGGAATGTCGCTCGCGATTACGCTGATGGGTTTTCTCGGCGGTCTGGTGATGAGCGCTATCAAGCGCGATGCCGGCGTCAAGGATTTCGGCGCCGTGATCGAGGGCCATGGTGGGATTCTCGACCGCATCGACTCGCTCTGCTTCGCCGCGCCGGTTTTCTTTCACCTGGTGCGGTATTGGTTCGCTCGATAGGGCGGGCGGTCTGGTTAACTCTGCGTCGGGCTCTAACGAAAAAGAAATGAACCGTGTTAACGGGTAACGGCCTCGGCGACACTTAGCTTCGTGACATCGCGGCGGTACAGGAAGCCGCGGGCGGCGAGCAATTCCGCGTTGAGGACGGCGGCACCGGCGGCGCCGCGGACCAGGTTGTGCGAAAGCAGCGCGAGCTTCACGTCCAGCAGGGAACATTCGCGGATGCGGCCGACGACGGCGGCCATGCCATGCCCGGCATCAGCGTCGCGGCGGGGCTGCGGACGATTCTCTTCGTCCGCGACCACAATTGGATTGCGAACGGCGGTGGGCAGCGAAGCAAGCTCATCATCCACAGCAAACTCGCGCAGAACTTCCGCGACTTCGTGAATGCTGGCGATTTTCTTCAGGCTAAGCGAAACACATTCGAGGTGGCCGTCGCGCACGGGAACGCGATTGCAGTGCGCGCTGATGCCGAGGCCCGCTTCGACGAATCGCGCTCCGTCCCATTTGCCGAGCAGTTTTTGCGGCTCGGCTTCCATTTTTTCTTCCTCGCCACTGATGAACGGCACGACGTTGCCCAAAATATCGAGCGAAGCCACACCGGGATAGCCCGCGCCGGAAACCGCCTGCATCGTCACGACAAAAATCTTCTCGAGACCGAAGGCATCCGCGAGCGGCTTTAATACAAGGACAAGTCCCGCTGTCGAGCAATTTGGATTGGTGACGATGAATCCGCCGTCGTAACCGCGATTTCTTTGCTGCACGGGAATGGAATCGAGATGTGAAGCGTTCACTTCCGGAATGAGGAGCGGTACGTCGGAGTCCATGCGGTGATTCTTGGAGTTGCTCAGGACGGGATAACCCCCACGTGCAAATTCCTCTTCCGCTAGCCCAGCGACGCTGGAATCGAGCGCGGAAAAAACAAAATCGCAATCGAGATTGGGCGCAAGGTCTTTCACCACCAAATCGCGCGCGGCTTCGGGAATCGGCGCATCAAGATGCCACTTCACGACGTCCGCATATTTCCTGCCCGAGGAACGCTCGGAAGCGGCGAGATCGGCAAGCTCAAACCACGGATGATTTGCCAGCATGTGCACGAACCGCTGGCCGACCATTCCGGTCGCGCCAAGAACGCCGGCGCGAAACTTTCTCTCAAAACGCTTGGCTGGAGCGTTCATGCATCACCTCTTTGCAAATTTTCCCGCTGCCCGTCTTGAACGAGCGGGCCGATCCGCGTGCCGCGAAATTCGGGCTTAAACGTGTTTCTCACCCAAACGACCATTTCCGTTTCCGCCGCAAGCGGCAAAACATCCGCATGCAAAACCTTGGCGCCTGCCGCGGCGAGCGCATGCGCATCTTCGTAGGATAGCTGGTGCAGGAGGCGCGCTTCACTCGATTCATTCGGATTTGCAGTGTAAACGCCATCCACATCGGTCCAGATGACGAGTTCGTCGGCGTCCACGACGTGCGCGATGATCGCGCCGGAGTAGTCCGAGCTGTTTCGCCCGAGCGTGGTCACGCGGCCGTCGCGCGTCGCGCCGACAAAGCCGGTTACCACGGGAACCAGGCCGCTTTCGAGCAGCGGCTGCAAAACGGCGCGCCCGCGGCGGCGCGTTTCCTCCATTTGCGGCTTGGCGTCGCGGAAAGTGTCGCAGGTCAGAACGAATTCCGCGGAAGTTACGGGAACGGCGGGCACGCCAGACGCATCGAGCGCCGCCGCAAAAAGCCGCGCGCTGAATCGTTCGCCAAAAGATGCAAGTGAGTCGTGAAGCGCTTCGCTGCTTGCGCGCACGGGAGCGGAAACTTCGTGCAACAAATCTCGACCCAATAAACGAAAGTCATGCCAAACGCGCTGGTGATCGAGTTCCTCGAGTTGCAGTTCGGAAAGCACGTCAGCATGAAGCCGCAGCAAAGAATGGGCCTTGCGGTTTGCTTCGGCGAGATTGCCGGACTCGACGAGCTTGGCCAGCGCGAGCAGCTGATCGGTAACGCCCTTCATCGCGGAAACCACCACCGCGACGCGCGAAGTTTGCGACGCTTCCTTTACGAGCCGCGCCGCATGCAGCATGCGCTCGGCGCCCAGCAAAGACGAACCGCCAAACTTGAACGCAACTACCTGCCGCCGGGATTCGGCCGTGAGCTCCGCGCAAGTCCCCGCGAACTCCTGGCCGTATTGCTCGCCGAACTGCTCTTCTTCCTGAACGTTCTCCGGACTCATGACAACCGCTCCTTAGGTTTGTGGTTTCCAAGGGCGACCGCCTTTTTGCTTTTCCGGAGGGGGTTAAAAGAGAAAACCCACCGCCGGTTCGCTTCTGGCGGTGGGTTTGGAAACTTTGGCTAGTTGCTTAGCTGTTTCTCCCCTCGCCAGAAGCGCCGATAGTCTTAATCGTGGTCGTAATAATAGTGGTCGTCGCCATGGAGATGGACGACGTGCCGCGCTTCGAGTTGGCGAGAGACAACATGCCTCAGTCAAAGTTAGCACAGGAAGGGCGATTGTCAAAAGGGAATTTGGTACAGCTGTCCGTAAACCCTGAAGAGGAAGGAAGTTGCAGCGGGACAGCTCAAATTCCTGAGAAAGCTCGGACGGAAAGATTCTTTCAACCTGAAGAAAAAATTGCCTTTGTAGCGAAACTTCGCCCACTCGAAGGGGTTCTTAGGCCACGGGGATGTGGACGCGAGGGCACGCCTCTGTGTCGGTAAATCAAGGACAATAAGAAAGGTAGCAGAATCATGAACCCCAAGAAGTGGTTAAGCGGAATACTTTTCTGCGCGCTGGCGGCGTGCTTGCTCGGCTGCGGCGGTGGCTCGATGACGACGCCCGTCTCGCAGCAGCAATCCGGTGCAGTGTTTGTCACCGGCACAGACGCTCCCCTCCCCAGCGTCGTGTCGTTTCAAGTGGATATTACGGGCATGACCGTCTCCGACGGCATGAATCCTCCGGTTTCCGTTTTGAACGGAACGCAGACGGTGGACTTTGCCCGGCTCAACGGCTTGCGCACGCTGCTCGATATCAACACGATTCCGGCTGGGACTTACACGCAGGTGAACGTCACGCTGGCAAATCCTCAGATCGGCTTTCTGAACGTGGCCAACCCTCAGACGAATCCGCCGACTCGTCCCACGGTCAGCACCCTAAACAGCACAACTTCGCCGGCGGCGACATTGACGACGTCAAGCGTGACGATCAATTTGGCACAGCCGCTCATGGTGAATGCCAACGACATTGTCGGACTCCGATTCGAGTTTGATCTGCGTAAATCCATCGCTGTGGATGGCACCGGGCAAATTACAGGAGCTGTGACGCCGAACCTGAACCTCAAGGCCATCACGCCCAGCGACGCCGATGCTTTTATTGACGACTTTGTCGCGGGCGTCGTCAGCGTGAATGCGGGCGGCAACTCCTTTGTGATTCAAGGACCACACGGCCACCAATTCACCGTGAATGTGAATGGCGAAACGGAAATCGAAGGAAACGACACGCTCGCAAACCTGACTACAAACTCGATCGTGGAAATTTCTGGAACGCTGGACCGCTTGACGCACGCAATCCTGGCGGACTCAGTTTGTATCGTCTCGCAGGACAAATTCTGGGCGGGCGGTCTAATCACCTTTGTCGAACCACCGGTGGGAACCGCGACGGATTTTGATTTGTATGTTCGCAGCGTGCTCCCGGCAAATACGGGATTCAATTCCGGGCAAATTTCGACGATCAATCTGACCGGCAACGAAAACTATTTCATCTATTGGATGCACAATGTTTTCTTGAATTCACGCTTCAGCAACATTTTCTTCAATTCGGGATTGCTCGTTCCCGGGCAGCATGTGAGCATCGCGGGGCCGTTCAGCAACGGAACGGTTACCGTGAAACGTGTTGTGCTGCGCCAGGAAGGGCATACCGGAACCTGGGTAGTGGGTAGCACGAACGTCGGGGCCAGTACGTTCCAGCTCAATTCGAACGGCCTCGCCGGCGTGCTCTTTAGCGGCCCGGTAACGGTGTACGTCACTCCGTTCACGCGCTTCCGCGGTGGCTTCAATGGCCTGAGCGATCTGCAAGGAACGGCGGCACTTCCACTTCGCGTCGTCGGTCTGGTGCTGAAGGATCCGATCAGCGGCCAGCCGGTGTTTGTGGCGCGCAGTGTGGAATTGCTCTCGAACTAGCTCTTCCGAAGCAAGACAGTCGAGGCAAGGAAGGTGCGGCCATTCCGGAAGTTCGGGGCGGCCGCAGTTTTTATGGCGCTTCGAAAATAAGACTGGAGCAAGTGAGGCCGGACTCCGCTTTTTGCAATTCGGCAATGTCGAGCGGCAGCACGCGAAATCCTTTTGCTTCGATGCGCGCGCGTGTCTTCGGAAACGACGCCGGAAAAAGCACTGAGCCGTTCAACGCGAGCGCGTTCCCGGCATGCGGTTCGGCAGGGTCAACGTCAATCCATTCGAAACCCGCGAGTAGCGCAGCATCAAACCACGCGCGGTTCGCCAGCAAAACATTGCTTCCCAAAAGCGTGACCGCAGATTTCAAATGCAGGCAACCCGTAACAGACACCGCGATTACTTCATAGCCGTGCGGCTCAACAATTTTTCGTAACTGGCGAATTCCTTCTTCATTCGTGCGCGCCGTCAGTCCGGCAAAGAGTTTCTTGCCGATGCGCAAAATGTCACCGCCTTCGACGGTTCCAGGAAGAGCGACATATTCGATTTTTCGAAAGCGCGAAATCGCCTTTGCCAGCGATGCGGCTTCGCGCCGCCGCGTTTCCGTTCCAAGAGGAAATACAACCGCAAGCTCATCGAGCACAATCACCGGATCTTCGACAAACATCGAATCGGGAAGTTCCGGTTCGGGCGGTAAGGAGATTACGTTTGCACCCAGCGAGGTCAGCGCGTTTTCATACGCGTGATGCTGTTCGCGGGCGCGCTCCATATCGATTGGAACGCGTTCGATGAAGCTCAGCTCGCAGTCGGCAAGCGCCGGACTCACGGCGCGGGTGATAGCAGTCAGCATAGCGTCACTCTATCAGAGATTTTTTGCGGAGACACACGCCTTGAAACTCGATAGACTCTGCGCCGTTCGAACAGGAGTGGGTGCATGTGGGCATTGGAAAAAATTTACGCGGCATCGATTGCGGCATCTCTTCTTCTGGCCACTATGGGCGCGGCGCGTTCCGCCGCCGTGGACGAGCCGCCGGAAACAAAACAAGTGGATGCCATCTTCGCCGATTTGGCAAAGCCCGGCTCCCCGGGCTGCGCGCTCGCCGTCGCTCGCAACGGAAAAATCATTTACGAAAAGGGCTACGGCCTCGCGAACATCGAAGAAAACGTTTCGATCACTCCACGCAGTGTCTTCGACATAGGTTCCACTTCCAAACAATTCACCGCGAGCAGCATTCTTCTTCTCGAAAAACAGGGAAAGCTCTCCGTCAACGATGACGTTCGCAAATTCATTCCCGAGCTTCCCGACTACGGCCACAAAATTACGATTCTGCATCTGCTGAACCACACCAGCGGCCTGCGCGACTATTTGGCTCTGTTCGAACTCGCCGGCGTCAATATTGACAGCGTGACCACCGACGAAGATGCGCTCGCCGTCATCGCCCGCCAAAAATCGCTCAACTTTGAACCCGGCACGCAATGGCTTTACAGCAACAGCGGATTTTTTCTGCTTTCCATCATCGTCAAACGCGTGAGCGGAAAATCTCTCCCCGAATTTGCCGCAGAAAATATTTTTTCTCCACTGGAAATGAAGGCGACGGCATATCGCGACGACCACACCCGGATCGTCCCCAATCGCGCGCTCGCCTACGATCCAAAAGAAAAGGGAGACGGATTTTCCCTCGACATCTCGTACTTCGAACAAACGGGCGACGGCGCCGTTCACACTTCCGTGGAAGACCTGTTGAAGTGGGATGAAAATTTCTATTCCGCGAAAGTCGGCGGCCCGGCTTTTCTCGCGGAGCTTCAGGAAACCGGAAAACTCAACGACGGCAAATCGCTCGAATACGCGAAGGGGCTCTTCGTGCACAATTATCGTGGACTATCCGTAGTCGACCATGGCGGCTCCTGGGGAGGTTACCGCGCGCAGTTGCTTCGTTTCCCAGCACAGCATTTTTCCGTTGCCTGCCTCTGCAATCTTGCAAACGCCAATCCGGAAAACCGCGCTGAAAAAGTTGCCGACGTCTTTCTCGCATCTGAGATGAAGCAGCCCAAAGCGCCTCCCAAAGATCGCGAATCTCCAGCCAAAAAGGAAACCGTTCCTATCGCGGCGGACGTCCTCCCTCAATTTGCCGGCGACTATTCGAGCGACGAATTGTTCGTCACGTACACTCTCGCTGTCGAAAACGGAAAATTGTTTCTAGCGAAAATACGAAATGGCTTGTCCGGAGGATTCCTGCAATCCACCAAGCATTGGGAGCTTCGCCCCATCGGAAAGGATCAGTTTCGCGCGGACGAGGAAGGAATTACCGTCACGTTTTCCCGCGGAGCGAAGGGAGAGGTGAAAGGTTTTGTGTTGGGAGTGGGCCGCTCCAGTGGGATCCCGTTCGAACGCAAATAGCAATCGACGGTTCTGACCGACGCACTAGTGGCGCAACGCAGGACCGAAACGCGAAATCAAGAACGTAGCAATTCCCGCACCGAGCAATATCCCGGCGAGAATCAAGGCGATCACTCCGAGCGTGAGCCACTTGTCCGATTTTCCGCCCGATTTTTCCGTCCGTTGGGGAAGCTCTTGCGCTCCCGCCCCATTCGACGCCGCAAGCAAACTGGGTGAAAATGGCTGCGTGGCAAATTCCGGCTCGAGCAAAAAGCTGTAGCCCCTTCGCGGAATCGTTTCGATATAAACGGGCGTGTCGGTGGAATCGCCCAGAATTTGCCGCAGCTTATTTACGGTCGTGTTTACGTTGGCATCAAAGTTTACGTGCGTGTCTGAAGGCCACAGCGCTTGCTTCAGCTCTTCGCGCGTCACGACTTGCCCGTGCTTCGCGATCAAAACCAGAAGCACTTGATACACTTTTCCCTGTAATTTCAGGCGGGTTCCGCCGCGGCTTACCTGCTGCCGCTGTTGATCAATCTGGAAGGATCCAAAGCGGATATACCTGCGACTTTGCCCAAGCTCCGCATTCGTCTCTGATTCCATTGACGGACCTACTGCAGGCAAGAGATTCGGACTCATCTGCCACGCCCCAACGGGATAGACGGATAAACTCGCGAAGAGTTTAGTTTTATTACGAAAAAAGGAGCCGATTAGTTCCTAGTAAGCAAAAGAAAGGTTTTGGACTTACGAAAGAATGGAGTGAGTCTGCAAAATCATAGAAATTTCGGCTACACGCCGCTTTTCGTTCTAAATTTATTGTCACCTGTGACGTAATTTCCCGCGATTAAGAAATGGTTACGCGAATAACAGCGTTTCCTCTGAGTGGTTTACTTCCTTAGATTCACGAAACTGGAATTTGAGGGACAAATTGTCCCTACTGGTACCTAATCTGCGCTCCTCTCGACAACCAATTTGTACTCCGCGCTTGCAAGAAACATGGGTGACTTCACGGGCTTCAGTTGGCGCGGGCACGTACAGGGAAATCCGTCAAGGAGAGTAAGAGATATGCGCAGATTGAGTTATTTCTTGCTGGCGGCAGTCTGTACTCTGCTGCTTTCGTTTTATTCAAGTGGAGCCGGAGCGCAGACCGAAACTGGCCAGATTACTGGAGTCGTGACCGATCCGCAGGGGGCAACTGTAGCCAACGCAAAAATACAGGTCAGGAACGTGGCCACCGGGGCAGTTCGCGATCTTGAATCCGATGAGAACGGTTTTTATGTCGTGTCGAACTTGCTTCCGGCTGTTTACGAAATTTCTGTTGAGGCAACTGGATTCGCAAAGCTCGTGCGGCGTGTGGAAGTCCCCGTCGGCTCCAAAGTGACCGCAAACCTACAAGTGACGGTGGGCGCGGCTTCGTCCGTCGTGGAAGTTGTTGGCGGTAGCGCAGCTCAAGTAAACGTCGAGTCCCAGACGCTGGGTACCGTCATCAATTCCCAGCAGCTGACAAATCTTCCTGCTTTGAACGCGAATCCCTACACATTCGTCTCTCTCGTAGGCAACGTCGCGGATGCCGATGCCTCTCCGGGTGGCAGCATTACCGTTCCGGGGGCGCAAACCGGCGCTGGTGCAGGTGTGGTGATTAACGGATTGCGTTCGTCCGCCACGAACGTCTTGTTGGACGGAGCTGCCAACAATGACGAATTCGGTGGCCACCTCGGGCAGCAGGTTCCTCTGGAATCTGTGCAGGAATTCAGCGTCCTGACCAACAATTTCACGGCGGAGTACGGTCGCGCCTCCGCGGGAATCGTCAACGTCATCACCAAATCGGGCGGCAATAGCTACCACGGTTCGGCCTACGAAATTAACCGGCTCTCCTCCTACGGCGCGAACGATTTCTTCAACAAAGCCAACGGTATCGACCGGCCGGTTTACACCCGCAACCAGTTCGGCGGATCTTTTGGCGGACCGATCAAGAAGCAAAAAATGTTCTTCTTCGCCAATCCGGAATGGACCAGGGTCCGCAGCTCCGCTCCTTTCCTCGCGGTGATTCCGGACCAAAATCTTATCAATGCGTCCAATGCGGGAACAACGCAGGCGTTCTTTAATGCTTTCGGGCAGCTTCGCTCCAACGACACTACTATCGTGAACTACAGCCGCGCTTCGAATCCTGGGCTCGATGCGGCTTGCGGGGCATCCGCGGCCTGCAATGCTGCGTTTCCGGCCGGATCTACGACAACCTTATTCAGAAGGGTTCAATACAATACGGCTGCGGACGCAGGCGGTGGTTTTCCGCAGAATACTTATGACGTTGTCGGCCGCTTCGACTACAACCTCAGCGATCGGACCCAGCTTTATGTGCGCTATGCGAAATACCACGAGGAAGACTCCATCGGCACAGTGGACAATAGCCCATACAGCGGCCCCACGCCTTTTGGATTCGACTCCGGGCAAAGCTTCGATGATCATAGCGCTTTAGTAAGCCTAACGCATACCATTGGTACGCGATTGACCGAACAGACGAAATTTGTATTCAATCGCCTCTCTTTTGCTCAGCCGTTGGGTACGAATCCCGTCGGTCCAACGCTTTATTGGAATAAGAATTTTGCTCCCACATTCGACGGACAACTCTTGGCCTTGCCTGGATATAGCCAATTCACCCCTGGCAATTCCATTCCTTTTGGTGGGCCGCAGAACTTCTATCAGGTCTACCAGGACCTTACCTTTGTCAAAGGCAAGCATGATTTTCGCTTTGGAGGTTCTTACCTCTTCTTCCAGGACAACCGCACCTTCGGAGCTTATGAAGAGGCCGTTGAGTCGCTGGGCACTGGTGGTGTGAATAGCGGAGCTCTCCAAAATCTGCTGGCAGGAAATCTGGCGACCTTTACAGTTGCCATCGACCCGCAAGGAAAGTTCCCGTGCGGCGCCCCAGCGCTTTCTGGAAACGCTCCAGTTGCGGTAACCCCCAATTGCACGGTAACCCTGCCGGCAAACCAGCCTAGTTTCAGCCGTTCAAATCGGTACAGCGAATTTGGCTTCTACGGCCAGGACACCTGGAAGGCTCGCCAGCGTCTTACCATCAACCTTGGTCTACGCTGGGAATACTTCGGTGTTCAGCACAACAAGAATGCCGCTCTGGACTCGAACTTCTATCCGGCTGTCGGAGGATCCATCTTTGAGGACATTCGCAATGGTGATGTCGCCTTAGCGCATCAGAGCTCAGTCGGCGGGCTGTGGGCGAAGCAGTGGAACAACTTTGCTCCCCGCGTCGGCTTTGCCTGGGACGTCTTTGGCGATGGCAAAACCTCCCTTCGTGCCGGTTACGGCATCGGCTACGAGCGCAATTTTGGAAACGTGACTTTCAACGTCATCCAAAACGTTCCCAACTACGAGGTCGTGGACCTGACCGGAGGAGTGGATCCCGGATGCTGCACCGTCACCACTTCTAATCTCGGTGGATTCTCGGGAACCGGCACCAAAACACTCCCGAAGGCGAGCTTGCGTTTCGTCGATCCTCATATCAGAACTTCATATGCGCATCTTTACGATGCGGCCATCGAACGGCAGATCGCTCCGAAGATTCTCCTCGCGATCGAATACTCCGGCTCGAAAGGCGAAAAGCTTTACACACTCGACGCTATCAACCGGCCTGGATCGGGCAACGTGTTTCTCGGTGATCCCTGCGTTCCGGGCGCCTGCACTTCCAGATTGCGCGGACAGCAGTACAGCACCATCAACGCCCGCGAAAACAACGGATTCTCCAGCTACAACGCGGCGAACGTTAAGCTGGTCATGACCAACCCATGGAATTCGGGGTTGAACCTGTCTGCCAACTACACCTACGCCCATTCCATCGACAATCTCAGCTCCACCTTCAGCACCGGGTCTACGGATCTGGATCTTGGCCTGCTCGATCCCTTCAATCCGAACCTGGATCGGGGCGATTCCGAGTTTGATATCCGGCATCGCATTGCACTGGGTGGGACCTGGGACGTTCCATTTGCTCGAAATACGCATGGTGTTGTGAAGCAGGTTGCAGGCGGCTGGACGATTTCCTCCATTTTCGTCGCCCACACTGGCACTCCCTTCACCATCTTCGACTCCACAAACGTCCAATTCCAACAGCTGCCCCGCTTGATCTTGACCTCCCCAATTCAGCGGACCGGATCTCTCGTGGACAGCGGAGCACCTGATACCTTCAACTTCATAACGATTCCAAATGCCTCTGTTGGGGAATTCACAAACCCAATCACCGGCAATTCCGAATTCGGGCCATATCCTGCGAACATGACCGGCCGGAATATCTTCCGCGGGCCGGGTACGTGGAACTTCGACTTCGGCATCCACAAGAAGTTCTTCGTTTCCGAACGGTACAATCTGGAATTCCGCGCGGATTCCTTTGACATCTTTAACCACGCCAACGCGTTCGTTGTAGGCGGCTCCAACGACTTCGGCGCCGGGATTGCTGGCCTTACTGCGGGCAGTACGGTTGGCATTCAGGCTTGTAAAGGAACTTGTACCGGAATCGCCGGCCCTTCCGCTTCTCCAATCCAACACCGCAACATTCAGCTCGAGCTGCGGTTTGGCTTTTAAAAACCTCCCCGTTTCGGGGAGCTAGTAAAAGAAAAGGGAGCCAAGTTTTCGGCTCCCTTTTTATTTGCAGTAATAGACCGTCGAATCAGCGGAAGAAATCCGAGACGATGGACTACTTCTTCCGCTGATACCAAACAACGTGGTCGCCGTCGTCCGCACGTTCTGAATAGACAACGGTTGCGTAGCCCAAAGAGTGCATGTCGCTGGACGGCAGCTCAAGCAACGCGTTGTTCGTCAGCAGATAACCGCCAGGCTTCAGCATCGCTGCAATATTCGTCATCGCCAGCGACTGCTCGAACGTTTCGTAATACACCAGGATGTTGGTCGCAATCAGAAGGTCGTATTTTGCCCCTTCCTGCAGGTCTGCTCTTTGCAGAACTATATTTACGTCAAACGTCTTCATGCGCTTCGCAAATCCGGGCCTCACTCGAACTGCGCGTAAATCGATTCCCTTTAGACCCTCTGGAACCATAACGTGTGTCGTTGGCGTCCCAATCTGATCGCCAAAGTTCTTCCAGTACTCCGTAAGCTCTTCATTCCACCCGCGGGCCGGATCCTTGGGAAGCTGAATTGTGTAGCCGCGTCCCTTTTCGGCGGCCTGCCTTGTTTGGTCAATGTGCGCCAGGACTCGTGGACTCAGATCCAGCGCATCCACTTCCAGAACGCCTGCCTTGGCAAGTCCGAGCCGCACCAATGAATCCATCACGGCAAACGGTTGCACCGTTTGTGTCGGATAGAAATCAAAGCCTTCTTGCTTGTCCGTGAAATCAAGCCCTGGCCCAATTATTCCCACGCGTTTCACGCCTTCAGGCTGCAACAGCCCGCGCTTCTTCATTTCCGTAAGCGCAACCTCAAGGGCGTAGTCGGGCGGTAGCGATGTGTCGAGGGAGAGCCCTCTGTCCTTGTACAGCTTCGAACGTTCGGCAAACTCCTCTGTTGGATCATTCAAGCTTCGCGCAGCTTGCAGGGCTTCGCGAAAGCTAGTTTGTTCATGCGTAATGCGCTTCACATTTTCGTAGAGGTATGCATACGCCTTCTGCTCAACCGCTGCTGAAGCGAAATCAATACCCGCGTCCTTCAGCGTTCGTCGAGCAAATTGCAGCCGCTCGTTTTGACCGGGAGCCTTCATTCCGCGAACCAGGTCCTGCGCCCGTCTTTCAAACAGCTTTTGCCAGACAGCAGCGGCGTTTTTGTCGTCATTGCCCGATTCCGCGGAAATCGAATGCAATTGCGCGCCAGTCAACCGCGGCGCTGTCGTAAAGGTGGTTCCGAACATCAGAAAATTGACAACGGAGTCTGAATCCCCTTGCGCCAGCCTATGCCGGATATCCAAATCACGCTTTTTCGCCCAACTGTTCCAGCTTTCCTCTTGCGCACCCGCCGAAGCGTCTAGGAGCTCAACAGGCAGGATCTCCCTCAATGCTTCGAGGATTGGCTTTGCATCGCTGTACGGTGTGTACGAAGTTTGTGTCGCAGGGGGATCTCCCAACGCGGCGACGCCAATCAAAAAAACAGCGGAGCATAAGACACGCTTCATGGGCTTGTTGCAGGGAAGTATATCAGACGGGTTCCGCGAGCTTGCTCTGGACGGAATCAACGATTCTAAATTCTTCGAAGTAACGCGAATACCTCTCAACATTTGCCGAAAAGCAACGTCCAAAAGCTTCAGCAAGCATATCGATGCGAGGGTCTGTCTATGACAAAACTGAGAGTCATTTTGGCCGGGACGTTTTTCGTCGCATTTGCCTTGGCTACTCCGGGTAAGGTTCAGGATTCCATAGATGACAAGAAGATCGTCGCGGAGGCAAACACCGCCTACGACGCGAAAGACTGGAACAAGTCCGCTGCCCTCTACGAGAAATTGACGCAAGCTCATCCTGAAACTCCCGGGCTTTGGTTTCGTCTCGGAACTTCGCTTCAGGAACTCGGCCAGCTCGATCGCGCACTCGAGACATATCAAAAAGCCCTCGCCGCCGGTGCGCCGCCTCCTTACGCCGAATATTCCATCGCAACCGTTTATGGTCAGAAGAAAGAACTAGACAAGGCTTTCGAACACCTCGAGAAAGCTCTCCAGGCCGGCTACAACAAGCCGGAGCAACTCTCCACCGACCCCTATCTTGCTTCTCTGCATTCCGACGCGCGCTTCGCGAAGCTTCTCGACCAGGCCAACCGCAATTTGAAACCTTGCGCATACGCAACGGAAAACCGCCAATTCGATTTCTGGCTCGGCGAATGGGATGTACAAACCACAAACGGCGCCGTTCCCGCCGGGCAAAGCAAAATCGAAAAAATCCTCGCCGACTGCGTCATCCTGGAAAACTGGCAAAGCAACGGCGATCCCTACTCCGGCAAAAGCTACAACATTTACAACTCCGCGCTAAAACGCTGGGAACAATTCTGGGTGGACAACGTCGGCGGCAATATCTTTTTCTACGGCGGCCTGAAGGACGGCGTGATGGATTACTCGACCGATGAGCTGCCTCAGCCCGATGGAACGAAATTGAAGCGCCATCTGCAATTTTTTCCGCTGGGCGCGGAGAAAGTTCGCCAGTTCAGCCAGGGCTCCACCGACGGCGGCAAAACTTGGAAGGTCGAATACGACTTCACCTACATCCGCAAGAAATAAGGGCCAGTCCTGTCATTTTTGGTTTTACGGAAGCACATCCACGGCAACGCTAGACGGATATTTCACAGACCGGTAAATCGTCTGCGTCGCTTTCTGGTAATCGCTGTCTTTCGCTTCAAAAATATTCGGCACGAATTTTTGCGGGTTCCGGTCGTACAGCGGGAACCACGTGCTCTGCACCTGCACCATAATGCGGTGCCCTTTCTTGAAAACGTGGTCCGCGCTGTGTAAATCAATCGTAAACGGCGCCACCTGATTCGGCGCGATCGCTTCCGGCTTCTCATACGAGTTTCGATAGCGTCCGCGGAAAATCTCCTCCGCGATCATCAATTCGAATCCGGACAGCTTCCAGTCCTCTTCCACTTTTTCCGGATACACGTCAATCAGCTTCACGATCCAGTCCGCATCGCTCCCCGTCGTCGAAGCAAAAAGTTTCGCCGTCACGTTTCCCGCCACGGTGACGTCGGTCTGTAAAGTCTCGGTCTGCCACGTGAGCACATCCGGCCGGTTGTCCACAAACCTTTGATCCTGCACCAGCCACGTGTACCAACTGCCGAGATGATCGCCGGGATACGTCATGTCCACCGGCCGGTGCCGGTACGGCACTGGATGCGCGGGATCGCTCACGTAACTATCGGCCGCATCTCCTGCCGCCAATTGCGGCGCTTCGAACGAAAGTTTTCCGTCTTCGTGAAAATAAAGATTTTTCGTCTTCGCTTGGCGCGGCGGCCAGGAATCGAACGAAGTCCACGTGTCGCTGCCCGTCTGAAATAGCGTCGCCTCTTTTACAGGTAGGCTGCCTTTGTCGTGCAGCCAATACGCAAACCACGGCGCTTCAATCTTTTCGCGGAAGTAGACTCCGGTGTCGTTGTGGAACGGAATTTCACCGAGCGATTTGCCCGGCCCGCGCGCCCATCCGCCGTGATTCCACGGCCCCGCCACCAAAAAGTTGTAATTTTTCTTGTCCGCTTTCTCCAGCCGCGCGTACGTCATCAGCGGCCCGAACATGTCTTCCTGATCCCACCAGCCCGCCACGTTCAAATTCGGCACGGTCGGTTCGTGCAGCGTCGCCGCCACGGCGTGCCGCTTCCAGAATTCGTCGTAGCTTGCGTGCGCCACAAAATCGTTCCACGTCGGAATTTTTCCTTGAAAATATTTTGCGTTCACGTTCGAAAGCGCGCCCATCCCCAAATAAAATTCGTACAAATCAAAACGATCGAACGGAAAACTGAAATTCTCATTGGAAGTTTCGAGCAGCGCCGTGTATTCGAATCCGTAGCTCAGCCGGAACGCCCCGTTATGAAAAAAATCGTCGCCAAGCCACGTATCACCCATGCACGCCTGCTCGGACACCGCCTTCAGCGCCGGATGCGGATTCACCATCCCCATCGTCACCAGATATCCCGGATACGAAATCCCGTTCATGCCCACGCGCCCATTGTTGTTCGGCACGTTCTTCATCAGCCAATCAATCGTGTCGTACGTGTCCGTGCTTTCGTCCACGCCTTTCGCGTCGCCCGGATCAGGCGAAGTGTGCAACATTTCGAACTTCCCCTCGGAACCATATCTCCCACGAATATCCTGAAACACAAAAATGTAGCCGTCGGCGAACATGTGCGCGTAGCGGTACAGCGAATTGCTCATTCCCTTGTTCGCCGCGGAAATTCCGTACGGCGTGCGCTCGAACAAAATCGGCAGCAGCTCTTTCGCATTCTTCGGCGTGTAAATTTCCGTGTGCAGCTTCACTCCGTCGCGCACCGGAATCATCACTTCGCGCTTGTTAAAAATCTCCGCCAGCTCCGGTCGCTTGTTTTCCTGCGCTGCAATTTTTCCGGGCGCAAGAACCGTCAGTTGCAAGACGGCGCACAACAGAAACGTCACACGTACGCAAACTCTCATGATGGCTCCGTGAGTTTTTTCAGTTGGGTTTGGTCCCAAACAAACCCTAGCATCATACTGCGCGGCGCCACGATCGTGGGGCAGTTTGAGTTCTCTTGTTCGTGACACATTAGGTCAAAACTCAAACTGCCCCTTACGCCCGCCATCCCCTGCTGAACTTCTCGCGTTTCTCTGCTAAACTATTCTTTGCACGGCCGCACCTGAGAATCATCCAAAGAGGAGAATTTCCTGGCTGCTGGTTGTTTCAGCAGCTATTTTTGTATCTATAGGCGAACAAAAGACTTATGGACAAGAACCTGCGCAATATCGCCATCATCGCCCACGTCGACCACGGCAAAACCACTCTCGTCGACGCCATGCTCCGCCAAAGCGGCATCTTTCGCGCCAATCAGGAGCTCGTCGAGCGCGTCATGGATTCCAACGATCTCGAACGCGAACGCGGCATCACCATCCTCGCGAAAAATACCGCGCTCTTTTTCCACGACACCAAAATCAATATCGTGGACACGCCCGGCCACTCCGACTTCGGCGGCGAAGTCGAACGCGCCCTCCGCATGGTCGACGGCGTCGTCCTTCTCGTGGACGCCAGCGAAGGCCCGCTCCCGCAAACGCGCTACGTTCTCCAAAAAGCGCTCGCCGCAAAACTTCCTCCCGTCGTCGTCCTTAACAAAATCGATCGCACCGACGCCCGCGCCAAGGAAGTCCTCGACGAAATCTACGATCTCTTCATCGACCTCGACGCCACCGAAGACCAGCTCGATTTTCCCGTCATCTATACCAACGCGCGCGAAGGCGTCGCGCACAAAACTCCCGGCGACGGCTCCAAGGATCTCCTTCCGCTCTTCGAAACCATCGTCGCCAGAATTCCCGCGCCGGCTGCCGATCCTGCGGCCGCCTTGCAGCTCCAGGTCATGAATCTCGACTACTCCGAATTTCTCGGCCGCATCGCCATCGCCCGCGTTTTCAATGGCACGCTCAATCGCGGCGAAGAAGTCGGCATCAGCAAGCTCGACGGAAAAATTCAACCGACCAAAATCACCAAGCTCTTCACCTTCCGTGGCCTCGACCGCGATGAAGCCGAACAAGTCGTCGCAGGCGATATCGTAGCCATCGCCGGCGTCGAAGGCATTCAAATCGGCGAAAGCATCATCAACCTCGACAATCCCGATCCGCTCGAACCGCTCATCATTGACGAGCCCACGCTCGCCATGATTTTCACCGTCAACAGCGGTCCGCTCTCCGGCCGCGAAGGCAGCTACTTAACTTCGCGCGACCTCCGCGACCGCCTCGCAAAAGAATTACTCACTAACGTTTCCATTCGCGTCGAAGACACGGACACTCCCGAATCCTTCCGCGTTCTCGGCCGCGGCGAACTCCAACTCGCTATCCTTATCGAAACCATGCGCCGCGAAGGTTTTGAATTGATGGTCGGCAAGCCGGAAATCGTCATTCGCAACGAAAACGGGCGCAAACTCGAGCCGCAAGAGCGCGTCGTCATCGACGTCGCCGACAACTTCATCGGCATCATCATGGAAACCCTCGGCTCGCGCCGCGGTGAAATGACCAAGATGAGCAATCACGGCTCCGGCCGCGTCCGCCTCGAATTCAAAATTCCTTCGCGCGGCCTCATCGGCCTCCGCAGCCAGCTCCTCACGGACACCCGCGGTACGGCCCTCATTCACTCCATTTTCGAAGGCTGGATTGACTACGGCGGAGACATGGCGCTGCGTCCCACCGGCGCTCTCGTCGCCGATCGCGCGGGCGTCAGCACCGCTTACGCGCTTTGGGGTTTGCAGGAACGCGGCGAACTCTTCGTCGGTCCCACGGTGGACGTCTACGAAGGAATGATCATCGGCGAGAATTCGCGCGAGCAGGACATGGAAGTCAATGTCACGCGCGAAAAGAAACTCACCAACATGCGCTCATCCTCCGCCGACGAGGCCATTCGCCTCATTCCGCACCGCGAACTCAGCCTCGAACAAGCGATCGAATTCATCGCCGACGACGAGTTCGTCGAAATTACGCCCAAATCCATCCGCCTCCGCAAAAAAGTCCTGCAATTCAGCAAGCGCCCCCGCCGCTGGCAAGAAATCCGCGCCTCCCAGGAAGCCGCCGGCTAGAATGATGCAATGAAGCGGGTTGCTCTCGTCATTTTGTTGCTCGTGTTAGTTATGCTCGAATTGCTACTCCTGGAGGGTTTTCTTCCGTACGGCTGGCATCATCCGATGTACGACCCGAGCTAATTTTGCGAGGGGCCAAGCAGCTCTGCCAATTGCTTCTTCCACAATATTGCCCAGGTGTGCGAACCATGCCCGTGCGTCTGTTCGCTCTCTGGAATCAGCAGGAACTTTCCATTCTTCAGCCGTTTCGCTTCGCGCTCCGCGATTCCGAGCCCCGGCGGATTAATAAAATCGTCTCCGGAATTCATCCACATCACCTTCGCCGTAATTTTTTCCAGCTGCGCCGAAGGATCGTAATTCCGCGAAGCATTCACCTGATACAGGAAGTCATTCACGTCGAACGTGCCTGGCCGCTGCCCAAAATAGTCAGACAAGAATTTGTCTGCCGCATCTCGCGTCGGAAAGCTCTTCTGCATCTGCAGCGGCGCGCTCCCCGCAATAATCAGAAAATCCAGCGCCAGGCGAACGGCAGCCTTCGGTTCCTCTTTATATTCGCCGCCCTTCCATTCCGGATCTTCGCGAATGCCGTCTATCACCATCTTTCGCCAGACGCGGTTGCGCCCCGCAATCTGCACCGGCAAACATGCCATCGGCATCAGCGCGTCCATAAAACCCGCATACGTCTCGCCCCACACAAACGAGTGCATGCATCCCATCGAAGTCCCAAAAATCAGCCGCAGATGCTCGACGCCGAGCCCCTTCGTCAGCAGCAAATGATGCGCCGCCACCATATCGTCGTAGTCGTAGGAAGGAAAATGCGCGTGCATTCCGTCGCTCGGCTTGGAAGATTTTCCGTGTCCGATTCCATCCGGCAAAATCACGAAATATTTGCTCGTATCGAGCGCTTGCCCCGCGCCATACAGCTCATCCGCAAATTGCGGCGACAAAAACTGCGCGCCCGATCCGCCCGTTCCATGCAGAATCAGCACCGCGTTTGTAACGTGTCCCTGCGCATCCCGCTGCGGCGTCCCCAGCGTCCGGTAATGCAGCTTCAACTCCGCCAGCGACTCGCCCGACCGGAATTTGAAGTCGCGCGCGACGTAATCGCCTTCATTCACTTTCCACGCCGGCCTCTCCTGTGCGGATTGACCTTGCGCAATTGCGGGCACCACAATTCCGCCAACCGCCAACAAAATCATCGCCAACGCCATTCGTCTCACGTTTCACCTCAAATCGGAAAAGCGGGTCAAGCCGCGCACTCCAAAGGTCGGCTTCAGAAAGCCGACCCTACAACATCCTTACCGCAGCAGATTCTTGCCATCGGCGCTGGGCATTTCGAGCCCGACTAGATGCGCCAGCGTGGGCGCAATGTCCCGCATGTCGATCAGCTCAAACTTTTTACCCGCAGGAACTCCTGGCCCCACAACGAAGAACGACGACCGCAGCTCCGGCAAATCGTTCAGCGCGCCGTGCGTCCCGCTCATCTTCACGGATTGCACGATCGGCCCCGTCAACGCGTATCCGTTCTTCCACCCCGGCTTCAATCCCACAAAAAACGAAGCCGTCGGATACCCGCCACGTGCATGCAAATCGTCCGCTTCCAGCACGCGGTCAATTCCGTTCGCCGGATCGCTCGCCAGTTTTTTCAACAACTCGCGCACCTGCTGCGTTACCGCTGTGTCCTTCGGATCCTTCAACACAATCGCCGCCGACCCACCCGTCGCCCACGGAAACGCCTTCCAAGCTTTCACTTTTTCCTTCGCGTCCAGCGAAATCAGCCCGGCCTGCACAAACGCCGGGCCAAAATTCACCTGCTTCTCCGCTTTCACAAATCCGTGGTCGCTCGCCACGGCAAAAATCACGCGCCCCAGATACGCTCGCTCCGCCGTCGCCCGCAATTTTCCAATCGCCGCATCGAGCCGCTCTAAAATCGCAATTGCTTCCGGAGAAAACGGACCCGTCTCATGCTCGATGTGGTCGAGCGCAAGTAAATGCAGCAACAGAAGCGACGGCTGCTTCTTCACCAAAATCCATTCAGCATACCGCGCCCGCACTTCATCCGCCTCAACCGCCGCGTCAATCCCGCCCCGGTATTCGCCCAGATCCTTCCGCACTTCCTCCAGCAATCCCGGCGTCGAAACCGCATGAATCAATTTCAAATCGTTCTCATCTCCCGCGCGCCAAACTTCCGGAATGTCCCACGTAATTTTCGCGCCCACTGTCGCCGGCCACTGGACGCTCGCCGTCGTCCGCCCCGCTTCCCGCGCCGCATCCCAAATCGTCGGCGCCTTCAAATCCTCCGCATACCAATACCAGGCCTGCTTTCCCTTATCGAGCGGATCGAATAGCGTGTTCGCATAAATTCCATGCTTCGCCGGCCACACTCCCGTCACCAGCGTCGTATGACTCGGATACGTCACCGTCGGCACCACTCCCTGCACTCCCTCGGCATACGTCCCTTCTTTCATCATTCGCCGCAAATTCGGAACCTTCGCTCCGTGCTCATCCGCCTGTGTAACGTATTCCGGCTTCATTCCGTCTATAGAAATCACTACCAAAACGGGCGTCTTGTCCTGGGCGTGCAAGCCTCCGCCAAGGAATAAAACCAGCGCCAGCAGGGTCAAAATTTGAAAGGGAACACGACGATTAGGGCGAAACGCAACTTGAGTGGTCATGGCCGAGGTAGCTTACCCTACTCGGCACCACGAAGATGACAGGACTGCAAAGTTTCCGCAATTTAAGGTAGAGTGTCGCTCACGAGTGCGGCTTCCTTCTGTGGACCGCCGCATCTTATAGTAAGTACAGGGGCATACTCACCAGCCCAGTCAGGCATTGGGGTTCTGGTTCCCGTGCCAGAAAGACACAATCGAACCGTGACCATCTCCGCGAAGACCGGCTATGCCCATCCTTGCGCCATTGCGGCCACTGCTACCGCCGTCCCGCCGCATACCATCACCCGCGATGACGTGAAGTACTACATGGGCCGCGTCTTTGACATTCCCGAGCGCCGCCTCGAGGCCATGATGTCCATCGTGGACAACGCAAACGTCCACAAGCGCCACGCCATTTTCCCCATTGATTACACCGTCGAGCCGCGCCCGCTCTCCAAGACCAATAACGAATACATGGAGCACGCCATCAAGCTCGGCCTGGAAGCGACCGAGGAGTGCCTCAAGCGCGCCAACATGAAGGCCGAGGACATAGACCTCATCATCACCGTCTCGTGCACCGGCTTCATGATTCCGTCTCTCGACGCGCACCTGATCAACATGCTCGGCTTTCGTTCTGACGTGCGCCGCATGCCGTTTACTGAACTCGGTTGCGCCGCGGGAGCCATGGCCATCGGTCGCGCCGCGGATTTTATCCAGGCGTATCCCGGCCGCAACGTTTTGATTGTCTCCGTCGAACTTCCTTCGCTCACCTTCCAGCGCAAGGATATTTCGCAAGCGAACTTAATCTCCTCGATTCTCTTCGGCGACGGCGCCGCTGCCGTTATCGTCACCGGCAAACAGAGCAGCGGCCCGAAAATTCTTTCGTCGGAAACCTACACCTTTCCAAATTCTCTTGGCGCCATGGGCTTCGACCTTCGCGATTCCGGCTTTCACATTCTTCTTTCGAAAGACGTTCCGGAAATGATTGGCTCCCGAATTCGCGAGCTCGTGGACTGCTTCTTCAAGCGCCGCGGCCTTACGCAAGATGACATCAAGGGCTGGATTTTGCATCCCGGCGGCTCGCGACTGCTTTCGAACGTCGAAGAAGCCCTCGGCCTCACCAAAGCCGACACGCAGCCTTCCTGGGACATTTTGGGCAACGTCGGCAACCTTTCGAGCGCCACCATCCTCTTTATCCTGCAGGAATGGTTGGAGAAGCGTCCTCTGCAGCCCGGCGATCTGGCTTTCGCCGGCGCTTTCGGTCCCGGCTTCAGCGCGGAGTTTTTGTTGCTTCAATGGACATAACGGTCATCGCGTTTCTGGGATTGCTGCTCGCGGTCGCGGCTCTGCGAATCGTCGAGCTGCAAATTTCCAAGCGCCATCAGAAGCAAATTGTGGCCGACGGCGGTTCGAAAGTCGCCGATCCAAAATTCCGCTGGATGGTTTTGTTGCACACAATGGTTCTTATCGGCGCCGCTGTCGAAGTTGTTTTTCTTCGCCGTCCGTTTATTCCTCTGCTTGCCGCGATTTCTTTTGTCCTTTTCCTCGTCGCAAACGCCATTCGCTGGTGGGTCATTCGAACGCTCGGCGAGCACTGGAACGTGCAGGTGATGGACTCCACGAAACTTGGCGTAATAACGACTGGTCCTTTTCGCTACGTGCGGCATCCAAACTATGCGGCGGTATTTTTGGAAATGTTCTTTCTGCCTCTCATTCACACTGCGTGGATAACGGGCTTAGCCGGCTCGCTGGGCCACGCCATCGTTCTTTCGCAGCGGCTCTCAACCGAAGAAAAGGTTCTTTTCGCCGACCCGGACTACCGCGCGGCCATGTCTTCGAAGCCCCGCTTCCTTCCAGGACTATTTTGATGCGCCGTTTTCTTTCCTTCTTTGCGCTTGTGTTTGCCTTCGCGATGGCGGGAGTTTCTCCTGCGCGCGCCGAGGATTCTCCGACGCCAAGTCCCGCTTTCTCTGATGTTCCCGAGCTCAACGAGGGATTCCGTTTGCTGTACACGCTGCACTTTCCCGAAGCTCGTTCCACATTCCACGATTGGGGAGACGCGCACCCCGTTGAGCCTTTTCCGCAAGCCGCCATCGCCGCCAGTTATCTTTTTGAGGAGCTTTACCGCCAGGGTGTTCTCACCAGCGATTTTTTCCTGAATGAGAAAAAATTCCTTCACGGAATTGACGGCAAGCCCAACGCGGAACGTATGAAGGATTTCCGCGCCGCGCTCACGAACGCGCGTACGCTTGCCAAAGTGAGCCTCGCTGAACATCCGAAAGATCCGGAAGCGCTTTTTGCCCTGGCAATTTCCGCCGGAATGGAATCCAACGCATACAGCATTCTTGAGAAGAAACATCTCGACGCCCTGAAAATGATTAAAGAGTCGAACCAATACGCCAAGGAATTGCTGGCGCAGCGCCCGGAGGCCTTGGACGCGTACGTCGCGCTCGGTTCCGCGAATTACATCATCGGCAGCCTCAGCGGCGGGACCCGCTTCCTGCTGTGGTTCGGAAACATTCACGGTGACAAAAAACTCGGCATGGAGCAGATGCAAAACGCCGCTGATCAGGGACGCTACCTGAAACCTTTCGCGCAAATTCTTCTCGCGCTCGCCGCGCGCCGCGAAAAACAGAACGCCCTCGCGCAAAGACTTCTCCGCGAACTCACCGAGGAATTTCCTTCCAGCACGCTGTTCGCTTCCGAATACGCGAAAGCCATGGGGCTTCCCATTCCCGCGGAAATGCATTCGAATTGATTTTTATTTTGTAGTCCTGCTTGCGTTACCCTCGTCCCTAGGAGTCTCGCGCTGTTCGAAAACGAGGTGAATCGTGTTTCAGAAAGATTTGCTCAAAGACCGGGCCATTTTTCTGACGGGCGGAGGCTCCGGCCTCGGCCGCTCCATGGCGCTGCGCTTCGCTGAACTCGGCGCGCGGATGTTTGTCGTCGGCCGCCGCGAAGAACCGCTGAAAGAAACTTGCGATGAAATTCGCCGCACGGGCGGCGCAGCCGCATATGCCACTTGTGATGTGCGCGATCCTTCCTCGGTTGAAGCTGCGGCGTCTACCGCGGATCAGCAGTTTGGCCGCATAGACACGCTCGTGAACAACGCCGCCGGAAATTTCATGGCGCGCACCGAATCGCTCAGTCCCAATGCGTTCAACGCCGTTGTTGGAATTGTTCTGAACGGTTCGTTTCATTGCACGCAAGCGTTCGGCAAGCGCTGGATTTCGCAAAAACTTGGCGGAAACGTTTTGAATATCGTCACCACGTACGCTGCGGCAAATTGTGGATCCGGTTTTGTCGTGCCTTCCGCGTGCGCGAAAGCCGGCGTTCTTGCCATGACCACTTCGCTTGCCGTCGAGTGGGCGAAACATCACATTCGCTTGAACGCAATTGCGCCGGGGCCGTTTCCCACCGAAGGCGCGTGGTCGCGCCTGATCCCGTCGAAAGAATACGAAAAGCACTCGCGCGACAAGCATCCGATGAAACGCTTTGGCCGCCACGAAGAACTCACAAATCTCGCCGCGTTTTTGATCAGCGACATGGCCGAATACATCAACGGCGAATGTGTCGTCATTGACGGCGGCCAGTGGCTCCGCGGCGCCGGCGAATTCAACGATCTCTCCATGCTCCCCGACGACGCCTGGGAACAGATGGAAGCCGCCCGCGCAAAAAAATAGCTCGCCTGATTGGTTATTGCGGCAGGCCGCTGCGGCCGAGCAGCACATTCATTTGGACAAGGCCGGATCGTTTGCCATCTATGATCAATTCAACAGCGACGTTTAGTGGGTGCGCCGTTTTCAATGCGTCAGGGGATAATTCCGGCGTTTGGATTTCCACTCGGAGGGCCGTTTGTCGTTCGGGTGGCAGGGCGAGCTTTCCGTCTCCGCTCGTCACTTTCCATCCGTCCGGAGTCTTTACTTGTAGCGTGATTTCTTGCGAGACACCGAGGCCATGAGAGACTTCTACTGGAACAACGAGCAGTGAACCGGACTTCACGGCAATCTCGGGAACAGCGGCTTTAGGTAGATTCTCGAGACCGTGTGCGACCCGAAACTGCGAATAGTAAAGCCACGGCCCTCCCAGACGAATTTGAGCCTCCGCCGAATCGCTTGTCATTGACTGAGGCAGCCGCACCTGTAGAGTATTCTGCCCGGTAACAATTCCGGCGAATACATCCGCTGCCGGTCCATTAGAAGGGGCAATGTTGGTTATCGATTTTCCAAGAATCAGTGTTTCGGGTTCGCTCCACCACAGATGGCTAGGATCGCTCATCGCCTTTTGTATGTCTTCGTCACTGAGGCTGGACCAGCGATGGATTTCGTCGGGAAATTGTGTGAGATGCGGCTCGGCCGCACGAAGCGCAAGCAGCCAGTACGGCTTCTTCTGTGAGGGCGAAACTTCGCGCACGGAATGCGCAAATCCGTGCCCAGCAAATTGCTTCTGATCGTTAGCGTCGCTGAAGTAGTAGATCTTTTTCGGTTGCCACGGCGTGAGATTTTCCAGATACGGTTCAAGGCGTTTGGAGGCGCCGGCGAGTTGCGCGGGAAACGCGACGGGATCTGCAGCGAGATCGAACGCTTCGGTGGCAAGCACTCCGGCGGCTTGATGATCGCCGTGATTTTCTCCAATGAAGATTCCCGGCAGCCACGTGATGACAACTTCGGGACGCGTGAGGCGGACGATGCGAACAAGTTCTTCGAGACTTTCACCGTGACCCCAGTTCGCCAGCGAATTCAAAACATTTTGCGAAGCCGTGTCTTTCCCGCCGAGAAACCAGACTTTGTCAATTCCGAGTTTCGCGCACGCCCGCCGCGCCTCAATTTCGCGCACGTCCGCCATCGCAGGGCCGTGTTCGCGCCCGTAATCGTTTCCACCACTTCCTCCGCGCGTGCCAAAAACCACAGCGACATTTTTGTGCAAATCGTAAATCGCGCGTGCCAAATACGGCGTCACCGCCGCCTCATCATCCGGATGCGCGACGACCACTAATATGTCCACCTTATACCGCTCATCCGGCTCCTTAATTTTCTGCGGCTCCTGCCCTGCTCCGCGCGACGCTACAAATCCTACGAACAACAGGAAGAAAGCTTTAGCAATTCGATTCATTCCGGCTCCTCACATTCATTATTCCCGATTCGCGCCAATTCCTCCCATGAGATTGGAGTTTGGCCCGCCTTGACCGTGCTGGGCAGCGCCGATAAGCTAGTTGTTTCTCCTTCCAGGCATGGAGCACATGGAAACGATTCACATCACACTTCCGGATGGCAGCGTAAAAGATGTTCCCAAGGGAACGACTGCCTACGACGTTGCGAAAGGGATTTCGCCGCGGCTTGCGGATGCTGCGTTCGTGGCGAAAATTTATTCCGGCAACGGTGCGCTGACTAATTTTGGTGACGCAACGGACGATGGCGGTTACCTCGTCGATTTGCGTCGCCCGATTGATCAGAGCGTCAAGCTGAAAATTCTGACGGACAAAGATCCGGATGCGCTTTTTGTTTTTCGTCACTCGGCAGCGCACTTGCTTGCGGCTGCCGTGATGGAACTCTATCCGAATGTGAAGTTAGGGATTGGGCCTCCGATCGAGAATGGATTTTTTTATGAATTTTTGCGCGAGCAGCCGTTCACTCCGGAAGATCTGGAAAAAATCGAAAAGAAGATGCACGAGCTTGCGGCGCAGGATTTGCCGAACGAACGGAAGCTTTTGCCGAAAGCAGAAGCGATCGAGCTGTACAAGAAAAACAATCAGGTTTTCAAATGCGAGCTGGTGGAAGAAAAAGCGACGGAGCCGATGGTTTCGTTTTACACCACGGGAAAATTCATCGATTTTTGCCGCGGGCCGCACATTCCTTCGACGAAACGAATTCAAGCGTTCAAATTGATGAGCGTTGCAGGCGCGTATTGGAAGGGCCAGGAAGGGAACGCGCAACTGCAGCGAATTTATGCGGTCGCGTTTTTCACGCAAAAAGAGCTCGATGAGTACCTGCATCGCCTGGAAGAAGCAAAGCGACGCGATCATCGCAAATTGGGAACGGAGCTCGATCTTTTCAGCGTGCAAGAAGAGGCCGGTCCCGGACTGATTTTCTGGCACCCGAAGGGCGGCCTCGTCCGGAACATTGTGGAAGATTGGCTGCGCAAGGAGTTGATGGCGCGCGGGTACGATTTGGTTTATACGCCTCACATCATGCGGCGCGATTTGTGGAACACGAGCGGGCACACCGGCTATTACAAAGACAATATGTTCGGCGCGATTGAAGTGGAAAAGGCCGACTATCAATTGAAGCCGATGAATTGCCCCGGGCACATTTTGATTTTCAAATCGAAGCTACGGAGCTATCGCGAATTGCCGGTGCGGCTTGCGGAGCTTGGAACTGTGTATCGCTACGAGCGGAGCGGCGTGCTGCACGGATTGCTGCGCGTGCGCGGATTTACGCAGGACGATGCGCACATTTTCTGCATGCCGTCGCAGATCGAATCGGAAGTGGAAGCGTGCATCGAATTTGCGTATGCAGTGATGAAGAATTTCGGGTTCGACAAATTTGAAGTGGAACTTTCGGACTGGGATCCGGCGCATCCGGAAAATTACCCCGGGAAGCCCGAAGACTGGCAACATGCATCCGATTCTCTCGCCCGCACGATGGCGCGCCTGAACATTCCCTATAAGAAAATGGCGGGCGAAGGCGCGTTTTACGGGCCGAAGATTGACATCAAGCTGATTGACGCGATTGGGCGGCCGTGGCAACTGACTACGGTGCAATTCGATTTCAATTTGCCGGCGCGATTTGGTTTGGAGTACGTGGGCGAAGACGGCGCGAGACACCAGCCGCTGATGGTGCATCGCGCGCTGCTGGGATCGGTCGAAAGATTTTTTGGAATTTTGATCGAGCACTATGCGGGTGCGTTTCCGCTGTGGCTGGCGCCGGTGCAGGTGCAGATATGCCCGGTAAGCGAAAAAGTTTCGGACTATGCAAAACATATTCACGGGACGCTGAAGAATCATGGGCTGCGGGTGCATCTGGACGACCGGAACGAAAAGCTGCCTGCGAAGATTCGCGACGCGCAGTTGCAGAAGATTCCGTACATGCTGGTGGTTGGGCCGAAGGAAGCGGAAGCGGGCACGGTGAGCGTGCGGCACCGGGCGAAGGGCGATTTGGGTCCGCGGCCACTCGCGGAACTGGTGGAAGCACTGCAGAAGGAAGTTTCCGAAAGAACGATTTAAAGCCAAGTTTCGTTTGGTAGCACTGAGAGCGCAGGGATGCCCTGTGCTCTTTTGCTTTTTGGGGTGTTCCGTAAAGACGTCCGGGATGCACACTCCGCACATCGCGATTTTTTGAGCAAAGGGTGCGCACCTCGAATGGATCGAGTATGCACCACGCCGGACTGATGTGGGCTTGCCGGGGGCGGGCGAGTGCTGTATGGTGGCGCACAATTGACATTTCATCCCTGCTGCGAAGGTCCCGCCACATTTGGAGGCACGATGACAAACGGAATGCAAGACGGCACGGCTGCAAAGCCGGCAGTACAGCCCACGCCAGAACGGTTCTTCAACGCACTGAACGCTCATCAACAGACCGAGGCGATGAAGGCGGCGATCGAACTAGAGGTATTCACGGCAATTGCGGAGGGCAAAACGACGGCTGCGGCGATTGCCGAACGATGTGCGGCGGCGGAACGCGGAGTTCGAATCCTGTGCGATTTTTTGGCGATTCACGGATTCCTGACGAAAGAGAATCAACAATACGGGCTGGCGCCCGATGCCGCGTCTTTTCTGAACCGACACTCGCCGGCCTATGTCGGGGGCGCGATTGAGTTCATGCTTACGGCGCGCATTCGAAAAGGGCACGAACTGCTGACGGATGCGTTGCGACTGGGAGGAACGGCGCTGGGGCAAGGAACACTGGTGCCGGAAAATCCGGACTGGGTGGAGTTCGCGCGGGCGATGATGCCGCTGATGAGCTATCCGGCAGAAGTGATGGCGACGGAGCTCGCGAAAGGCGGCGAAGCGAAGAAGGTGCTCGACATTGCAGCGAGCCACGGGGTTTTTGGAATCGCGGTCGCGCGACACAATCCCGCGGCGGAGATTTACGCGGCGGATTGGAAGAACGTGCTGGCCGTGGCGGAGGAAAATGCTGCGGCGGCGGGGATTGCCGCGCGGCATCACCTGATTCCTGGAGATGCCTTTGAAACGGAATTCGGAACGGGTTACGACCTGGTGTTGATCACGAACTTCCTACATCACTTTGACATTCCGACGTGCACGCAGTTCCTGCGGAAGGTGCATGCGGCTCTTGCGCCGGGCGGAAGAGCGGCGATTGTGGATCTGGTGCCGAACGACGACCGGATTTCACCGCCGACAGCGGCGGCTTTCAGCTTGATGATGCTCGCGACCACGCCGACCGGCGATGCCTACACGCTGAAGGAATACGAGGCGATGGCGAAGGACGCGGCCTTTACGAGAACCGAATTAACGCCTCCAACGATCGGATTAGACCGGCTGATCGTTGCCTACAAGTAAGTGTAAATAGCAAAGAAAAAGAGCAGGCCGAACCTTGCCTGTTCGCCTACCAGTCATACGATTAGAGCTGGGAAAAATGATGAAACTGGTCTCTGTGAATACGGGAATGCCGCGGGAAGTAAGCTGGCATTCCCGAGTGGTGACGACGGGGATATTTAAGGAGCCGGTTGCGGGACGAGTGGCGCTGCGCAAGCTGAATCTGGACGGAGACCGTCAGGCGGACTTGACGGTGCATGGGGGAGAGCACAAAGCGGTCTATTGCTACCCGCTGGCGCACTACGACTACTGGAAGAAAGAGTTGCCCGAGCGCGACCTGCCGATGGGCATGTTTGGAGAGAATTTTACGATTGAGGATGACGGGGCAGAATCGCGGGAAGGTTCCATTCACGTGGGCGATCGTTTCTCCGTCGGCACGGCAGAAGTGGCGGTGACGCAGCCGCGGCTGCCTTGCTACAAACTGGGTGTGAGATTTGGGTCCGACGACATGGTCAAACGGTTTTTGGCGAGCGGAAGGACGGGGTTCTATTTGGCGGTTCTGCAGGAGGGAGAAGTGGGCGCGGGCGATGAGATGAAATTGATTGCGCGGGAGGCGAACGGCGTACCTGTTTCGGAGATCACTAATTTGTATGTCGCGAAGAGGTACGGAGAGGCGGAGATCCGCGCGCTAGAGCGGGCGTTGCGGGTGAAAGAATTGCCGGAGTTTTGGAAGGAATATTTGCGCGAGCGGGTGAGGCGGACGGGGACGGATTGAGCAAGCGCGAGGAAAAATCAGCGGCAAAAGCCGCTGCACAAAAAATACGACCGCGGTTTTGAGAAACGAACGCGGACCATTCTGCTGAACGAAAAAAGAAAAGACAGTTCCGGTAACTTTGCTCCGATCCGCACATCTGGAGCGGGCGGGCGTTGGAACGATCTTTCCGAAAATTCGGGGCGATGGCGACGGACGGGTGTGTCTGGCCCGTGGCCGCTTTCGAAGGGATCTCAAGACGAAGCCGCTTTTACGACGCGCAAAGACCAAGAAACGAAGAAGGAGCCGAAATGAAGAGGATCAAGAAAAGCCTGATGCTGGGAGCAGTTGCAGCCGGATTGTTTGCTGTGTGCTTGCTTCCCGCGAAAGCCCAGGAGAAGAGTCAGCAGTCTCCGCAGGAACGGAGCGTACAGCGCGACCGAGCCTATGTGAGCCAACTCCTGAAAAGAGGAACTCCGGAAGCAAAGGTGGAGAGTCTTCTCCAACTGAGCAGCCAATTCCGTAGCTTCGCTCCGTCGGGCGACTTTCATGCGTATGCCCACAGCTTGATTGCAAAAGCGAAGACGAATCTGAACCAGCAGAAACAGAACCAACCAAGCGGAGCCAGTTCGCAGGCAACAGCCAGCGCCGCCGCTTCCGACAGTCCGGCTGTCGTGGTGAGCGGAAGCGCGGCCGCGCCTTCAAATCCACAAGGGACCGGCAACATTAGGGCTGCGCAAGAGAGCCGTGACAACGCGGCGGACTCCAGCACAACGGGCAGCGCCGACAATAGTGCGGCGCCGGTTTCGAGTCCAACGGCGGCGGCGTTCGGAGGCGGGTCGATTGTTCCGACGGTTTCCGTAGCCTCCAATGCGGGCGCATCCCGAGGCGCAACTTCTTCTAGCAACGGTTCGCAATCTGGCGGGACGACATCGTCCGGCAGGTCCTCGTCGAATCAATCCACGAGTTCGGGTACGTTCAATTCCGACCAAGGCCCAGGGCCGGGGCCGATCGGTCCAGGACCTGGTTGCAATCTGTTTCCGGCGCCGCCGTCGGTAGGAGCTAACGTTCCGCTGACTTATTTTGGTCCGTCGCCATCGGAAACGAATCCGAGTCTGGTGGGACCGGTTCAATTGTTGAAGTCCGGGACCGTCGACGCAGTGCACGGGACCATTACGTTGCCGCTCTATTTGGGTCACATGAAGGGCAACAAGAAAAACGTTTGGTATATCCTGACCGACGTGGACGATCCGAATGTGGCGGCGGAACTGGGGCTAAATTTCTCAGCGAAACTTACCTTCGCATCCAATGCGGCAAGAACGGCAACGCTCGCCGCGGATGGGACACTCGTGTTTGATAAAGGCACAGTTGATTTCTCGCCGGTCCGCAATATTGTCCCTGGACCCGCGGGAGCCGAGTTTCCCCCGATTTCCGCGCAACCGGGAGCGGTGGGTGACGCAGACTACAGTCCATTCGTGCAAGTCACAAACGCGGGAGGCGTGATATACAACGCGCCGATCGTGGCATTTGGTGTCGACGCCAGCCAGATCAGTTTCCCCGATGGGAACGTGGACTACTCGAGGGTTCACGACGAAGTCGTGGCCATCGATCCGATCAACCAGACCGTGACCATAAATCTGATCAATGGGTTCAGCTTTGGCCGGCCCGTTTGGTACATCTCGATGGACACGAGCATTCCGCTGGGAGCGGCCATCGAACATAATACGTTTGCGCCGTTGATGCAGAAGCTTCAACTCGGAGGCGATGACAGCTTCTCCAGTCCGATCGAGCGGATTTTCATTGGGACAAACGGGGCCGAAGGCTGCAACAATCCACAGCGGCAAGGACTGTCGGCGGATTTGAACGACGGTGCCCGACCGAACAATGTGCTTGGGGGAATCCCGACAATCGCGCTCGATTACAGTCCGGCTTGGGACGCGCAGTTGTTTGAATGGACCAAGGACGCCATTGATAACGGTTTCCGCGGTCAGGTGCGCGAAGAGTTTCAGATTCTTACCTTCGTGCAGGACGGCCTGATCACCGGCCCCGGTGGAAAGGCATTTGGAAGCTCCGGCTTCTCCATCAATTGCCCGATTGCCCAGCGACTCGACTGAGCGGTTGAACAGCCAACCGAACGCCCGCCGTGATTCACGCAGACACGGCGGGCGCTGCGAGTGGAAGAATTGCCGGAGAGTTGGCAGGAATATTTGCGAGAGCGGGTGAGGCGGACCGGGAATTGAGCAAAAGCGATTTGCCAGCCAAGGGAAGAAGAAAGAGAAAACGCGCACCCCGGCACCCCCCCTTATGCTAGAAATTATCGCCAATTTATGAGAGCGCCGGTGGCACGTTTCTACGTTGGCCGTCAGAAAGGGAAAGTGACGACGGAGGGGGAAACGTGGACCATGCGATTGGGACGAGTGCGCCAACGGAAGAATCCGATTCGAGCAAGGGCTTGATTGCCAGTCCATGGCACACACTTTTCATAGTTTGCTTTCTGGCTATTCGTGCGTATTGGGGAACGATCTGGGCCGCGTATTCCCGGGCTGGGTTTGGTCCCAGCCGTCCTTTCCTCTATTTGAGGATCATTTTCCTGGAGTTTGTTGCTCTTGGAATAGTCGTTGCCGGCGTTAGGCTTCGAGGCGCTTCGTTGCAAACGGTCTTCGGGAAACGTTGGCAATCAATTAGACAGGCGTTTCTGGATTTGGGACTGGGGATTTGCCTGCTGTTTTTGTCCACGGCGCTGGTTTCCATAATCGGCGGACACCAAAGCGGTGGTTCGCCGGATCAGTCGATCGGGGATCTGCTTCCGCAAGGTTCTCTCGAGATGGGGCTTTGGATTGTCGTTTCCATTTCGGCGGGAATTTGCGAAGAGGCAATCTATCGGGGCTATTTGCAGCGCCAACTGGGTGCGCTTACGCACAATGCTTGGGTAGGAATCGTGCTGTCGGCAGCGACGTTTGGCGGCGTGCACATTTATCAAGGAGCGCAGCGCGCTTCGGTGATTGCGGCGTCGGCTGTTTTGTTTGGCTGGTTCGCTTACTGGCGAAAGACGGTGCGACCAGGAATGTTCGCGCACGCATTTCAGGATGAGGTTGCGCCTCTGCTGTTGAAGATGATGCGAGGCTGATTGCGAAAATGATAGACGCGGCCCCAAAAACGGGGCAAAGTCCGGCTCTACAAAAAACAGGAGTGGCATCGCCGCGAGGTACAGGTATAGAAGCAGACACGCTACTCAGGGAATCCCATTTCGGGAATGAAGGCTGATATGTTACCTTGCGCGATATGTCCACGACTCCACCGCAATTCGGAACGGCGGAATATAAAAGCACGCAGGGCGGCGAAGTCTGCAAGGCGTGCAATCAGACGATCACCGGGGAATATTACCGGGTGAACGGCGTGCAGGCGTGCGCCGGATGCGTCGAAAAAGTGAAACAGCAGATGCCGGAGGACACGCATGCGGCGTTTGTGAGAGGAATGCTGTTTGGAGTGGGCGGCGCGCTCGCGGGGCTGATCGTGTACTCGGCATTTGGGATTATTACGGGGCTTGTGATTGGGTATGTGTCGCTGGCGGTGGGATGGCTGGTGGGTAAGGCGATCAAGACCGGCTCGAAGGGCATTGGCGGCAGGCGGTATCAGATTGTGGCGGTAGCGTTTACGTATGCGGCGGTTTCGCTCTCGGCAATTCCCATTGGAATCTCGCAATTTGTGAAGTCAGAGAAAAACAAAGTAGTGACTTCGCAACAGTCATCGCCAAATGCTTCCACGCAGGGCGGAGCGGCGGGGCAGCAGCCGGATGCAGGGGCGGGCGGGACATCAACAACAACTTCGCCCGAACCTAAAAAGAAAATGAGCGTTGGGGCGGCCATCGGGGCGTTATTAATTGCAGGGCTGGCGTCGCCGTTTCTGGAGCTTGCCGATGAACCCCACGGAATCATAGGGCTGGTCATTCTTCTTGTCGGCATGAACATCGCATGGAAGCTGACGTCCGCGCCGAAGCTGGAAATTATGGGACCGTTCAAGGCGAGCCAGCCAGCGGCGACGGCTGGTTAATGGTCAATTAGGATCCGGTTTGGATTTCCCTTCCTCACAAGCTACGACCCAAAAATGCATGACATGCGGGAACGAACTCGCGCCCGGGGCTTTGGCCTGCCCGCAGTGCCATGCGCTGGTGCATTCCGAGCAATTGGCGATTCTTTCTGCGCGTGCGCAAGCGTCTGAAGCGGCGGAGGACTTCGCTTCGGCGAGAGAGACGTGGCAGAAATCGCTGGAGCTGCTGCCGTATGAATCCACGCAAGCGGAGTGGGTGAGGACGCATCTTTACCGGCTGCAGCTTGCGCAACAAGTGGCGCCTGTTCCGGAAGACAAACACAAATGGGCGAAAAAACTGGGGCCGCTGGCTCCGATTGTGATTGTGCTGGCGAAAGCGAAATGGCTGTTCGCACTGCTTAAATTCAAATTCCTACTTAGCTTCTTCCTGTATTTTTGGATCTACTTGAAACTTTGGGGCTGGAAGTTTGGACTCGGCTTCGCGTTGCTGATTTTTATTCATGAGATGGGGCATTTCATCGACATAAAACGAAGAGGATTGCCGGCGGAGTTGCCGGTGTTCGTTCCGTTTCTTGGCGCGTTCGTGAAATGGAATGCACTGGGAATTTCCTTGCGAACGCGGGCCGCGGTAAGTTTGGCGGGGCCATTGGCCGGAGGGCTGGGCTGCTTGGCCTGTTTAGTGCTTTGGTGGAAAACGGGGCAACCACTCTGGGCGGGACTGGCTTGGATTGGGGCGCTGATGAATTTGCTCAATCTGCTGCCGGTCTGGATTCTGGACGGGGCTGGCGCCACCAATGCGCTCGACAAGTCAGACCGATGGTGGTTGCTTGGAGCGTGCGTATTGCTAGCCGTCGGGCTTCAAGTCTGGTCGTTCCTTTTATTGGCCGGCGGCATAGGTTACCGGCTGACGACGAAGGATTTTCCGCCGGTGGCGAGCCGGGGCACGCTGGTCTATTTTGCGAGCGTGCTGGTGCTGCTGGGGGGAATATTGCGGTTTTTGCCCGCTTCTGGATTTGTGGCGAAGTAGCAAGCCAGCAGCACAGTTTGAGTTCTGACTTATTCATTTCGGGGTTTGTAAGTACAAACCCCGAGACCCGTTGTGTCACGAACCAGAAAATTCAGCTGACCGGGTGCTGGGGAGCGGTAAGTCTTGCGGAACAGTGCGTTTGGCGTGCTATACTTTTTGGTCTGTCCCTGGACGGGGAGTACTGCGTGAAGGGACTTGGGTAGAATCGGGCTGAGCGCCATCAGGGGTGGATGCGGCGGCCTTCAGTAGAAACTAAGGGGGAGTTATCGCAGATCGGAATTTCCGGCAGCAGAGCGACCGGATAAGAGTAAACGACCGGATTCGAGCTCGCGAAATCCGGGTGATTGACGAAGAGGGCGGGCAGCTTGGGGTAATGCAGCCGTTCGAAGCCATGAAAATGGCGCGCGAAAAAGGTCTCGATTTGGTGGAAATTTCGCCGACGGCCGATCCGCCCGTTTGCAAAATCACGGACTACGGCAAGTACCTTTACCAGGCGAACAAGAAAGCGCACGAGCAGCGGAAGAGCAGCCGCGGAAGTGCGCTGAAAGAAGTGAAGTTCCGGCCAAACACGGCGGAGCACGATTTTCAGGTTCGCAAGAACCAGATCATCCGGTTCCTCGGCGAAGGCCACAAAGTGCGCGCAATGATTTTCCATCGCGGGCGCGAAATGGCGCACCAGGAAGTGGGCCGCGCGAAGATGACGCGGCTGCTTGGTGAGATCGGCGAGCACGGGCAGATTGAAACAATGCCGCGGATGGAAGGCAACGTCCTGGTGGCGTTGTTGGCGCCGAAAAAGGGTGCGAGCGCGCCGGCGAAGGCGTAAGGATTTTTGATTGAAGAGGAGCGAATCTAAAGATTCGCCACTACAAGGAATTGAACGAGGGAGATTTTCGAGTCATGCCACGCAATGCATCGAAGCCGAAGAAGAAGTTGAAGACGCACCGAGGAGCGGCGAAGCGATTTAAGATCACCGGCACAGGGAAGATTATCCGGATGCACTCCGGGAAGCGGCACCTGCTGGGGACGAAAGCGGCGAAGCGGATGCGGAAGCTGAAGAAGCTGACGCAGGTGAGCAAAGCGGATACGCTGAAGACGATGCAGATGTTGCCGTACGGGCTGTAAAACGGCAACAGAAGGGCCGATTCAGAAATCGGCCCCTACAAGAGTAAAGAGTTTCGAAGTAAGCGCGGACCGCTTTCGCGGAACGCGATTAACTGAGAATGGCGAGATTTCGATCTCGTAACGCGCTTGCCAGAAATGGCGAGCACATCGCGCCAGGCAGAGCTACACGGGTGCCTGCCGGCCGATTAGCTCCGACCTAGGTTGGGGCAAAGCAGTACACACCAGAGACAAACCCGTTGTGTTGCGCGTGAAATTTTGCGCGCGGGCACGCCTTGTTTGTCTCTGCAAAGAAAAAAGAAAAAGCACGGGTCTAAAGACCCGCCACTACAGTTAGAGGCGCGGATCTCGAGACCCGGCACTACAAGGAGACAAACCCATGGCACGCGTAAAACGCGGCACAAAACGCCGGGCACGGCGGAAGAAGTACCTCAAGAGGACCAAAGGATTTTTCCTCACAAAGAGCAAGTTGTACCAGTCGGCGCAGGAAGCGGCGAATCGCGCGGATCGTTACGCGAAGCGCGACCGGCGCGTGAAGAAGCGGCAGTATCGCCGTCTGTGGATTCAGCGTATCGGAGCGGCGGCGCGGTTGAACGGCACGACGTACGGGCAGCTGATTCACGGGTTGAAGGCCGCGGGCGTGGAGCTCGACCGCAAGGTGCTGGCGGATATCGCGGTGAAGGATGCCGCGGGATTTACGGCGCTGGCGGAAAAGGCGAAAGCGGCAGCCGCGACGAAGTAAGCTCCTTTTCGTTCTTACTTGACCAAAATTAATTCTGCGCGGGGGCGTGAGAAATCACGTCCTTGCGTTGTACTCTAGCTTGCGATCATGGCTAACGCGGACATCGGACTAGATAGAACTTTCGCGGCTCTCGGCGTGACGGAGCCCGCGCAAGTTATTTCCAAATTCGCTGAGCTTCGTGGGCAATTTGACGGACAGTTCCAAACCGTCAACGACGAAACAGAGTGGAGACTCTTTCGTGATACGTGGCTCGGACGCAAGTCGGGTGTCTTCACACTTATTTCAGACAATTGGCTGAAACCGGCGAGCCCGGAACTAAAACGTGCCGTGGGCGCGAGCTTGAATGAATTGCGCTCATACGTTGACGCGAAGATTGAAGAGCGGCGCGTGGCGATTGAGGTGGGCGCGGAAGAGGCGGCGAGCGCGAAGGACCGCGTGGATTTGTCATTGCCGGGAGTGGTGAGGCCGCTGGGATCGCGGCATTTGATCCGGCAGGTGTTTCAAGAGATTGAGGATATTTTTTTCAGCATTGGATTTTCGGTCGTGGACGGGCCGGAGATCGAAACTCCCTATTACAACTTCGAAGCGCTGAACATTCCGGAATTTCACCCTGTGCGCGACGACATGGATACGTTTTACCTGGAGTTGCCGAAGGGGGCGCCGGGGCTGCTGCTGCGCACGCACACTTCACCGATGCAGATTCGAACGATGGAGAAGCAGAAGCCGCCCGTGCGCGTGATTGTGCCCGGACGCGTGTATCGCCGCGACAATCCGGATGCGACGCACTCGTTTGCGTTTCACCAGGTGGAAGGCCTGGCGGTGGATACGGACATTACGTTCTGCGACTTCACCGGCACGATTGAATATTTCGTGAAGCAATTTTTTGGGCCGAGCGTGAAGACGCGCTTCCGGCCGAGCTATTTTCCGTTCACGGAGCCATCGGTGGAGTTCGACGTGTCGTGCGTGTTCTGCGGCGGGAATGGAACAACCTCGTCCGGCACTTGCGGCAAATGCAAAGGCGCGGGATGGATTGAACTTTTTGGCGCAGGGATGGTCGATCCCGCGGTGTATGGATTCGTCGGCTACGATCCGAAAAAAGTTACTGGATTTGCATTCGGCATCGGAATTGACCGGTTGGCGATGCTGAAGTACGGGATTGACGACATTCAGGCGTTTTTCCAGAACGATGTGCGGTTTTTGAAGCAATTTCCATGAGCGGCGGGACGGCGAGGATTGCTTAGATGAAGGTGGTCTACAACTGGCTGAAGGATTTCGTGGAAGTGCCCGCGACGGCGGAAGAGCTTGCGTCGCGGCTGGCGCTTTCTGGAACGAACATCGGCGGAGTTGAAAAAAATGTTTTGGGCGGAGTGATTGACGCGGAGGTCACTTCAAACCGGCCGGATTGTTTGGGCGTGTACGGAATTGCGCGGGAAGTGAGCGCGATTTACAAAACGGCGCTGAAGAGCGTGACGCCGAAGGCGGTGGAGTCGGCTAAGGCAAAAGCGAGCGACGCGGTGCGCGTGAAGATCGAGGCGCCGGAACTTTGCGGGAGATTTACGGCGCGAGTGATTCGCGGCGTGAAGATTCAGCCGTCGCCGGCGTGGATGCGCGAGCGGCTGGAGGCGGCGGGCGTGGCGAGCATCAGCAACGTGGTGGACGTTTCGAACTACGTGATGCTGGAACTGGGGCATCCGCTGCACACGTTTGACTACGACGTGGTGAAGGATCATTCGATTGTGGTGCGGCGTTCAAAGGCGGGCGAGAAGTTGAAGACGCTGGATGGAATTGAGCGCGCGCTGCCGACCGATACGTGCATGATTTCCGACGGAGACGGCTCGCGATTGGTTGGCATCGGCGGAATCATGGGCGGCGCGGAGACGGAGATTTCCTTTGCGACGAAGAATGTGCTGATTGAGTGCGCGTGGTTCGATCCTATCGCGGTTCGAAAGGCGGCGCGGAGTTTGAAATTGCATACGGAGGCTTCGACGCGATTCGGACGCGGAGCTGACCCGGAGATGGCCGAGGTGGCTTCGCGGCGGGCGGCGGAATTGATTTTGCAGTTGGCCGGAGGCGAATTGCTCGGCGGTGTGGTGGACGTATATCCCGGAAAGCGGGCGGCAAAGAAAATTACAGTAACGCGCGCGGAGATTTTGCGCGTGATGGGCGCGGACGTTCCGGACAAGGAGGTGGAACGAATTTTAGGTGCGCTGGGATTTGCGCCGATGCGCGTGGATCAGAATCGCGGGCAGGAAGGGGCGCTGCTCGCGGCGTGGGAATGCACGCAGCCATCCTGGCGCGCGGAAGTTGAACGCGAGATTGATTTGATTGAAGAAGTTGCGCGCGTGTATGGCCTCGAGAAGTTTCCGCCGCGTTTGCCGGCGGCGCGGCAAGGGGCGGCGCGTTTGCCGCAGCATGAAGCGGAAACGCGGCTGCGCGAGCGGCTAATTGGATTGGGCTACCGCGAGATTGTGACGATTCCTCATGTGGATGAGCAGCGGGATGTGCTGTTTCGTCCGGCGAGCGCGGCGCCGGCGCGGCTGGCGAATCCACTTTCGGAAGAAGCCAGCGTGCTGCGGTCGACGGGCAGCGTAACGATGGCGGCGGCGATTGAATGGAATTTGAATCACGGCCAGCGAAGCGTGAAGCTGTTTGAAATTGGGCGGCATTACCGGCTGAATGGAGCGGCGCCCGTAGAGACGCCGGTGCTGACGATTGGCGCGACAGGCGAAGTGCGGCCGCAAGGATTGCATGACGGCGCGCGAGATTATTCGTTTGCGGATTTGAAAGGCGATTTGGATCCGATTGGAGCGCTCTCCGGCGGAATTGGATGGCAAGACGGCGGGCCGGATTGGTTGAACGCGGCGAAGCGCGGAAAGATTTTCTTGAAAGAAAACGAACTGGGCGCGGCGGGATTGCTGGCGAAGCGCGTGGCGGAGAAGTTCAAGTTCAGGCAAGACGTGTTTCTGGCGGAGATTGCGCTGGGGCCGCTCTATTGTTCTTACTACGGCGCGAAGAATGCGCGGCGGTATGAGCCGTTGCCGCGGTTCCCGGGAGTGGAGCGGGATTTTTCGTTGTTGCTGGCGGAAGGCGTCCGGTTCGCGGATGTGACGAAGGCGATTCAATCGCTGGGGATTGCGGAAATTACTTCGGTCGAAGCGGCGGATTTGTTCCGCGGAAAAAATGTGCCGGCGGGAAAATATTCGCTAATGGTGCGGATTACGTTCCAGAGCAAGGCGGCGACGCTGACGGATGCGCAAATTACGGAGTTTTCGGGGAAAATCGTCGGCGCGCTGGAGAAGAATCTCGGCGCGGTGTTGCGGGCGAGTTGAAGTTCCTGCCTGATTCACATTCCTTAACTCGAAGGAAGAAACTACTTAACGTAGAGGGCGCAGAGCCAAGCCCGCAGAATGCGCGGAGGCACCCGTGTGATTCGTACAATTTCGTGCCGAGGTGCGCGGAATCTGGCAACATAGGCAGCATGGCGGGACCGACGAAGGTACAAATCTTTGGGCAGGTGTATTCGATTCAGGGCGACCTGGATGCGGCTTACGTGCAGAGGCTCGCGAAATACGTGGACGACAAGATGCACGTGATCGCGGATGCGACGGCGACCGTGGACACGCAGAAAGCGGCGGTGCTGGCCGCGCTGGCGATTGCGGATGAGCTGCATTCCTCGCAGCGAGAGATTGGCGAACGGGAAGAGATGTTGAAAGAGCAGGCGGAGCGGTGCTTGACGCTGGTGGAACGCGCGCTCAAGCAGACGGCGTGAGCACAAGTCAGCAGTCTTCAGTTGTCAGTCCTCAGTAGAGCACTCGAGAATTTCTGTCTGTTATCGCTGCTTGTCAGTTCAGCCTATAGACGCTATTGCGACCAGTGGGTAGGGCGGCGGACCCAGCGGTGACTGCGGAGCTGGGCGTGGAGCTGTGTAGGCAGCGGGCCTTTGTCGCTGGCGGAAAGATTGGCCTCGACGTTGCGGATTTTGCGCATGCCCGGAATGATGGTGGAAATGTCAGGATTGTTGAGGATGAAGCGAAGGGCCATTTCCGGCAGGGATGAACCGGCGGGAACGAGGGGCTTCAGTTTCTCGACGTGTTCAACCGTTGCCTTCAAATTTTCAGGAACAAAATACGTATTGCGCCAATCGCCTTTGGGCCACGTGGAATCGAGCGTGAGCGTGCCGGTGAGCGAACCTTCGTCAAAAGGAACGCGCGCGATGACGGCGACATCTTTTTCGCGGCAGGCAGGGAAAAGTTCGTCCTCGGGATTTTGGTCGAAGATGTTGTAGATGACTTGCACGGCGTCCACGAGGCCAGCGCGCACAGCGCGAATGCCGTTTTCGGGTTCCCAGCGATTCTGGCTGATGCCGACGGCGCGAACTTTGCCGGAGCTGCGCAGCTTTTCGATCGTGTTCTGCGTGCGCGGGTCATCGAGCCACGAATCCATCCACGTGTGGTACTGAATCAGGTCGAGCGATTCGAGGCCGAGGTTTTTCAGGCTTTTGTCCACGTATTCGAAAACGTAAGCAGGCGGAAAGCAATCGTCGACGGAAAATTCCTTAAGAGCGGGCCAGCGGCGGTTTTTCGGCGGAATTTTTGTGGCGACGTAGAGTTTTTTTGAGGAATTGGCGCGAAGCGTTTTGCCAAGAAGCTCTTCGCTGTGGCCATCGCCGTAGGCCCAGGCGGTGTCGAAGAAATTACAGCCAAGATCAATGGAATGCTGGAGCGCCGCGAGGGATTCGGCATCCTCGGAGCCGGTCCAGCCGGCCATGCCCCACATTCCATAACCAATTTCACTGACTTGCCAGCCTGTGCGGCCGAAGCGGCGCATTTTCATGGCGCGAAAATTCTCCTCATTCAATTGGACGCGACATAGTATACGGCAGCGGCGCGCAAGGCCGGAGAAAGTAGTGATATAACCGGGGGCGGGAGAAAAGTGTCATGAAGAGCGCGTGGAGATGGAGCGTTGCAGCGGTTGCGGTACTTTTGATTTTTGTGTGGGGAGCGGCGGCGGAAAACGGCGCGCCTCCCGCGCGATGGACGGCGGAAAAAGCGAAGGCGTGGTATGCGAAGCAGCCGTGGCTGGTCGGCAGCAACTACATTCCGGCGACAGCCTCAAATGAATTGGAAATGTGGCAAGCGGAGACGTTCGATCCGAAGCGCATTGATTTGGAGCTGGGCTGGGCGGAAGCGACCAGGCTGAACACGATGCGGGTGTTCCTGCACGATTTGCCATGGAAACAAGATGCCGCCGGGTTTACGAAACGCCTGGATACGTTCCTCGCGATTGCGGCGAAGCATCACATCCGGCCGGTGCTGGTGCTCTTCGATTCGGTTTGGGATCCGAATCCGAAACTCGGGCCGCAAGCTCCGCCGCGACCGGGCGTGCACAACTCGCGGTGGCTGCAAAGCCCGGGAGCAAAGGCGCTGGAAGATCGCAGCGAATATCCGAGGCTCGAGGCCTATGTGCGCGGCGTCGTTGGAAAATTCGGGCACGACGAACGCGTGCTGGCGTGGGACGTGTGGAACGAACCAGACAACACGAATGACGGGAATTACGAAGATCCAAAGGACAAAGTGGAGCGGGTCAACGAACTGCTTCCAAGGGTGTTTGCGTGGGCGCGGGAAGCGGGCGCGCAGCAACCCCTCACGAGCGGCGTGTGGGCGGGCGACTGGACTCCCGAAAAGCGCAGCGCGACGGCAAAGATTCAACTGGAAGAGTCCGACGTGATCAGCTTTCACAGCTACGACAAGCCGGAGCAGTTCGAAAAGAGAATTCTTTCCTTGCAGCCGTACGGTCGGCCGCTGATTTGCACGGAATACATGGCACGCGGGAATGGGTCAACGTTTGAAGGGTCGCTGCCGATTGCGAAGAAATATAACGTGGCGGCGATCAATTGGGGCTTGGTGGCGGGAAAGACGCAGACGTATTTGCCGTGGGATTCGTGGAGGAAGCCTTACACGGACCACGAACCGGCCGTGTGGTTCCATGAAATTTTCCGGACGGATGGGAAGCCGTATAAAGAGGAGGAAGTGGAGTTGATTAAGAAATTGACCGGTCGGCCAGCCAAATAAAGAGCGCTGTGACGGAAGCCCAGGAGCTATTCCTTGAGCTTCAATTTTCCCGCGGATTTATTTTCTTCGAGAAATTCGCGCAATTCTTTGGAGACATCCAGCAAGCGAATCCACTGTTCGTAATATAGCGTCACGGGAAAACGGCCGAGGCCGTAAACGCTGACACCGCCTTTTTCGCCGACGCGAAAATCGAGCGCGCCGCTGCGCTTGCCGCCTTTTTCTTTTTCAAGCTGGGCGAGGCGGGCTTTTAGTTCTTCATACGTTGGTTCAGACATAGCTCTTCCTTAATACAGAAATTTTTCAAATCTGACTTCAGATTATACGACTTATACGACGAAGTTCACTGTAAGAAGAGCAGCGCAGCGGCCTACAGGGAACACCTGATGGAAAAAGTCCATGGGGCCCGTCCAATGAGATAAGGAGCCTCATATGAAAATTAGACGAGGAATTTCCGGTCTAACTTTGGGCGTGCTAGCAACAATCGGCGTCGCAGGATGCCAGTCCGGGTCGAAGGCCGAACAGACTGCAAAAGAAGAAACAGAAGAAGCGAGAAAGCGCGCAGCAGAAGCCCGAGACGAAGTCTCACGGGCCGCAAAAAATGCGAAACCGGAATTGAACAAAGCAGGCGAGAAAGTTGGTCTGGCAGCAAGGACCGCGGCGGAAGATGCGAGAGCAACCGCGCGCGGAGTGAAGGAAGGGTGGGACAAAGGGCAGCCTACCGTTGTGAACCTGAATTCAGCAAGTGAAGCGCAGCTCGAGACTCTACCCGGGATCGGCTACAAAGAGGCGAAAAGAATTATTGCTCATCGTCCCTACGTCACGCCAGAGGATACGGTACAGCGCGGCGCGTTAACTCAAGCGGAGTATGACGCTATCGAAGAACGCGTGACGACGAAATAGGCTGCGCCGGCGCGCCTTCGTGTTCCAGTTCATGCTTGGCGGAGGCCGCGCCCACAAGCTGATTGTTCTTGCCGTGATGCACAATCAAGTGAAGCAAGAACATAAGAATCAACACTGCGCCGAAAGTGACTACGATGGTTGCGCCGGTGGGCGTATCGATTATCACGCTGAGATAGCAGCCAAGGGCCGAAACCAGCGTACCCATGGTCCAGCCGATGGCGAGCCGCGGGCCGATGCGATCCGCAAAGAGCATTGCACCAACGCTGGGAACGATGAGATAGCAGAAAACGAGAAGCACGCCCGCGATGGCAACGGACGAAGTAACCACGAAGCCGAAGGAAGCGTAAAAGAGGAAATCCCAGAAACGTACATTCACTCCCGATTGCTCGGCTTTGCCGTGGTTCATGGAAATGGACAGAAACCTCTTGCGAAAAATAAAGTGGAAGATGCCCACGACGCCATAGAGCAAAGCCGTTTTCCGCACTTCTGGCCAGGAGACGGCAAGAATATTCCCAACCAACATGTCCTTGAGGTGTTCGGTTTCGCCGGTGGCCTTGCTCATGAGAAGAATCGCAGTAGCGGAAGCAACGGCATAGGCGATGCCAATGAAAGCTTCCTGGGGGATGTGGCCGCGGGCGCTGCGTGCGAACGCGAAAATGCCGGCGCCGAGGAACGTAAAGCCGAGGCTGATCCAATAGGCGGCGCGGCCGTGCGGGTCCATTCCGGCAACAACGGCTACGGTGGCGCCGAGCGCGGCAATTTGCGCGAGAGCGAGGTCAACGAAGATAACGCCACGTTCGACGACGTGCACGCCGAGATACGCGTGAATTCCCGTGAGGATGAGGCTTGCGACAAACGGCGCAAGCAGAAAAACGAGGATTTCCATTCGGCGGGCTCCTGGGCGTTATTTTGTTTCGTCGAAAGCTTGCTTTAGTTTTGCAATATCGTAATCGAACAGCTTGAAATAATCGGTGATCTCTTTCTCGCCGCCGACGGAAGGCATGAGCACGACAACTTTCCCGCCGGTGTCGCGAGCGACTGCGTTGGGCGTCTTCAGATCGAAATAAGGCTCAACGCATATGACCTTGACACCGTTGCGCTTCATCTGGCCGATGAGCTCGACGGTGTGCTGCGGGCTCGGCGGAATGCCCGGACGCGGCTCAACATAACCAACGACGTTCAGGCCAAAGTGTTCGGCGAAGTTCGGCCAGGAGCGGTGATAGGTGACGATTTTGCGGCCCGCGTACGGCTTCATTTGCGCCTGCCATTGTTGATCAGCTTGCTTGAGCTTTTGTTCGAATGCGGAGTAGCGCTGTTCGAAATAAGCGGAATCATTTGGGCGCATCTGGCTGAGCTTGTCGGCAATGCCTTTGGCGATGCGCAAGCCGTTTTCTGGATCGAGCCAATAGTGCGGATTGCCCTGAGGATGGACATCGCCTTCGGCGCGCGTCACCGCGCCGGTCGGAATTTCCAGAATTCTTGCAAAGCGAGAGGCGTCAAAATATCCCGGCGCGCCGACCTGGATTTTCGGATTGGTGGACTGCGTAATCAACGGGGGAAGCCAGCCGATTTCGAGTTCAAGTCCGACGACGATGAGGAGATCGGCGCGGCGCAGCTTGAGAAGAAAGCTGGGCTTGGCTTCGACGAAGTGCGGGTCCTGATAGCCGCGCGCGACGGATTCCACATCCACTTTGTCCCCGCCGATTTCCTGGGCGAGGGCGGCTAGGTCGGTGGTGGCGGTCATGATTTGAAGTTTGCTTTCCGCGCGCGCTGTGGGGACATAGGCAGCGAATAGGAGCGCGAACGCAACAGCAGTCGCGAGCGTTTTCTGAGTCAACTTTGTGACAAACATGGTCATCCTCTCAAGACTTTCAAAACCCACTATATAAATAACCCGAATAGCTCTTATGCGTTTCGTTTAGAAGGGATGCGCTCCGTGCGCGCCCATCACAAAAAGGAACTGGAAGAGCAATTCGTTTGCGTTTGTGTAGCGCAGAGTCGCGTCGTCCCAGAGATGTCCGTAGCGATACTGCGTACGGACCTGGCTGAACTCGCTGGGCCAATAGGTGAGGATACCGGAAAAGCCGGTGTCCGTCAGGCTGGCGTTGGTGGCGTGGCCGGAGCGATCGAAGCGCCCGCCAAGAGTCCAGCGGCGGTTGAGGCGGTATTCCGCGTGGGAATACATACCGAAAGCATGTTGCGTCTGGAAAACGCTGAGCGGAGAGAGCTGGTCGCGATTACTCCAGAAAAGTTCGGTGCGGAAGAGGAAGGAGTTGTAGATCGCGCGGCGAAGCGGCTTCCAGCGGAGCGTTGCGTCCGCACCGTAAAGGTTGGTCATGAAATCGGATGGATTGAAGGACGTTCCGACGACGCTCGTGTTGTTGTGGCCGCGGGCATAGGAAACGCCGAGGTCAATGTTCGTGGATTCGCTGAGGTCGCGGTAGGCACGGAGGTGGCCCACGACGCTCAGATCCTGACGGCGACTGGAACTGAAGACATCGCTCGAATCGCCGCGGAAAACCTGAGCCGTGCCTTCCGCGAACCAATTCTTCGGAGCGGGCAGAAAGCGCGTGAGGGAGATGCCGGCGTCATCAATGCCGTCTTCGCCGCCAATGAGATTGTTCGTGACGAGGGGACGATCAATGAACGGCAGCGCGTGATTGTGAATGGTGTTCACTTTTCCGAATTCGGCGCGCATCTTGCCGACTTTCATCAGCAAGCCGGCGGGAAGCGAAGTGAAGGTGATGTAGCCTTCCTCGACGTTCACGCCTTCTTCGCCGAAGGAAAGGAAGACATCGGCTCGAGCATAGGGGTCGATGATGGCTTGCATGCCGACTTCGGATTCGTGGAGCTCGAGGGCGCGGCCGGGAGCGACGGGATTGTGACCAGCCGTGCCGATAAAGTCTCCGATCATGCTGATGTCCGGGTTGAGGAGCTTGGCGTTAGACGTGGCACCGCCGAAGGTCTGCGTTTGTGCGACTTGTGGAGGCGTAGCGGGGGGAGATACGGGTTCGGCAGGGGCTGAGGCTGGAGATGGGTTGGCAATGGGCTCCGGAGGGCTGGGGAGCATGCCGGGGGTGATTTGCGCAGAGGCAAGGACAACCTTGTTGGCGGCCGAGGGCGCTCCCTTGGCGTCGCGCATATCCCGGAGTTCGGCGCGGAGTTGGGCGACCTGGTCCGCAAGCAGGTGGACCTGTTCCTCGAGCGATTGAATGCGCACGTCGCCCGGCGGAGAAGCGGGCCTCTGCGGCGTAGTTTCCTGAGCAAGCGCGGGTAAAGCAAGAAACAGAAAAGCTGCAAAAGATGCAAGTCGCTTCATGAGACTACTCCTTACCGACTAGAAGATTTGGTACCGGGCCGCGCGTGAAGATTCAGCTAGAGAGCTGGGGGAGCGCGCAGGGAGAGGAGAAGGGCAAAAGCAGGACATGCAGATAAAGCGAACTCGTGGAGTTCGACGGTCCGAATTGGAACTAGGGCCGCGACGTGCGGCGTAATGGTTGGGGCTGCAGAATCGGCCGCAGAGCAAGTGGGACAAACATGCGACCCGGTAGATTCAAGCAGGTCCGTGCAAAAGTGGATTTGCGCGCCCAGAAAGGCGACGACGAGGAGCACCACCACAAACTGCATTTTGGACTTTACCAAATGCATGTGCTTAGTAAGAAGGAGCTTAGGTAAGAAAGGTTGCGGGGTCAAGGAATTAGGCAGAGCATTCGAAACCAAGCAACCGATTCGGAACACGTGCGTCTAAAATAGCAAGGTAAAGTGTACACTTAGGGATAGCATGCAACTGGTGAAGAGCTTCCTGGGCAGAATGACTGCTCGCCGCGCTGTGGCGTTGTTGGCCGGCGTTGCGCTGCTCTACTTTGCGGCGGGCGGCGCGTTCCTCCACGAACATAAGGACGGACGCGGCGACACTCCTTGCCACGTTTGCCAAGCGCTGCATCTGCCCGCCCTGGCGCCTGCCCATGCCGCGGCGCTTGCAGCTCCGGAATTTGTTAGTTGGTATCACTCGCAGCCGACTCATGCGGCACCCTGCGAAGCGTTTTCGATTCACCATGCCGGTCGTGCCCCGCCTGTCGCTTAGTTTCCTCCAAAGCTGAAGTCCGATCTGTTCCTTGCGCCGAGCGTCCGCGTTTTGCGTCGCATTGGCGTAGCCGCTCATTTGCAGCGGCGTTGATTCACACCAAAACACAAGTCCCGAATGGCGGGACGGAGGAAAAAATGTTGAAGAGCTTCAGTCGTTTCGCATTTGGGTTTTTTGTTTTGGCCTTTTTGTTTGCGGGAGTTGGAAGCGCACAATCATCTGGAATTCTGGATGGGACAGTGACCGATCCTTCCGGCGGCGCGGTCCCCGGAGCGACAGTAGAGATTCACAATCCGGTGAGCCATTACGACCGGAGCACGACGACGGACACGGATGGTAAATTCCGGTTCGCGAACGTGCCGTTCAATCCGTATCACCTTATGGTGACGGCGACGGGATTTGCGGTGACCTCTAGGGATGTGGAGGTGAGGTCGGCCGTTCCAACGTCATTGAGCGTGAAGCTGAAGGTGGCGGCGGCGGAGACAACGGTGACGGTGGAGTCCAGCGGCACGGACCTGGTGGAAAACGATTCGACGTTTCACACGGACGTGGACCGAGGACTGTTTGACAAGATGCCGCTGGAGAGCTCTTCATCGTCGGCGACTTCGCTGGTGACACTGGTATCGCCGGGAATTGCGGCGGACTCGAACGGGAACATGCACGCGCTGGGAGATCATGCGCAGACGGCGTTTTCGATTGACGGACAAGCAGTGACGGACCAGACAAGCAAAGTTTTTTCGAACCAGATTCCCGCGGACTCGATTCAATCCCTGGAAGTGATTTCCGGTGCGCCTCCGGCGGAATTCGGCGACAAGACGAGTCTTGTGATCAAGGTGACGACGCGATCGGGTTTGGGTATAACCAAGCCGACGGGAAGCGTAACCGGGTCGTTTGGAAGTTTTGGAACCTCCACGGCAGGATTCAACATGGCCTATGGAGGCCAGAACTGGGGGAATTTCGTTTCTCTGAGCGGACTGAACAGCGGGCGGTTTCTGGATCCGCCGGAATTTACGGCGCTACACGACAAAGGAAACGAAGAGAACTTCTTCGATCGCGTAGATTACAACATGACGAAGGTGGACGCGTTGCACCTGAATTTTCAGTATTCGCGGTCATGGTTTCAGACGCCGAACACGTTCGATAATTTGAGCGCGATCAGCGGCAATCCGGCGGGCGACACGGATCAACGGTCAAAGATTGAGTCCTACAACATTGCGCCAAACTGGACACACACGATCGGCCCGTCGGCTGTGTTCAATTTCGGCGGATTCGTGCGGCACGACCAGTACAACTACTATCCAAGCAACAACGTGTTCGCCGACCTTGGGCCGATCAACTCGGAAACGATTTCGCAAGACCGGCAGCTAACCAACACGGGTGTGCATGGCGACATCTCCTGGGTGAAGGGGAGTCACAACATCAAGGCGGGGGCCGTCTATCAGCAGACATTTCTGACGGAAAACGATCAATTTGGAATTATCGATCCGAATCATTTGCCTTCCACCACGGACGCGAACGGCGTTCCGTGCTTTGATGACACCACCGGAACGGCCGTACCGGGCACGCCTTGCGCGACGCTGCTTCCGATTGATTTGACCCGCGGCGGAAGCCAGTTCCTGTTTCACGGGCACACGGACGTGAAGGAGCTCGGGCTATACCTACAGGACACGATTACCAAGGGCAATTGGTCGTTCAACCTCGGCCTGCGCGGCGATTTGTACCGCGGGCTTTCTTCGGCGAGCGAAATCGAACCGCGGCTCGGGATCGCGTACAACATCAAGCCAACCAACACGGTGCTGAGAGTTTCCTACGCTCGCACGCTCGAAACGCCATTCAACGAAAACCTGGTCGTGTCCACCACGGGCTGCAATGTGGACGTGATTGCGGCATTGATTCCGTGCGTGCCCGCAAATTCTCCGGCCGGATTCCGCAATGAGTTCCACGCGGGATTTCAACAAGCGTTCGGTAAGTATCTTGTGGTGGACGGCGAATACCTCTGGAAGTACACGCACAATTCGTTCGATTTCAGCGTTCTCGGCAATACGCCCATCACGTTTCCGATCGTTTGGCACAATTCCAAAATTCCGGGTTATGCGATTCGCGTAAGCGTGCCGGACTTTCACGGATTTACCGCGCTAGTGGTGATGTCCAGCGTGGCCGCGCGTTATTTCCCGCCGCAGGTGGGTGGACTCGGCGTGACGGTCGGGCAGAGCGGATCGGTTTTCCGGATTGATCACGACGAAAAGTTCAATCAGACGACGCACCTGCAATATCAGCCGTGGAAACGCGGGCCGTGGGTGGGCTTCAACTGGCGGTATGACAGCGGGCTTGTGGCGGGCGCGGTGCCGGATTTTGCGACCGCGCTTGCGTTTGACGGCGATCAACAAGCAGCGATCGGTCTATTCTGCACGGGGCCGAGCGGTCAGCGGATCTTTGCGACGCTCACGTCTCCCTTGAGCAACGGTCCCGCGAGCTGCGGGGCCGCTCCCACAGGAACGGGCGCCACGCGTGTTTCCATTCCAGCCGACGGCACGGAAAATGACGACAAAAACCCCCCGCGGATTGCATCGCGCAACCTTTTCGATCTAGCCGTTGGCCACGACAATCTTTTCCGCGGTGACCGCTACAAGTGGAGTCTTCGGTTTACGGTCATCAACCTGACCAACAAAGAAGCGCTCTACAACTTCCTGAGCACCTTCAGCGGAACGCACTTCGTCTCGCCGAGGAGCTATTCCGCGGAACTGGGCTTCCACTTCTAGTCTCTAGTTTTTCGCAACAAGCGTGCGGGCTTCGGCGAGTTCGGGTCGGTCGCCGGAGCTTCCGCACATTTCCAGAAGTTTTGAATAGTAAGTGTGAGCTTCGTCGGGCTGGCGCGCTGCGTTTGCGGCCCGGGCGGCGCCGACGAGCAGGTTGAAACGGCCCGGCGAATTTTTGAGGCCGGTTTTGTATTCGGCGAGCGCTTCCGCGGGCCGCATTGCTTCGAGCAGCATGTCCGCCAGCATTTCGCGGGCGGGCACAAGGAACGAATCCAGCCGGTGCGCATCTTCATAATCCGCTGACGCGCGCAGCGCTTTCAGAGCTTCGTCGGCTTTTCCTTCCGCGAAAGCAACCCACGCTTCCACCTCGCGGAGTTGGACGTCATTGTCCGGCGCGCCGGTGTAATTCCCTTTTTTCTCTCCTGCACGCTTTTTTGCCTCGGCTTGCAGTTGTGCCAAGTGGGCCCGCGCGGCGGAAAGATCTTTCAATCGAGCCGCCGCGATCGTTTTTGTAAATAGAAACTCGTCCGGCAAATTAGCGGCGTCCTTCCAGTTATGCAGTTCGACCAGCAGCCGGTCGTTCAGTTCGTCCATGTGGGTTTTCATGGATTTATCCGTCGCTCCGACGACGTGGTGCTCGTCCATGATGACGGCTCGGGCCTTGGCGAGCTGGCCGCTTTGCAAATACGAGTAGTTCAGGAAATCCATCGCGTGCGTTTGATAATGCGATTCGGCTTGATGGGCTTCCGCCGCACGCGCGCCCGCTGCCTGCGCAGCAACGTTGGAAGTGATCGAATCCTGCCACATGCCGAGGCGAACAAAAATGTGCGACGGCATGTGAATTGCGTGAGATGAATCGGGCGCAATTGCCGCGTAACGGCGCGCGGCCGCAAGGCCTTGGGGCGCAAGCGATTGCTCATCGGTGGCGTGGATTATGTAGTGCGCGACTCCCGGATGATCCGGATGCTGCTCGAAGAGAGGATTGAGAACGCCGATAGCTTTTCTGCGAAGTTCCAAAGCCTCACCGGCATCTTCTTCATACGCCAATGCGACGAGAGAAAGCGCATAGAACGAACCGACTTCAACGTCACTGGAAAGGCTGGCGTACCACTTTTCCATCGCGTCGGAATAGGCGGCGATTCGTGCCTTTTTGTCAAGCTTATCGTTCTTTTGAAAAAAGACTTGAGCGGTCTCAATGAATCCTTTTTCGCGCGGGGAGATGTGTTTTTGCTTTTTCGCCTTATCGAGTTCCTTACGGCCCTCCTCGAGCGTTTTCTTATCCGGAAAATCCCAAAGCTGATGATAGAGCGCCATTGCCTTTCCCCAATGCGCCATCGCGCAATTGGGATCCTGCTGAGCGGCCTCGGTGAAAGTTTTCTCGGACTGCATGTATTGGAAGGAATGGAGCAGCGCGGCGCCTTTCTCAATGAGCGGTTGTACTGCGGGAGAACACGTCGTCGGGAAATCCACTCTGCCGAGGTGGTCGTCCGCAGCAGGCGCGGGACGCGAGCCAACCAAAGGCGGCACCAGCAAACAAGCGGAAAAAAGTACGGCGGAAAAGAGTGTTTTCATTTGGGGCAGCTCCCGGAAGGCCGAAGCGATTCTAGCTCCGCGGACGAAATTGAGGCGAAGAATTTTCGGCTAAGGATCGCACATGCGCTCTGTCGGTTGGACGCGGCTTCTGCGCAGAGGATAGAATGGAAGCGGAGCGGTACTTCGAAGCAGGTGAGGGCGCGAAAGCTGTTTGAACCAATGCAGAATCTCTGAGGCGCTGCGGATAGACAGCCTGTGTGCACGGCCTGTCCCGCCGGCGCGTTGACGGGTTTCAGGGTTGTACTTACAAACCCTGAGTGAACAAAAGACCGGGCGACGCGCGAGCGGGGCAGGAATGCCTAACGGTTGGCTCGTGGTGCCCACCTAATTCAGAGGTTCACGGCCTAGCTCCCCACGGCCCAGCAGTCTGCTCCATTTTGTTTTTCTGGCCAAAGACATGCGCGTACTCTTTGTAGGTGACATTGTCGGATCGCCCGGGCGCGAGATTGTTCGCGAGCGCTTGGCGGATGTTGTTTCTAATCAGCAAATTGACCTGGTGATTGCCAACGGCGAGAACTCCGCTGCAGGATTCGGCATCACGCCGCGCATCGCTGAAGAGTTATTTGGCTATGGCATTGACGTACTGAGTGGCGGCAATCACAGCTGGGATAAGCGTGAGATTCTGGAATTTATGCCGCATGAGCCGCGGCTGCTGCGGCCGGCGAATTTCCCGGATCACAACCCGGGCAGCGGCATGTACGTTGGGACGGCGCGCAACGGCGTGAAATACGCCGTCATTAATGTGCAAGGGCGCGTCTTTTTGCCTGCGAACGATGATCCGTTCCGCAAAACGGACGAATTATTGGCGAAATTGCCGACAGATGTGAGCTTTGTCCTAGTGGACATGCACGCGGAGACGACCAGCGAGAAAATCGCGCTTGGCTGGTATCTCGATGGGCGCGTGACGGCCGTGGTCGGGACGCACACGCACGTGGTCACCGCCGACGAGCGCCTGCTGCCGTCGGGTACGGCGTATATCACGGACGTGGGCATGACCGGGCCGCACGACGGCGTGATTGGAATGGATCGCGTCGGCATCGTGAAGAAATTCTTGGACGGTATGCCGGCGCGCTTCGAAGTAGCGCAGGGGAATGTCCAGATGAATTGCGTGCTGATTGAGACGGATGAGGCGGGCCCCCGCAATGCGGCCGGCCGGCTGCCGGCGAAATCCATAGCAAGGCTGCGATTGAGGATTGATTGAGCACGCGCAACGCACAAGAGTGAGAACCGCGAAGCAACCTCAAAACAAAAGAGATAATCTGAAGGAACATTAAGAGACGGAAGAAGGGTTGGACCCGGCCTTGAAAGCGATTGCGGTGTTGTGTTTGGTGTTGAGCGCGGCGTACGGGGCCGCGGCTCAGGTGGATGGGGAGCTTGTAGCAAAACGGCGTGTCTATGCTCCAATTGGGCCCGGACTGAAGGCAGTGCGCCACGGCGCGGACGGTAAGTTTTACGTGCTGGCCTCACCCAATCCCGGCCTGATTGTTTTTTCTCCTGAAGGCAGAAAACTTCTGGCTATGAAGGAGTCTTCGGGTTTGCAGCCGGCCGCTCTTGAGGAGCTGCGCAAGACGGGCGAAGTGCTGACGCAGTTCGGCGAAGATTGCGATGTGGACGCGGATGGCACCATTTACATCGCGGATCGCGGCGCAAACGCCGTGCAGGTTTATGCGAAGGAAGGGCGCCACCTCAAGACCATTCCGGTGAACGCGCCTGTTTCCGTCGGGGCGCTGCCCGATGGAGAAGTTGCGGTCGCCACCTTTCGCGATCCTTCGCTGGTCGTGGTGTTCGACAAGAACGGACGTCGCGTGCGCGAGTTCGGCGACCTGGATACGCTGACGGAGCGTACGGAACTCAACCGCTTTCTGAATATCGGCGAGTTGGCAACGGACGGCCAGGCGCATCTTTATTATGGCTTTAATTATTTTCCGGAGCCGACGGTGCGGGAGTTCGACCGTTTCGGTTATGCGAAGCAGGAAGTGCGCTACACGGCGCTGGATGCGATGCCAGAAGCGCAGGCGTTGCGCCGCGAAATCGAACGGCAGGAGCGGCGCGGCGATCCGCCGACCTTCAAACGAATTTTGACGGCGATTGGCGTGGACAAAGAGTCCGGTGAAGTGTGGATAGCGATGGGAGACACACTGTTGCGTTTTGACAAGGATGGAAACCGCCGCGCGACGTATTTGATTTACACGCCGGACAACGCGAGGCTCGAAGCAAATGTGATTTTGGTTTTGCAAGACAGGTTAATCATCGGCGGCGATCCGATTGGAATTTACGAATTTGATCGTCCGGCGAGCCGCTGAAGTGAAATTTTGATTTTTTCTCGGAATTCTTTTCCACAGGCAAAAAATTTGCGCGCGGGCAGCCTGAATAATTTCTTTTCGAAGAGAAAATTAGAAAATTTGCGTATCGCCGTCAAAATGAATAGCCTGGAGTGCGCGAGAAAGCGGAGTTGCACAATTTTGGTGCCTGTGGAAAAGTTGTGAATGCAATGTGCAAGCCGTCCTGAGTCTTCGTACACTTTTCGCTTGCCCATAAATCGCCAATCAGAGACAATCCCGCGCTGTCCAAAAGCAGCGGCAAGCGGGCCAACAACGTCGGGATCGCCGCGCGCTGGGCATCAGGGGCCACGAGCACAATAGGGCGCGGGAAAACCCGAAAGCCATCGGAAAGAACGCTGGGAAATCGCTTTCCACAGGAAATCCACACTTGTGGAAATAGCCAGGACACGGATTTTTTGCCTAATGACGACTGCGACGCATATTGCCAAGGATCGAGACATCGCCGGGATGTGGGATAAGTTTCTGGAACGCGTCAAAACGAGGGTAAGCCTCAATACTTTCACTACCTGGTTTGCGCCAACTCGCCTCAACCGCACCGAAGGCGAGACGATTTTCGTGCAGATTCCGACAGTGGTCTTCCGCCAAGTGCTCACGCGGACCTACGGCGAGATTATTCGGGCCGTATTCCATGAATTGGGGATGCCGAGTCTGAAAGTGCAGTATGTTTGCACCGAGGAAGAAGCCGTTCCGGCTCCCGCGGCGGTTCCAGTGAAACAATCAAAGCTGGATTTCGAAAGCAGCGACAATCAATTGCAGTCGCGCTACACGTTTGACACGTTCGTCGTCGGAAAATCGAATGAGTTTGCGCACGCGGCTTCGCGCGCCGTGGCCGAGCAACCTTCGAAGGCATACAACCCGCTGTTTCTGTACGGCGGAGTGGGCATGGGCAAGACGCACTTGATGCACGCCATCGGGCATGTGATCAAGAAACGGAATCCCGCGGCGCGGCTTTGCTATGTCAGCGCGGAAAAGTTCACGATTGAAGTCATTAATTCGCTGCGCTTTGACAAAATGATTTCGTTCCGCGACCGCTTTCACACGGTGGACGTGCTGCTCGTCGACGATATCCAATTCATCGCAGGAAAAGAGCGGACGCAGGAAGAGTTCTTCCACACGTTCAACGCCCTGTACGAACAGGGGAAGCAGATTGTCATTTCGTCCGACTGCCTGCCCAAAGACATCAATTCGATCGAAGAGCGGCTGCGCTCGCGCTTCGAATGGGGCTTGATTGCGGACATCCAGCCGCCGGATCTCGAGACAAAGATTGCGATTTTGCAGAAAAAAGCCGAGAACGACCGGTTTGTTTTACCCGATGATGTCGCCGAATACATCGCGCGGGCGATCAAATCCAACGTGCGTGAGTTGGAAGGCGCGTTAACGCGCTTGATGGCGTATGCCTCCCTGACCGGCGCGGCAATTTCCCTGGCGACGGCGCAACAAGTCCTCCGTAACATCATCGCTTCGCAGGAAAAACGCGTGACCATCGACCTCATCCAGAAACGCGTCAGCGAGCATTTCAATTTGCGTGAGCAGGATTTGAAGATTCGGAGCAACACGCGCGCTATTGCTTTCCCTCGTCAAGTAGCCATGTACATCGTGAAGCAGCTCACCACAGCTTCACTGCCTGAAATTGGCCGGCAATTCGGCGGCAAGCATCACACGACCGTGCTGCACTCCATCAACAAAATTGAAGAAATGCGCCGGTCCGACAAGGATTTGAATCGCACCATCACGCGCCTCATGGACGCGCTGCAGTAAATTCCCTCTCCCAGATAAAAGTTGCCTAAAATTTCCGCGTAGGAATTTTTCCACGCGACCTTTTTGCGTCTCCTTGTGTCAGCGCCCTGCGGAAAAGAAGTGAAAAAGTTGGGGATCATTTGTGAATACGAGAGGAAGAATAGGAGAGCATCGTGACAGTTGCGAACGGCGCGACAAGGTTTTCCGAGATTTTCACAAATGGCCACCTGTAATCCGCCGGAATAAGGCTTGAGGATGGCTCCACTTACAACGCTTTCCACAAATTCACCGAAGTCATCACAACAACAAGGTTCATTTGCGTTCAAAAAATCTAAAATAACAGCTTCCCTTATTGCTCCTTTGTGGTTGTGGATTTCTGCGCGAAGCGCCGTCACCCACAACGATCCACAACACTGAACATTTCCACAGAAAAACGTGCGAGGCGGACTTTTCAGCAACGCAAAAAGCGAGTAAAGTAGCGGCCAGTGTTGTTGCGTCCCCAAGAAAGGTTCTTGTGATAATGACGGCAACCGGAACCGTACGCGAGGAAAGCCAATCCATGGAATTCAGCGTTACAAAGTCGGCGCTGTTGAATGAGCTCACTACTACGCAAGGTGTCGTCGAGCGCAAGACGACCATCCCGATTCTTTCCAATCTTTTGGTGGAGGCGAAGGAGAGCCGGCTGACGATCACCGCGACGGACCTGGAGTTGAGTGTTCGCACGTCTTGCGAAGCCAAAGTGAAGAAGGAAGGCGCGGGGACGATTCCGGCCAAGAAACTTCTTGAGCTTGTGCGCTTGTTGCCGGAAGGCGAGATCAAATTCAAGCTGCTGGACAATCACTGGGTTGAAATCGTCAGCGACAAGAAGAAATACAAGCTCGTCGGGATGGCTAAGGAAAATTTCCCCGCGCTGCCGGTCATGCCGCACGTGATGGTGAAGATTCCCACAACGACGCTCGAAAGCTTGATCGGAAAGACAAAGTTTGCGATTTCCATGGAAGAGTCGCGTTACACGCTGAATGGCGGTTTGCTGATCCTCAAGCCGGACACGGTTGCGATGGTCGCAACCGACGGCCACCGTCTGGCGCTTGCCGAGACCGACCAAAAACTCGCCGGTCTAAATGGCGAAGTGAAAGTGCTGATTCCGAAGAAAGCCATGGACGAAGTCGAAAAATTAGCCAGCGCGTCCGGCTCCGATGCGCAAATGGAATTCGCCAAGGACGAAAGCCATCTCTTCTTCCAGGCGGGCCACCGCTTGCTGATTTCGCGTATTCTCACGGGGCAATTTCCAAATTACGAGGCCGTGCTTCCCCGCGACAATAACAAAAGCATCGTGCTCGAGCGCGCCGAACTTACCGACGCCGTGCGCCGCGTTTCGCAACTTGCGGATCAGCGCTCGCACGCCGTGAAACTTGCCGTTTCGAAAGAAGGCGTCGAAATTTCTGCTTCCAGCCCCGAATACGGCGAAGCCAAGGAAAATATCGACAAGGAATACAAGGGCGATCCCATCGCCATCGGATTCAATTCCAGCTACATGCTCGATTTTCTCGCCGCCGCCGCGGATGGCCCGGTTAGCATCGAACTGAAGGACGAACAGTCCGCCGGCCAGATGCGCCCGCTCGCCGACGAATCTTATCGCTACCGCTACATCATCATGCCCATGCGCATCTGAGCGGCATCTCAAGAAAATTTTTCCGCTCTATTTCTATCGCTATATTTTTTTTCTCTCCGGCTATACTGTCCTTCCCCAGCTTTGTCATCGCAATTGTGATCTCAAATAAACTGCGGAATTCATGTCCAAACAAAAAAGTTCACGCGCCATTGTGCAAACCGGTTTGATTGCCAAGAGCATTTATTTCCTTCACGGCAGCCGCGTCATGCTGGACTCCGATCTCGCCGCGCTCTATCGCGTGACCACGAAAAGCCTGAACAGAGCCGTGAAGCGAAATATCGAACGCTTTCCGGCCGATTTCATGTTTCAACTGACTGAGAAAGAGGCCGAAGCTTTGAGGCTCCAATCTGGCACCTCAAAGACTTCCGGCCGCGGCGGCCGCCGCTATTTGCCCTATGTCTTTACTGAGCACGGCATCGCCATGCTCTCCAGCGTTCTGAACAGCGATCGCGCCGTGCAAATGAACATCGCGATCATGCGCGCCTTCTTGCAGCTTCGCGCCATGCTCGCCACGCACGAAGATTTGAAGCGAAAGATAATGCACATGGAAAGGCGCTATGACGCGCGATTTCAGGCCATTTTCGCCGCTTTGCGTGAGATGCTGGACGAGCCGGAGCCGTCAAAACGGCAGATCGGATTTCATACTCAACTAGATAAAAAGTCCCGCCAAACCAAGGCGTAAAGTTATTTGTAACCAAAAGAAAATAAACAACTTAAACTTCGTAGAACTACACTTCACCCCTTGAGAATCCGCTCAGAATTCGGTAGAATTCAAGCGTTGTCGATTCGCAGTTGCTTCCTCTAAATCGACACGTTCGCCAAGTGAATTTGGGCCTGCTTTTCCGCTTCGCGCCAGAGGCGATTGGCCAAAATTCGCGTGGAGTTGTTTGAGTCTTCGCCGCGTCTCGCTGCGCGAGACGGGATGGAGCAGGAACCCTACGAGTTCCGGAATGCCCAGCGCGGGTCGCTTGCGATCCTGCTCGTTGCCGGAATCAAAGGGTAAGGAACGCGCCGCTTCGCGGCTGTCCCTGAAGGACGCACGGAAAAATCCGCACGCACGCCTTTCCTAGCTTCCAGAGAAATTTCGCGAGCTTAGCAGCTCGCAGTGTAATTCGCAGTTTGTTTTTGCGCTTCGCACGCACGCAAAGATTCGTTGTAGCCGGGATTCGCACCGAGGGAGAAAAAATGGGCGACAAAGAAAACATCGTCGGCAAAACGACTACCGGGCATCAATACGACGCGAAGTCCATCAAAGTGCTCGGCGGACTCGAAGCCGTGCGCCTGCGTCCCGCGATGTACATCGGTTCGACCGGCGAAATGGGTTTGCATCACCTCGTCTGGGAAGTTGTGGACAACTCCGTGGACGAAGCGATGGCCGGCTTTGCGGATGAAGTGAACGTCACCGTTCACGAAGACAATTCTGTAACTGTAATCGATAACGGTCGCGGCATTCCCGTGGACATGCACGCCACCGAAAAACGTCCCGCCGCTGAGGTCGTTCTAACCGTTCTCCACGCCGGCGGAAAATTTGACAGCGACACGTACAAAGTTTCCGGCGGTTTGCACGGCGTCGGCGTTTCCGTCGTCAACGCGCTCTCCGATTGGCTCGAACTTGAAATTCAACGCGATGGCGCCGTCTGGGAACAGACTTACGAAAAAGGCAAGCCCACCTCGAAACTCAAGCAGACCGGAAAAACGCGCAAAACAGGCACGAAAGTCACCTTCCATCCCGACGCGAGCATTTTTGAAAAAACCGTTTTCAGCTACGACACGCTCGCCACACGCCTCCGCGAATACGCTTTCCTTAACAAAGGCCTGAAAATTACGCTCACGGACGAGCGCGCCGAAAAGAGCGCGGAGTTTCGCTTCACCGGCGGCATCGCGGAATTTGTGAAGCACCTCAATCGCGGTAAGGAAACGCTCCACGATTCTCCGATCTACATGGAAGGCAAGCGCGGCAACGTCGAAATCGAAATCGCGTTGCAGTACAACGACAGCTACGGCGAAAACGTTTTCGCGTTCGCCAACACCATCAACACCGTGGACGGCGGCACACATCTCTCCGGCTTCCGCTCCGCCTTGACGCGCACCATCAACAATTTCGCCTCCGCCAACGGCATGCTCAAGGAGCAAAAGGACGAAGTCAGCATCACCGGCGATGACGTGCGCGAAGGACTTGTCGCCGTCGTCAGCGTGCGTCTGCCGCAGCCGCAGTTCGAAGGTCAAACGAAAGGCAAGCTCAACAGCGACATCAAGGGCGACGTCGAGCAGATCGTCAACGAGCGCCTCAGCGAATGGTTTGACAAGCACTCGACCGTCGCGCGGCGCATCATCGGCAAGTGCATTGATGCCGCACGCGCCCGCGAAGCGGCCCGCAAAGCCCGCGAACTGACGCGCCGCAAATCGGCAATGGATTCCAGCGGCCTGCCGGGAAAACTCGCCGATTGCCAGGAGCGGGACCCCAGCCGCTGCGAACTGTTCGTAGTTGAGGGTGAGTCTGCAGGCGGCTCCGCGAAAATGGGCCGCGATCGCAAATACCAGGCAATTCTTCCCCTCAAGGGAAAAATTCTGAACGTCGAAAAAGCGCGCTACGACAAGATGCTCGGCCACGAAGAAATTCGTGCCATCATCACCGCGCTCGGCACCGGCATCGGCAAGGACGATTTCGACGCCGGAAAGCTCCGCTACCACAAAATTATTCTGATGACCGACGCGGACGTCGACGGCAGCCACATTCGAACATTGCTGCTCACGTTCTTCTTCCGCCATATGAAGGAGTTGATTGAGCGCGGCCACGTTTACATAGCGCAACCGCCACTGTATCGCGTGAAGCGCGGCAAAACAGAAAAATACATTCGTGACGAACGCGATTTCGCACGCGAGCTGATGAAGCGCGCCACGGAAGACCACATCGTAAAGGCAAAAGAAGGCGCGAACCTGGATGGTGCCAAGCTTACTTCGTTTTTGCTGAATGTTCAGGAATACGAAGCCGCCGCGGCGAAACTTGGCCGGCGTCTGCGCGAACCCGCGCTTGTCGAACTCCTTGCGGAAAGCGGGCTCGAAAAGAAAACCGATTTCGAAGACAAGAAAGCGCTTGAGAAGCTTTTGAAAGAAATCGACAAGGCCAAGCTGAAGCTCGAAGGAAAACTTGCCTTCGACGAAGAGCACAGCCTCTACGAAATTCAGTTTGGGCCGCCGCATAACCAGAAAATCAATTGGGGGCTGGCGTCGAATCCCGAATACAAGCGGCTGCGCGCGCTGACGAAGCAGATCGAGGAGTTCAACCATCCGCCGTTCACCGTGCAGCGTAACGGCACGAAGGTGAACAAGGAAAAAGCCACGGACGTCTTGAATTACGTCGTGGAAGACGCCAAAAAAGATTTCACCATTACGCGATTCAAAGGCCTCGGCGAAATGAACGCGGAGCAGCTCTGGGACACGACCATGAACGCGGACACGCGCACGCTCCTCCAGGTGAAACTCGAAGACGCCGTCGCCGCCGAAGATATTTTCACGACGCTAATGGGCGAAAACGTCGAAGCGCGCCGCAAATTCATCGAAGAAAACGCCCTCGAAGTTGTGAATCTGGATATTTAGCCGTTCGATGCTTTACCAATTAGGATGGACAACGCTTCCGGGATTGCGTGGATTGGGTTGCTCGGAGTTTCGCGCTGCGGCGACTGATGCACCGGATTCAATCAACGGCGTCGTAGTGGAATTTGGCAGTGACGCGGAGCGCGACGCGTTTTTGAAGCGGCTCGAAGCGGAATTTTCGTCTCGGCGCTTTACCAACGGCGCCGATGCGTTCGACACGGTAAAAGCCTGGGTACTCGAAAAGGCGCCTAGAAGTTAAACAAATTTAGCTTTTTAGAACGAAGCTGAGGACACATGGCGGACGAAACAAAAACATCAATAGTGCTTCCGATTGATATCGAAGCGGAGATGAGGAAGTCGTATCTCGACTACTCGATGAGTGTCATCATCGCGCGCGCCCTTCCCGATGTGCGCGATGGCCTCAAACCCGTGCAGCGCCGCATCCTCGTAGCGATGAACGATCTCGGCCTCGCTTCGAACCGCGGCTACCGCAAATGCGCGAAAATCTGCGGCGACACTTCCGGCAACTATCACCCGCACGGCGAGGCAGTCATCTATCCCGCGCTGGTCCGCCTCGCGCAAGACTTCAACATGCGCTACCCGCTGATCGATGGCCAGGGGAATTTCGGTTCCGTGGACGGCGATCCTCCCGCGGCCATGCGGTACACGGAAGCACGGCTCGCGAAAATTTCCGAAGACATTCTCGCCGACCTCGAGAAGGAAACCGTCGATTTCGTTCCGAACTTCGATCAGACGCGCGAAGAGCCGGTCGTTCTTCCTTCGCGCATCCCGAATCTTCTGGTCAACGGCGCTAGCGGCATCGCCGTCGGTATGGCGACAAATATTCCCCCGCACAACCTGCGCGAAATCGTGGACGCCGCGATTTTGCTCATTGAAAAGCCCGACGCGACGCTCAAGGAAGTGATGAAGATCGTTCCTGGCCCGGATTTTCCGACCGGCGCGTACATCGCCGGCCGCGAAGGCATTGAAGCCGCATACAAAAACGGCCGCGGCAGCTTCACGATGCGCGCGAAAGCCGCCATTGAAGAGGCCAGCAAGGACCGCGAAAACATCGTCATCACCGAAATTCCCTACCAGGTGAACAAGGCGAAGATGATTGAGCGCATCGCCGAACTGGTTCAGAACAAGAAGATCGAAGGCATCTCCGACGTGCGCGACGAATCTTCGCGCGAAGGCATGCGCGTCGTCATCGAGCTGAAGCGCGGCGAAGAATCGCAGCTCATTCTGAACAATCTCTTCAAGCACACGCAGATGCAGGAATCGTTTGGCATGATTCTGCTCGCGATCGTCGGCGGTCAGCCGCGCGAGCTCGGCCTGATTCCACTCATCAAGCTCTTCATCGAACACCGCATGGAAGTCGTTCGCCGGCGCACCGTTTTCGAATTGCGCAAGGCGGAAGAGCGCGAACACATTTTGGTCGGTTACCAGATCGCGCTCGATCATCTGGACTACGTAATCCGCGTCATCCGCGGGTCTTCCAGTCGCGCGGAGGCGAAAGAAAACCTGTTCAAGTATTTCAGCGAGCAGGACGTCACCATCACGGAAAATGGCAAATCGAAAAAGCTCGAAGGTGTGAAGCTCGACGGCCGCAAATACCGCTTCGTCGGTGCCGCGGAAGTCGAAGCCGCCGGCCGCCCGGGCGCTCTCACCCTGAGCTATAAACAAATTGACGCCATTCTCGAACTGCAATTGCACCGCCTCACTCAGCTTTCCATCGATGAGATTCTCAACGAACTGAAATCCATCCGCGACTTGATCGCCGAGTTGAAAGAAATTCTCGCGAGCGAGCGCAAGCTGAAGTCCGTCATTACCGCGGAACTCAAAGAAGTTCACAAAGCCTATGGCGACGATCGCCGCACGCAGATTGTGGACAAGGTCGATGAAATCAAGCTCGAAGACTTAATCGCCGATACCGACATGCTCATCACCGTGAGCCATGCCGGCTACATCAAGCGCACGGCGGCGGACACCTACCGCCATCAGTCACGCGGCGGCAAAGGACGAATCGGCGCAAAGACGAAGGAAGAAGATTTCGTCGAACACCTCTTCGTCGCCTCGGCGCACAGCTATATTTTGCTTTTCACGTCGAAGGGCCGCGTCTACTGGCAGAAAGTCTACGAACTGCCGGAAGCCGCGGCAGCAACGCGCGGAAAGGCGATCAGCAGCCTCGTGAAATTCCAGGAAGATGAAAAGCTGACCGCGCTTGTCGCAGCGCGCAGCCTCGAGGAAGCCGACAAGTTCGTCTTCATGGCCACAAAAAACGGCACCGTGAAGAAATCTTCGCTCACGGAATTTTCCAATCCGCGTTCGACGGGAATCATCGCCATCAGCCTCGAAGCGAAAGACGAACTCATCGGGGCGAAACTCACGGATGGAAAACAGATGATTTTTCTTGCCAGCCATGAAGGCCAGGCTATTCTCTTCCGCGAAACGGAAGTGCGCGCCATGGGCCGCAACGCCGGCGGCGTGAACGGCATGGACCTCGACAAGGAGGACTACGTCGTCAGCATGGACGCCGTCCAGCCCGATTTCGAAATCATCGCCAAAGAACGCAAGAAAACGACACAGAATCTCGAAGAGCTTGAAAACGAAGACATCAAGGATTCGCTGACCACGCTGATGCTGACCGTTTCGGAAAAAGGCTACGGAAAGCGCACGGCGCTTGCGGAATACCGCATCACTTCGCGCGGCGGCAAGGGTGTCGTGAACATGAAGACGACCGACCGCAACGGCTCCGTCGTAGCGACGCTGCAGGTGACCGAAGAATCCGACGTGATGATCATCACCGAGCACGGCAAAGTCATTCGCGTGCACGCGAACGAAATTCGCGAAGCGGGCCGCTCGACGCAAGGTGTTCGTTTGCTGAAACTCGACGGCGAAGATTCCATCGCCGCTGCGGCTGTTCTCCAGGAAGAAGACGAAGGCGAAAAGAAGTAGGCTGAAACCAGCCTGGAGCGCGGCCAAAATCCCGCAATAGCATCTTTTCGCGGCGCGAAAATTCTGCCTGAGTGCTAAACTTCTCAGGCCATGAAAACTTCGCGCCGCGCTTTTTTCCTCGCATTCCTGCTTATTCCCATCCTGCTTGCTGACGGCAAGGACAAAAACAAGAAGCCCCCGCCGGCAAAAAAGGATTTCCTTGCTTTCGTCGGCACGTACACCGCAAAAACGCAAAGCAAAGGGATTTACGCGTTTCGCTATGACGCAAGCAGCGGCAAACTTACCGCGCTGGGAGTAGCGGCGGAGACTCCTGATCCTTCTTTTGTGGCAATTCATCCGACCGGAAAATATCTCTACGCAGTAAACGAGAGCGGAAAGTCCAGCAAGGTCACTTCGTTCGCGCTGGACGCGAAAACCGGAAAACTAACGCAACTGAATCAAGTGCCTTCGCTCGGCGAGGATCCCTGTTACATCGCGTTCGACCAGACCGGCAAATACATTCTCGTCGCGAATTACACCTCGGGAACGCTTGTAGTCTTTCCGGTTTTGACGGACGGCAAAATCGGCGAGAAGACCGCGCTCATTCAAGACAACGGCACGCTCGGGCCGAACAAAGAGCGGCAGGAAGGTCCTCACGCGCATTGGATTGAAACCAGCGCGGACAATCATTTCGCGCTCGCGGCGGATCTGGGTCTCGATGAAATTCTGATTTTCCAATTTGATGCCGCGAAGGGAACGCTGGCGCCGCACCTGCCGGCGTCGGCAAACCTGAAAGCGGGCTCGGGACCGCGCCACGCGGCGTTTTCGCCGAATGGAAAATTCCTGTTTGTAGTAAGCGAACTGTCTTCCACGGCGACCAGTTTTTCTTTCGATGCGAAGAAAGGAACGCTGAAACAGATCAACAGTTTGTCCACGCTGCCCCCGGAATTCTCCGGGCGCAACGACGTTGCAGAAATCGCCGTGCACCCCAGCGGAAAATTTCTCTACGTCTCCAACCGGGGACTGGACAGCATTGCCGTTTTCGCAATCGATAAGAAAAGCGGAAGATTAACCCAAATGGGCGGCGTACCCACGGGCGGCAAAGAGCCGCGCCATTTTGCACTCGACCCCGCGGGGAATTTTGTGTTCGTCGAAAATCAGTTGAGCGACACGATCGTCGCATTTCACGTGGACCCGAACAGCGGGCAGCTTACGCCGACGGGCGACACGCTTTCTGTTCCGTCGCCGGTGTGTCTGAAATTTGTTCCCGCTCAATAATCTCAACGACGAGTTTTCTGCACACTGTTTCGATTTAGTTGAGTTTTTGGTTTCTGCGATACGATCTCGCACTTGCCATCTGGGGAGATGTCCATGAACCGCATTTTTATCTCTAAACTCTGTTTGCTCGCAGTATTCGCATTGAGCGCTGCGCCTTTATGTCTGGCCGACGGCGAGTCAGTGCCTGCGCGGGATCCGAAGCAGCCGATGGACGAGGCGTACACGGCGAAAATACGCAAATACACGACCGCGCCATATTTCTCCTCGCCGCTTGTGGATTATTTGCCGGCTTCCAGGAATGTGCCGACGCCGGAAGTTGTACTGGGCGATGTTGCGGGCGCACCGGGAATTCTTCCTTACGCGGAAGAAGTTTATAAGTACATGCGTATGCTGGAAACAGCCAGCCCGCGCGTGAAAGTAATCTCTATCGGAAAAACAGAAGAGGGCCGCGAAATGATCGCGGTTGCAGTTTCATCGGAGGAAAATCTCAAGAATCTGGAAGAAAATCGCGCGCGCCTCGCGAAGTTGGCCGATCCGCGCACGATTCATCTCGACGACGCGGAAGCGGACAGGATCGTCGCAGAAAGCACGCCGGTTTACTACATCACGGGCACAATTCACTCGCCAGAGACGGGTGCTCCGACCGCGTTGATGGAACTTGCTTACCGGCTTGCCGTGGATGAAAGTCCGTACATCAAAGACATTCGCGATGGCGTCATTACGCTGATTACTCCAGTGGTCGAAGTAGACGGCCGCGACCGCGTGGTGGACATTTACAAATGGCATCTGGCGCATCCGAACCAGTTCTATCCGCCGCTGATTTATTGGGGCAAGTACGTCGCACACGACAACAACCGCGATGCAATGGGCGTGACGCTGAAGCTCACGGAAAATGTACTGAACACGTACGTAGCCTGGCAAGTGCAAGTGCTGCACGACTTGCACGAATCGGTGCCGTATCTTTACGACAACACCGTCGGTGATGGTCCGTACAATGCGTGGATCGATCCGATTCTGGCCGACGAATGGAACATGATTGCTTCGCGAAACGTGGCGGACATGACGAAGTTCGGGATGCCGGGCGTTTTCACTCATGGCGATTTCGATACTTGGTCACCGGGATATCTAATGTTCCTCGCCGCGCTGCACAACGGCATCAGCCGGCTGTACGAAACGTTCGGCAACGGCAACGCCGACACGCGCGAACGCACACTGGAGCCGGACGAGTACGCGCGCACGTGGTTCAAGCAAAATCCGCCGCTGCCGAAAACGCTGTGGTCGCAGCGCGACAACAATAACTACGAAGAAACCGGCTTGCTGACTTCGCTTCACTACTTCAACGAGAACAAAAGACTGTTCCTGAAGAATTTCTATCTAAAGGCGAAGCGATCGGTCGCCAAGCCGGCTTCGGAAGGTCCGGCTGCGTACGTTCTGCCTTCGGATGAGCCGCGCGCGACGCTGCAAACGGAACTCTTGCAAGTATTGCAAAAACAAAAGGTGGAGATTTCGCGCGCGAAGTCTGCGGTCACCATCACTTTGCTTGTGAAGAAAGAAAAGAAAAAAGAAGGCGAGAAAACTGGCGACGCGAAAGAAGTGAAAGAGGAAAAGAAGGAACCAACAACAAAGTCATTTCCAGCCGGAAGTTACGTGATTCGCATGGATCAGCCGTATTCGCGCATCGCGGACGCTCTGCTCGATCATCAATATTGGAGCCCGGAGGACCCGCAGAAGACGCCGTACGACGATACGGGCTGGACTTTTGGCGAATTGTTCGGCGTGCAAGTGGTTCGCGTGACGGATGCAAAAATTCTGGATGCGCCGATGGAGAAAGTCAGCGATGTGCGCGCGCCCGGCGGCGTGAAAGGCGATGGCGGAATTTTTGCAATCAACAATCACGCGGAGCCTGCGCTGGCGACGCTGCGGTACAAATTGAAGGACGCGACAATTGAGGCGGCGGAAGAAGCTTTTGACACGAGCGGAACAAAATTTGCGCGGGGAACATTTTTGATTCGCGATGCAAAACGCGCCGAGGTGGAGAACGCCGCGAAAGAATTGGGGCTGCAGGCCGTAGCACTGGGCGCAGCTCCCGGCGTGAAAACACATCCGATTCGCGCCGCGCGCATCGCGTACATCCATACCTGGTTGAGCACGCAGACAGAAGGCTGGTGGCGGCTGGCGCTCGATTCGATGCAAATTCCCTACGACTACATGAGCACGCAAGCGATTGCGAAGATTCCCGATTTGCGCGCGAAGTACGACGTGATTCTTTTTCCGCCAGTTGGGTTCAACGCATCGGCAAATGCGATTATCCAGGGATTGCCGACGGCGTGGGGAAATCCGCTGCCGTGGCAAAACACGCCGCTCACGCCGAATCTTGTTGGAAAAAATGATTCGACCGACGACATGCGGCCCGGCCTTGGACTCGATGGAGTGGCGAAGCTGCAAAGTTTTGTCGAAAAAGGCGGCGTGCTCTTGACAGCGGACGACACCGCGCAGTTTGCGCTTTCGATTGGGATGGGCGTCGGTGTGAACGCCAATCGCAGCGAGAAAATGAAGATCGTCGGCGCGGTTGTGGGAACGCAATTGGTGGATGCGGCGAGTCCGATTGCGTACGGATACAACGAGAAAATCTCCGCGTATTGCGATGACGGTTTGATTTTTTCGTTGAGCAGCGTGGCCGGGGGGCGCAGGCGGCGGCACCTGGGGCCGGATATGCGGCAACGGCCCACGGGACGCGGCACGAAAGACGAGCCCGACTACGCCGTGGGGCGCTCCGGAATGGAAGCGCCGGAAGAGCCGGAATCGGAAATTTGGGAATATCCGCCGGTGACGGACGAGCAGAAGCACAACAACGCGCGAGTGATTCCGCTGGCAAACCGCGCGCGGGTGGTTCTGCGGTACGCCAACACGAAGGACCTGCTGATTTCCGGCCTCGTGGATGGCGGCGGAGATATTGCGCAGCATCCGGCGGTGCTGGATGTGCCGTTCGGGCAGGGGCACGTGGTGCTGTTTTCCATCAATCCCGTGTACCGAGGAGAAACGCGAGGCACTTATTCGCTCGTGCTAAACACCGTGCTGAATTTTGACAGCCTGAACGCCGGGCGAAAAGACGCAGCGAAATAAATCACGGAAGAACCCCTTTCAACACAGAGAGCACGGAGCAGAGAGAGCACTGAGTTCACTGCGAAGCCTACTGCCGACCGGGGTGTTGCTTGCCAATTGCGGGGTTTGGAGTACAATCCCCGCGGCAATGGCCAAGCGAAAAGCAAAGAAGGCTTCCCGAAAAAGCAGAGGCTCGCGGAGAGCGAGCGCGGCAAACCACCATGTGAAGTTGCCGAAGAGCGGCGTGACGATTGTGGTGCTGCTGCGCGCCCGCGCGGGGCATGAGCCGTTCCTCGAAGCGGAGTTGCGCGCGCTGGTGCCCCCGACGCGGAAGGAAGAAGGCTGCCTGCAATACGACCTGCACCGCGCGGCGGACGGGACCGGCGCATTTTTGCTGCACGAAGTGTGGGAGTCGCGAGAACACCATACCGCTCACACCAAGACGGATCATTTTTTGCGGTGGAATGCGCGGAAGGATGCGCTGCTGGCGTCGCGCGATGCGACGTTTTGGACGCAGGTTGTGTAACTGGCCGCGTGCCCCACGCCCTCCCCCACTTTTGCGTAAGTGTTGATTCTAAAGGAGGTTAGCGGTTGCCGTTTACCGTGGGCCGTTTGCCCGAAGAAGAGTGGGGAGTTTTCGTTTTTGTCGCGAATTGTCAAAGAGCGGTGCGCTACGATCGCCGTGCACGTACAAAAAACAACCATAGCACATGTTTCCCATATTGTCAAGTTTACTCAATTAGAATTAACGTACGAGATTCGGCAGGAGGCAACATGGAAATCAAACGAGCGGGTTCACAAGCTTCGACGAAGGGGCCGGCGGACTGGTTCACGGGAACGGTGCGGATCGATCCGCTGTTTCAGGCGCCGGACCCGGCGTTAGTTTCCGGCGCGAGCGCGACATTCGAACCGGGAGCACGGACGGCGTGGCACACGCATCCGCTGGGACAGACGCTGATTGTGACGGCCGGATGCGGATGGGCACAACGCGAAGGCGGGCCTGTGGAGGAGATTCGTCCTGGCGATGTGGTGTGGTTCGCGGCGGGGGAAAAGCATTGGCATGGTGCCGCGCCAACGACAGCGATGACGCACATCGCGATTCAGGAAAAGAGGGATGGGAAGGTAGTGGAGTGGATGGAGAAGGTGAGCGAGGAAGAGTATCGGAGGTGAGTTTTTGGCCAGAGAGGCGATGAGAACACAGAGTTCGGAGAGAAGGCACAAAGGGGGTGACGCGCCCTACGGCGCTTTGGATTGTCTTGATCGACTTCTCAGCCCTGACGAATCTGTGTCGCAACTCGAGTTTCGGTCCATTTTTTGGGACCTAGAGATGGCTGGCCTTTGTTGAGCGCTCGCTTTTGA
>Ga0137403_10000016_pt1 | contig 168578 bp, 150 predicted proteins | sample CZOMad2_1_16fung_FD_122057 | JGI IMG/M metagenome (GOLD analysis project Ga0137403, IMG submission 122057) | Vadose zone soil fungal communities from Angelo Coast Range Reserve, California, USA - CZOMad2_1_16fungal (Hybrid Assembly) | ecosystem: Environmental > Terrestrial > Soil > Vadose... | reverse complement strand
AGCGCGGACAGTTCCTCGCAGTGGAGTTTCAAGCGTCCGCTTGATGCGACACTGTCCGCGTTCCTAATCAAATGATGTTTCCACGACAATCCTGCCATGTTTCCAATACGACAGAGTGTTCAAATTTAATTATATCTTCGTAGGTGAAATTTTCCGGTGTGAGAAGAAATGGCGTCGGGTAAAGCCGCACTGGAATTTCGCCGTGCTGACTTTGATAGGTAACGTTTGCGCCCGGTGCTTGTGCGATGCGTAAAAGCAAATGGTTGAACTGAACAATAAATTTGAAGCCATCCCCACTTTTCATCACCTGACTTTGAACGGGTTGTATTCCGTTTTTGACGTAAAAGCATCTTGTTATCGTTCCACCAACAGCGGATAAAACTGATTTTGAAAAAGCTAAATCAATCCAGCAATCTTTAGGCAAGATTCCATCTTTGATTTTTTGTGTGACGGCTGGAGAGAATTCGACTGAATGTTCGCCTTGCAAGCTGGCAAGACTAAACATCACGGCAGTTTTCATTAGCCATTGCGCCAATTTGTTGCGCTCTGATTTTAGTGCCTCAATCATCGGCAATGCCAGTTGAGGCCATTGCGGTTCAATGAGGAAGCCGAGCCGCAGTTCAAACCATGCTTCGAGGTCATTCATCCAAGTATTGTTGCAAGTATTGCAAACATAACGAACTTGGACGGCTTCAATATGATGCTCGTTTCGTGTGACATTCTCTTGGCCTTCGATGGATAGTCCGGCGATAACTGGATACTTGACTGCACCGGCTCGCTTGCAAAGACGTTTGGCAAAAACGTGTTCCAAACTGTCAGCCGGAGAGCCACAGAAAACACAGCAACGGTTGGCATTAACTTTCATTTTTCCTCAACGCGCTGAATCCGCGCTCCGAGCTTCCGCAGTTTCGCGTCCATCTTTTCGTAGCCGCGATCCAGATGATAAATGCGGTTCACCTGCGTCGCGCCCTTCGCGGCAAGTCCGGCGATCACCAGCGCCGCGCTCGCGCGCAAATCGCTCGCCATCACCGGCGCGCCGCTCAACGGCCGGCCGCCCTTGACAATCGCGCTCGGCCCTTCGATCTCGATGTCCGCGCCGAGCCGCGCCAGTTCACTGACGTGCATGAAGCGCGATTCAAAAATCCGCTCCGTGATGATGCTGATGCCCGGCGCGAGCGCGAGCAGCGACATCATCTGCGCCTGCGCGTCCGTCGGAAAACCGGAATACGGCAGCGTCGTCACGTCCGCCGCGCGCAATTTTTTTCCGCGACGGACAATCAAATTTCCGCCACGCTGCTGAATTGAAACTCCAGCTTCGTTCAATTTATCCAAAACCGCGCGCAAATGGTCAGCACGACAATTTTTAATTATGACTTCGCCATTTGTCGCGGCGGCGGCAATTGCAAATGTCGCCGTTTCAATTCTGTCGGGAATAATTTGATGCTCTGCGCCGTGCAATTTTTCAACGCCGGAAATTGTAATCGTCGGACTGCCCGCGCCGGAAATGTCTGCGCCCATCGCGTTCAAGAAATTTGCGAGGTCAACGACTTCCGGCTCGCACGCCGCGCTTTCGATGACCGTCACGCCGTCGGCCAAAGTCGCCGCCATCATCACATTTGCCGTTCCCAAAACCGTCGAACCGGAGCGCCCGCCGAGAAACATTGTCGAGCCGACAAGTTTTTTCGTAGTCGCGTCAACGTAGCCGCCTTCGATTTTTATTTTCGCGCCGAGCGATTCAAAACCTTTCAAATGCAGATTGATTGGCCGCGCGCCAATGATGCAACCGCCCGGCAAAGAAATCCGCGCTTTGCGCAATCGCGCCAGCAGCGGCCCGGCAATGCAAATCGAGCCGCGCATTTTGCGGACAAGTTCATAATCCGCGTAGCCGCGAATTTTTTTTGCCCAAACCGTCAGCATTCCATTTGTAAATTTCACTTGCGCGCCAAGCGATTCAAGAATTTGTGCCATGAACTGCGTGTCGCTCAAATCAGGAACGCCGCGAATGACGCACGGCTCGTCTGTCAGCAGCGTCGCCGCCATGATAGGCAGCGCGGCGTTTTTGCTGCCGCTGATTTCGACTTCGCCATGCAGCGGCACGCCACCTTTGATCAAAAAACTTTCCATGAAATTATTTCCGCGCGATTAAAATTCTGGCACGCTGACTGTAATCTTCCTTCACGGCTTCGACAATCCACTTTTCATTCTCAAAAATTTTCCGAATGACCTCGGCTTGACCGTCGCCGAATTCGAGTATGATTTTTCCGTCCGCTTTCAGAAACGGTTTCGCTTCCGCCGCGAGCTTTCGATAAAAATCCAAACCGTCCGCGCCACCGTCCAAAGCCGCGTGCGGATCAAAATCGCGGACTTCCGGTTCAAGCGTTTCAATTTCTGCGGAGGAAATGTAAGGCGGATTGCTGATGATTAAATCGAATTGCATTTGTGACAGTGCGACAAATCCATCGCCCTGCAAAAATTCAATTTGTTCTGAAACTTTATTTCGTGCCGCATTTTCTTTGGCCAATGCAAGCGCTTCTGCTGAAATATCCGTCGCAATAATATTTGCATTCGGACATTTCGCGGCAAGCGCGATGGCGATGCAGCCGGTGCCGGTTCCGAAATCAAGGACAGTGACGAGTGACGAGTGACGAGTGACGAGAAAATTCCAGCCGAGTTCGGCGAGCAATTCCGTTTCCGGTCGCGGCACCAGCGCGTGACGGTTCACAGCCATTTCAAATCCGCAAAACGAAGTTGTCCCGACAATGTGTTGAAGCGGTTCGCGCTGTCCACGACGTTTAATCATTTCCCGCAACGCGTCAGTTTCCGTCGGCGTAAGCGCGCGCTCGAAATTCAGATACAATTTCATGCGCGGCATTTTGAGCAGATGCGCGAGAAGCAGTTCAGTTTGCAGACGCGGCGATTCGACATTTTTTTTGCCGAGAAATTCGGCGCTTTTCTGAATCGCTTGGAGAACAGTCACTGGAAAATTTTAACTTCCGAAGGCAAATGGAGCAAACCGATTTGTAGAAGATTAGACTCGTTACCTCGTCTCTTACGAAAAAATCAAAACGGCCAGTTGATGCCGGCGGTGATATAAACTTGCCCGCTTAAATCCAATTTGCCCGAGCGCCCGCCGCCGCTGATGGTCGCGCTGTTCAACGGCATGAATTGCGCACCGAGATAAAAATCACCGCCTTCGACAGCGTGATAGACGAGCGTGGCGTTGACGTAGCCGCCGTAAACAACGCCCGTTCCATTGATTTGTCCGTGACTATGCGCAGTGACGTCAGGGCCGGAGGTTGGATAGGTCGGATTGTAAGTAATTGCATCACGATATTCCAAATTGCCTGAAACTAATCCAACGGCAGGGCCGGCGCTGGCATACGCGCCGATGCGTTCACTGATGTCCCAATACATTGCCGGCCCAAGTCGAGCCGTGTAAAGCATCACGTCCAACGATTCAGTGTTATTGATCGTTGCGCCGGGAATTGATGAACTTCCTCCCGGAGTTGAATTAAAATAAAGCAGCGGACCAATTCCGCTTGCCGGGCCATTATACGGGTTACCAGGCGACACATCTGGCGGAATGACCGGACCATTCGGTCCCGTGGGAAATTGAAAAGTGTAAGCGGTGCTGGAAACGCTTCCTGACATTGTCGAACTGCTCGACAGATGAATGGGCAACGATCCAAAGCCAAATTCCCAGCCGAGTTTTGCGTGATCCCAATACCAATAACTGTCGCCGTAAGCCAAATCGAGTCCGGGGCTGACTGAATCATTGGCACTTCCACTGCTGCCGCTCGTCGTTGAAAATGATGTCGCGCTGTGCATCGTCAATGTGTTCGCGCCCGAATCGTATTGCGACGAATTTTGATAGCCCCAATAGCTGGTCGCAGGCTGACCGTTATACGGCGCATTGCCCGTGTCATCCGTGCGAACGTAACCGTCATCATAAATGCCGTTTGCCGGATTGTTGCCGGAAATGAGAAAACTGCCGCTGTTCATCTTGAAATTGCCCTTGATGTTCAATCCCGCAACACCGCCCAGCCGAAAATGGCGCGTCCAATCGTCGTCTGGAGAAATGTGTTCAAGCCGCCACGGATGATTGATGAAATCATCGGTATTTTGCTGTTGCTGCAAAGATTCCTGCGCTGAAATCACGAGCGCAGCATTTGCGCAGCCGAACAAAAACAATCGGCGCAAAATGAGAAATAAATTTCGGCTCATGGGTTCAGGAATACCTTGTAAAATCGGCCTGAAGGAAAACTGATAGTTTTTGGCGGGCCATCGTCAATCCACTGTGTCCGGTTTGCCTGTGCGGTGATTGAAGGTTGCGCCGCCAGCCACGTTACCATGTCATCGCTGTAATAAATCGTGTAAACACGTCCGGGTGTGGACGCAAACTCGATCAAGACCGCGCCGTTTGTAAAAACGTGCGGTGGATTCTTAACTTCAAACGTTCCGTTAGTGCCGACCGGCGCTGAAAAATTTGTCGAATCAATTCCCACCGCCATGTATTGCGAATTGCTCACGGTGAACGCTACTCGCGTTGGCGTAAAATATTCCAATATCAAATTCACACTTTGATTCGTGTCCAGCGTATTGCCATAGACGACAAACGGATTTCCATTGTTCGTTCCCACAGCGTTGTAGAGCCGGTTGGTCAATCCCGAGACGATGACGCGCGCAGACGGAACGGCATTGCTTCCAATGTTCGACAGACGAATGGTTTGATATTCCAGTCCGGTTTGCGGATCGAGTTGCATTACCGAAAAATTCGTGGCAATCAATGTGCCGATAAAATCCTCCACTGTGATGTCGCTGCTGACCGTTTCGCTGGCGCTGCTGGCATCGAACAAACCACCTGCACTGACGAATGCGGAAAATGTCAAAACGCCCGAGTTAGTCGGCTGAACTGTTACCTGAACATTTGTGAAAGAATCGGCTGCCAGTGCGCCCAAATGATAAATCAAAATATTGTTGGTGAACGGTGCTTGATTTGCGGGTGAACTGCCGATGAATTTTACACCGGCAGGCAGGATGTTAGTCGCCACGACACTTTGAATCGAACTGGCGCTGGAATTGGTGACCACAATGCGATAAGTCACCCGGTCATTGATGAAAATATTTTGCGGAAAACCTGTCAACGTCACAGACAGATTCGTTTGTTCACCGATTACAGTCGTAATAGCGTTGGTAACGACAATATTGGTCGCGCTGGAACTGCTGGCCGAAAAGAAATTTGTTTGAAATCCCGTCGCCAGTGGCAACATGACAATGGTCATTTGAGTGACAGAGCCGGCGTTGAGCGCGCCAAAAACAAACACCAGATTGCTTGTTGTTTGCGTGTATGAATTCGTGGGAAAAGCGCTGGCAAATTGCGTTTGGGGAACCGGAATGTTCGTTACGGTGACATCTGGCAACGTGCTGGCCGTCCCATTGCTTACAATAATAGTCAGCGTCAGCGAATTACTGACAACGACCGGATTGGGCGATGCCGCGACCAAAAGGCCAATGCCTTGCGCGCCCGCTCGCGAACAAATAAAAAGAGCCAGCGCAACAACAAGCAGCGTTCGGAAAAAAGTTCTCACAAGTTCTCACGTCAATGAACCCGGAATTAAACGCCGCGAAGATGCAAAAGTTTCGAGCACTTGCAATGCGGAAGAAATTCGCGCCGCGCAATCGCTGCGTTTTGAAATTTTCAACATCGAACTGAACGAAGGATTGGAAGAATCCTATGCGACCGGCCTCGACGAAGACCCGTTCGATGCCGTTTGCGATCATCTCATCGTCGAACATGTTCCGTCGAAAAAAATTGTCGGCACGTATCGTTTGCAAACCGGTTTAAGCGCCGCGCAAAATCTTGGTTATTACTCTGCGCAGGAATTTGAATTTCAAGCCTTCGAACCGTTGCGCGCAGAAATTGTCGAGCTTGGCCGCGCGTGCGTTCACCGAAATCATCGCAATCTCGTCGTGCTTGGATTGCTGTGGAAAGGAATTGCCGATTATGCGAAAAATCGCGGCGCGCATTATCTTTTCGGCTGCAGTTCCATCACGTCGCAAGACGCCGCCGTCGGCGCGTCGGTGTATTCTGAATTGTGCCGCAAACATCTTGCGTCCGTTGAATGGCGAACAAAGCCCCTACCCGCTTATGATTGTTCGCTGGCACAACTTGCCGCCGAACCGGTGGAAATTCCGAAACTGTTGCGCGCTTACCTTTCGCTCGGCGCAAAAATTTGTGGGCCGCCCGCGCTGGATCGCCATTTCAAAACGATTGATTTCCTCACGATGCTGGATTTGGAAGCCATGCCGCCGCTCGCTCGCCAGCGTTTTCTTGGTTGACCGCCGCGCCTGCGGTGTTTGAAAATCGGGGATGAAAGGTTTGCTTCGGCATCCGCTCCGCGTCACCGGAAGATTTATCTGGTTCCTCGGCTTCCTGCTCACCGCTGCTTTGGATTTTCTCGTTCATTGCGCGTTCCGAAAAAATTCCACGCTCGCCGTTCGTTCGCTGTGGTTGCAGCGCAATTCGCGTCGCGTCCTGAACATTTTCAGATTGCAGCCGCAGGTTGTCGGCACGATTCCATCGCACGGATTGCTCGTTTCAAATCATTTGAGCTATGTGGACGTGCCGGTGATCGCGTCTATCATGCCCGCCGTGTTTGTCGCCAAGCGCGAAATCAAATACTGGCCGGCCATCGGCTGGCTGACGCAAATGGCGGGGACATTGTTCGTGGACCGCGAACGGCGCACGCAAGTCGGCAAAATGAATAATGAAATTCAAAGGGCGCTCGATGACGGCGCGCTCGTGGTTTTGTTTCCCGAAGGAACCAGTTCAAACGGCGAAACGCTTTTGCCATTCAAATCCGCGCTCCTGCAACCGGCTGTCAAACCAACGCAACCGCTTTTCATCTGCTGTGTTCAATATGCACTCGAAGACGGCGATGCCAGCAACGACATTTGTTATTGGGGCGACCACACATTTTTTCCGCACCTGCTGAACCTGATGAGCCAGCGCAATATCCGCGCCACCGTGCGGTTCGCGCCGTTTCAATCGCAAACCACCGATCGCAAAGAACTCGCGCGACAATTGCGTGAGGAAGTTTTGAAATTGAAAAACGGATGAATGCAGTTTGTCGCGCTGTAATTTACGAAAGCGGAAATTGACGTCGCAAATTTTCCCGCGCACACTTTGCTACATGGCAAAAGAATCGGAAGCCAAAAATTCTACACCTGAAATGTATGGCCAGTGGATTGGTTCAACATTTGAGCAAAACAGCGAAACACGAACTACTGTTAACATCGAAAAGAGAAATCCAAGGGTAGTTCAAATTCTTAGCCAAGTGAGAAACGAAAAGTGATTGATGAATTGCGTCTCATGGGAATTACAGCAGGCTCATTATTTCCTGGCATGGACGGTTTATGCCGTTCATTAAAGGAAAAATATTTTGAATGCGAATAAAACTGCAAAGATAGATACTATTCCCACTCAATCGTGCCCGGCGGCTTGCTCGTGATGTCGAAGACGCAACGGTTCACGCCTTTGACTTCGTTGATGATGCGGCTCGCGAGTTTTTCCAGAAGGTCGTAAGGCAATTTCACCCAGTCCGCCGTCATGCCGTCCTGCGATTCCACGGCGCGAATCGCAATCGTGTAATCGTAAGTCCGTTCGTCGCCCATCACGCCCACGCTGCGCACGGGCAACAGCACGGCGAAGCTCTGCCAGATTTTGTAATACAAGCCCGACAACTTCATTTCTTCGACGACAATGGCGTCCGCGTTCCGCAAAATTTCGCAGCGCGACGGCGTGACTTCGCCGAGAATCCGCACGGCAAGTCCGGGACCGGGGAATGGCTGGCGCAAAACAATTTCGCGCGGCAATCCTAATTCCAATCCCAGCTCGCGCACTTCGTCCTTGAACAAACATTTGAGCGGCTCGACCAATTCAAATTTCATCTTCTTCGGCAATCCGCCAACGTTGTGATGGCTCTTGATGAGCGCGGCGGGATTCCCGGCAATCGGCACGGACTCAATCACGTCGGGATACAAAGTTCCTTGCGCGAGAAATTTGTAGTGGGACAGGCTTCCAGCCTGTCTCTTGTTTGACAGGCAAGATGCCTGTCCCACTGCGCTTTGAAAAACTTCGATGAACGTCTTGCCGATGATTTTACGTTTGCGTTCGGGGTCGGTGACGCCTTTGAGTTGCTTCAAAAATAATTTCGACGCGTTTTCATATTGCAATTTGATTTTGAAATGACGTCCGAAAACTTCCTGAACGACTTCCGCCTCGCGCGCGCGAAGCAAACCGTTGTTGACGAAAATGCACGTCAATTGATCGCCAATCGCCTTGTGCAGTAATGCCGCCGCGACACTGGAATCCACGCCGCCGCTCAAGCCGAGAATCACATTTTCCTTCCCGACTTGCGCGCGGATTTCGTCCACGGCCTGTTCGATATAACTGCGCATCGTCCAACTTTTTCCGCAGCCGCAGATGTTGTGGACGAAATTGACGATGATCTCCTTGCCGCGCGGTGTGTGCGCGACTTCAGGATGAAATTGCAGGCCGAAAAATTTCCGTTCGCGGTTTTCAATCGCCGCGTATTCGGAGTTTTCAGTGACGGCGACGCTTTTGAAATCGCGCGGCAATTTCGTTAGCTTATCGCCGTGCGAATTCCAGACCTGCAACGTCTCCGGCAGATTCGTGAACAGCGGGCAATAGTTGTCCGTCACGCGCAACGTGCCTTTGCCGTATTCGCGCTTGAGACCGCGTTCGACTTTGCCGCCAAGAAATTCCGCGAGCAATTGGACGCCAAAACAAATGCCAAGCACCGGTATGCCGAGCTTGAAAATATTTTTATCCGGCAGCGGCGCATCTTTTGCATAAACGCTCGAAGGTCCGCCGGATAAAATGATTCCGCTGGGTTTGAGCCGCGCGATTTCTGTCGCTGGCGTGTCGTAGCGCAAAATTTGCGAATAGACGTTGCATTCGCGCACGCGCCGCGCGATGACCTGCGTGTATTGCGACCCGAAATCGAGAATGATGATTTGTTCCAGCATCTGCGGAAGTTTGTTTGTTGTAGAAATTTTTGCGAGAAAAAACAAATCGCCAGCCGCTTTTCCGACTGGCGAATGAATTTTCAGATTAAACTTACTGCTTCACGACTGAGACCGTGTAAGCGTTCGTGTCATAAACGATTTTGTAGCCGTAGGGCACGATGGGCATTTTGCCGAGATAATTCGGGATGAGTTCCTGCAAATCTTTCGGATAGCGCCCTTCCGATGCGTTGAACAACTGGATGTCCTGATTGATGTAAGACACGTCAATGACCTTTTCAGCATGTTTCTGGGCTTCCACGACCGCGCCCACATAATTCAATGGCGCATCAACAACATTTGAAACTGTATTGACCGCCTTCGTTGCCGTGGAATCTTTGCCGCAACCGGTCAAAAGCGTCGCCACCGCAATCGAAAGCAGAAAGGATATTTTCATACAGTTAATTTAATCGTTTCAGACAAAAATCCAAAACAAAATTCTCCGCGCCTCGGCGTCTCTGCGGTAAAATTTTTGGAAACTAATTCCCGCGCCTGTCGGATCAAATCCAAATCTTCCGCCAGATTTCCGAAACGAAATTTCGGCAAACCGCTTTGCTCGCGGCCAAGCAATTCGCCAGGCCCGCGCAATTTCAAATCCGCTTCGGCGATTTTGAAACCGTCGTTCGTCTCTTCCAAAATTTTCAACCGTTCGCGCGCTTCCAAATTTTTCGCGTCCGAAATCAAAATGCAAAATGATTCGTGCGCGCCGCGACCAATCCGTCCGCGCAATTGATGCAACTGCGCCAGACCAAATTGTTCTGCATTTTCGATGAGCATGACCGTCGCGTTAGGCACGTCCACGCCGACTTCAATCAGCGAAGTCGAAAGTAAAATTTGAATCTTGTTCGCGCGAAAATCGGCCATGACATTTTCCTTTTCAGCCGATTTCAATCGCCCGTGCAAAAGACCGACGCGAAATGGCGCGAGCAATTTTTTAAGATTTTCAAATTCCGTCACGACCGCTTTCAATTCCTTCGCGCCCGAATCTTCGACGCGCGGATAAACGACATAGGCCTGCCGCCCGCCGGAAATTTTTTCGCGGATGAACTCAAAAACTTTCGGCAATTTGTCCACCATTCGCACAAAAGTTTTGATTTTGCCGCGACCGGCGGGCATTTCGGAAATCGTCGAAACATCCAAGTCACCGTAAAGCGTCAGGCCGAGCGTGCGCGGAATCGGCGTCGCCGTCATCACGAGCAGATGCGGATAATTTCCTTTGCGCACGAGCGTTTCGCGCTGCGCCACGCCGAATTTATGCTGCTCATCAACGATCACGAGGCCAAGATTTTCGATAGCAAAATCCGATTCAATCAACGCGTGCGTTCCGATGAACAAGCTTTGGACTTTGGACTTTGGACTTTGGACAATTTTCCGGCTTCCGGTTTGCAATTCAACTTTCACACCGAGCGGCTCAAACCAATTTGAAAAATTTCTGAAATGCTGTTCCGCCAGAATTTCCGTCGGCGCCATGAGCGCGACATTGAATCCGCTTTCAATCGCCATCAACGCCGAGCATGCGGCAACCGCAGTTTTTCCAGAACCAACATCGCCTTGCAACAATCGCCGCATCGGATGGGAGCCACTCATGTCGTGACGGATTTCGCGAAGCACTTTCGTTTGCGATTCAGTCAACTTGAAACCGAGCCGCGACAGAAACGGTTTCATCAAACGATTGTCGCCGCCGCATGGCAATGCCTTCGCATTCGATTCAAATTTTTTACGACGCGACTGCATTTCCAGTTGCAAGCCGATGAATTCATCCAGTGCCAGCCGTTGTCGCGCGATTTCAGTGTCCGAAAGTTCTTCTGGAAAATGGATCATATGGACGGCGTTCGCGCGCGATGGCAACGTAGCGGCGTCTCGGCAGAGCGCCGCAATTCGCGCATCAAATTTATTCCATTCGGGAAAATTTGCCGCGCTCTGCCGAGGCGCGGCTACGAATTTCTCCAGCGTGCGCCAAATCAATCCGCGCAGCCAGCGTTGCGGCAACCCTTCCGTGAGCGGATAAATCGGCGCGATGCGGTTGATGTGGATGAAACTTTCTTCGCCGCCTTCGATGACCTCTGTTTCGGGATGATCCATCGTGCGCGGCTTGGTTTCCTTCAATTTTCCGAAAACAAAAACTTCATCGCCCATCGCAAAATAATTTTCCATGAACGGCAGATTCCACCAGCGGCAATGCAATCGCGCCGAGCCGTCGTCCAAAATGATTTCAAAAACGGATTTGCCACCGCCGCGAAAACGTTTGAGGCCGAGCGCGACAATTTTTCCGCGTGCGGTGAACGGCTCGTCTTTGGTGAGTTCGGAAATTTTTCGGAAATGGCGGCGGTCTTCGCAACGCTTGGGCCGGTGCAGCAGCAAATCTTCAATCGTAAAAATTTCCAGCCGCGCGAGTTGCGCCGCGCGTTCCGCGCCGACGCCCCAAAGCGAAGTGATCGGCATTTTAAGCGAAGAGATTTTATTTTCCGGCGGCGACATTGGCCGCCACGATACAGACGGCGAAATTAAATCTCAATCACGGTAATTTCCGGCCTGCAATTGAAGCGAGTGTTAATGTAGAACCATCTGATGACGGAGCCGACGTAAAGCGGGCTGTAGTTTTTACGCCGGCTGATTTTCATTTTGCGGGATTTTATACGGCAAGTGAATCTTGAAATGAAAAACTGACTGCGTCAATGGTTCAGTTCGTGGACTCGTCATTGAGTCGGCTTATCGGCGGTCCATAAGTCTTTTCTAATTGCATCGGCGATAAGATGTCCGGCCAGAGCATGTCCGTCTGCATTCCAATGCTGGTCATGCACAAAGAAAAGCACGTTGGTGCGATTGCCGGCCGTTTTGCGAAAATCATCGGTCAGGTCAAGAAGACGGACGTCGTTTTTGTTGCACAGTGATTTCAAGACCATGCGATTTTGTGAAGCGGATTTTTCCACGTCGTCGTGTGACGGCACATAGATAAAATACAATTTGATGCCGGCTTCGTCGCAAGTTTTTTTGAATTGTTTCAGGCAATGATCCACGGCTTGCTGCGGCCCGGCGGCGACTGAATTGTCCACGAAAGTTGTTTGTTGCAAATTTTCAATGCGGCTTTTCTCTTTGGCGAAATCAAACACATATGCAATTGTGGAAAGAAGATACGATGCTTTGACAGATTTGGTCCAAAGGCCGATTGCCCGTCCTTTCGTGGGATAATTTTGCATCACTACGTTGGTTCCCGTTACGGACAGCCATGGTCTTCGGATGTCGTGGTCAACGTTGTCGTAGTAATCGTTTTGGTAAAACATGATGATGACAGATTTGGGACGCAGACCATTGGCAAGGCATCGCTTGAACAGGAGCAATTCCTGCAATGTGCCGTAGGCATCAATGCCAAAATTTCGGACATCGGCATTCGTGCCCAATTCATTTTGCATTACGTCGGTAAAAACTTTTCCATTTTCAACGCCCCAACCCCATGTGAAAGAATCGCCGAAAGCTGCAATTACCGGACTTCCTGCGGCGGGTTGCGCCGCAGATTGGCGGGCACGAAAGCCTTCGACGTTGGCGCGGATTGTGACGTCAAAATCTGTTTTTTTAAACTTTGCTGTCCAATTTGGGACACCAATCCAGCCAACTTCCGGATCAAAGCGGTGAAACGATGCCAGCGGACTGACGAATGTTTGAACTGGAGAAATCAAACGCAACGCAATCTCCAGAATGAGACAACACAATAAGGTCGTCACGACGGAGACGGTCAATTTCAAAAGGAATTGCCTCGACCATTTATTCATTGGAATTCAACAAATATTTATTCCGTGCGGCTAAAGCAACTTTATCTGCGCGCGTTCTTGCGCCAGTGTTTCGCCCAGGCTCACGCCGCGGCCGTTGCGGCGTTCGATGATGTGTTTGTCCACGGCGGGATCGTATGGCACGGGATAATTGCCGTCGTAACACGCCATGCAGAATGAATTTTTCGGCAAGCCGGTCGCTTTCACCATTCCGTCCTGCGACAAATAATAAAGCGAATCGGCGTTGAGATATTTTCGGATTTCTTCGAGCGAATGATTCGCCGCCATCAATTTGCTGCGGTCGGGAAAATCAATTCCATACACGCACGGGTTCATGTGCGGCGGACAACTCACAAGCACGTGGACTTCCTTCGCGCCGGCTTCTTTCAAATTGTTCACGCGCGCTTTGCAGGTCGTGCCGCGCACGATGGAATCGTCCACGACGATGACGCGCTTGCCTTTCACGAGTTCGGAAATGAGATTCAATTTCACGCGCACGTTGAAATCGCGGATTAGTTGCGACGGCTGCAAAAAACTGCGCCCGACGTAGTGATTGCGCACGAAGGCCATCTCGAATGGAATGCCGGATTCGAGCGAATAGCCGAGCGCGGCACAGTTGCCGCTGTCGGGCACGGGCACGACGACATCGGCCTTGATCGGAAATTCGCGCGCGAGTTCGCGTCCCATGTCCACGCGGACTTTATAGACGTTGCGGTTGGCGATGTTGCTGTCGGGACGCGCGAAATAAACGTATTCAAAAATGCAAAACGCGCGGCGTTCCTGTTCGGGAAATGCCTGAAGGCTCGTCAATCCCTGTTCGTTGATGACGACGATTTCGCCCGGCTCGACGTCGCGGATAAATTTCGCGTGAATCAAATCGAGCGCGCAGGTTTCGCTGGCGAGAACGTAGGCGTCGCCAAGTTTGCCGATGCACAGCGGACGAAAACCGAAAGGATCGCGCGCGCCGATGAGTTCCTTTTCCGTCATGATGACGAGCGAATACGCGCCTTCGATTTTGCGAAGCGTGTGGACGAACGGATTTTTGCTGCCGTTGGCATCCGGCTGCGCGAGCAGATGCAAAATGATTTCGCTGTCAACGGTCGTCTGAAAAATCGAGCCGCGCGCTTCGAGTTCGTCGCGAAGTTTTGAGGCGTTCGTCAAATTGCCATTGTGCGCGATGGCGATCTGGCCGCGCGCGCAATCCACGGTGAGCGGCTGCGCGTTTTTCAATTGCGACGAGCCGGTGGTGGAATAACGCGTGTGGCCGACGGCGATGTTGCCGACGAGGTCGTGCAAAACGTCACCGTTGAAAATCTGCGAGACGAGGCCCATGCCTTTGTGCTGGCGAAAATTTTTGCCGTCGCTGGTGACGATGCCGGCGCTTTCCTGTCCGCGATGTTGCAGCGCGTAAAGTCCGTAGTAAGTCAATTCGGCAGCATTCGGATGGCCGAAAATGCCGAAGACTCCGCAGTAATGTTTGGGATAATTTTGCATCGAACCGGCGTAAAACTGGTTCACGCCTACGCTCAATTCTCGCAGAAAAAAATTGCGTGCGCAACTTGGAACAAAGAAATACGGAAGAAAATTTACAGGGCAAATCGCTTTAATTTTATCTGACAAGCACTGTGATTTACATAGCAAATCAGCGGGATATTTGCTGCGCCTTCCGCACAAGCGTGAGAAATTCCGAGCGATACCCTTCGACATCCGCTCCTTTTGCTTCCGTCGCCAATTCAAGAACGCTTCCGCAACTTGAATTTCCCTTGAATTCTGAATCCCGCAGCAACATCCCGAATTCCGCGACGGCTGTCGCAAATTTGAAATCGGTCGAAGCCCGTTCAAAACTTTTTCCACCATCGGTCACAGGAAACACAAGCAGCTTGCTTGTATCGCCATCCGGTTGTTTGTAGCGCAGTTTCAGCGTCAACAATTCTTTGCTGCCGGTCGCCACATAACGCTCCTGTTTTTCTTCGTCCGGCAGTTGATATTTCAGCGGGTCAACGCTGCCTTCGGGAATTTTTTCGCCAACCGGGACAATTTCATAAAGCGCGGTAACAGTGTGGCCCGCGCCGATTTCGCCGGCGTCTTTTTTGTCGTTGTTGAAATCTTCCTTGCGCAGCATCCGCTTCTCGTAACCGATGAGCCGATACGCGCCGACTTGCGCGGAATTGAATTCCACCTGAATCTTCACGTCCTTCGCAATCGTCACGAGCGTGCCGCTCATCTGGTCAATGAGCACCTTTTGCGCTTCTTCGAGTGAATCGAGATAGGCGTAATTTCCATTGCCCTTGTCGGCGAGTTTTTGCATCAACGCGTCTTTGTAATTGTCCGTGCCGACGCCGAGCGTCGTCAGAAAAACTCCGCTCTTTGCCTTTTCCTCAATCATCCGGACGAGTTGGTTCTGGTCGGTCATGCCGACGTTGAAATCGCCGTCGGTGCAAAGCAGCACGCGGTTCACGCCGCCCTTGATGAAATTTTCCTGCGCGACTTCATACGCCGCCTGAATTCCTGCCGCGCCCGCAGTCGAACCGCCCGCGCCCAATTCATCAATCGCTTCAAGAATTTTTTCTTTTTGCGTGCAGGAAGTGGATGGAAGCCTGACTCCGGCTGCGCTGGCATAAACCACAATCGCCACGCGATCATTTTCAGTCATCTTTTTCACCAGTTGATGCAACGCCTGTTTGATGAGCGGCAACCGTTCCGGCGGCATCATTGAACCGGAGACATCAATGAGGAATACGAAGTTGCTTGGCGGACGTTTGTCCTGCGCGATTTCACGGCCTTTGAGTCCGATGCGCACGAGGCGATGTGCGGAATTCCACGGGCAACCGGCGATTTCGATGTTGGCCGAGAACGGGTCTTCGCCGCGCGGCTGCGGATAATCATATTTGAAATAATTGATCATTTCCTCGATACGCACCGCATCCTGCGGCGGCATCCGGCCTTCGTTCAGAAAACGGCGCACGTTCGCGTAAGACGCCGTGTCAACGTCAATGGAAAATGTCGAGAGAGGATGATTCAGCGCCGTGAGAAATGAATTTTCAATCAGGTGCGGATAGGTGGTGGTTTCATTGCCGGGAGCGTAGTAGTGATAACGGCTGTCGTTCCGAAAAGATTCGCTTTCGCTAATAGGAATGTCGCTCAAAGTGCTAATTCCACTCACCGAACGAAATGTTGCATCTCTATTCCTGCTGACACGGCCACCACTTTCGCCGGCAAATGTATTAGCGCCATTAAGTGCTACGCTGTTATTTAATGTCACGGTGCTCGGTTTTTCAGTTGGTTGCAACGTGTCGAACGAATTCGGTGGTATGGCTGACGGTTCCGGCGGAGTCAAAGGCGATGCACCTGAAAGTGCGTAGAGTTTGCCATCTGCATTTGCTGATGCGGTTGGCGAATTATTTACAATTGAACCGGTCGCAACTACAGATGAACTACTTTTATCTTTCTTCGTTTTGTCATCCAGCGTTTGCGTTTCCGGCTGAATTTGTTTTTGTCCATCTGGATTTATTAATGGCAAGGGATTTGGCTGCGATTGCGACTTTGCAATGTTCTCGCTAAACACCAACGTATGCCCTTTGCGTTTACCACCACTTGATAATGCTGGCAAAAACATCGCCGCAATCAAACACGCGGCGGCTGTGCTCAATCCGCCATAAAATAAAATGCGCCACCAATTGGTTCGTGGCTTTTCAGCAGATTGCTTGAGTTGATTTTCAATCTTTCGCTGTTGTGCAAACGCGAGTTCCGGCATTTCTTCCGTCGCCAATTTTTTTTTCAACGACGCCGCCATCTCGCGGATTTCTTCAACCGCTTGCTGGCAGGCAAATGATTTTTCCAATTCGGCTTCGATGGCTGCGCGTTCGGATTTATCCAATTCGCCCAGCGCATAAGCGGTCAGTTTCGGATCGTCGGGAGTAATTTTCATGGCATCTTCCTCGGGTTGGCGGCAAGGCCGGGTTGCATTTTCTGGCGCAATGTCTTGAGCGCCGTATGAATCAGAAAGCCGACGTTGCTCACGGTCAGATTCGTAATGTCGCTGATTTCCTGGTAGCTCAAGCCATTTTGAAATTTCAATCGCACGACTTCCTGCTGGTTCTTTGAAAGCGTGCCGAGCAATTGCGATACTTCATTGCTCGCTTCGCGCCGTTCCATTTCCGCTGCGGGCGATGGCGCGGTGCCCGGCATCGAATTCATTTCCGTTTCATCAAAATTTTTCATGCGGCTTTCTTTTCGCTGAACGTCCAGCGCGCGGTTGCGGCAGACTTTGAACAGCCATTGCGCCAGATGCGGTTCGACCTTGCTTTGCTTTTCGTTGCAAAGGCGGATGAACGTGTCCTGCACCACGTCGCGCGCCCGGTCGAGGTCGCCGGTGATTTGCGCGGCATAGTGGATCAGCGGTCCCTCATATTGACGGAGCGCGGCATGCACCCAATCAGCTTTTGTTGAATTGGCTTCGTTCACAATCAAAGTCACCGTCAACTGCGCTTCTAATGGATTAACGCGCCAGACGAAAATTTATTAGGAGAAAAGTGAAGATTGCAGATGCGGCTGGATTTTCGCGGCCAATTCTTCAGGCACGCGCTTTGGTTTTTCGTCAATGCCGGTGCAGACGTGAAAAGTCTCCGCTTCGAGAATCAGTTTTCCATTTTGATTCAAAATGCGGTGACCGAAATTGACGCGGACTTTTTCGACGAGCGTCGGCCAGACTTCAATGGTCAGCAAATCGTCGTAGCGCGCGGGAGCTTTGTAGCGCAATCTGGCTTCGACGACGGGGAAAATGCAATCGCGTTCCTGCAATTCCAAAACGGTCGTTCCAAGCGAGCGGAGAAATTCACCGCGCGCGGCTTCGAGCAAATCAAGATAGCGCGAGTGATAAATGTGATTGCCGACAGTGCATTCGGCATAACTGACGCGGTGCTGGTGGCGGAACATTTTCCAAGTTTAGGGTTCAGCCTCCGGAGTTCAAAGTTCAAAAATATCATTTGCGCAATCGCCATTCGCGATTATGTTGCGAGCGTAAATCAGCGGCAGGCGCGTTGCTTGCTTAAACGAATTTTTACGCTACAATTTTCATCATGGCCGTAACCAAAGTCAGTTCGACGGTTCATTTCGCTTCGCGCGGCTCGGCGGTGAGCGGGCGTCACGGCGCGGCCAGCGGCCATTGGGTTCCCAACACGGACGTCTACGCGACCGATACCGGCCTCGTCGTGAAAGTCGAATTGCCCGGCATGAAGAGCGAAAACCTGGAAATCACCGTCGAAGGAAACCGTCTGCGCATCGCGGGCAATCGTCCCGACGGCTGCCGCCCGCCCAATTGCAGCTTCCTTGTGATGGAAATTTCTTACGGCCCTTTTGAAAGTGTGTTGGAATTGCCGTCAGGTTACGATTTGAGCCAGGCCAAGGCGATTTATGTGAATGGATTTTTGCGGATTGACGTGCCGCAAGCACGCCAGACACAATCTAGGACGACGAAAGTTCCGATCGCCGAAGGAAATTAGCCGCGCATGGAATCTTTTTGGGGGCTGCGGCGTCTTACTGGGAAGATTTGCGATTCACTCGCGGGTTGCAGTTTCAAATAAAATCGTAAATCATCTATCGGAAATGCAATGACTTCGCCTGAAACAGAGTTTGTCAGCATTCTCGGCGCGGCCGAAAAATCGGACACGCCGCCGCGCATCTCCGCGCGTTCATTGCCTGACACCCTCCCGATCCTTGGCCTTTCCGACATCGTCATCTTTCCCGGCGCAGTCGTGCCGCTGCTTGTCGAAACCGGGCCGAGCCTCAAATTGATTGACGACATCGTCAGCGGCGACCGTTTGTTCGGCGCGGTGTTGCAACGCAAACCGGAAATCGTCGAACCGTTGCCCGCCGACTTGCATGAGGTCGGCTGCGTGTCGCGCCTCGCCAAAATGGTGAAATTTCCCGACGGCACCGCACGCGTGCTTGTCGAAGGACTTTGGCGGATTCGCATCAAAAATTATTCCCATCCAGCGCCGTATTTGCGCGCGAACTATGAATTGTTGCGCGACGAAACCGAAGATTCCATCGAATTGCAGGCGATGCTCCGCAACGCGCACAAGCAATTCGAGGAAATCGCCAAGATGTCCACCGCGCTGACCGAGCAGGTCAAAATCGCCGCGCTCAACACCGAGCATCCGGGACATTTCGCCGATCTGATCGCCGCGAATTTGAATTTAAGTTTGGAAGACCGCCAGAAATTGCTCGAAACGATTTCCGTCCGTGAACGATTGCAAAAGCTTTTGCCGATGCTCAATCGCGAACAGGAAGTGCTGACCTTGAGTTCAAAAATCCAAAATGATGTCGCCTCCTCAATTGCCAAAACGCAGCGCGACTTTTTTCTGCGCGAACAATTGCGCGCCATCCAGCGCGAACTTGGCGAAGGCGAGCAAGGTTCGGGCGAACTCAAAATCCTCCGCGACAAGATTGACCTGACCATCATGCCCGAAGATGCGCGCAAGGCCGCCTTGCAGGAACTCGAACGCCTCCAGCAAACGCCGCCCGCCGCCGCCGAATACGCCGTCGCACGAAATTATCTCGACTGGATTTTGACGTTGCCGTGGGAAAAAACGACTGAAGACAAATTGGATTTGAAGGAAGCGGAAAAAGTTTTGAACGAGCAACATTTTGGCGTCACAAAAATCAAAGACCGGCTGCTCGAATTTCTCGCCGTCATCAAACGCCGTCGTCTCATCAAAGGCCCGATTCTGTGCCTCGTTGGGCCGCCCGGCGTCGGGAAAACGTCGCTCGGCAAAAGCGTCGCCGATGCGCTTGGCCGAAAATTTGCACGCATCTCGCTTGGGGGAATGCGGGACGAAGCAGAAATCCGCGGTCATCGCCGCACTTACGTCGGATCAATGCCCGGACGCATCATCCAAACACTTCGCCGCGTCGAGAGCCGCAATCCAGTAATCTTGCTCGACGAATTGGACAAAGTCGGCGCGGATTTTCGCGGCGACCCGGCGGCGGCGCTGCTTGAAGTTCTCGACCCGGCGCAAAATAATACTTTCACCGACCATTATCTGGATTTGCCATTTGATTTGTCGCGCGTGCTATTTATTGCAACCGCGAACTGGCTCGACCCGGTTCATCCCGCGCTCCGCGACCGGCTCGAAGTCATCGAATTGCCGAGCTACACTGAAACGGAAAAACTCGAAATCGCCAAACGCTATCTCGTTCCGCGCCAACTCGAAGAACACGGCCTGACAAAAAAAGATTTGAAATTGAGCGACGCGACGCTGCGCAAATTGATCCGTGAATACACGCGCGAAGCCGGTGTGCGCCAGCTCGAACGCGAAATCGCCGCGCTTGCGCGCAAGGCCGCGCGGAAAATCATTTCGCGCAACGGCTCGGCCACGCAAATCAAGTTGGAGGCGGACGAATTGGAAAAACTGCTCGGCCATGCGCCGTTCATCGAGGAAAGCGCCGAAAAAATCACAGAGAACGGCATCGCCACCGGACTCGCGTGGACGCCCGTCGGCGGCGACATTTTATTCATCGAAGCCACGCGGATGCGCGGGCGCGGCAGCCTGATTTTGACCGGCTCGCTCGGCGAAGTGATGAAGGAAAGCGCGCAGACCGCCGTGAGCTATTTGCGCTCGCAATCCAAGAAACTCGACATTGATTTCAGCGATTACGGAAAATTCGACATCCACATCCACGTTCCCGCCGGCGCGACGCCGAAGGATGGTCCAAGCGCGGGCGTGGCGATTGTCGCGGCGCTCGGCTCGCTGCTGGCGAAAAAACGCGTGCGCTCGGACACGGCGATGACGGGCGAAATCAGCTTGCGCGGACGCGTGCTGCGCGTGGGCGGCGTGAAGGAAAAAATTCTCGCGGCGCAACGGTTCGGCTTGAAACAGGTGATTTTGCCGGAAGGCAACAAGCCGGACTGGCTGGAAGTTCCGGCGGAAACGCGCGCAAAATTGAAAGTGCATTTCGTCCGGCAGATTTCGGAAATTTTTCCGCTGGCACTCGCGGCGAAATGAAAATCTTTTCACAAGGTGGGGCGAGCGTCCTCGCGAGCCGAAATAAAAATGGTGGCCGTCCGCAAGGACCGGCTCGCGAGGACGCTCGCCCCACCAAAATGGTTTTTGCGTTTGCAGCCGCAATTTTATTTCTTGCCGTTGCGGCGACGGCACAAACGACAAATGGTTTTTCTGATGCGGAAATTCAAGGACGGCAACTTGCGCGGAAAATTTTACAACAATGGCCAGCCAATAATTTCACCAACGCTGGCCTACTTAACATTCGTGATGAAAACGGGAAACATTTCGAGCATCCAATCAAATGTGAAACCGTTGTTACGGCGACAAATTGGTCGAGCATTTACGAAAAATTTCTTCCCGTCAGCGCATCAAATTCAGTCAAAACGCTTAAGCTTGTCATCCTACATGATGCTTCAAATTCAAACCAATACAAATTGACGTTCAATGTTGGCGGCGATCATTGGACAGAAGACAATTCTGACGCCATCAAGCTGCTTTCATTTGCTGGCGATTTCGGCTGCGCCGACCTCGGCCTGGAATTTTTTCATTGGCCGGAGCAAAAAATTATTAAAAAAGAATTCAGTCGCGGTCGCGGCTGCATGGTTTTGGAAAGCACGAATCCAAATCCGTCGCCGAACGGCTATTCGCGCGTGGTTTCGTGGATTGACGAGGAAAGTTACGGCATCGTCCACGCCGAGGCTTATGATGCGAACGGCAAATTGCTGAAGGTGTTCGACCCGAAATCGTTCAAAAAAGTGAATGGCCAATGGGAATTGCAGGACATGGAAATCCGCAATGTGCAGACCGGCTCGCGCACGCGGATTGAATTTGATTTGAAGTCGAAATCCTAATCGTAATCCTGTTCTTAATCTTAATCCGCCTTCGAGATTACGATTAAGAGTAAGATTAGATTAAGATTGTGAATTGACTTCATTTTGCCGACGGCTCACGCTTCGTGCCGGTTATGAAATCAGGTTTTCTCAAATTTTTCAGCGCGGTTTGTATCACCGCCTTGTTTGCCACTAAAAGTTTCGCGGCGGAAACAAATGCTGCGCCTGCGACGGTGAACACCAATGACATCGTCAATGCCTACGTTCAATTGCAGGCGCAATTGCACACGACGCAATTGCAGATCGAGCAGAGCCGTCAGGAAGCCGCCGAAGCCGCGCAACGCAACACGGACGCGATGAATGCGCGCATTGCGCAACTCGAACAAACTCTCGCCACGCAACGCGCCGCCGACACTGATCTCGCGCGCCGGATGCAGCAATTGACGTTTTATCTCGTCGGCACAGTCGGTCTGGCAGGTCTCGCTGTTTTCTTGCTCGTCGGCTATTTCCAATGGCGCGCGCTTTCGCAATTGGCGGAAATCGCGTCAAGCCACAGCGCCGCGCTCGGAACGGTCGCCGGTGTTCATCAGCTTGCCGCGCCGGGCCGCGCGACGGTGGAAGTTTCCAACGCGCGCTTGCTCGACATCGTCGGGCAACTGGAGAAAAAAATTCTCGATCTTGAAAGTGGCGGACGTTTGCTCGCGCAACCGGCGGCGAAATCCACTGATTTGCTTGCCGATGGACAAAAAATTCTCGATGCGAACGAGCCGCAACTGGCGTTGGAATATTTCGACAAACTTTTGTCCACGCAACCACAAAATGCCGATGTGCTGGCCAAAAAAGCTTCGGCGTTGGAAAAACTTGGCCGCGTGGACGAAGCGCTGGAATTTTGCGACCGCGCAATCGCGGCAAACGGTTCGCTCGTCATCGCGTATTTGCAAAAAGGCGGACTGCTCAACCGTCTGGCGCGCTATGATGACGCCTTGAAATGCTACGAGCAGGCGTTGCTGGCGCAGGAAATGAAATCCGCAAAAATTTAATTTGGGGAGGGCCGCCGTGTCGGCGGCCCATTCTAAAAAATTGGGACGGCGGCACGCCGTCCCTCCCAGAAAAATTTAATTAAAATTGATCCGGCTGCGTTCGGATTCCAACTGGCGACGGGTCATTTCGATTTTTAATTTCAACAACTCGCGGTTTTGCTCCGTCTGTTCGATCAATTCTTTTTGCAATTCCTGCAAGCGCTCTTCGTAGGCGCGAAGGCGTTCGATCAACGGCGTTTGGACTTGTTCGAGCCGGCGGGCAAGTTCAGTGAGCTCGGCTGTCGCGGCGTTTTGATTTGCGAGAAGTTCGCGGCGTTGCGCGGCAAGTTCCTGCACGACGGCGCTTTTGAGCGCGTCGGTGAGATGCGGCGCGAGGGTGGATTGCAGCGAATTCAAAAGTGTGTTGACGCTCGGCGGCGGCAGCGGCTGCGTTTTACCGTTGAGAATTTTTGCGATGAATTGTTCCGCGTCGCGCGTGCCTTCGCGCCCGCACGACGGACAAAAAACAGGCACGGGCATTTTTCCGCCGCCGACGGGCTGAACGTCAAAGGCATATTTCTGGCCGCAAGCGCAAATGATTTTGACGGGAATCATGTCACCACAAAAATGATTTTTGTTCGCCGAGCAATTTATCGCCGTTCCACAACGTGACGCGCCATGCGACGGGCGATCCAAAGTTTTTCAACTCATCGCCGCCGAGCGTCAACGAAGTCCAACTGCGGAAAAATTTAGGCGCGACTTCTTTTTCCAAAACAGTTTGACGTGGCAAATTATGTTCACCGATTCCGCGAAGTTCGGCGCGTAATTTCAATTTTGAATCTTTTCCAGCCGACGCTTTCCACAAAACGTCGAAGCGAATGGCGGAAACTTCGTTGGTGTGCTGGCGCAATTGCGCTTGGTATGCGTCGCGGTCGAAAAGGCTCGGTGAAATGGCATCGCGGCCTTGAAGGTCAAGATACAGCGGCAGGACTTTCATGACGCGGCCGGTTGCATCGGATGCGCTCGCCACCGCAAGCGAGCAGAGCAAAATTAAAATCGTCAAAAGCCGCTGCATGGAGCGAAAATAGCGGACACGGTTGGAATTTCAATGCGATTATTTCTCGCGGTAAAAATTGACAATCTGGACGTTACGTCCGTTGCGATAGAGAATGGCTTTGAAATTTTTTGTGTCATCGCCAATTTTCGCGATGACGGTGACTTGAAACACGGAGCTTCGCACAGATGCAAATTGACTTAATTGCGCGACGAGTTGCGGGTTGATGCCGGTGCTGACGAGCTGGTTGGCGTTTTGAAATGGCGTATCATCTGCGGTTCCATCCGCGCCATCGAGACCGGCACGCAATTGAATAATAGCGGCGGCAGTATTAGTGTCCACGCCGGGAAGCAATTGCAAAACATTTACGTCGGCTGTGTTGATATTGATTCTGCCGCTGGAAAAAGGCTTGAAAAGATTGGTCAAGCCGAATGGATAATCCGCCGGTTGTCCCGGCGCGGAGCCAAGGCCGAGTTTATGTTGGAACGCGAAGCCCGAGTGACTTGAAGCGCTGCCGCCCCAGAAAATTTCAGGATGATCACGAATGCCACGGACGAGAAGCAATTCGGACATATCATCAATCGGCGCTTCCTTGCAATTGTAAGGCGGATTAAGGCCTTGATAATAATCATTTTTCGCACCCGCAATGCGCGGAGCATCGCCGGGATTAACCCAATCCTGAATGGAATCGGCCACGACTGAAACGTCATCGGCGTCCACGCCCATGAGAGTGAGCGCCTGCTGAAGTTCGGCGGCATTGGCGGTGTTGATGTTGGCAAAACGGTCAAGGTCAATGATCCTAATGGAGACCGAACCGTCGCCGACCGGGTAATTGTCCAATGAAATTCCCGCAAGCACACTGTTGCTTTCGCCAGCGCTGCCCGAACCGCCGGCCCAATACTGGTTCAACGAATCATAAGGCTCGCCGGGAATGGAAGCTTCCTGCGCCAAAACCCAGGATGCCAATTGGACGCCTGATTTTCCGAGTTGGAACAATGCCGGTTCGTTGTTGGATCGCGCGGCAAGTTTTGTTTCGACTTTCATCGAATAGGCGAAAGCCGCCGCCAAAACGCCCAATACGAAAATCGCAATCATCACGATGATGAGCGCAAAGCCGCTGCGGAAATTTTGGCAGAAATGAATTTTCATTGCTGGATTTTAAGGGAGCGGTGGAGGAGGGCTGACTACGCTGCGACCGGGCGCTTGCGCCGAAATCGGCATCATTCGTGATGGAATGGCAATATCGCGCGTGACAGCAAACACCGGCTCGCCATTCGGCGAATCGCCCTTTTTGCCACCGAACGCAAGACTGACCCGAACTACCGGCGGGATCGAATTGGTGTCGTCCCATTCCGTCACCCAACTTTGTGTGTTGGTGTCCAAGCATTCGACGGCAAACAACTGCACGTTGCGCGCCAGCACATAGGGATTTTGCTCTTCGTCTATATCAACGCCGGTGAGAATCGGATATTGCCGCAGAACCAGATCATTTTCAGTCGTTTTCTTGACCGGGTCAGTGACCGGTTCAACGGTGTAGGTCAGCCGCCGCACACTGAAATCGCCGTATCGCCCGCTGCGTGGAAAATCGTCAGGCAAACGCGCCGCAAAACTCAACACGGGCAAATCGCCGTTCGTAACGGCAAAAGAGTAATACTGCAACGACGCTTGAAATGACTGGATGGAAATCAGCGATTCTTCAATCGTATGAATGGCAACGCGCTGGCGTTGCGCCTGCGCCGCCGCTTCCTGTCCCACCCGCGACGCGCGTATAATCATCGTCCATGTCGAATAAATCGCCGCCAGAACGAAGGTAAAAACCATGATGGCGATCATTATTTCGATCAAAGTAAAAGCGAAGGAATTTACGATTTGCGATTTGCGATTTACGATTGAACCAAAACGCGAGTCGTCCGATTTTTCAACCGGCAACCGGCAATCGGCAATCGGCAATGTTTTTTTTATTTTCATTTTGCCACCGTTGCTCCATCCATGCTGCCCGCCGGTGAATCGGGTTTGTAATAGAGAAGCCTTTCTTGAGCGATAATTGTTTTATCGTCACTGCGCTGGATCACAACATCCGCATGAAACAGTTTATTCGTCTGCTCTTCTTCGATATCCGTCGTCCAGGTGTAACCTTTGTAAGAATCGCCGAGCAAATCGCTCAAATTGCCTGAAGCGGTGCCTTCAACAAATATATTCGTCAGCGATAATTGAGCGTCAATCGGCGCGACATCAATCATCGGACGTTGCATCCGCCGCACGTTTTGAACGGATTGCGAAACGAGCGCCAGAATCGCAAACGTGGCTGTGAAAAATGTCACCACTGCGATCATCACTTCCACCAGCGAGAAAGCCGCGCGGCGATTGTTTGTTTTTTGGGGGAATTTCATTGAATCACTTCGCTATGTGCCAGCGCCGTTATCGGCTCGAGAGAAATTCTGCGGTATTCACCGTCGGAAAAAAGAACTATCCTTAATTCGTCGCTTGTGCCATTCGAAAAAAATCTTACAGGCGGCGGATTTTCCGTGGCGCCATAATCGCCGAGATTGATGCTCAAATCGGCGATTTCCACGACGCCATCCAACTGCGTTGAAGTAACCGGGGTGCGGCCGGCGCGAGCCAACGATTGGGACGTGTCGGCAGAGCTGGTTGAAATTTCTTTGGTCAATGGATGAAACGTCACCGTCGTCGTTTCATCATGCAAAATCGCATATGCCCGCGCGCGGTCGCAGATTTCTTTCACGTCATTGACGGCTTTTGTCAATGGCGCCTCGCGTCTGGCCGACAAAAAAGACGGCATACCCATTGCCAAAATGAGGCCAACAATCGCGACGACCATCATTATTTCCATGAGCGTGAATGCCCGGCGCGGATTTTTTACGGCTGCCGTTTTCATCGGAATCAGGAATGGATGGATGAAATGAGCTTGAAAAGCGGCAGGAAAATACTCAACAGCAAAAAGGCCACGATGATGCCCATGCCGATGATCAGCACCGGCTCGATCAATTGCATCATCAGCCGCAGGGCGATGGTCAGTTCGCCCTCATAAGTGTCGGCCAGATTATTCAATGCACCCGGCACGTTGCCGGTGTCTTCGCCAATACGAACGAGGTCCACCATCAATTGCGGAAAAAGTTTGCTGTGCGCCAGCGGCTGGGCAAGCGTCTTGCCATCCGTCACGGCCTCGCGCGTTTTTGCGATGGCTTCCTGAAGCGGGCGATTGGACAAAACCTGCTCGGTGATTTTCAACGCCGTCAAAACCGGCACGCCATTTTGCAGCAGCGTGCCGAGCGTCCGCGCGAATTGCCCGAACAAATTCAATTTGACGATCTTGCCGATGACCGGCACACGCATCATCCATTCATCCAATTTTCGCGCCCCCGTGTCGCTGGTTTGAAAACGCCGGAAAAAAATGGCCAACACGATGATTATCAATATCAGCAGCCACCAATAATGGAGCAGGAATTGGCTGAACCCGATCAGCATCCGCGTCGGCAACGGCAATGCGATGTCAAAGCCGCTGAAAATTTCCGTGAACTTTGGCATCATCACGAACATAAAAAACGCGACCAGCAGAATGCCCATGCAAACCACCATCGCCGGATAAACCAGCGCGGAAGATAACTTTGACTGCACTTCGGCGAATTGTTGGAAATGAGTCGCCATGCGCCGCAACACTTCCACGAGCGAACCGCTTTGCTCGCCGGCCTTGACCATGTTGATGTATAAATCCGAAAAAATTCTCGGCTGCTTGGCCATCGCGTTGGACAGACTCCCGCCCTCGGTCACATCCTGCTTCAAATCACGGCTCACCTCGGCGGAAATTCCTTTGCTCTCCAAATGAACCATGCTGTTGAGCGCGATCGTCAGCGGCATTCCAGATTGCAACAAATTTGCCAGTTGCTGCGTGTAAGTGGCCAGTTCCTGCAATTTTGGTTTGCGCTTCTTTCGGAGCTGCGCGCGCAATGTCGGCGGCAAAAAAGCCAAAGCATCGGATTTCTGTCCGCTTTTTCCACCGATGCCCGCGCCTTTGCCTGCATCCACGGAAACCGGGAAAAGACCAAGACGTTCGATTTGCGACACGGCAGTCGTGCGGTCAATAACATCGAGGACGCCTTCAACCATTTCACCACTGCGGCGGCGCGCTTTATAGGAAAATTGCGGCATAACTGATTATCATCTAAAACCGTTGCCAGTCAAAAGTTTCAATTTAACCGCTGGCGCGACCGCCCGATTTTTCGTTTCATTTCCAGCAATGAATTTTCTGAATTCAATTTTTGGCGCGCTCGCCGTTTTAAGCTTCACCTTGTTGCTCTGGCAATGGCTCGCTGCGAGAAAATTTCCACTTCATAAACAGATCGCCGATTCCCATTTTACGCCCGCAATAACGCTGCTCAAACCGCTGAAAGGCTGCGATGACACCACTTTTGAATCGCTCGAAAGCTGGCTCAAACAAAATTACGCCGGCCAGACGCAAATTCTCTTCGGAGTCGCCGGCCCAAACGATCCTGTTTGTAAAATCGTCCGCGAATTGATTCAGAAAAATTCCGGTGCCGACGCGCAGCTTGTCATTTGCGCTGAAAATCTCGGCGCGAACGCGAAAGTTTCCACGCTCGCGCAACTGGAACGATCGGCAAAGCACGATCTAATTTTAATCAGCGACGCCGATGTCCGCGTGCCACCGGATTTTCTCGCCAATTTTGTTGCGCCACTACGCGATAAAAAAATCGGTTTGGTGAATTGCTTTTATCGTTTGGCGAATCCAACAACAATTGCGATGCAATGGGAAGCCATCGCCATCAACGCCGATTTCTGGAGCCAGGTTTTGCAATCGCAGACTTTGAAGCCACTCGATTTTGCGCTTGGTGCAGCGATTTTAATGCGACGAAAACCGCTGGAAGAAATTGGCGGTTTCAAATCCCTCGCCGACTGCCTCGCCGACGATTTCCAACTCGGCAATCGCATTGCGAAAAAAAATTATAGCATCGCGCTATGTCCGGCTGTCGTGGAATGCTGGGATGCACCGATGAACTGGCGCGATGTTTGGAAGCATCAACTCCGCTGGGCGCGCACAATTCGTGTCTGCCAGCCGCTGCCGTATTTTTTCAGTATTGTTTCAAATGCGTCGCTTTGGCCGTTGGTGTGGCTGATTTCAGAATTGCCAAAATTGATAAAGATGCCGATGCAAACGGCCGATTTGAATGGCATGGTTTCAGCGGAAATTATTTTTCCACTCGCGTTGATTGTCCCGCAGATGTTTTTATATTTTCGGATTATTATCGCGCAACAGTTGCAGCGGCGGTTCACACCGGAACGAAAATTGATTGCTCCATTTTGGCTCGTGCCGGTAAAAGATTTGTTGCAAGCGGCGATTTGGTTTTGTGCTTTTGCTGGAAACACCGTCGAGTGGCGCGGAAGGAAAATGAAATTGCGCCGCGACGGGACGCTAGAAAATGGTGGGCGATGAGGGATTCGAACCCCCGACCGTCTCCGTGTAAAGGAGCTGCGCTACCACTGCGCCAACCGCCCGCTTCCACAGTTTAGCCGTTCAATCACGAATCGTTCAACCGTTAATTCGGGCGCGGCGGCGCAGGAAAAGAATTGCCGCGCCAAATATTCCGGCCATGGCCAGAAGTTTGCCGCTGGACGGTTCGGGCACTGTTTCGATTTGAAGCCCCCAACTTATCAAAGTGCCTTGGCCACCACCCGATAAATCGGCCAGAAATAATGTCCACGTTCCGTCCGCATCCGTTCCATTAAATGAATCCAACATCGCCGTTTGCGACGCGCCCCAAAACAAGGAGGGATCACTTTGCGGATCAATGTTCACTCCGTCGGGCTGCCAATTCCCTGTCAATTGTCCATTGCCGTTATACGACGGGCTGTGGCTTTGATAGTATTGTATGCTCTGGGCCGCCGCGTCTAAAAACGTCACATTAAATCCAGTGTCGCCGTAACCAAACTGGCTTGCGCTATTGCTGACGCCAACCCGATTCAACAAAATGGCGAAACCTCCGGTCGGCCCGGCCAGATATGCGTAAAGGTCGCCATTGTAACCGCCGCTGATGTTCAAGTTCACAGTCACATTGGTGATAGTCGAAAACGCCCCGAATTGTCCGCTCAAATTCGTTAACAGTGCCAATCCGTTGGGGTCGCCATCCGGCACCACGCCGCCGTTGGCAAATCCGTTGGTGAACGTGAACGTATTTAGAGTGGATTGTCCGAATGCCACACTCGTCATCAGCGTCGCACCAACCGCCATAGCCATTAGTTGTTTGATTTTCATTGTCGGTTGCTACGGTTGTTTATTGTGTCACGGAACGATAAAATGCCGGGTTGCTTGGATTTGGATCTGTGAACTGCCACAATCCATTTGCTCCTGCCACGTTTGTGCCAATGGGCGTCCAAGTGATCGGCGGTGACATACTTGTCGTCCGCTGCACCACATTCGTGCGATTGGGTATGCCCGCGCCCTTCAAGGTAATGCCGCCGCTGATCACTGCCCCGGTGATGTTATAGGTTGGATTACCGGATGTTGATGTTGTAACTGTGATCTGCACCGTGCCGCTTGCAGTCGCGCCAAACGTGTCAGCAATGGTATAGGTAAAACTGTCCGAGCCGACATAGTTGGTCGGCGGCGTGTAAGTAATTGTGCCGCTAACAAGTGAAACCGTTCCGCCTTGCGCACTCGCGGCATTTACGGCTGTGATGGATAAAGCATCCTGATCAGCATCTTTACCGGCATTTGCGAGTTTCACTGCAGGAAGAGTTGCCGCCGTGTTCTTCGTCGCGCTTAACGTGAAGGTTCCCGTCGTTGGAGTCGAGTTGATCAACAAAGTGGACGCGAAATTGTTCGTGCTGCCGAAGAAATTTCCATCGCCAGCGTATTGAGCGGCAATCGTGCGATAGCCATGCGCGAGCGAGGAAATATTAAAATTGGCAACGCCACCACTCAAAGCCGCCGGCGAGCCGACCGGCGAACCGTCCGCCAAAAATTGCACTGTGCCAGTTGGTGTGCCGGAGCCGGGCACAACAGCGGTCAACGTCGCCGTCAGCGTCACGTTTGAAGTCGTCACCGACGGATTGGCCGAAACGGAAACCACATTGGTTGTCGAAGCCTGTGTGATGGTCAATTGGCCATTGACGAAAGTGAACGTGTAATTGGTCGCACTCAATGTTCCATTCGTGACGGTAATGCTGTAAAAGCCGACATTGCTCACTGTATTTGCGGTGGTGCTGAAACTTGGGCTGCCGTTTAACACACCGGAATTGTCTCCGCTCGCAAATCTGCTGTAACTTGCCGTGAACGCAGGATTGGCCGCGCCGTAAACCCGGTTCGTGTCATTCGCCGTGACGGTCAGCGTGGCCGATGAAATGTTTGCCGTCGTGGTCGGCTGCGTCAGTGAATAATTGCCGGAACTCGCGCCGCTGATGGTCAGTCCGCTGACAGTGACGGTTTTGCTCGTGCCGATGGTCTTGCTTGAAAATGTTCCTGCCGCGCTGTTGCTGCTCAAATTCACCGTATCTCCGCTCACAACGCCGACTAAAGCAGCGCTTCCAAGATTTAGTGAAGCCGTGTTCGTGCCGTCATAAGTTTTGTTGTTCGCCGTGATGCCTGAAACGGTCAGCGTCGCATTATTGATTGTCTGCGAAACAATGCTTGAAGTGCTGCTGTTGAAATTGCCGTCACTCGCGTAACTCGCGGTGATGGAATGCGGAGAACCGGTGACTGTAAGTTTGTTGGTGCTGAATGTCGCCACTGCCGAACCGTTTAATGTTCCCGTGCCTAAAGTCGTCGCGCCATCCTTGAAAGTCACCGTGCCCGTCGGCGTGCCGCCACCCGATGTGACCGTCGCCGTGAAAGTCACCGACTGTCCATACACAATCGAATTGGTTGACGTGGCGAGCGCAGTGGTCGTGCCGACTGCCGTTACGTTGAAAGAAGAACTTGTTGCTCCGGTCAAACCCGTTGCGGACGCGGTGATGGTCTTTCCATTACCAGCTTGTGAAACGCTCACCGTGTCAAATGCCGCCTTGCCGTTCGCATCGGTGTTATGATTAGTCGTTCCACTAAAAGTTCCGCCGCCATTCAAGCTTATCGAAACATTCGTGCCGCTGTCGGAACGATTATTTCCAAACGCATCTTGAATCTGCGCCTGGAAGCTCGCCATCGTCGCTCCGACCGTCGTATTCGCCGGCTGAACTGTGAATGTCAATTTGTTCGCCGATGCCGCGTTGATGGTGATGCCTGACTGCGTTCCTGTGATTGTGGCGAAATTTGTGTCCGTTGCCGTAATGGAATTCGTGCCAACCGCCGCCGTCCTCAAGGTTACGGTATTTGTGAAAATGCGCACTCCAGCGTTTGCGGCAGCAAAAGTAAAGTTCGTCGGTAAAACAGCTTGAGCATCGCTGCTCGTAAAATGAATTGTTCCAGTGTAATTAGTCGCTGTATTTCCAAATTGATCATGGGCTGTCACCGTCACGTTGGTTGCGACGCCTGCCGTTTGCGAAGCGGGAAAACCTGAAACAATAAAATTAGTTGCCGAACCCGGCTCTTCCGACAATGTGCCAAAAGATGTTCCGCCGGAACCATTGGTGTTGGATGTGCTCGTGACGCCGCTTATGGTTGCCGAGCCGCCGCCTGTTGTGGGTCTGTAAATGATTCCGTTGGTCAGCGTGTTGCCTGAAGTCGGTCTGACCTGAATGTTGGTCGTGCCGCCGATGGTCAATACGTCCACGCCGTTACCACCGGCAGAAACCGTTAGTGAAATTCCCAGTGTGACCTTGTTCGACCACAAAATGCTTGCCGCTGTGATGTCTTTGCCTGAATTAAAGCTGATGCTGGGAACGGCGTTTGTATTAAACTCAAATCCGACGGGAGCTTTCAAAGCCAATGTGCCACCGCCGATGCCACCTTTGTCATTACCCGCTTCGGTGATTACGATTGCTCCCAAACTTGTCCAAGCCGGAGAAACCGCATTGGCTGCTGTGTCAGCTGAAATTCCACTGCCACCACTCGCCGCCGTAACAGTCACACTATCTGTGAATATCGCCTGCGCCGTCGAACCTGAAATCAAACCCGTCGCCGTCAATTCGAGTGTCATGCCTGCTTCATCTTCCGTGACATACCAAGTCGTCGTAAAATTGCCATTTTCATCCGCATTGGTTGTCCATGGCTCATGTTCCGCGCCTGTGTCAGACAAGTCATAAATATTGGTGACTTGCAACTGGACGGTTTCACCCGGCTGAAAACCAGAACCCGAGATTTGCACGGTGCTGCCTGGCGGATAATCGGATTGGTCGGTCGTCACACTGGCTGCAAAAGCTGCACTTCCGCCGACTGAAAAAACTATCGCCGCAAGTAATAAAAACACTGCTCGCTTCATGGTTTAATCCTTCAAATTAAATTTCTGTTTCCTTGGGAAACACTCGCAGTGTTCGCCTAACCTCAAACAGAGCGCCAATATAGACATCCTCTCTCCGGCTTGTCAATTAAAACTGCTAATTTTTTGGACACAATTCGATCATTTTAGGACAAAATTTCACGTTGTAGTAGGAAATCTTACAACGCCGAACAGATTGACAAAACCATCTGCTGCTAAATCATTTCCCGGGGAAATTTCTGCTGACGCAATGCTTCAAATAACACCAATGCAACGCAATTTGAGAGATTGAGTGAACGCGATTTCTCATTGAACATCGGAATCCGCAGCCGGCGCTCGCGGTTTTGTTCCAGCAATTGCTTCGGCAGCCCCGCTGTCTCGCGCCCAAAAACTAAAAAATCGTCCGCCAAAAAATTCACGTTACTGTAAATTTTTTCGCCGCCGGATTCGATGAACCACAACCGCGCATTTGCCGGAAGTCTTTCCGCAAACGCATTCCAATTTTTCCAGCGATGCCATTTCACCTGCTGCCAGTAATCCATGCCCGCGCGTTTCAATTGCGCGTCGTCCAGTTTGAAACCCAACGGCTCGATCAAATGCAAAACGGATTTTGTCGCCGCGCACAGCCGCGCCACGTTGCCAGTGTTCGGCGGAATTTCGGGTTCGAGTAAAACAATATTCATTTCAAATTAACCACCAAGACACCAAGGCACGAAGCAAATGCAAAATTAATTCAGTTTTATTTTCTTGGTGTCTTTGTGCCTTGGTGGTTGATAAAACACCTTCCACAAAACCAACCCATGCGCTGGCGCAGTCATGCCCGCGACACGACGATCGGCCTTGACCAGCATGGTTTTGATTTCATCCGGCGGAAATTTTCCAAGCCCAACCTGCACAATCGTCCCAACAATGCCCCGGCACATTTTGTAAAGAAAACCGTCGCCCTCGATGATGAATGTGATTTGCTGGCCGGATTTATTGATGTTGCAACGCGTCAACGTTCGCACGTTGGATTTCATTTCGTAACTGCGCGTGCCGGCGAACGATTTGAAATCGTGTTTGCCGACGAATAATTTCGCCGCCGCGCGCATCCGTTTCAAATCCAGCTTGCGCGGAACGTGCCACGCCATTTTTCGCAACAGCGGATTCATCGCCGCGTGATTCCAGATGAAATAGCGATATTGCTTTCCGGTTGCATCGAATCGCGCATGAAATTTTTCGTGCGCGCACACCGCTGACAAAACACGAATGTCTTCAGGCAACCATGCGTTGATTGCCAGTGCCAATTTGCGAACCGGCATTTTGGCTTCAGCTTTCGGAATTTCAAAATGCGCGACCATGCCAAGCGCATGAACGCCCGTGTCCGTCCGGCTGGAGCTGTGCAATCGCGGCGCGCACGGAAACAATTTCGCCAGCGCAGTCTCGACGATTTGCTGGACACCGGTGCCGATTTTTTGCATCTGCCAGCCTTCGTAAGCCGCGCCGTCGTAAGCGATGACCAGTTTGAATTTCATTTTCACCACCAAGACACCAAGTCACAAAGAAAGACGGAAAATTTTAAGTTAAATTTTATTTTCATAAACTTGGTGTCTTTGTGCCTTGGTGGTTAAATGCCATCCAGATAACTTTGCAACAAAATCGCCGCAGCCATTTTGTCCACGTTCTCTTTGCGCTTGTCGCGACGGACATTGCCTTGGATCAAAATCCGATTTGCCATTTTGGAAGTCAGCCGCTCGTCCATCATTTTAATTGGAATGGTGATTTCTGTTTTCAAAGCGGCGACAAACGTTTCCACTTTTTGCGCCGCCGGACCATAACTGCCGTCCATGTTGCGCGGCAATCCGATGAGAACGAGTTCGACTTTCTTTTCGATGAGCAATTGTTTCAGCCGCGCCAAAAAATTCTCGAACGGTTCGGCGAGAATATATTCCAACGGTTGCGCGATGGTTTTTGTTTCGTCGCTCACCGCGACGCCGATGCGCTTGCTTCCGTGATCGAGGGCGAGGATTCGCATTGCGGCACAGCTTTGCAGCAATCGCCTGAAAATTCAATGCCGCGAATCTGCGTTTTTTTGCCGCGCAGGAATGCCGAGCGGCTCGATATGCACCAGCACGTCGCTGACATTTGGCATTTTCTCGCGGATTTTGTCCTTCACGTCATGCGCGATTTCATGCGAGCGCAGCACCGTCATTTGCGGGTCCACTTCGACGTGCATTTCGACGAAATAAAGATGGCCGGCTTTGCGGGCAAAACATTTTTCCACGCGCTCGACGCCTGCGGTTGACGTCGCAAAATTTTTGATGCGTTCGATGAGTTGGTGGTCGGGCGCTTTGTCCATCAATTCATTCATCGCCGAATACAGCAACAGCCAGCCGCTCCAGCCGATGATGAACGCCGCGAAAATCGCCGCCGCGTCATCAGCGCAAACAAATTTCGGCCCGCCGATCAATGCGATGATAATGCCGATTGCCGCCGCGATTGACGTGATTGCGTCCGCGCGATGATGCCACGCGTCCGTTTTTACCGCCAAATTGTCCGTGTCGCTGCCTTCGCGCGCCACGAAACGGAACAAGCCTTCCTTCACGAAAACGACGACGGCCAAAACGACGAGCGTGAACCATTGCGGCTGTAAACGATGCGCAAACTGAAGCGGATGCAGCCATTCATAAATGTTGAAGCCAGCCTTGATGACAATCCACAGCGCCGCGAGCAGCAACATCACCGCGCCAAAGGCAGCGGCGAGCGGTTCCGCCTTGCTGTGGCCATAAGGATGGTCTTCGTCTGCCGGCGCGGCGGCGACGACGATACCGCGCCAAACGATGATGGAATTAAAAATATCCGCGAACGATTCCGTGGCGTCTGCGATGAGCGCGTGCGAATGGCCGAAAAATCCGGCGACGAACTTTGCCGTGCCTAAAACGATATTGACCGCGATGCCCAAAAAGGTCGCGCGCAAACCGCGTTGAAGTCTGTCTTTTGCCACGCGCCAATGTCGAATTTCAAACGCGAAGTGTCGAATCTAAAATCAAATCATGTGGCAGAACACCGCGTCGCGCAGCTTCGGCTCGAACCATGTGCTTTTCGGCGGCATGATTCCGCCCGCGTCGGCTATCGCCATCAAATCTTCGATGCTCGTCGGAAACATCGAGAACGCGCAGGCAAATTCGCCGCTGTCCACGAGTTTTTCCAATTCCGCCGTGCCACGGATGCCTCCGACAAAATTGATTTTTTTGCTTGTGCGCGGATCATCAATTCCGAAAATCGGCGCAAGGACATTTTTCTGCAGCAACGTCACATCAAGATTTTCAATGGCATCGCGCGATTGCAAAAAAACATCTCGAAATGCGAGCAAATGCCATTTGCCTTGAAAATAAAGGCTGATTTCATGTTTTCGTTTTGGGATTGCCGTTTCAGCTTTTGAAATTGTGAAAACAGTTTCTATTTTTTTAAGAAATTGTTCCGGCGAATTTCCGTTCAAATCCTTCAACACGCGGTTGTAAGGCAAAATCTGCATCTGGTTATGCGGAAAAATGACTGCGAGAAATTGTCCGCTCTGTCCCCTGCCCTTGCGCGATTGAAAAACGCGCGCCGCCGCCGCGCTGCGATGATGTCCGTCCGCAATGTAGAAATCTTTAGCGATTAAACGTTTTGTAAGAAAACTTTTCTCACTCCAATCCGAGATGGTCCAAGAAGTATGACGAATACCGTCTCTAGCAATGAAATCCACATCCGATTTTTCGGAAGTTTTTTTTGCAATAAATTCATCAATGACGTCAATTGCTTTGTAAGTTAAAAAAACTGGGCCAGTCTGCGCATTCAAACTTTCAATGTGGCAAACGCGATCATCTTCTTTGTCAGGTCGTGTGAGTTCGTGTTTCTTGATGAGATTGATTAAATATTCTTCACACCTTACAGTCGCAACTAATCCAACTTGCGAATGCTTTCCCATGATTTGCCGATACAAATAAAAATTCGGCTGCGAATCCTGTTTCAGCGCGCCTTGCGAAATCAGTTTCTGAAAATTTTCCGTGCCTTTCGCGTAGACTTCCGGCGAATATAAATCTGTTCCCGGCGGCAAGTCAATTTCCGGTTTGCTGACGTGCAGAAAGCTCAACGGATTTCCGCGCGCCATTTCGCGCGCTTCGTCCGAGGACATCACGTCGTAAGGCAGTTCGCAGATTTGCGCCGCGAGTTCGGGCTTCGGTCGCAACGCGGCAAAAGGTTTTAATGTCGCCATAAAATTTGAAAGAAACTTTAACCACCAAGACACAAAGACACAAAGTTTTATGATGAAATTTTTCTTCTTCGTGCCTTGGTGCCTTCGTGGTTAAATCTTATTTTTCGGATTGGAAACGAAAATTCAAAATTGCCATTTGCGTTTGAATCGCGCTAAATAGCGGAATGCCAACGGTCGCAGAACAGCTCCGCGCAGCGCGCGAAGCCAAAAAACTGACGATTTCGCAGGTCGCGGAAATGACAAAAATCCGCACCGACCATTTGCGCGCGCTCGAAGAGGGAAATTTCAACGCCTTTTCCGCGCCGATTTACATTCGCGGCTCGGTGAAAAATTACGCGACGGCGCTCAAGATGGACTTGCCAAAAATCCTGGCGGATTTGAACGCGGAATTGAGTTGCACGGAAAAATTCGCCGAACCACCGCCGCTCATGGAAGAATCCAAATCATTTCTGGATTTCGTGATGTTCTGGCTGTCGAAGTTGAACGCAAAAGTCGCGATGATTGGCGCGGGAATTTTAGCGGTCATTCTGCTCATCGCATTGATTAACGCGCTCATTCATCGCCATAAAAGCGGCAATCCTTTGGCGAATCTTCCACCGGCAGTTTATCAGCCCACCAATTCCGGCGATACTTTGCCGTTGCCGTCGCATCGGTGAAATGTGAAGCGGAATTTTGTCGCGGAGCGAAGAAGGCTTGCCAGAAACTGGACGGCAAAATAAAGTCGCAAGCGTGAAATAAAAAAATGTTACAACAACGAATAGACAAATTATGCGCTCAAATTGAAAAACTGCTCGACCGGCTTCTCGTGGCACACACGGTTTATGCAACACTCCGTCCAATGATGGTTGACAACAAGCTTTTAGACAGGATTTTTCGCGAGAAAAAAGGGGCAGGCTTTGATACGATTCGTCACACCTTTTTGCTTGGCGTTAACGGCAAGCGTTTGATCAATTTGTTCGGTGGAAATTAAGCGACGGCCAAGTTCCGACCGAGCAAATTCCACAATTTGAGGCAGCCAGTCAGAAGGATTCTCCAAAATGGCAATTAGTTCCTGATTCGACTTTTCCGATAAATCTTTGGCGATTTCCGGCGTGACAGACATAGGCAGATTTTTACGAAGACTTATACCGTGGTCAATATTTATCCGTGTTTTATCCGTGGCTAAAAAAGTTTTTCGTCGGCTAAATTTCTTTTTCCAGCGCGCGTTTCGTGGTTAAATTTTTCCCGCGATGATTCAATACCTCGATTTGCTCCGGCACGTCCTCGAACACGGCAAGTTCAAGGCCGACCGCACCGGCACGGGCACATATTCCGTTTTCGGCGCGCAAATCCGCTGTCCGTTGCGCGATTCATTTCCGCTGCTCACCACTAAAAAAGTCCACACCAAGTCCATCATCTACGAGCTGCTCTGGTTTTTGCGCGGCGACACGAACGTCAAATGGCTCAACGAACACGGTGTAACGATTTGGGACGAATGGGCGGATGAAAGCGGAAATCTGGGCCGCGTTTATGGCGCGCAATGGACCGATTGGCGCGCCGCCGACGGCCGCTCGCTCAACCAGATTGACGACGTGATCGCGCAGATTAAAAAAAATCCCGACAGCCGGCGGCACATCGTCAGCGCCTGGAATCCGGGCGAGATCGGGCAGATGGCGCTGCCGCCATGCCACGCGCTGTTCCAGTTTTATGTGAGCGACGGCGAATTGAGCTGCCAGCTTTACCAGCGCAGCGCGGATATTTTTCTCGGCGTGCCGTTCAACATCGCCAGCTACGCGCTCCTCACGATGATGGTCGCGCAGGTTTGCGGTTTGAGGCCGGGCGAATTTGTCCACACGTTCGGCGATCTGCATCTTTATGCGAACCACGTCGAGCAGGCGAAATTGCAACTGTCGCGCGAGCCGCGTCCGCTGCCAAAGATGAAAATCAATCCGGCTATCAAAAACATCCGTGATTTCAAATTCGAGGATTTTGAATTGGTGAATTACGATCCGCATCCGGCAATTAAGGCACCAATCGCCGTATAAAATGAACCACCAAGACACAAAGACGCCAAGAAGAATTATTCTTTGTGCCTTGGTGTCTTTGTGGTTAATCCGATGAAACATTTCAAAGCCATCGCTGCGATGTCGCTGAACCGCGTGATCGGCGCGGGGAACAAAATCCCGTGGCATCTGCCGGAGGATTTCAAGTGGTTCAAGCAAATGACGATGGGCAATGTCGTCGTGATGGGACGAAAAACATTTGAAAGTTTAGGACGACCGTTGCCGAACCGGAAGAATCTAGTGCTAACGCGGCATCCACAGCGGCTCATCAAAAAGATGCCGGAGATTTTCGGACAATACCACGAATGGCGCGGCGGAAAATTTCTCAAGCGCGCCTATCAATTTCATTTCACGAAACTGGGCGAAATTAAAGAGACGGAAATTTTGATCTTCAAGTCACTGGACAAATTGGATCCGGCAGAATTTCCGAACGACATCTTCATCTGCGGCGGCGCGCAGATTTATGAGCAGGCGTTGCCACGCTGCTCGGATTTATATCTGACGGTGGTAAAACGCGAAATTGAAAATGGCGACGCATTTTTCCCGCCGTTTGAAAATAAATTTGAGATAGTCGAAGAAATCCGCGACACGCCGGAGTTCAAGATTCTGCATTACCGGCATAAATCGCTGCTAAAATGAATTTGTAGGAGACGAAGTAACGAGTCTCAAATTTGATTTCCAAAATGTAAGCCAGAGACTTCTTACGTCGTCTCCTACGATAAATGAAAAAAGGCGGACCGTTTCCAGTCCGCCTTTTGAATTTAATTCGGAAATTTATTCCGACTTCACCGCTTCGTCGGCGGCGTCGAAGGCGTGTTGCAATGCAACCAAATCTTCGCCGGGCTTCAATGAATCGAGCATTTTCTGTTCTTCTTTCAATTGCTCGTCGCTGTAGCTGGCGGCCTTGATGGACAGACCGATGCGGCGTTCGCCCTTGTCAATTTTCACGACACGCGCGCTGACTTCCTGGTCAACCTTGAGCACGTTCTTGATTTTGTCCACACGTTCTTCGCTGATTTGCGAGATGTGAACGAGGCCGTCAATTTCATGCTGCAATCCGACGAATGCGCCGAAGCTCGCGAGCTTAGTGACTTTGCCGGTGACGAGATCGCCGACTTTATAAAGTTTCTCGATGTTCGCCCACGGGTCTTCGCCAAGTTGTTTCATGCCGAGCGCGATGCGCTGGTTCGGGCGATCCACTTCGAGCACGGTCGCTTCGACGTCGTCGCCTTTTTTCATCACTTCGCTCGGATGATTAATTTTGCGCGTCCACGACATGTCGGAAACGTGAATCATGCCGTCAATGCCTTCTTCCAATTCCACAAACGCGCCGTAGCTGGTGAGATTGCGAACCTTGCCTTTGACGCGTGTGCCGGCGACATATTTTTGCGCGGCGTTGTCCCACGGATTGCTTTCAAGCTGGCGGACGCCGAGGGAAATTTTTTGTTCCTCGCGATTGATGCCGAGCACGACCGCTTCAATTTCCTGATCCTGTTTCAAAACGTCGCTTGGTTTGGCAACGCGTTTCGTCCACGACAATTCCGTGACATGGATAAGTCCTTCCACGCCAGGTTCGAGTTGCACGAACGCGCCGTAAGGCACGAGGCTGACAACTTTGCCTTTGACCTTCGCGCCGACGGGGAATTTCGTTTCGATGTTGTCCCACGGATTCGACATTTTCTGTTTCAATCCGAGGCTCACGCGTTCTTTTTCCTTGTTCACGTCGAGAACAACAACGTCAATTTCCTGTCCGACTTTCAAAACTTCCGACGGATGGCCGATGCGACCCCAGCTCATGTCCGTGATATGAAGCAAACCGTCAATGCCGTTCAAATCAATGAACGCGCCGAAATCCGTGATGTTCTTGACCGTGCCTTTGCGGATATCGCCGGGCGTCATTTCGCCGAGCAACTTGCCGCGCTTCTCGTTGCGCTCGGCCTCGATCAATTCACGGCGCGAGAGAACGATGTTCTGCCGCTCCTGATTGATTTTGACGACCTTGAATTCGTAGGAATTTCCGACGAAGCCGGCCAAATTCTTCGGCGTGGTCACGTCAATCTGCGACGCGGGCAAAAATGCCTCGACGCCGACGTTCACGACCAATCCGCCTTTGACGACCGATTTCACCTTGCCGATGATGCGACCGCCTTCGTTGCAAATCGTGAGAATGTTATCCCAATTCTTTTTGAACTCCGCCTTCTCGTGCGAGAGGACGACCGTGCCGTCTTTGTTTTCGAGCTTCTCGATGAGGACATCCACTTCGTCGCCGACTTTGAGCGCGCTCGCGTCAATAAATTCGTTCAGAGAGATAACACCTTCGCTTTTGTAGCCGATGTCCACCAAAACTTCTTTTGGACGGACTTCGATGACTGTGCCTTTGACAATTTCGCCCTGCACAAAACGCGTCGCGCTTTGCTTCATGGCTTCTTCCATTGTGAGCATAACTTTACTGTGTTGAACTGCGGGAACCTGGAAACCGCAAATGGCGGGAACCGAAGCTCCATTGCCTAACTAACAAACGCTGCGAACAGCAACGGAGGTTACGCCACGTCAAACGTGGCAAGGGTTAGGTTGTTGGTTAACTGTTTTTTCTCAGCCTCAATGAACATCCGCACGCACGGCGTTCAGGCAGGATGAAAGATATTGGAAATGCCAAGAATGGCAAGGAAGTTTTATAGTTTCTTTGGAATATTTGTTTTTGCCTTTTTGACAAGAACTGACAAATCAACGCCAATTCCATCCGCAATTCGAAGCATAAGTTCCATCGTTGGATTACGAAGTCCACGCTCCACCAAGCTCAACATTGATTGAGACACGCCAGAGCGTTTGGAGATGGCTGGAGGAGTGGCGGTGCATTCGATGGACAATGCCAAAATCGCGGGCAGGATGATCGGCGACCGGAAAGAAAGCGGCTGGACATTCGAGAGCGTGGACAGCCATATCGTTTCAGGATCTTCACATTGAGAATTTGTTTCGAAAACCAAAACCCAATCACAAATTATGAAAAAATTCATCCATATTATTTGTCTAATCTCGCTCGCATTTGTCGCCAGCACGACCGGCTGCATTTCGCTCGGACCGGAACAATCCAAAAAGCCCATCGCGGATTTAAACACGCAAATCAAGGCGGGCATGACCCAAGACCAAGTGAAGGCCGTCGCCGGCGAGGCGCAATCGGTTCGGCAGGACAGCAAGGGCTCGGAAGTCTGGGAATACTCGTGCAATTCCGCGCAAGGGGGCGGCATGAGCAAGCTGGTCGCCATCAATTCGTTCGGCATGTTCAAGAACGTGCCGTCGCAATATCAGGACATCCTCGATGTCACGTTCACGAATGGCGTCGTCGCCACGACTTCATACCTCAAAAACTTCAATTTGGCGAACGGACTGCAAAATCATTAAGCTAAACGCATAACGGTATGACAAGAGGTTCTCTATCAGTGTTGATTGCTCTCATTTTCTCTACTCTGACAGATGGATGCGGCACGACCGAAAGGCCTTTACCGCTCAACACTGTCACGGTAGAGAATCGAACCCCTTACAATCTGTTCATTTCCCGCGACGGTGCGCCGTGGATGGAGACGACGAACGAGATGCGGCAGAAAACGGTTACGCCAAAAAGCATCGCCATTTTAAGGGATTTCGGCACAAATGGGCGGATCATTCTCGATTTCAGGGCGGTCTATTATGAACAGCTTGGCTGCCTCCGTTTTGATGAAAAGATGGGCGCAACGCGACGGACAGTCATCGTCGGAAGCAACAGCCCCAGGCAGGACATTATCATCAGAAGATGGAATTTCCATTGAAGCGGAATCATGGATCAAAAATAGTTTGCATCTGATATTTTCCACAAGTCAGACGCTATTTCACGCCAGCCACTTCTGTCGAGAACAATTTTAATTGCAATCCTGCCAAGTTTCTGCCAACTTATAGCCATGAAAGCTGCCTTGAGTTTGGATGAGTATAATCGGATTCCAGTTTCGCGCGCGATCCGCCACACGGCGGGCATCCACAAGGGACAGCCGTTGCGCGCCGTCGCCATGCCGGGGCGCATCATCATCGAGCGGATTCCGTCCGGCGGCAGCCTCGTCAAAAAACGCGGGCGGCTTGTCTGGAACGGCGAGATTCCCGAAGGTGTCACTTCCGCCAACGCCGTGAATTCCCTCCGCGATGAAATCTGATTTCTGGGACACAAGCGGATTGCTTGCCCTGCAATGCGCCAAAGACCTTTTCCATGAAGCGGCGGAATCGGCCTTTCGTTCCGGCGGGGTCGCCGCGCGGCGGTCGCGCGAGGAGTTTTATTCCGCCGCCACAGGACGCATGGGTATTCCGCCCGTCATCGCCGTCAAATTGCTGACGGAACTGGATTCATTTTTCAAATGGTTGCCGGCGAATGATGATTCGATTGACGATGAGATTCTGACCGCGCCACGGCGGGGAATCCAAGGCCGGATTTTATATGACGCCATTCTCTCCCGCATTGCCAAAGATCATGGCTGCAAAGTCGTCGTGACAGCCAATCCCACGCATTTTCGCCACGTTTATCCCTCTGCCCAAATCATAGACCTGACTCTCGGCGTAAAACCAGAGATGCGCGAATAATCATGCCTTCCAACGCGCTCTGGAAATTGTTCCGCGCTCAAATCAACCCGCCTTCAAATACGGCTTCAATTTTTCCTTGAGCGTTTCGCGTCCGCGATGGATGAGCGATTTCGTCGCCGAGAGCGAGCAATCTAAAACCTCCGCAATCTCTTCGTAGCTCAATTCGTCCTGACGGCACAGCAAAATGGCCGTGCGCTGGTTTTCCGGCAATTCGGCGAGCGCCTCTTCGATTTTTTGCGCCAGTTCACCGTGCAACAATTTATCCGCCGGCAAAATGATTTTTTTGTCCTCGAATTGCTGACGCGGCTGGTCTTCGTGTTCCGCGTGCGCTTCTTCGAGCGATTCCGCCGGATGCCGTGAGCGACGGCGCAATTCGTTCAAACAAAGATTTCGGGCAATCGTAAAAAGCCACGTCGAAAATTTCGCCGTTTGTTTGTAGCGGGCGCGGGATTTATAGACTTGCAGAAAAACATTTTGCGCCAAATCTTCCGCTTCCGCCTCGTCGCGCAGCGTGCGGAAAATAAAATTCATCACCGGCTGCTTGTATTTCTCGACCAGTTCGGTGAATGCCGCACGGTCGCCACGCTTGGCGCGCAGCATCAAAGCGGCATCAGGATCAGTTTGAACCGGCATCGCGGAAACTGTAACAGACGCCGACGCGCAAAAAAAGTTTCCGCTAAACGGTTCGCGAGGACGCTCGCCCCACCGGTTACATCCGAATTGATCCATCACCGATTTTCTTTTTTGAAAACCCGCGCAATCCGCGTAACCTGCGGTCTCAAAATGAACATTGCCATCGAACATATTGCCATTCCGTCACCAAATCCCGTTGCTCTGAAAAATTGGTATGAGCGCGTGCTCGGCGCGCGAACGGTTTTCGACAACGGCCAAACTCCGCCGACATTCTTGATCGCATTGCCCGGCGGCGGCTGGTTTGAGATTTACGCGGCGGAAGGCGCTCCGGAAAATCGTGGCAACAACAAGCTGGCCGGTTTTCGTCACATCGCGTTGCGCGTGGATTCGCTGGACGCGGCAAAAAGTGAATTGGAAAAGCGCGGCGTGAAATTTACCGGAGAAATTCGTCCGGCGGCAGGCGGCGGGCGCATTTTATTTTTTGCCGATTGCGAAGGGAATTTGCTGCATCTTGTCGAGCGTCCGAAAGATTTTAGATTGTGACCCGTAGCAGCGAACGTAAGTTCGCTCTAAATTAACTAAAATGAGCCGACTTACGTCGGCTGCTACAAAAATGAATTATTTCTTCTCCGCGCGCACGACGAAGATGGGAATTGAAGTTTTATGCCGCACTTCAGTGATGGTGCTGCCGTGAAAAATGTCGCCGAAAAATCGGTGGCCGTGGCCGGCCATCGCAATCAGATCGCAATGTTCGGATTCAGCGGCTTTCAAAATTTCGAGCGGCGGTTCGCCAAGCGCGAGCATCGTTGAAACGGAAAATCCTTCCTCGCGCAAATCTGCGGCAATTTTTTCCAGATACGCGCGGTCTTCAACCATTTCGTGTGATTCGCGAAGTTTGAGCTGATTGAAATTGCGCGCACGCCAGCCGTCGGCGACGTGCAGCAACAGCAATTCCGAGCCGAAACGTTTGGCCAGTTCCGTCACATGCGGCAAAATCGCTTCGTCCGCCGGACCGTTTTCGAGTGTGACTAAAATTTTGCGATACATAAAAATTTAACCACCAAGACACCAAGGCACAAAGTTTTTAACCGCAGAGACGCAAAGACGCAGAGGAAAAAAAACATTAAATCCGTCAATCTGTGAAATCCGCGTTTAACATTTCCGTTTTTTCTTTGTGTCTTTGTGACTTGGTTGTTCATTTTGGTTTAATCATGTCGTAAAGCAATTTCACGTTGAGAACAATGATAATCATGGTGATCGTCCAGCCGAAGATTTTGATCCAGAGCGGATTCACAAATTCGCCCATTTTAGATTTTTCGCCGGTGAATCGCATCAGCGGCCAGACGGCAAAGCCCAGTTGCATGGATAAAACAACCTGGCTGGCCAGAAGTAATTCGGTCGTCTTGCTTTCGCCAAAATATCCGATGACGCAAATGGCAGGAATGATCGCCATCAACCGCGTGATGAGCCGTCGCAGCCACGGCCGCAACCGGATGTTCACAAAGCCTTCCATGACGACTTGCCCGGCGAGCGTGCCGGTGAGCGTGGAATTTTGTCCCGAAGCCAGCAGCGCAACGGCGAACAAAATGCTCGCGCCAGTCACGCCGAGCGCTTTGGGTAACAATGTGTAGGCAGTCTGAATTTCCGCCACGTCCTGATGCCCCGAAAAATGGAATGCCGCCGCCGCGAGCACAAGAATCGCGCCATTGATGAACAGCGCGAACATGAGCGCCACCGTCGAATCGATCGTCGCAAATTTAATCGCTTCGCGTTTGCCGCTGGAATTTTGTTCATACTTGCGCGTTTGAACGATGGATGAGTGCAAATATAAATTGTGCGGCATGACGGTTGCGCCGATGATGCCGATGCTGACGTAAAGCATGTCGGAATTTTTTAGAATTTCAGCGTGAGGAACAAAGCCGAAAAGTATTCCGGCGAATCCGGGTTTCGACCAAAAAAGTTCCGCCGCGAAACAAGTGCCGATGGTCGCAATCAGCGCGATGACCAATGCTTCGATGTAACGGAAACCTTTTGTCTGCAAATATAAAACGGCGAGCACGTCCGCCGCCGTGATGACGCAACCCCAGACGAGCGGGATTCCGAAGAGCAGTTGCAACGCGATGGCCGAGCCGACAACTTCCGCCAGATCGCACGCGGCGATGGCGATTTCGCAAAGCATCCAAAGAAACCAAACCGTCGGCGTCGAATAATGGTCGCGGCACGCCTGCGCCAAATCATGCCCGGTGGCGATGCCGAGCTTGATGCACAAATGCTGTAGGAGGATCGCCATCAAATTGGAAATCATGATGACGCAGAGCAGCGTGTAGCCGAATTGCGCGCCGCCCGCGAGGTCGGTCGCCCAATTTCCCGGATCCATGTAACCAACAGCGATGAGAAAGCCGGGGCCGGAAAATGCCAGCAACTTTCGCCAAAAAGATGCAGTCACGGGAACAACGACGCTACGATGGACTTCGGGCAACGAGACTTGTTGCGACTGTTTGCGCCAGCCTAAATCATGTTTGGATTCTTTCACAATATGTAGCATTGGATACAACTTGAAAACAGTCCTGTCAACTAAAATTGTAGCTTCAGTTACAAAATAAAACCTCGACTAAAGAACGTTCTTTGGGTTTATTTTTCAAAAATGAAGCCGCGTTCCAATCGTAAAAAAGTCGAAGCGCGCCCGTTGTCGCAACAGGCGGAAACATTCCGTCGTTCGCGCCGCGACCGCGCCGCCGAAGTCGCGCAGGATTATGTCGAAGCGATCGCCGATTTATCCGCCGCATTGGGCGAGGCGCGCGTGACAGATTTGGCGCGGCGGCTTGGCGTGACTCATGTGACCGTCAATCGCACGTTGGCGCGATTGGGGCAAGCCGGTTATGTGAACACCAAGCCTTATCGCGCGATTTTTTTGACCGGCGCCGGAAATAAATTGGCGGCGGAATGCAAACAACGGCACGAAACGGTTGTCGCATTTTTACATTCGCTCGGCGTGTCTGAAAAAACTGCAGAGATGGACGCGGAGGGAATTGAGCATCATGTCAGCCCGGAAACTTTGGCGGCATTTGAACGGCTGCTCAAAAAATGAAGTTAATGCGTCCTACGGACATTCAACAAATTGGGAACGAACTTGCCGTCAAATGGGATGACGGCAGCGAAAATTTCATTTCACTGGAAAAATTGCGACGCCATTGTCCGTGCGCCGGGTGCAAGGGCGAGACGGATATTCTGGGCAACGTGTATAAAAATCCTGAAACAAAACTATCGCCGGTGGCCTTTGAATTGAAGCGGCTTGTCAGCGTCGGCGGTTATGCGATCCAGCCGGTGTGGGCAGATGGACATGCGACCGGAATTTATTCCTTTGATTATCTAAAGCGTGTGGCTGGCAGGATTACGGGATAAAACAAAATGGCGCGTTCTAATGAACGCGCCATGAAAAAGTTAACACTCGGTTTATTTTACCGTTGGTTGGAAAGGATCGCTCCAATTGCCGCGGGGCTGCGCGCCATCATACATTGTTTTCGGATTCATCGGAGCTGACATCGTCCTCTGCTGGCTGTCGAGGAACTCGGTTGTCGTGGCTTTGAAATCAGTATCTTTGACAATAGTCGGCGTGATAAAAATCAAAAGATTGTCTTTTTCAAGGCTCTTATTTTCATGCCGGAACGCAAGCCCAAGAACAGGAATATCGCCGAGAAAAGGCACTTTTGTATATTGTGAATTAGGATTGTCTTTTACCAATCCGCCCATGACGAGGGTGTGAGAATTAGGGATGAGCACTTGCGTGTCAATTGTGCGGGTGTCGAATTCATCTGCTTGACTGGTGAAGCCGCTGACAGTTCTGCTCACCGTGCCGAAGAAGCTTGATACAGAAGGTGTGACCTTAAGCCAAATATAATCATTGGCCGAAATGCGCGGTGTCACCTCAAGAGTTGTTCCCAAATTACTATAAGTTAATTGCGAGCCGCCGGGCGAACCTTGAGTGCCAGCCGTCGTATTAAAAATGGGAAATGCGCGGGTTACTTCAATGGTCGCCTTTTCATTGTCCAACGTCACGACGCGCGGGGTGGAAACGACTTGCGCATCGGAAGATGAATTCAAGAAAGAAAGAACAGCTTTCACACCGTCGGCATTCAGAAACATGGTGCTTGGCGATAAAAATGCGCCCTTGTTCAAGCTGCCGAGCAATTGTGGGCCTGAAAGAATTCCCCCAATAGTGCCTGGATTGGCCGGAACCGCAAGGGTCGGCGGTGGTCCGGCGGACGCCGGAATTGCCGGTTGTGGTGCCAGTCCCGGCAACGCGTCATTTCCAATAGACACGTTTTGCGCCGCAAGAGTTCCTGCCCAGTCAATGCCTTTCTGCGTTGTAGGATTGCTCGAAAGTTCAATGATCTTGGTTTCAATCAAAACCTGACGCGTCGGTTTATCGAGCTGGGCAACCAGCGTATCCACATTGGCTTGTTCATTTTCAGTAGCCACGACAACCAATTGGCTGGTGCGGGTGTCTGGCAAAACATGGCTGCGCTTGTCAGTCAGGCCGCTCGAAACGGCGGCGGTCATAGTTTCCGTGCTGGCGTATTTAAGCTGGATGACGCGTGTAATGAGCGGCGGCGGCGCGCCCGGATCTTTTTCGGTAATCTTGGCAATTTTTGTCTTTGGATTCTCGACCATTTGAAGGCCATAAGTGTCCAGAAGCGCCAGCAAAGCCTGCTGGTAGGTCACATTTTCCCATCGAATGGAAAGATTTGGTTCGGGTTTGACCTGTCCATTTTTATCCGGCTGGCCATAACCGATTTTTGGATCAATCAAATAATTAATGCCGCCCAACCGCGCCAAAGTCTCAATGGCGGTGGTCAGGGGAACATCTTGAAATACAATCGGCGGCAAAGCAGCGACAGGAACGTTGGTTGACGCAGCTTCAGCAATGGCAGTTTCATTGGTGACAACAGGTTCATTGGTGGCAGACATGCTGACGGCGGAACTGGCAATGTTCGTTGCCGTTTCCATCATGTTGGTTTTGACATCCATGACATTGGTTTCCATACCGGCGGAAACAGGCGCGGGTTGATTAGTATCCACACTCATCGCGGGAGGGTTGCCCGCACCCGAAGCGTTGGTATCGGTTTGGCATAAAGCCAGTTGTTGCAGGGCAATGCCCACAAATAGCACGGAAGCGATTTTTTTTGATGTCTTCATGATTAAACTCCTGTTTGTTCCGACTTGGAGAGATTGACGTAAATTATTGAAAATGCCAAGCGAATTTTTTTCATGGCCGGGATGAAAAGTTTAAAATAGCCCGGGTGCCGCCCGATTCAATGGTCACGGCGCCGGTTTTTGAATTAATCGCTACACAACGAATGCTTATTCGCCGGCCATCGGCGGCACGGACGGTTCCTTCGTCTCCCGGAGCAAAACTATGATTATTGATAATTGCGAAAACGCGACCATTGCCCGCATCCATAATAGATCCTACCGTCAGATCGTGCAATGAAGAGGCATCCGCCCCTTTTTCAGTGGACGTTTCGTAAGGCCGCGTGGAATCTGGAAAAAACGGATCGCGCCCTTCGTTAGGATTGCTTGGAATGATAAAAACCGATTTGGGAATTTCCAGTTTTGGTTTGACATCTGACATGGGTGGTGCGCTCCACGACGACCATGCACTGGCCGCAACCAGCAACACCACGAAGTTTTGTAAAATATGAATGCGCCGTTTCATTTAATTTCGCGGTTCATTTTGATTTGACCAAGGCAATGATTTCCATGTGGAAGGATAGCTTTTCAGAGCTGTCTCCATTGCCGCCAACAGTATCAATCGCCAGATTGGCAATCCGAATATGCGGAAAAGTATTTTCGAAATCGGCGATAAATTTTCCCAAGTCATGATAAAAAGCCGTTCCGTTAACCGAAACCTTCAGTTGCTGATATGGAAAATCGGGGATTAAATCCATCTGGTCAATCGAAGCCTGCCCGCTGATGGAAATATCCACTTTATAATTCTCTTTGAAATGACGGATCAGGTCGTAAACCCAAGCATTCGGGTCGCCGGAAGCCATGTCCATCTCGCCATGGGATAGCGCGACCGTCGCGTCGTGCAGTTCGTTGGTCGAGGCATCGGCTCTCTTGATGGTGTTGTCCATTTCAACCATATGCTGTTTCTTGTCTGCCGTTTCTTTTTTGGTCTTTTGCAGCGCGACCTGTCGGGGACTAATCAATAAAAACCAAACAACAGCCAACGCCGTCACAACTCCGCAGAATGCGAAAATAAACTGATTACGTTTTTCCGAGGACAGTTTCATCTGGTTTGTTCAGGAAAGCGGCATTCTAAAATGAATGTCACATAAAATTTGCCGCCGACGTCCGGCTGCGATGCCGATGGCGGACCGGCCAGTTGCACGGCGTTGGTTTTAATCAACATTGCCTGAAAATAAGGTTCTTTCGCAATGACATCCTCGAATTTATTGACTTGCTCGCCCGGACTGGCGCTGAAATCCCGCGCCTCAAGGCGCAAGCCGATATCTTCCTTGCAAACAGCCGATTTCCCTTGAACCGAAGTAAAAGATTGTGACAATCGCAGCCGCGTCAATTGAACACCATCCACTGTGGCGTGTTGGAGTGTGTTGAGTAAATTGCCCTGTAGAAAACGCGCCGTCTGCAATTTTTCCAATGCCGTGAGCCTGTTCCTTGCGACGGCAACTTTTAGCAAATCTCCCATGGCATGCTGATATGCGTTAGTTTTTGAATCAACTGTTTGTTGAACAGCCGTCAATTGTGCTTTCGCCAGCAGCACTTTAACCTCGACCAGCACGCCCCACATCAATGCCACCGCCACCAGCGATAAGCCGATGAAAATCGCCCGCTTTACGGGATCGCGGCGGCGCATGTCTTCTGCAGCATACGATTCCGCCAGCAAATTGATATGTATCGCCATACTATTGGTTTCTGTCTAAAACCTGTTCCAATCAAACCACCTGCTAAAATTTTAAATCGCAGCAACTCCCGCGCCTATGGCCACGGTTAATTGCGGCCCGATATGTTCGATTTCCACCGTCTGTTGTCCGGGCAACGCCAGTTGCAAAAATGTCGTGGGATTCCATGTCTTGCACTCGACAATCATTTCGGTGCGCAACATTTCCAAAAACATTTCTGACCGCGCCGCTGCGCCGCAAACAAAAACCTGCGACACTGCCCTGTCCTGTTGATGCTCAAAAAAATCCACCGACGCGCGCAATTCCCGCCCCAAGGGCGCCACCTGCGATTCAAGCGCCGTTTGCGCTTCAGGTGCCAGGCCGACCTTGATGCCTTCCGCTTCGGCATAACTAATGTTCATCGCTTCAGCCAGCCCAGCGGTCAATTGATCTCCGCCAATATTGACGCCACGACTCAAAACCAATTCGCCACGGTCGAGCAAACAAATCGTTGAATGCTTGAATCCAACGTCCACCAGTGCCACCGACTCGCTTTCAAATACTTGCGGCAACGCCAGTTCAAAAGCGTTCAACGGCCCGATAAGCCCGGGCACGATGCATTCGGCGCTCAAACCGGCATCATTGATCGCCGTTTTGTATTCATCCATCAATTGTTGCTTCGCGCCCGCCACAAGCACTTTGAGTTTAGGCATGACGGCCTGCCTGGAAGCCTCGGCGGATTTTTTTTCGGGAGACTTTCCCGGCGCGGCTGCCTTGGGCGGAAAAATGTAACAATCGTAGACGTAATTCGGCAAATCCTGTTGCAAAATGCTTTTGGCATTCATCCTCAACAATTGCCGCATCTCTCCAGCTGGAATCTGCGGCAATTCCACCTGCCGCACCAGCGCGTCGTCCGGCTTGACGGACAGCGCCACGGATTTTGCGCCACCACCCAGCGCCTCTGCCACGGCGCGCAAGTGATCCGCCAGCATCTCGGTGGAAATTTTTTTATCAGAAACCGGCGCGTCCAATAATGCGTAACGGGTCAACGCTATGACTTCGCCGCGCCGTTCCAAAAGAACGGCTTTCGTGGTGCGGCTTCCCAAATCAATCGCCATGATCTGGCTTCGCTTTTTTTTAGATACGGTGTTGAAAAATGGCAATCCCATGCGACACGCCCCGTTATAGCGGGATGTTTAATTTTTGCAAGCAACAATTAAAAAATATCTAACGGCGCAAATTCAGCAATCTGCGCGCCAACCAAACAAAATTGACGCGCAAGACCAATCCGATTAGGTTCGCGCGCAAAATGTCCCGTTTTCAGCCGGTCAAATTTTGGATTTGGATTTCCTCTTTTGCGACACTCGCAGGCTGGACGCTCTCAACGTTCGGACAATTAAACCGCGCCAGCTATGCCGTTTTTTCCGGCATCGTCGTTGTTGTCGTTTTATCGTTGCGGAAAAATTTTGAGCCTGTTCCCGATAAAAAAAATTCACGCGGCAAAAAACTTCTTCGCCGATTTCGCCGTCTATTGCCGTTTTCCTTTGCGGCTGTGGCAATTTTAATTTTCGCCAGCGGCGTCATTCATGCGCCCGACAATTACACCGGCCTGACCTATCGCACGGCGCGCGTCTTGCAATGGCTTTCGCACGGCCATTGGTTTTGGATTCATACGGGCAACTATCGGATGAACGACCGCGCCTGCGGCATCGAATGGCTTTCGGCTCCGATTTTATTGTTCACCCATTCCACGCGTCCGCTGTTCCTGCTCAACTTTCTGCCGTTCCTGCTGTTGCCCGGATTAATTTTCAGCGTCTTTACGCAACTCGGCGTGCGCCCGCGCGTCGCGTGGCAATGGATGTGGCTGCTGCCCACCGGCCATATTTTTCTGCTGCAAGCCGGCAGCATCGCCAACGACGCGTTTCCAACCATCTATGCGCTCGCAGCAATGGATTTTAGTTTGCGCGCACGGAAATCAAAACGCATTTCCGATTTATGGCATTCGATTTTGGCCGCCGCGCTTTTGACAGGCGCAAAGGGCAGCAACCTGCCGCTGCTCCTGCCGTGGGCGTTTTTGGTTTTTCCGCTAATGCCGTTGTTGCGGAAAAGAATGATTGCGACCGCGACAATCATTTTGCTCGCAGCCCTCATTTCATTTTTGCCCACAGCCATCTTGAACGCGCATTTTTGCGGCGACTGGTCGGGCGCAAAACTCGAACCCTCCGTCATGACCGTGAAAAATCCGCTGGCCGCCGTCAGCGGAAACATTTTTCAACTGCTGCTGCAAAATTTCACGCCGCCGCTTTTCCCGTTCGCAAATTGGTGGAATCTACACGCGACAGAAATTCTTCCGCGCGCGCTCGTCGCCGCATCGGAAAAATTCAACAACGGATTGTTCCATTTGGGCGAATTGCCGACCGAAGACTGGGCCGGCCTTGGATTCGGCTTGAGCGTGCTGTTGATAATTTCCATCGCTGCGAATTTTTTAATTCTTCACGCGCCTCGTTCCCCTTCGGCCTTCCGCCTTCTGCCCTCCGCCTTTCTATTTTTGCCGTGGCTTGCGTTGTTGGTTTATTGCGCCAAGTCAGGAATGGACACGGCGGCGCGGTTGATCGCACCATATTATCCTTTGCTGCTGCCGCTGCTGCTCGTCGGCGCGGCGCAATCGCAAATCGTCCGCCGCCATTGGTGGCGCGTTTTAGTTTGCGGAAATTTGATTCTCGCATTCGCCGTTTTAATTTTGACGCCCGACCGTCCGTTGTGGCCGGCAAAAACAATTTTGTCCAAAGCCGCCGCGCAACATCCGAATTCCCATTCACTTTCCCGCGCGCTGGATGTCTATTCCATTTATTCTCACCGCGCCGATCCGCTCGCTGACGTTCGCAAATTATTGCCGCCAAATGTCAAAACAATCGGCTTCATAGGTGATGCGGACGATTGCGACATTTCACTTTGGCTGCCACTCGGACAACGCACAGTAGAACATTTTTTGCTGGACGATCCGCCTGAAAAAATTCGTGAAAGCAAAATCGAATATGTCGTCATCGGCGGATACAATTTGAAATCACAAAACGTTTCGCTCGACGATTGGCTGCAAAAATCCGGCGCGGAACTCGTCAGCAGCACAAACGCGACGTTGAAAGTTTCCGAAGGCCCGCAGCCGTGGTTCCTCGTGCGATTCAAACCGTGATTTTTCAATTCCCGTTTCCGCGCGCGACTGATTAACTTTGCGCGTGACCGAAAACCAGATGATGGAAAACGGAGGACGGAAAACAGAAACCGGAAGTCAGATTTCTGAAATCCGGCTTCCGGCCTCCAGACTTCGCGGCTTCTGGTGCCTCTTCGCCACGCAGTTTCAGGGCGCGTTCAGCGACAACGTCCTGAAAAATCTCGTCGTGTTCATGATTCTCGGCCTGAATGTTTCGCTCGCCGAGCAGCACAAAATCGGCGAACTCGTCGGCGCGCTGTTTTCGCTGCCGTTCATTTTATTTTCGATGGCCGGCGGCGTTCTCGCCGACAAATTCAGCAAGCGCACGATTTCCGTCAGCGTGAAAATCTTTGAAATCTTCGTCATGCTGTTCGTGCTCGCCGGATTTTTCCTCAATCAAATGCCGATGCTGCTCGCCGCCATTTTTTTGATGGGCACGCACAGCGCGTTTTTTGGACCGTCCAAATACGGTTTGCTGCCGGAATTGCTGCCGGAAAAAAAATTATCATGGGGAAACGGCTTGCTCGAACTCGGCACGTTCACGGCAATCATTTTTGGAACGGTCGCCGCCGCAATCTTCGCCAAAACATTTCACGGCGAACAATTTTGGTCGGGAATAATCCTCATCGCGCTCGCGCTTGCCGGCTTGATGACAAGCCTCGGCATCACCCGCGTTCCCGCCGCCGACCCCGCGCGAAAGTTCCGCGAAAATCTTGCCGGCCAGATTTTCGATCAATTGCGCGGAATTCGTCGCGACCGTCCGCTGACGCTAGCGTTTCTCGGCAACACCTATTTCAATTTTCTGGGCGCGCTGTTGCTGTTAAATCTATTTTTCTTCGGCGCGAATGTCCTGCTCGTTGACGAAACAAAAATCGGAATCCTCAACGTCGCGCTCGCTTTTGGAATCGGGTTGGGCAGCGTTGCGGCGGGTTATTTGTCCGGCGGCAAAATCGAATATGGCCTTGTGCCATTGGGCGCTTTTGGACTCTCCATATTTTCCGCGATGCTCGCGTTGCCGCAACTTTCACTTCACGACGCTTTGGTTTTGCTGGCATTGCTCGGATTTTTCGGCGGCTTTTTCATCGTGCCGATTGCCGCGCTGTTGCAGCACCGTCCCGACAAAACCAAAAAAGGTGAAATGCTCGCGCTGGCGAATTTGCTTTCGTTCGTCGGCGTTTTTCTGGCATCAGGCGCGCATTATTTACTGGCGCAACAGTTTCAATTTTCACCGCGAAAGATTTTTCTTGTCGGCGGCGTTTTGACTTTCGTCGGTGCGATTTACGCCTTGTTTCTTTTGCCGGACGCGCTCATCCGGTTTCTGCTTTGGGTTTTTACGAAGACGATTTACCGCATCAGCATCGAAGGACGCGACAACATTCCCGAACGCGACGGCGCGCTGTTCGTTTGCAATCACGTCTCCTTCGTGGACGCGCCGTTGCTCATGGCCGCGACCGACCGGCAAATCCGTTTCATCATGCACCGCGATTATTACGAGCGCTGGTGGGTCAAGCCATTTACGAAAATTCTCGGCATCATTCCCGTTGCGTCCGATTTAGGCCCGCGCGAATTGATCAAATCCCTGCAAACGGCGGGCGACTCGATCCGCGCCGGCGAAGTCGTCTGTATTTTTGCCGAGGGACGCATCACGCGCACGGGCGAGTTGAATGAATTTCAGCGCGGCTCCGAACGCATCATGAAAAATGTGGACGCGCCGATTGTGCCAATCGCGCTCATCGGCGTTTGGGGAAGCATTTTCAGTTACGAACGCGGCAAATTTTTCTGGAAATGGCCGCGCCATATTTTTTATCCCGTGACGGTCCGCTTTGGAAATCCGCTGCCGCCAACGGCAACGACGGAAGAAGTTCATGCGGCGGTGGAAAACCTCTTAAAATGAATTAAGAATGGAGCCAGTTGTCGGATTTGCACAACCTTTCAACTTAAAGGCTCCTCGAAATCAACGGCCTAAAGCACCGCTGATATATTGACTATAAGGCTGTTACGCATTATGTCAAGCTTAACTTTCAACGACTTTATTTTACTCGTTTTAACCCTCACCAAACGATTTTTGCTGGCACTTTTGCTGGCACTTTTTTAGCGAGGTTTTTTGAATTCTCATGCTGGTGTCAACTGGTTGCCAATTCTGGTTCGGCGGAAATGTCCTATGCGTCCTGAATTGAAACTGGCCGCCGAAATTACAGGCGCAGCTTGTCGTAGAATTGCCTCACCACGGTGAAATGATTATTGATGTCAGGCTCAATGCCGCATTCCTGCGCCAGTTCCGCAAATGGTGTGGACCATGAGGCCGGTGGTTCGGCCAGCACGGTCGGAACTTCGTGAGTCTTTCGCCGTTGAAAAGTGTCACGAATGGTTTTTGGCAAACTGGCGATGTCCAGTTTTGACTGTTCAATCAAAAGAACCAAGTCCACCAAATCTTTCACGCGTGAATTTGGCCGCCCTTTGCGCGGCAAGGTATAGGCGTGTAATTTTTCGGCGAACTGCTCTTCGCGCGAGATCGCCGGCACACGGGCACGACTCAAACCGGCAAAACCAAACCAATCACGGCCTTCAAGAATCTCGTAAGGCTCGCGGAGAACATCGCCGGAACTAACATCCAGATGGAACTGCGCGAAACGGCGTCCGGCCATTTGCGCGTCCACCGGAAAACGCGAGCCGCCGTAAGGCGCGGCATCGAGGCCAAGTGTCGGGTCGCCAATTGTGAATTCAAAACCATCATCAAGATTGATTGCGGCTGCCTGACGCAACATGACCGTCACGGCTTCAACACTCCACTTCGCCGGAACTGCTGATGACTGCCGAAGTGCAAGATCAATGTCCCGTGTCGTGCGCGCCGCTCGAATGCGGAGTTCCATCGCGTAACCACCTTTTAATAGCCAGGGTGATTTTTCGTCTTGGAAAAATCGGCACAACAGCCGATCAAAAGCGGCTTGACGGCGGAATCGCTGAATTTCACCGCCTTCCTTGCCGACCAGAGTCATCAGCCGATCTTCAAGAGCGCGACGAAGCGCGGTTGCGGTCGTGTAACGATTCATGGAAACAGTTTTTTGGCAAAGGCGGCGAATTTCGGATTCGCTTTCGCAACATTGATTTCACTTTCGAGGATCAGTCCTTGCCGGATGGCGTCTTTGGCCACAAGCCGACAATCTTCCAGAGCAACGGGATTTTTATGAACCACGTCACACAGCGCGCGTGCTGCACGGCAAATCCTCATTCCGCGCAGTAGGGTGATTTCCGAGGGCGCGAGAGTGTCCCGATGAAGAACAACCGTCTTGGGCGTCGGGCTGTTCCGCCGAAATCCAACCGGCACTGTGATGTGAACTTTCGCCGGATTAAAATCGCCGAGGTTGAAATGACTCAATGCCGTCTCGTATGAAAGGACACCAACCGGCTGGTCATCGCGTCCGCGCGTCCACAGAAGAAAAGCGGGAGTCAGTCCATCTTCCGGCGGCGACAGATGGGCCAGCCGGTAAATGCCGCGTTGAATGCGCTCCCAGTTGCCGGTGCGAACGTGATAGGAATGGGTGTTGTCCGCATAGCCGGATTCAATGGCTTGTTTCGTAATGAAATAGCCCTGTTGTTCCTGCGCGATTTGCATCAGCGCATTGAACGGATCAGTTTGTCGCCGTTTCGGCATAACACATATCCTCAACTTATTTGAGGATATGTGCAAGGCTGAATTTTATCTGTCGTTCAAGTGCAATGGACTATGCCAGCGGCTCAATACTCTTAAACAGTCGTGCACACTCCGAGCGTGTTTCCTAAACGCACTCTTTTTTGGCGAAGCGAGCGCGGTCAACGGTGGAGACGCGGGGTGGAGCGTTCGACCTTGACGGCGCGCGCGAGCCATATAATTAAAGAACGAGGCACGCTTCGGTTTCACCAGTGCGAATAGCTTTTGAGCATAAAACTCCACCAACTTCCTATAATGGCGGAGGCGTCACCACCTGCACCGTCTGATAAGTGGCAACTTGTGCGCCACCGTTCAAAGTCAGATTTTCAGGTTGGTAAGAATTTTCATATTCCTCTCGAATAGGGACGCTGTTGCTCAAGATAGAATTGGTTGTAACCGTCCTGGACTTCGGAAATCCCCACAACAAACTCCACGAATCGTGGATTTGGTCGAGCGCATACTTGGCGTCGAGCGTGGCATATTGCGCCGACACATTGGCATCAATTTGTAATCCTAGATTTATTGCCTTTCCCATCATCCAGCTAAAGGTGATGTCGGAAAGGCCAGTTTCAGGGTATCCGCCGCCAACGTCACAATGGGCGCCAGCAAACCATACTTGTTCAAGCACCTGACCGTCCACTGGCGGGGAAGGCGGAGTCCAAAGAGTGGGCGGAAATTCCTGCCGACGTTCGTCAATGGCCAGCGCTTGATAGGCGTTCAAAACATCTGGATGCAAACTCGTGTCCAGAAAACCATAAAGAACGGGATCAACATTTCCAAAAAGTGCGGGAATTCCCAATGAGCCTACCGTATCCCAAACGCCAACCATTTTAATCTGGGCATTGAATAAATTATAATTGTTCAAGGTTGCCAGAAGCGCGGCTCGTTGAGCCTTATTACGATAAGCCTGAAACGTAGTATTGACCAAATTGTCATCAAAAAGTCCAGTGGGCAAACCACAGACAGCAATCATTCCCGCAAGACTCCGGGCGGTAAAAGCGCCACGACTGAAACCGAATATAAAAATTTCGTCGCCTTGTTCATAAACGTGCGCGATTTTCGTATAGCCGTCTTTAATTTTTTGAAACAGTCCGTCGCCGAATGCACCGCCCACCAGTTTTTCGAGGGGAGTTCCATCCGAACCGACACCGTCGTCGTAAAACGCAACTTGGCCGGATGTGATGGGAATTGCTTTGAACAGCTTATAGACGTTCGTGTCGTTCTGGGCACTGTCCCAAGTGCCGTCGGCGCAGAAAATAATTCGTTTGCTCATTTTTTCCTCCGTTTCATTTGTTTAGTTTTTTGATTTGATAGATCAACACTTTCATATTGTCTGGTCAGTTCGCTGACTTTGTGTAAGCCAAGAAGTCGTTGAAGATTTGCAAGCGGCAGAACAAATTCAATCGCTCCATGTCGGCCACACTTGAACAAGGGGCTGACGCGATACGAGGGTCTCCGACGACGATGGCGAGCGTCTGCGCACGCGAGACGGCAACATTTATTCGGTTTTTATCCAAGAGGAACTCCAATCCACGTGGGCCGTCCTCACCAGCACTGGAACACATTGATACGATAACGACTGGTGCTTCTTGTCCTTGGAATTTATCAACGGAACCAACCCTGGCATTTTGTGGCAAAGCAGCTTTCAGCAAACGAACTTGCAGGTTGTATGGTGCAACGAAAAGAATATCGCCCAACTCAAGCTGCTTAGTGTTTCCTTTTTTGTCGATGAGCGTGCGCCCCAATAGTTCATTCACGATCTCTTTGATTCTCTCAACTTCTTCCTCGCTTCCTTGTGTGTTGCCGTCATGTTCAACCGGTGAAAAAATAATTCCTGCGGGCTTCCGAACGTGTTGTCCACCTGCGGGCGGGACGACCAACTCACGTTTTTTGTTTTCGGGAGCAGCCTGAAGACGATTCTCATACACCATTTCGGATACGAATTGACATACATCCGGGTGCATTCTGAAAGATGTTCCAAGAAAAAGTCCTAGCTCATCAGGAATTGTCGCGTGACCCATCAAATAATAATTTAACACAGACATGCCGCTTTCACCCGGATGTGAACCTTGAATTGGCTGTTCGAGTTGCATTTGATCCCCCATGAGAATGACATTGCGGGCACAGCGCGACATTCCAGCAAGGTTGGCCAACGAGACTTGTCCGGCTTCGTCAACAAAGAGGTAATCCAATTTATTCACCATGTCATCGCGTGCGAACAACCACGCTGTTCCAGCTATCAATCCGGTGCTAAATTGGGACGCGGCATCGCCTGAAACCCCGACATGAACCAGTCCAGGACATTTAGTGAAAATCGGGTCGTTGCCATCACCGCCAGCTTTTATTCCTTGGAGTTTTCCTGCGAGGTTGTCGTTGCACGCGCTCAACAGATTGATGATAGCCTTGTGGCTGTTGGATGTGATGCCAATATCCTTGGATGTCTTCAGGAGCTTTACGATGACACCCGAAGCCGTCGTTGTCTTCCCGCATCCGGGAGGTCCTTGAATGCAGAGAACCGAATTCTGCATATCGGTCACAATTCGCACCGCCGCAGTACCAATGTCTTCGTTTGGTTTGGCCAGCGGGTCTGCCGGCTTTTTCCCGGATAAATGTGGAGGCAATCGTAATAGGAGCCGGCGAAGATTTTCTGGAACAGCCTTTGTGCGGTCCCACTTGGTTGCGACATCGACAATCGCTTCCGGTATGGGACTCGGATTCACAAATTCGTCGGGAATCAGCGACATCGTTTTTGGCATTCGACCACCCAAACGTTCATTCAGCATTTTTACACTGATTTTCAATTGAATACGGCCTTCTGGGTCAAATGCCTCCACCGTAAATTTCACGCTCAAGTCATGGGACAAAATCACACGATCACCCTCCCGGATTTTGTTGTCCTGATTCGGGTCAAATGAATATGTGAAAACCAAAGATTTCTTCACTTGAATCAGTGGATTGGAGTCAAGAGCGAGATCGCCGAGGCAATTGATGTCTTCCTTCAGTTCATCCGCAGTCAAAGCGTGCCGGTCAAACATCCGCCACCAGACCGGTTTGTTTTCGCGGCGATGAAATTCGATTAGATGGCCGAGCATTTCCTGAACGAGCCACTTGTCAGCTTCTTTTTTACGCTCCTCAACATTTTCTGGAATCTGTTTTTGCAAACGGTTTGCCAACTCAATTCTTGCAGCAATTAAAGGATCAACAACTTTGGTTTCTGATTCCGGCACATTGGTTCGTGCCGGGATATAAACAATCCCCTGATTTTTCTGTTGGTTACGAAGCCAGTCAATCAACAGGACGAGTGAATCGCAGTCGTCTTTGTTGTAATCGCGAATTTTACGGAGAATATCAGATGCAGTCCAGTTTCGCGGTTGGCCGCTTTCGATCCAGTTCGCATAATAAACAATAGATTCACCCGCAGCGGTGACATCGCCGGAACGCTTCTCGCGGTATAAATGTTCAACATCTTTAATTGAATAACTTGGTTCGCCGATGCGAAGTCCCTGCCGAACGACTTGGTAAAGGTCAACAAACACTTCGTTTCGCAACAGATTGTCCACTTCATCCTCCCTCGTTCCATATCGGCCCATCAGGCGGCGAAGAGCGCTGACTTCATACTTTGCATAATGATATATGTGCATCGTCGGGTCAGCTTTCCAACGGGCATAAGCCCAATCTACGAAACCCTCGAATGCCGCCTTTTCTTCTTTGTCGTCATGCGCCCACCAATCTTGAAATCTCAATTTACCGTCCTCGCCCAAGTGCGACGCACCAAAAAGATATTCGAGGCCGTCTCCAACCAGCGGAAAACCCTCCATGTCAAAAAAAACATCCCCAACGGATGAAGGAGGTAGCGTTGCCAGCCCGCGCCTCGGATCATTGGCATCCGGTTTCAAAATGCGGAATGTCGGACGCACAATTTCATCGGTTTTTGCCTTGGCTCGTAGTTCGCGTGTTGTAACTTGCAACGACGCCTGCTCAGCCAATCGAATCATTACATCACGACTCAATTTGGGAACCGATTTGTCGCGTGAACCAACAAGTTCAGAGACTTTGTTGATCCCGGCCTTGTTAAGTTTCTTAATCTGGCCGACGGTGATTCCCGCGACTTGAATCAAGTGGTCTTTTTCAATGAGATATTTCTCTGCATAAGAACGCCAGTGACCGTGATCAGCCCTTGGGTCGGGGACTGGTGGCTGGTCAGGGTCAAATTCTTCCATCTGCCTGAGAAACGCCTGTTTGAGATTGCGGTAATAATAAAAAAAATCATCCGTTCTGAATTCTGGAATTGAGTTGTCACCTAAAACCACCCGTAACTTCTGCGGTCTGACTCCTTGAATTTTTTCCAACATTTCGGCATAGCAACAAAGTTGAATCAGATAGTAAGGTTTGGTTTTCCGGGCAAGCTTGGTATCCCACACTTCATAGCGGTTCAAACTTGGATTCGGTTTTCCGTCGCGGACAAGAAAATCTGCAAAGCCTCGAAAGGGCGGCAAAGCAAGGTGTGCCTGGTAAATTATCTCACGCCCTTCGCTGATGGCACTCAAAGTTTGTTTGATGGCGAGCGGAAGATCTGTTTTCTGAATTACACAAACATCGCGGCCTTCGGAATGAAGTTTTTGAAGGTATTTTTCTTCGTGCTGGTTGCCTGTTTTTGCGACCAACTTCTGTTCCTCGGTTTCCTCGTCAGGCGGGAATTTGCCCGGAAATTCCAAATTGAACCGCTCCATCCATGTTGCAAATGGTGACTCCATGAACCGAATCAAATCGGTCGGCGAATAAAACAGTGTTCCATCTTTCTTCATGGCAGTTTATGTTTCCAGAAACCCGTGCCGGTTTCATCGAGCACGAGCAAATTTATATTGTTAGCATCGATTGTTCGAGAAATTCTGAACTGGAAATATCAACCGTCAAATTGTCCGCAATAAACTCGCCGCAAAATTAACAGATAAAATGATGCGCTCGTTTGACAAAGGCGAACAAATTGCCTGCCGTCCAACTTGGTTCGTTAAGGTGTTCCTTCTCCCAAATCTTGAAGATTTCTTCCTCTTTTTCATTGGGATGCCGCCCGCCGCCGCGACCGTGTGAGCAATGCGGTGTCGAAAGCACCATATCCACGGAGTGGGTTTTTAAGATGACTTGCGCGCACACTGGCTGACCTTCTTTGTGCCGCTCATGCACATGATGGTGTATCCAGCTTTCACTTACATCACAGAATTTATGTTCGCTTGTCCCAATTTGAATTTTGCTCATAGCACAATATTTTAGGGGCATTCTGGTAAGCTCAAGAGATTGTCTGGATGCTCACCATCGGCTTGCGTTTTAAGGTATTTGTGGCCGTATGCACTCGTTGCAATAATTACCCAAACAGTGCGGCCTCCGGCATGAACGTAAAAATTCCATTCGCCCCGTTCAATACCAGCGATTGCGTCCGGCTGTGAAATTGTCCAGCGGGTGCTGTCGGCATTGACGCCGCCGATATTGCGGATTCGTTCGTGTGCGTTATAGCGGTCTGTTTTATTGATGCACTTAACTTGATGTGTCGTTGCCATATTTTCCTTTCTTAAACTAAATTTATTGATTTTGGAGTCCCGGCGTCCGCTACCAGATGGCTCAAGTAGCCCATTCCTAAAACCATGAGAATCTTGCGCGCCGATGCCGAATAGCCGTTCGTGTGGCGACCAGAAATTGAATAGACCACAAGCCCGGCTGCCGTGATGCTGTGGAAAAACTTGCGGTGATTTGGGCTGTCTGCCGGTTCAAGAATATCTGGCAATAGCGCCGCCGCGCCGCCAGCGGCGGTGCATAGGAGGAACTCTCCCCAATCAAATCGCTTGTTTTGGTCATAAAGGCATTCTAGCCACTGAATGACCCCATTCACGACTGCGCCAACGGCTAGGCCGGCGATCAAATGTTCTTTTGCACAGGGCATAATTTTAATTCAGCCGAATTTTTTCCGACTTCGAGCAGTCTCGCATGAATTGTTCAAGCACGGAGGGGCAAAGTTTGGGGACATTCAGCGCACTCGTTTTGCCCTGACACTCCAAGCGTGAATCGTTATTTTGAGCGGCATGACGGCAAATCTGAAACGTGATCTCGAACACTTGTCACAGCTTGCGTTTCGACGCGCGGAAAAAGGGCATCAGCTTGTCCGCGAGTTCTGTTCTTTGAGCAAGCGTGCGCAAAAACATCCCGACTATCCTTTGTTGGAAAACTTTTATCCTTGGTTGTTAGTGCCGCTGACGCTTTGGGCCGTAGATTTAGACGGGTTCGGACGCCATCTTCTAAAACTCATAAAGACCGGATTACGCTTCGACGCAAAAACAAAACTTCTTCTTGCTCAACTTGGTTTGCCTCCGCCAGCGTCAACTCAAACCGTCGTCGCACAACAGGAACATCAAGTGCAGGTTGGAAATTATGAACCGCTCATTAAGCAGCAGCACAAATTTGACGCGATGGAGAAAGAACTTGGTCAGAGTCCAGAGTTCAATGCGGATTGGAATGCCATCAAAATGCGTTTTGATGTTGTGCGGTTTCAGAACCACAAAAAAATTATCCGGCGACGGATGGTTCAGGAGCGGAACTTTCGGTCTGATTGGGAATTTCGTTGGCATCGAAGCGCACAACAATTCCAAGTTATATTTGATGCGTTTTGTCATCGGTGGAATCTCTACGGAATGGAGCGGGACAAACCGCTGTTGTTGAAACTCACAGTCAACCTGACTCCATACGGCACGATGATTGTCGTTCCCAGCTATTGGAGTTTCGACGCGAAACGTGACCTCAAGTGGAATGCCATCAAAGCACTACATCGGGCGCGTTGCGTTAGTCGTCAAGGGCCAAAATTGGACGCCATTAAGCAAGCGCGGCGTGAAGATTCAAAACGTGTGAAATCGTTGTGGCAAAAGGCCAAAACTCTCGACTTGAAAGGAGACGCTCGAATCAGGTGGGTGATTGAGCAATGCGGCTGGCATCCGGGTTCTGACGAAAGCAAAGTCAAGCGGCTGCTTCGCTTGAACGAGCGTGGTCAATCATAATTTTCTTTTGAAGGCATCGGGGGGAGGGACTCGAATAATTCTTCCAAGCGAACGTGTCTGGCGGATCGGGCGGGTTTCTAGCCTGCGGATTTTCGTCACCCATTGAATAACAATATCTGACACGCTTTGGTATTTGCAGTGGCAGGATATTTTTTTTATTTTGGTGCAGCCGACATGATCTAAAACCTGAAACTTTAACAGCCTGTTGAACGGCAACGCCTATGTCAAAAAACATTGTTCTTTGCTGTGATGGCACAAACAACCAGTTTTCCGGCGACCACACCAATGTCATCCGAACTTACAAGGTTGCCGAACAATCCGCCCAGCAAGTGACATTCTACGACTGCGGTGTTGGCACCATGCCCGAACCATGGAATACGGGACATCTGGCACAACGCTGGTCCATGATCAAGGGACTCGCCTTTGGGAGCGGTTTCATGGAGAACATCGAGATTGCTTACCGCTTCTTGATGAATGCCTACGAACCCGGCGATCAGGTTTATCTGTTTGGCTTCAGTCGCGGTGCTTTTACGGTCAGGGCACTGGCGGGCATGTTGTATTCGGTGGGCTTGCTTCATCCCGGAACCGAAAACCTCATTCGTTATGCGCAACGTTACTGGCAAAAAGATTTTCGCCCCAATAGCGCTGGCGCGGACATATGCAAAGAATTCAAAAAAACCATGGCGCGGGAATGTCCGGTTCATTTCATCGGTGTCTGGGACACGGTCAGTTCAGTGGGTTTCGTCAACCAGTGGAAAGTTTTTCCCTTCACGGCGCACAATCCCGAAGTGACACATGTTCGCCATGCGGTCTCCATTGACGAGCGGCGCTGTTTTTTCCGGCAGAATTTGATGTTCAGAGACACGAGTCAGCCAGCTCAAGACATCAAGAACGTCTGGTTCGCCGGCGTGCATTCAGATGTTGGTGGTGGCTATCCACCGGCGGAAGCCGGGCTGGCGAAGATCACTTTTCAATGGATGATGCGCGAAGCAACGGCGTGCCTCTTGCAAACCAATGCCGGTGCTTATTCACGCGAACTGTTTAGCGTGGGGGCGGCACCGAACCCGTTCGCAAAACAACATGAATCACTAAAAGGCGGATGGGAAGCGGCCGAACTGATTCCGGTGCGACGTTACAATTGGACAACCAAGAAAAATGAATGGCGCATCCCCCGCAGTGAACCTCGTGATGTTGAACGCCATGCCGCCAAGCCGGAAGTCTTCCTGCACGAATCGGTGATCAACCGGATCAAGGGCCGCAAGGATTATCTTCCACCCAACATTCCACACACCGACGCCGAACTTCGCGCGCTATTTCAAAACAAGATTGAACCTTGATTCGTTGCCGGTTGGGTCGAACTGGCGGGACCGTCATCGTAATTCCATCATTCCATCAACGCTCACGCTTTTTGATTTGTCCGCTTGGACCGGCCCGAAGCTCCAAAAATCCCGCAGCACGGCGGCGTGTGGATGCCCCCATTTTTTTCGGTTCGGATCCGAGCTAAAAATGCTGAACAACGGCTTGAACACCTGCGCCACGCTTTTGTGCCAGTTCGTTTCGGAACCGTGATGCATCACCTGCATCACGCCCGTCCTTTCAACCCTGTCCTTGCCGAGAAATCCGGTGAGTCGGGCCAGCCGCTCATGGTTGTCCAGATAACCGTCTCCCGTGTATAGCAGGCTGCTTTTTGATGCACTGGCCGATATTCCGTCCGGTAAACTGGCATAGCCGCGCCAATGCCAGTCGGGCTGGCCGCTCTGAGTGCAGTATGAAATTGCAACCGTTTTCCAGGCGGAATAAACCGGGCCGGCGTGCAGGAAAAGAGAGATGATGTTCCGCTCCTCTGATTCCTTGCCGAATTGCTTTTTGTAAATTGTTTTTAACGCTTCCAATGCCGCTTCACGTTCGGCTAAAGAAACATTTCTAATCAACTTGTTCCGCGCGGCCCGAACTTGCGAGCGAAACGCCGCTGGGATTGGCTTGGCCGGGTCGTCGTTGTAAGGCACAAATTCCCAATACGCACCCAACTGGAGCGTCCCCCGGGGCTTGAGAAAAATAACCTGCGTATTGGGATTACCCGATTCCTTGGCCGGGTCATGATCGCCGTCCGGTTTGTCGGCGTCTGTGCGCATTTGCCAATCTTCTTCGCCGGGACCTACATCATTGGGCAGTTCGGCAGTTTGCGCCGGTGGTCCTTCTCCCCCGCTGGGCGGCACATAAAGGATGTTCCGTATGCCCGGCCAGTCGCGCCCGGTCAGATACGCCGTTGGGTTCACGAAGAATTCCATGAGGTCGTCACCGGGTGGCACACCTTCCTCAAACGCCATCCACAAGCGTTGTTCCTGTGCCATGTAAGGCAGCATCAGCGTGTCAATTTTGAATTTTTCGGCCAGCCGACAAAGGCCGCTGATATGATCCCGATCAAAATGCGAAACGGTGACCAGATTCAAACGCCTCTGCCTCGCGACGTCGGTTTCAACCGCGATGAGCGCATCATCAACTAGGCTCTCGCCCGAAGCCGTGCCGCAGTCATACACCCAGTTGAAGATTGTTTTGTTGACATCCTTATTGCGTCGGATGACTCCCGAAGCAAACAGCCCCTGACCGACGGCATGGAAATTATAAATAAATTGATGCATGGCTGATTAGGGGTGGGGGTGCATTTAGAGTTTTCCGTTGAAGGCGCGGTGGAGGAGGGATTGGAATAATTCTTCCAAGCGACGGCGGCTGGCGGCTTGACCGGCTTCCAACTCGCGGATTTCGGTCACACGCTGGGCGAACTTCCTTTGCAACGGGAACGGCGGAACAGGAACGGGAATCGCCTTTAACTCTTGCGCGTTGATATTTGATTGGCCAATTGCACCGCGAGCCATTTCCATCAATCGCTGTTTCATGTGCGGCAGATTCATGAAAGTTGTGAAGTGCTGCGGATGTTCTCTTTTAGGGTCAAACCGAATGCGGATGAAGTAGGAAGCGGCAACAGCTTCAAATCGGCCATCCCACATTCCGGTCTTGCCAACGAGTTCGCGGCTGTTTGTGCGGTTGAAAAGCACATCACCCGCTACCAGTCGGTATTTTGCAAGTTCGTCTTTGTCGAATAAAACGTGCTTCAAGTCTGTCAGGTCGAGCAATCCGGCATTCGTGACGTTTCCCATGCGGAGCATCGGAACGCCTTCATTGTCTTCATTGGCTTTCTGACTGCAACCGTATTCGCACAAAACCATCAAGTCACCTACAGAAACAGTCGGCCAGTGTTTTGGATTATTGGCGGGGTCGCCGAACATTTTATCGAAGAGGGCGGGAATAAATTCAGCGATGCGGCGGTCGGCTTGGACGCGCAGCTTTCTTAATTCATCTGCTTCATCCAGCAACTTCACAATCCGCTTCTGCTCCAGCAAAGGTGGCGCAACGATTGGAATGGCACAAAGGTCGCGAAACTTTAGTTGGAAACGAATTGCTCCTTCGCAGCGGTGGCGGATTTGGTGCAACCCTGTTTCTGACTTCAGAAAATGAAGCAAGTAACTTGGAAGAAGATTGGGCTTACAACGAACGATGACATACATCGGACTGACCGCACCGCCGCTCTTATCTTCGCACAATGCGACTGAACCGACATTAATGCGCGAAGGATTGTAGGCCAGATCATGAAACCCAACGCGCTTGTAGTTGCCAGTGTCAGCACTGAACACTTGTTTATCGAACAAATCGAGAGAGCGCACGAAGCCGTTTTCATTGGTGACGGAGTAAATCGTAGCCGAGTTTTGCCGGAGTCTTTCGGTTTGCTCGTCAATAAATTCGCCGAGCGGTCTTCTTGACAAGTGTTTCATTTCTCTGTGCCAATTTGGGCGAGCAGGGCGTTGCCTCGTTGTATGATTTCATTTTCCAGTTTTATTACGTCGCCAACAATTTCAGATGGCGCGTCGTAAGTTGTTTTCTCTCTTGTGACTTTTTTGTAGCGTCCCGCAGTCAGAACAAAATCCGTAGCGCGGACTTGCTCAATGGTCGCAAGCCATGAATTTTTACTGGCTTCGCGCTTTGGCCATTTCTCAATCAAATCGGGAATGTCATTTTTATCGGGCGTTGGCTGACGTTTGTCATCAAGACTAAAACCATCCATTGTTACTTCGTAGAACCAGACCTTCTTGGTCGGTTTGCCTTTCGTAAAGATAAGCGCGCTGGTTTTAACCCCGCTGTAGGGCTTGAATGCGCCGCTGGGAAAACTGACGACAGCTTGTAGATCACATTTCTCCAACAATAGTCGCCGAACCTCTTTGTGAGATTTGCTTCCACCAAAGAGCAAGCCTTCAGGCACAATGACGCCGCAACGTCCGCCATCACGCAATGCCTGAATCATCAGGCCAAGAAAAAGGACTTCTGTTTTTGTGGATATGACTGGCAACGATTCGCGGACACGGTCTGTATTCATGCTACCCGCAAACGGCGGGTTTGCTAAAATAATGTCGAATTGTTTGTCATCCCATTCACCAACCTGCCCGGCGATGGAGTCGTGCCGCAGAATTTTGGAATCTTCCAATCCATGAAGAATGAGATTCATCATGCCGAGACGGACAATGTGCGGGTCAACATCAAAGCCGAAAAAGGTATGATTCCGCAGAAACTCCCACTGATCTGCTTTCAATCTGTCACCGTAGCCGCGTTTTACCAATTGGCCGTTGCCGTTAATCTTTTCAACTACATTTTTCGGATCAGAATTGGCAACTTTGATGTGATCATAAGCGGCGATTAAAAACCCCCCCGTCCCAAATGACGGATCAAACACGGTCTGGCTGATTTGCGGATCAACCATTTTGACGATGGCACGAATGAGATGGCGCGGAGTCAGAAATTGTCCGGCTTGGGCCTGGGTGCCGACCCGTCGCAGCAAGCTTTCGTAAAGATTGCCTTTGGCGTCGGTATCGAGATCAAGGAAGTTGAATTCCCGAAACAGGTCAATGCAATCCCGCAATGTGCTGCCGTCGGGAATTTGTAATTGTGCATCCTCAAAGATTCGCTGGACTTCTTCGCGCCCACGCAGTGTGCGCATGAAATCAAAAACGTCATCGCGGACAAATTTGTAGAGCTTGGTGGTGTCGGTAATTTGCGACCACTCTGACCAGCGAAATTTTTCTTTCTCGCCGGTAAAAATAAGTTTGAAAGGCCGCTTGGAGAGTTTGGCGTCGCGCTCGTTTTCCGCGTCAGTTTCATCGAGCATCTTCAGGAAAAAGAGATAGCTGATTTGCTCGACGTAGGAAATGGGGTTGGTGACGCCCGCCGCCCAGAGCTTGTCGCACAAACGACCAATCAACGAATAAACATAATTATTAGCAGGCGGAGGCGGAGCTGCCGCCGGCACAGGTTGCGCCGACGGGCGAGTTTTAGCGGGCGCTGCTTTTGTGGGACGCGTTAAGGTTGTTGTCATTTCAAAACATCTTCTTTGAGTTCGTTGAGCAGATTTTCAAGACCGTCACCGAATAGCTGCATCGCTTTGCGCAAACCACCCCAGCCTTTGAGGGGCGGCAGGGCGTTGAACACAGACAAATCCAGACTCGGCAGCGGATAGGTTTGCGCGAGCATTTGGTTTTTCAAAATGCGCCAGACGCGGGCTTGTTCGGGATCAAAATTATGCTGGATGAGCCATGCTTCAAACCGTTGGTCAACGCGCTGCTCGCGGCTGGGGAATTGATACTGGCCGAGCGCGGCACGAATGAAATCCAGCAAGGAAGCATCTGGCTGGTTATACGCTTCGCGGAGATTGGTTTCGTTGAAAAAATTTTCCGGCCCGCCAAGCGCGGCGGCAAGCTGGTCCAATTCCTCATCGGTGGGAATTTCACCTTCTTGAATCTTGGCGATAATTGCATCCTTTGCGCCGCGCGTGGCGACTTCGCGACTCCATTCATCCTGATAGTCGCGGATGTCCACGCGCATTCCTTCCGGGCCAACTTCAATCCATTTGCGCTCGACGAAACTGTCCTGCACCGAGCCAACGGGGACAATTTTGAAATCACCGCGCGGCGGTCGCGGCGGCGGTGACGGCGGCGTGCCCCGTGGTTTAGTGACAACCGCGCCAGTGCCGGGCGGCGGTTTCGTCGGGTCAAATTTTGGGTCATTGAACCGTTCGCTGTTGTCGGTGAAATCGTAAATGAGAAAAGAATTTTTCAGCGAGCCGTCGGGGCGTTTGCAAATACGGCTGCCGCGCCCGCGCATCTGCTGGTAGAGAATCGCGGAGCGGGTCGGACGCATCATCAAAAGATTTTCCACGCGCGGCGCATCGAAGCCGGTGTCAAGCATTCCAACGGACACAGCGATGACCGGCATCTCTTCACGTTTGAACCTGCGAATTGCAGTTTTTGGATCGGCAACGTCAGTCGTAATGATTTCGGCGTATTTCCCTTTCCATTGCGGATATTCGGCATTGAGAAAACGGCAGATTTGCGCGGCATGACGTTTAGTGCAGGCAAATACAATGGCTTTGCGGAAGCCGTTGCTTTCGCGCGAATTTTCAATGCGGACAAATTCTTTGACTTGGAGCTGAATGCGATCCTCGAAACTAATGAGCCGTTCCAAGTCCGTCGGCGAATAATCTTCGCCCTCGAAATTGATGCCTTCCGACGTGATGCGGGTTTTAGCACTGTAAATGTCATACTCGGCAAGGTGTTTGTCTTTTATGCCGTCGAGAATCCCATAGGTGAAAACAGGGTTGCCTTGGTCGGTTAGCGGATTCCAGCAATCGAAAAATTCGTAGGTGTTGCGGATGAGTTTCTTTTCCGTGTCCGACGCGAAAGCATATCGCCCGATGTCCGGCGTCGCGGTCAGTCCGATGTGAATGGCGTCAAAATGAAGCAGCGTGTGTTTGTAGCTGGAATAAATGGAGCGGTGACATTCATCGGTGATGACCAAATCAAAATAGCCGGATGAAAACCCGCCCGCGCCGAGTTGTGATGTGATGGTCGGTAGCGTGCCGACGGTGATTTGTCCCTCGCGGCTGCGGCGTCCGCCAGTGAGCAACACGGACGGGTAATCATTCAAATAAATATCAAAGGTTTCTTCCTTGGCTTGGCGGGCAAGTTCAATGCGGTCGGCGAGAAATAAAACGCGCTGCACCCTTCCAGCTTGAAACAGTCGCTTCAACATCAACGCGACGGTGAACGTCTTGCCCGTGCCAGTTGCCATTTCGACCAGTAGCCGACGTTTGCCGCTCTCAATTGCCGCGTCAACTTTTTCCAAACATTTTCTCTGGTATTCGCGGACTTCACGTTCATCAGAACCAAAGCGAACTGTCTTTTCAATCGAAATTGATTTGAGCGAGCGGCGTTGGCTGCGCAACGCGACGAGGCGTTCAAGATCGCCTCGCGTGAAAAAATTCTCCACCAGCCGTTCGGGATAATTTTCGTAGTCCCAGAAATAGATGACTTCACCATTGCTGAGAAAAATAAACGGCGCTTTTAGACCGCGAGCGTATTCCTCCGCTTGGGCTTTGGCCGTGATTGGGTCTTTGGAAAAACGCTTGGCCTCGTTCACCGCGAGTGGGCGGCCTCGCGAATCAAGCAAAAGATAATCGGCGCGACCGTCGGCGGCAGGTTCTTCGGTGGCGACTTGATTGGCGTCCTCGATGTTCCACCCTGCCTCGCGCAATTTGCGATCAATCACAATCCGGCTGTCAGCTTCGGTTGGCATTGGTTGGATTGAAAAACAATGCGGCAAGTGTGCGCTGGAAATTTATCAGCGTCAACGCGATTGAACCAAAGGCCGTGGGTCAGTTTGACTGAAGCCTGTCATTTCACTACCATTAAACACGATTTCGCTAACAAACAAATCGAAGAACAGCAATGGAGCAGCGCGTCAGCATAATTACTCTGGGCGTGTCAGACCTCGACCGCAGCCGGAAGTTTTACGAACGTCTCGGATGGCGGCCATCCATACCCGACACGAAAGACAGTGTATTTTTCCAAGCAGGCGGCATAGCCCTCGCCCTGTTCCCGCGAGCGAACCTTGTGAAGGATGCCCAGATTTCTGGCAATGGCCAAGGCTTCGGCGGAGTGTCACTCGCATATAACGCCCGGAGCCGTGAGGAAGTTGATTCCGTTCTCGCTGAAGCTAAAGCGGCTGGCGCAAATTTACCAAAGCCTGCTCAAAACGCATTTTGGGGCGGGTATTCAGGATATTTCTCCGATCCCGATGGTTTTCTGAGGGAGATTGCCTGGAATCCATCTTTTCCCATAGCCGAGGACGGAAGCATTCGCGTTTCTGGCTAACCGCAAGAAGCGAGTTGACGCTTTTGGCTTGGACAAAATCGCAAGGGACGGCGCGTCACATTTTGAATCGGGGACGTTTCGAGCCGGAGCGGATTTTGGCCGGCGTGATGCCTTTGACGATCAGCATGGCCTCGGCGACAGCCCGCGTCTGCTCGTCCACCGCTTTCGGTGGGAGAATTTGCGCGAAGCGGCCTTTCATCTGGTCAATTCCATCCGGAACATCGGATTCGCCGAAGCCGAAGAATTTTCCGTTGCCGCTGCGGATGATGGGCAGGAATTTCTGCTTCTGCGCCTCGCGTGCTTCGCCCATGAGAATGATGACTTCCTGCCGGTCGAATGCTTCGGACGGCGGTTCGGTCATGTCGAGTTTTTCACCCGGCTTCGCGCATTTCATCCAGGCTTCCAACGCCATGACAGCGGCGGTTGCCGCGTGCGCGATGCACATGAGGCGCGCGGTCATGGCAAAATCGTCCTTTGCGTGTTCGTCGGCGAGATTGTCCGGGATGAACATGAACGGGCCGTTCGCACCGATCAGGAATAGGGTCGGCGGCACACGTCCCATGTTGCGCATGGAAAAATTCGCGTAATGCTCGGCGTTGATGAGCAGGTCATCCAGCGATTCAGGTTTCGGCTTCGGCTGCACGCGGAAAGTTTGAATTGGAAAAAGTCTGGACGCAAACGGAATTGGACATTTAGCGGACGATGATGCGGACTGCCGGTGGACGCGGACAATTCGCGGACAGGGACTGAACATAATTTTGATTGTCCGAGGACGTGGAAAGCCCATGTCCATTTCATGCCCGCGATCAGTCTGCGTCCGTGAACTGTCCGTGGACATGGATTGCCCTCGGATTGTGCGCGTCTGTTGCGTGAACTATTTCACGGATGTTGCATAGCTGTTGCGCGACTTGTTGCGTGAACTGCTGCGCGGATGCTGCCTGGACGCTGCGCGTGCTGCTGCGCAATTTGCTAACCGAATGCGAACTTGGCTGCTGCGCGACTGCTGCGCGGACGCTGCGCAACTTGCGACCTTATTTTTTGATAAGGGGATGGTGTCTATCTGAAATATTCCGGTTTTCAATTTCAGAAAACCGCCCTCATTCACGTTCAACTGAACGTGTCAAATTGCGTGATGATGGGCGCAGTGAACGTCCGTTTCTGAAATCGGAGCGGACGCAACGGCTGTGGAGTCGCGGGATTTTGGAAGCGGACGTTGACTGCGCTGCCGTCTAGGTTCGATTGAGCGGCGATTTGTCTGGCTGGTTTCCGTCGCGTCAGCCGGAAAGCCGGACAGTCAAAGCGCCGGTGATTCGCCAAAAATACTGTGACGGATTGAGTTAATGGAAAAGTCCCCGGCGATTTCCAATGTCACATAATGGAGTTTGAAATCAATCTGGCCGGGTTGCAGCCAGATCGTTTTTCCGATATGTGCAATCCATTTTCCATCCATTTGATAAGGCGACTCGTGGATGTGCCCGCTACAGCCAAGCAACGGTTGATTATCAGTGGCAAATTGCAGCACCGTGGGTGACCCGACACGTTGATCATTGCCGCAAATGTCCATGCCCAATTCCGTTGGCGGCTGATGAACCATCCAGATGCTCCGCCGCATTTCACCTTCGGCCAACTGGTTTTTAAGCCGTTCCAATTCCTGTTTGATGGACGGTTTGGCGGAAAGATGTTCCGCTAAACTTTTTAACGGCACAAATTCGCCGTGTTCATTCGCAGTCAATCCTTCGCCGCAGAATTGTTCCGGGCAGGTTAGAAATTTTCCATCCGGCACACACCAGTGCTTGTAGCCGAACGGATAATCGCGGACTTTGTTCAAGCCGCAGAAAATCAAATTTTCCTCGCGGTGAACCCGCCCGTTCAAATTGATGCACAGCCCCTTCGCCTCCAGCTTGTCGAGCAACGGTTCAAGAATGTGAAAATCATCGTTGCCCAAATATGTCAACACCGTGGCCGAATCGCTGCGTTTCATTTCCCGGAAATAAGTTCCCATTTCCGAAAAGAATTTTTTCTGCGCCGCATAACCGCCGGTTTTTGGCAACAGGTCGCCGGCGATTAAAATAAAACGCGGTTTTTCGCGGCTGACGGCTTTCACCAAATCCTTCCACTTGGGAATCCACTGATGCAGGTCGCTGGTGATGAGTATTTTCATTTGAATCTTGGAAAAATTATTGATCTTTCGGCCAGTTCAAAGTCAGACCCTCCGGAAAAAAACGCGACGGTGGAATTCTAAAAGCCGCAGCGAAGAATGCGATTCGCTTGTCAGTTACGGCAGAGCGGCGGGTTTCAATATTGGCAATGATGTCACGGCTTATGTAACACCCAAGCACTTGCATTCTGGCGGCGAGAAATTCCTGTGTCCAGCCTGCTTGATACCGAAATTTAGCGATGTTTCGTCCGATGATATTTGCATTTCGTGGCATATATCTGTCCTAATTTATTCCTTTGCTCAATCCTCCGGTCGCTCGCCGCTCGGTGCCATTTTCACCAGCTTGGGGTCAAACTGGCCGAGCACCGTGACCAAATCGCTTTGCGCCGCCATCACTTCGCGGATGTTTTTGTAGGCCATCGGCACTTCATCCAGGCCGGCGGAAATTAAAGTCACGCCGCGCTCACGCAGAAGACGATTCACGTCTTTCCAGTTGAATTTCTCGTTGGCGGACTTGCGGCTCATCGTGCGACCTGCGCCGTGCGACGCAGAGTTCAGCGATTCTGGATTTCCTTTGCCGCTGACGACAAAGCCCGGCGTTGCCATCGAGCCGGGAATGATTCCCAACACGCCTGCGCCCGCCGGCGTCGCACCTTTGCGATGCACAACGACTTCACGTTCCACGCCGCCGATGACGTGCTTCTCTTTCCACGCAAAGTTGTGATGATTTTCCAAGTCGAGCAACACCTGTGCGCCGAGATTTTCCGCGAGGTGCCGGTGGATGCACGCGTGGTTCGCCGCCGCGTATTGTCCCATCAACTCCATCGCGTTCCAGTATTCCTGTCCTTCCTGCGAATCGAGCGACAACCATGCGAGTCGTTTCAACTCGCTTGGCAAATCAGGAAATTGGCTGAACGCAATCTTGCTGTAATGATCGCACACCGCCGCACCCGTGCCGCGACTACCGCTGTGCGACAGCAATGCGATGTAAGTGCCCGGCTCAAGATTTTGAATTTTTCCATGCGCGGTAAAAATTCCGAACTCCACGAAATGATTTCCACTGCCGCTCGTGCCGAGCTGCGACCACGCCTTGTCCTTGTTTTGTTTCGTGATCGGGCTGACCGACCAATCCGTATCCAGCACGTCATGCGCGCGACGTTCCTTGAAATTTGCGCCCACGCCGAAGCGCGTCTCCGCCTCGATGGCGCGCGTGAGGCGATCCTGCTTTTGTTCCAGGTCGTGCAACGGAATATCCAGCACCGTCATCTTCATGCGGCACGCGATGTCCACGCCGACGGCGTAGGGAATCACGGCGTTGTCAGTGGCCAGCACGCCGCCGATGGGCAGGCCGTAGCCGACGTGTGCGTCCGGCATGAGCGCGCCCGCGACCGACACCGGCAACAGACACGCCTTCTCCATCTGCATCACCGCGTCGTGTTCGAGACCTTCGCCCCACTGATGATATTTCACCGGCTCGGCGCGCGGCAGTGGCGGCGCGTCGAGCAACGCCTTCGCGAACTCGCCGCGCAACGGGTCGTCCACGAACGCCGACGGGTTGGCGACAATGGCCGCGACTTCCTCGTGCAACCGCGACTTGTCGCCGCCGCCGAGGATGAATTTGGAAATAAAATCCGTCGCGCGGCGGGTCGCCTGTCCCAATGGCACGCCGAGACGAAGAAAATCTTTGGTGTTCATTTGTTCGATCCGTATTCCACGTTATGAAAATCTTTTCCAGCAACAGCGGTTTCTGCGAGAATCGAATTCAATTCTTCAGTGAAAGGTTTCAAATCTTTCGCGTCTGCATTCCACAGTTTGAATAATGATTTAGCTCTTAATAAACTCATGATTGCTACGTCTCCAATCAGCCTGCCCCCATGAGCTACTTCGACAGCAGTTTTACGATTCTCATCTCGGCTGTTGCGATCCCATACCATTCCAATGCCATCAATGTCCTGATGTGCAATGTGACTGCTCATCCCGTAGTTGTAGAGCATATGACCAAACAGATCATAGCCGGGCTGGCCAGAACTCCGAAGCGCGACGCAAATTTCAGCAAACGACCACTTTTGATTTAGCTTTTGTCGCATAGCTTTTGGATAACGCTTTTGCAGTTCTTCGAGTTGTGTTTCGGTCAACAAAAGGTCTCGAAATGGTCGCCACTCATCCGCATCGGGATTGCCCACAACTGAAAGAACTTCTTTCAGTCTCTGGTGGCGTCTGATTTGTCCGAAAGCCGCAAAATCATTGTCGAATTCTTTAAGCTTCTGATGTCGTTCCGAATCTGAACCAAAGGTGAGAAACACAAACTTCAAAGTTCCTTCCACAACCGAGCGAACCAGAACGTCAGCGTCCCATAGGCGAACATTCCCGACCAATATCAGCGAGCTTTCAGCCGTCGCGTGACAACTCGCATTCAACTGCCAAAGCACATGGCATTCTTGATCTGATTGGAAACTTGATGGCGTGAAGCGCTTGGAACATTCGTCAAAAATATTTCCGATCAATTGACTCGAACGCGCAGCCCATTTTAGCAACTTGAGTTGAACTTCGTTAATTTTCTGTTCGGTTTTCATGTTTGTCTTCAAGTGTTCCACCGGCGTGCTAATTGTCGCAAATTTCTGTTAATTTGTTTAGGTGTAATTGGGAGAGCGAGCTTTGACACTCGCCCTCCCGTTTGTTCAGTCATTCAGGAACAGTTTCCATTCCGTGATGCCGTGGGCGTTGCGGATGAGCGCCGACACCGGCAGTTCCTTCGGCGCGCGCGGCTCGTTGAGCAGCTTCAAGCCCGCTTCGTGCGGCAGGCGGTTGCCCTTGCGGGTGTTGACCTGCTTGCTCGACCACACGAGGTTTTCCCACGTGTCCGGGCCGCCGCGCGAGCGGGGCACTACGTGATCCAAGCTGCCTTCGTCCGGGCGCAACAATGCGCCGGTGTATTGGCAGCGGTTGCCGTCGCGCTCGCGGATGTTCTTCGCGCTGAGCTTCGGGCGCTTCTTGGGCACGCGTGCGTAATTCATGGCGACGATGACGGTCGGCACGCGGATCGCACCATGCACGGTGCGCACGGCGTGGTCGCCGTTACGAACGGGCAGCGTGATCCATTCGTCCCACTGCACCGGACGAATGTGGTTCTCGCCTTCGATTTCGAGCGCGGTCGCTACGTTCGTCGCCATTTGGCAAAATGCGTCCGCAGGCGTGCGAATGTTGATCGCCTGCCAGTTGCGGTTGAGCACGAGCACGATGGTCTTATTTAATATGTCGGACATAAATTTTTTGGTGTTTGTTCTTTATTGAAATTGGCTGCCTCGCTCGGCCTTGCTCCGAGTCCTCCGGTGTCAGAGACCGGCGCACTTCTAGTTATGCAACGAGGCATTGAATGGTCGCCCGGGAAGGTTCTGCCCCCTCGACTTCTGGGTGTAGGCCAGACGCGATACTATTTCACCACCGAGCGAAATTGGCTGCGGGAGCCGGATTCGCACCGGCAACTACGCTTTCAAAGAGCGCCAAGTTGCTATTACTCCATCCCGCAATAAAAATTGGTGGCCCGCCAGGGTAACGCGCCCTGTTCTGCGGATTAAAAGTCCGCTGCATCACTTTAATGCTTGCAGGCCAAATTGGTGCTCGTGGTCAGATTCGCACTGACACTGGCGACGCTCTCGACGTCGTGCCTCTTCTAATTGGGCTACACGAGCAAAAACACCTCCGGCCGGTCTCGATTACCGGCTTGGTTCCCGCAGAGCGGGGCCTTTCGAGCTACGCGCGCTCGGAGGTGTAAAATGGTCGGCGTGCCGGGTAACGCTCCCGGACTCGGCACTGATCTAGTGCGATGCGGGGTATAAAGCCGCCGGTTCTCTTTGAACTACACGCCGAAAATGGCGGAATGCCGTGGACTCGCACCACATCCCGCAAGGGCGGGACGCACTGTTTAGCAAACAGGCTTGGTCGCTCGACCGATTGACATTCCAAATTGGTCCGCGTGGCAGGAATTGCACCTGCAACCTTTCCGGTTTGAGCGGAACGCCTCTTCATTGGGCTACACGCGGTTGGTGCCCACGGTCGGACTCGCACCGACACTGTGCGCGTTTTAAGTGCGCTGCCTCTTCATTGGGCTACGTGGGCGAAATTGGTAGCGCGTGAAGGATTTGCACCTTCAACCTTCCCGTCCTGAGCGGGACGCCTCTTCTGTTGGGCTAACGCGCCGATAAATCTTGGTGCATCCGGCAGGACTCCCACCTGCAAACTCTCCGTTCGAAGCGGAGGATGATAATAATTTCATCACGGATGCGAAATGGGGCCGACGGAGAGACTTGCACTCTCGCGGGGCAATGCCCGGCAGTTTACAAAACTGCTGCTGTCGCTGCTGAGCCACGTCGGCAAAGTGGTGGGTCGCCTCGGAATCGCACCGAGTTCTCGCCGGTTAAGAGCCGGGACTTCACTGTCAAAGTTTGCAACCCGAACGCGAACGCGAAGGTGGAGTTGAACCACCGCAGTCAGGCCTGTGAAGTCCTGACCGGCACCGGTGTTCGCGTCGCGAAAAAGAATCCCAGAATCCCAAGCGCACTGAATCCGGCACCCGGCCATTACTTCGACCGTGCGGGGTCTCTGCCGACGGGCCGGATTCACTTGGGAAAGTGGACGGGCATGAGAGTAACGCTCTCTCTATTTCGGTTTGGAAGACCGACGTGTGTCTATCAACACCTATGCCCGAGGAAATGGAATCCCGTGTTGGAATCGCACCAACCGCTGTGGCTTAGCAGTCCACCGCCTGAACTGCTCGGCCAACGGGATGTGTTTACACTTCGACGACCAACGCTGGATCGAACCCGACTTGCGGTTCGCATGGATAACCGCGTGGATTTGCGATCACCCTTGTCGAACCAATGGTGTAATCGGAATGCTGATGAATGTGGCCATGAATCCAAAGCGACGCATTGCTGGCGGCAACAAACGGCTCCAAGTTTGAGGCAAACGCCGGATTCAACGGGTCATTCAGAAATCGCTGGGGAATGGATTGCGGGCTGGGCGCATGATGCGTCACCACGACCACTTTCCGCCCCCGAGCTTTTTCAAGCTGCTGATCAAGCCAACTCAAAGATTGCGTATGGATTCGCCGCGCATCCGCCGGACGAAACCGCCGGTATGTTGGCGTCATGCGAATGCGACGGAAATCCGTCATGCCGGTCTGCGCGGTCACTTCCGCCGAAACCACATCGCCGTTGAGGCGGAAGTCCGTCCAGAGAGTCGCGCCGAGAAAAATAACATCACCGATTTCAACGGCGTCGTTTTCCAACACATGAATGTTGGTGCCAACTGCGACCGCTTTGAGTTCCTCGGTCAACTTCGGAATCTTTTGGCCGTAGAATTCGTGATTACCGAGCACATAAATAATTTGCTGCTTGGGAAATGTTTCGTGTATCCACTTAAATCCATTCGCGCCGGTATGAATGTCACCTGCCAGCACGATTACATCTGCATCCGCTTGAACCAACTGAAAGGGCGCGAATTCCAAATGCAAATCGCTTAAAATGTGAATGCGCATATTTCCTCCTTTCATCATGTGGTTAAGAATGGAATCCCGTGCTGGAATTGCACCAGCCTCTGCGGTTTTGCAAACCGCCGCCTGAACTGCTCGGCCAACGGGATTTGAAATTAAAGTGCGGACGGAGGCTTTCGCCTCCGCCCGCTTTGTTTCCTTGAACCGTCCGTTATTCACGGACAAAGTCCGCGATCACGGCGGGTGCCGTCGTGTCGAAGCCGACCACGTCCATCATGCCCCAGTCGTTCGGATCGGCGAGGGTGAAGCCGTTGGAGGTCATGCCCACAACGACCGCCTTCGCGTCACCGACGAACTCGGTGCGATACTGACGCAACGCCTGCGCCGGGTGGATGTTGCCCGCCCACGTTTCGCTGTCCGAGTAGGTGATGAAGCCCGACACGTCCAGCTTGTTGCGAGCAGCCCACAGCATCGGCAGCGCGCAGTCCGTGCCACCCATCGGGATGGCTTCGACGCGCTTGATTACGTCGGCCAGCCGCATACGCGGCGAGAGGTTCACACGGGTGATACCCGATTCACCACCGCCCCACTTGCCGCCGTGACCGCCAGCCGCCGCCGAGAACGCGATAATTTCGTGCTCCGGCTCGGTCGCCGCCGTGATGAGTGCCATCGCCGCACTTGCTTCGCGTGCCGAAATGCACGAACCAGCGATCATCGAGCCGGCCATCGAACCGCTCACGTCGAGCGCGACCAGCACCGGCTTGCCGCACGGTTCCACATTCTGGAACGTCGCGTAGAACGCTTCGTCCATGGCGTCCACCACGGCCGACACCGGCGACCACTTGAGCGAACCTTTGTCGCCGTGGCCCTGGGCGTAGATTTTCTGCGCCACGAGCACCGAGAGCGGGTGGATGCGCGCACGCTTGAGCGCTGTCTCGTCGCGCAGCTTGCGGACGATGAGACGCTTCGCGTCGCTGAACGGCTTGAGCAGACCGAGGCTCGTCATTTTGCCGAGGTTGCGGATCATCGCCGTCATCGGCATCCGTTCGAGCAGCGCTTCCCACACAACGACTTCGTTGAGCCACTGCGTCGGAATCGCTTCGCGCGGCAGATCGAACTCGTCAATGAGCTTCACGATTTCGCCTGCAATCGAAGCGCGCTTTGCCTGTTCAAACGCTTGAACGAGCTTCGGCAGTTCGCCGACCGCAGCATACTTCGCGACACGATCTTCACCGCGAATCTTGCGCTTCACTTCGCGTTCGCCGAGCGAATCCGCGCCCGCCAGCATCCAGCGAAAGATCGCGTCGTGCTGCGAGGACGGAGCCTTCGGGTGGGAGAGGCGGAGGAGGTCCGCGTGCGACCAACCGTCACGCTGCTGATACTTAACGGCCTGGTGCGCGAGGTCATCGGCACCACGATCCACATACCAGTGGCCGACAGCGTTGCGCAGACCGCGACCCCAACCGCGCATCGCGTTCACGTATTCGGCGAAGTGAAACAGGTGCGTGCCGATGCGGCAGACCTTGCCCAAATTCGTGAACGCGTGCGTCTTCGCCTGCGTGTCGCCATGCGTCACGACGAGCGCGAGGGCGAAGATGGCTGGATCATTCTTCGGCGCGCGACCGGCTTCGCTGATTTCAACAATGCGGTTTACGGCACGAACGCCGTCGGCCTTGATGCAGCGGATGAGCGCGTCATGGTTCTGCTTCACGAGTTCGCGTTCACCGATGTAATACGTGCCGCCTTCGGCACCGAGAATCAGGAAGCGGTCGAGCCGTGTCCAGTCATCCACCTGCCACGAATAGCCGCTGTTGGAGTTGCGAACCTGGGTCGAACCCGGAATCGGCTGCGACTGCGGTGTTACGCAGCGATTGAAGAGCTTTGCATAATTGATAGCCATAATAGTTTTCCTTTCGATTTGCGCGCCGCCAACTCCCGACACGATGATTTGATTGCACTGCGGACAAGTTGGTGAACGTGGGGTTTGTCATTTACAGTGATAACCCAAGTTCTTCGGCCCGCAGAAATTGCTTGCTGACTACTCGCGGAAAAAAGTGATTCCGATTTACGCCGTCATAACGCCCGGAGCGGAGACAGCAGTTCTTAAAAGCTGCGTCCAGATCCGCACGGGCACGGGTCGTTGCGGCCCAGCTTTTCGCTGAGCTGCTTATACCCATGCACGATGCGCACGCCGCGCTTCACCTGCGTCTCGGACGGGAATCCTTTGCGACGTTTGCTGGTGATTTCAAAGTTAGATTCGTCCTGATCATGTGTGTTGTGTGCCATACGGCCTCCAAGGTTGAGGGTTGCGGTTGAATCATCGCGGCACGCGTCGCGATGAAATTTCAGATGGGCAAGGGACGACGCGGGGATTGCTCTACCAACTGAGCTACCGGGGCAGCTTGAACCCCGGATTGGAGTCGAACCAATGACAGATAACCCGATGTCTTCGGCCCATCAAAAAGTGAGCGGACAAGAAGCGATGGTGGATGTTGACTGCTGCTCTATCCAGTTGAGCTACTCGCGCCGAAACGCGAGGGCGGATTTGAACCGCCAACCAACAGTTCCGATAACCCACAATCTACGGCCCGCAAAAATACCGGCGGATAAAGAACGAACTGGGAATTAACGTGCTCTACCACTGAGCTACTCCGGCGTTTTGTGCCGAAGGCTGGACTCGAACCAGCGACCACGCGCTTAGTAGGCGATAACCCAATCCTGCGACCCGCCGAAAAACGAAGACGGACAAAGGGCGAGTTGGGATACCATCAGTTGCCTGATGGCGCGGGGTTCGAACCCGCTCGCGGTTTCCCGCTTCACCGATAACCCAGACTCAACGGCCCGTCTAAATTGGCGCTCCCGATGGGAATCGAACCCACATCTCCCGGAATAAATCCGGGCGATTCTATCGCAGTTGAACTACGGGTTAATCCGACAAACCGCACAAATTTCCTTGTGCAATTTGCGGACGCGGTCTTGAGCCGAAGACAACCAGTGGTCGCGCAACGGCAAAGGCAGATGGACAAGTGACGTGATCGAACGGAGGCATTCCATGCCGGGAATCGAACCCGGAGCGCTTATGCTTTCGCCCAAGACGCTACGCCCTCCTGTGTTTGGTGGAGGATAAACGATCAACTTCGGCCCATCTAAATTGGTCAGGAAGCCGGGATTTGCACCCGAACCGTCGCGTTCACAACGCGAAGTGCTGCTTTTACACCACGATCCTGATTTGAAATTGGAGCCTCTGGTCGGACTTGCACCGACGAATAGCGGTTTACGAAACCGCTCCTGTGGCTGCTGAGGCACAGAGGCGAAATGGTGCTCTCACGTGGACTTGCACCACGAACCTCCGCCTTCGCAGAGCGGCGTGCAGAACTAATTACACCTTGAGAGCAAATTGGTATCCGTGGCCGGACTCGCACCGGCTAGGTTCTGCTTGAAGGGCAGAGCGCGCGAGCTGCTTTGCATTCACGGACGAAACTGGCCTCCGAAGTCGGTATCGCGCCGACGTCTCGGCTTTTTCAGAGCCGCGCTAATCTGCCTCAGCTATTCGGAGTGAGTGGTCGTCCCGGCAGGTAACGCTCCTGCGTCTTCCGGTTATCAGCCGGGTGCTCTGCTTTTGAGCTACGGGACGTGGCGGAAGGCGTCGGTAATGCTCCGACCTCGGCGATGCCGATCTTGTTTTCGAGACAAGTGCAGCCAGCTTATATCTGCCTGCCTTCCATAATTGGCTGCCAGAGTTGGACTCGCACCAACACCGCACGGCTTAACAGGCCGGCGTGCTACTTTGACACTACCTGGCAATGGTGCCGCCGGCAGGATTCTCACCTGCATCGTTCCGTTTAGAAGACGGATGCCTCATATATTCGACCACGGCAGCAATTTGAAAAATGGTCAGCGCGGCAGGATTTGCACCTGCGATCCCTCGGTCCCAAGCCGAGTGCGTTGGCTGCTACGCTACGCGCTGATTCGCCCCGATGATTTGAAGTAATCGGGACGGGAGATGCGCGACGCCGAAACCCTGGGAATCAGCCTCGCGGTAAGCTTTGAAATTGGCGCTCTCGATGGGACTTGCACCCACACTCTTCCCGCAGACAACGGGCTGCTTTTCTATTCAGCTACGAGAGCGAAATGGTGGGAAGTGCTGGTAACGCTCCAGTCGTCGCTTCCGGTTTTGTTTTGCGACACCCGATTTACAGTCGGGCAGCCGGATCACTTCCCATATGGACATTGGTTGCGGGGGTGGGAGTTGCACCCACAGAGGTAGAGCTTATGAAACTCACCTGAATCTGATTCTCCCCGCAATTGAAATTGGTGGAGTCGGTGGGTAACGCTCCCACATCAGCTTGCTTGCAAGGCAAGTGCATTGCTTGTCTGCCACGACCCCGTAAAATTGGCAGGCCGCCTTGGTGCTGCCCCAAGCAGACTGAGTTTTGGAGACTCTGGTGCGCAAGCTGGCGCGCGGCCTATGAAGAAAATTGGTGCGGTTGCCGGGAATCGCACCCGGACGTGCTCCTTGGCAAGAAGCCATTCTGCTGTTAAATCACAACCGCGAAATTAAAAGGGCCGGGAGCTATGTGCTCCCGGCCCGTGCCATTTCAATAAAGAACAAACACCTCTTGGTGGTCTATTCGACCCCAACCCGCGGTTTCACGGCGGTTGTTTCGGTGTTTATGGGCACACCTCCTGCAAAGCCCTTAATATGTAAAAGCGTTTCAAACCATCTCGGCGCGCTTATCAGCGACCTGTGGGCAGACCCCACCGGTGAGAAGTTTTGCATCCTCTGCGCCATTTTTAGTTTTGTGCTGTCAGACATCATCAAGACGTCGTTTTTTCTTGTTCACAGATTACTACTCTTTCGTTTGGTTACTTTCACACTGCCAGTTATGCAGGGAAATAAAAAACCCTGCTTACCTTCCAGTAAGCAGGGTTAGAAAAATCCTATTTCGATTCTTTACCTGCTTACCGTGAGTCTATCCAAATTGGTTTCCGAATTTTGCCCGGAATACGCGATGGATAGGCCAAGGCTAAACACACTACCCTGGCTTAACCGGCTATGACGTGTCGCTTTCGCGACCGACATTGTCGGCCAACTCGTGGTTGATATGTTTAAGCAAGTTTTCATCGAACGGGAAGACGAATACCATATAAGGATGGTTACAGTCAAGTTATCTTTGAAAAAATTTTGCGCAACTGTCGGAAACCTTTCAGCAAACTTGGTCCGGGTTGAAGTATGTGCGCCGATTTGATTTCGTGAATGTGGCCATTGCGAACGGCAGGAATGACGTTCCAACCCGGTCGCTGACAAATTTCATTGAGGTTGGCTTTCTTCCCACACCAGCTTGCGATGATGATGTCCGGCTGGCGACGGATGATTGCATCACTGGTCACAACCCGGTCAGGCGCGCGTGAACGGTTTCGCAATTCTGGAAAAATATCTTCGCCGCCTGCCGCTTCAATCAGTTCACCAACCCAACGGATGCCACTGATGAACGGGTCATTCCATTCCTCGAAATAAATTTTCGGACGCTTTGATTTATTTGAGTAGCTGCGAAAAATCTCCGCTCGCATTTTATCGGCGAGTTTTTGCGCCTGCGTTTCACGTCCGATGACGCGGCCAATCAATAGAATTGTTTCAAAAATTTCAGTAAGGGAACGCTGGTTGGTTGCCAGCACCGTATGTCCGCGTCGAACCAATTCTTTCGCCGCCTCGGCCTGCACGTCGGAAAAGGTGATGATAAGGTCGGGCGTGAGCGCGTCCACCTTGTCAAAGTTGACATTGGAAAATCCGCTGACACGAGGTTTGCGACGCACGGCAGGCGGTTCAACGGCAAAGCCGGTGACGCCGACAATCCGGTTGCCACAACCGAGAGCATAAATAATTTCAACAGCTTCGGCACTTAAACAAACGATTCGGGACGGATAATGCTTTGCCATGCGGGACGAATAGCAGGTGGGTTAGTATGGTGCAAACATCGAAATAATTTTCATTTCTTGCATAGTTTGCAGCTTCACCGCTCCGAATTCCGCCACACTGACGGCTATAAATTTTCAAGAGTTTGGGTTTTAGTATGTTCCAAAATGGAACAAATCGGACTCGGCAATCTGGAAAAATGGGCCCTGAATCATTTTGTTCAACGCTTGAACATTAAGTGCGGCGATTTTTGGCAGAATGGGCGATGAAGATGCATCGGGCCATGTGATTGACTTGATGGGGCAGCAAGACGGGAGACGTATTTTGTGTCCCAAAGACAACTTTGGCGATTCGCCTTCGCGTAAAATAACAAAACGAAAAATGAAAATATTCGGGAAATTAAAAGTTGTTCGGAAAACGAATAAAGCCTTTTGGGAAAACAGATAATGTTGCGTTATATGTTCACAGCCGTTGCCCATAAAAATCTGGCCGATGCCGAGAGCTACTTCGACGAGCATCTGGCGCAGAACGATTATTACGCCGCCGGTGAAATCCGGCCCGGCCAGTGGATCGGCACGGGCGCGGAGCGATTGGGTTTAAGCGGGCAGGTCACGCGCGAACAATTTCACGCGCTCTGTGAAAATCAGCATCCGCAGACGGGCGAACAACTGACTTTAAGACAGAACGCGAAAGATCAGCGCCGGGTGTTTTTCGATTTCACCTGCTCGCCGCCCAAATCCGTGTCGGTGCTGGCGGTGACATTGAATGACAAGCGGTTGGTGGCGGCACATGAGGAAGCCATGCGTATTGCGTTCCGTGAACTTGAAACTTTCGCGGCAACCCGTATTCGCAAGAACGGCAGCCAGCGTGACCGCACAACCGGCAATCTAGTCGCTGCCGCGTTTGTCCATGACAGTTCCCGCGAACTCGACCCGCTGTTGCACACGCACTGCACCGTGTTCAACGCGACATTCGATGAATGCGAACAATGTTGGAAGGCGCTTCAAGCGCGACCGATGTATGACGCGATCCGCTATGCCACGGCGGTATATCGGAATGAACTGGCGCAACAGATTCTGGCCATCGGCTATCGCATCCGTGCAGCGAAGCATGGTTTTGAAATCGAGGGTGTGAGTGACGAGGTGTTGCAGAAATTTTCCAAACGAGCGCAGCAGCGTGATCAGGCGGTCAAAGAAATGGAACAAAAGCTGGGTCGAAAACTTACCAACACCGAAATCTCCCATGCGGTGCATCAAAGTCGCGCGAAGAAACTCAAGGGCATCTCAACTGCTGAAGTGCGTGACCGCCAACTGGCACAGTTGTCGCCGGACGAACAACAATCACTTCGCAGAGTTTCGGCGTTCGCCCGAATTGGACAAATCTTATCAGATTCAAACAATGAACCCAAAATGCTGGCGTATGCCGTCGCCCATATTTTTGAGCGCAAGTCCGTCGCGCCGGAGCATGAGTTGATGGCGGTCGCGCTTGCGCGGCGTCCGGGCGAAGTGAATTTGCCCAGGCTAAAGGCATTGGTGCAACAATCGCCGGACTTGGTGCGAACACAACACGGTTTTTCCACGCGGCAGATTTTGGCAACAGAACTGGGTTTGATTCAGGCGGTCAATGCCGGATGTGACACAGTCGTCCCGTTGCACGCGAATTATCAACCTGCCAGATGGCTCGGCGAAGATCAGCAACGGGCGATTCTTCACGTCCTGAAAACCAACGACCGCATCACCGGCATTCGTGGACTGGCCGGCACGGGCAAAACCACGGTGCTGCGCGAGCTGGTCAACGCCTGCGCTGAAATGAAGATTGAACCGCTGTTCTGTGCGCCGACGGCGGCGGCAACAGATGTTTTGCGAAAAGAGGGATTCAACGCGGTGACGTTGCAAAGTTTATTGCAGTCAAAATCTGTGCTGTCCGCTCGTAAGTTAGTTGTCCTCGATGAAGCCGGGGCGGTCGGCATTGATGATATGAAACGTCTTTTTGAGATGGCCGGTGACGCACGCTTCGTTCTGTCGGGTGACACCGGCCAGCACGCTTCGGTGGCGCGCGGCGATGCGATGCGGATTTTGGAGCAACATTCCAGTTTTCAATCCGGCCAGTTGACGCGCATCCGTCGTCAGCGTCGTGCCGAGTATCGCAAGGCCGTTGAACTGGCGGCACAGAAACAAACGGTGGAAGCGTTCACCCAATTGGAACGCATGGGCGCGGTCACGGAATTTCCAAATGACAAACTTCACGACTCGGCTGCGCAGGCGTATCTGAAGGCGTTGGAACAAAATCAATCCACTCTGCTGGTCGCGCCGACGTGGAATGAAATCGAGGCGGTGACGGAGAAAATCCGTGACACATTGAAAACATCCGGGCGTCTGGCCGGTGATGAAAAAGAATTTCAGATTTTTGATTCACTGTCGTGGACGGAAGCGCAGAAACGCGATGCAGGGCAATATCGTCCCGGCATGGCAATACAATTTCACCAGCGAAAAGCCGGTTTTGACAAAGGCGAAACGGTTGCTGTGGCCGCCGTCGAAAATGATTCAATCAAAGTTCAACGCGCGGACGGTTCCGAAAGTATTTTCAAATTGGATGCAGGCTCCGCCTGCTTTGATGTGGGGGAGAAACGGAAATTGAAAGTCGCCGCCGGAGACAAACTGTTGCTGCAATCCAATTGGCAGAAGAAATTTGTGAATGGCGAACTCGTCGAGGTGCGGGCGATTCAAGGCGATTTGGTTGTGCTGGCCGATGGCCGGGTGATTCCAGAAAATTATCGCACATTCACGCACGGCTACGCCGTCACGTCCCATGCCGCCCAAGGCAAAACGGTGGATGAAGTTCTGGTCGTCGCGTCATCGCGCTCGTTACCCGCCGTCCATCAGGAACAATTTTACGTCAGTATCTCGCGCGGGCGGGAGCGTTGCCGGGTTTTCACCGACGATGCTGAATTGTTACGCTCGCACGTCACCCGTTCCAGCGCGCGGCTGGCCGCTGTGGAAATTGTTCCGCACGTTGACCGGCAGGAATTCATCCAGAACATTTTGCAGCGCGGCAATCGTTTCCTGAAACAATTCCGCCAGCGCCTCACGCAATCTCTTTCACTCCGTAAAAACATCCAACAAATCCATGAATCATCCTATGAACACCAACACCAACACCGACGCGGCATCCGCGTCTAGCCCGCACAATAATCTTTGTTTCGACATTGATCCCGCCGTGGCCGCGCTCAACGCGCTTGCCGACGATGAACGCAGTTATCAACTGCCTTACGCGCAATTCCTGTATGCCGAATGGACTTCCAATCCCACGCTCGAACGCGAGCCGGACGCGCCATCTGAAAAATTGCTGATCCGCTTCGTCAAAGCTGAAGTCACGGTGCTGGGGAGCGGCCTCAAGTCGCTTATGCGGGCGATTCAGAAATATGAATTGAAGTTTGTGAAGTCGGCTGACCGGCGTTACGCCGCCGCGCTGAAAACCCACATCGCCGCCGTCGCCGTCACTTTTATCAAGGAGAATGGATGAATCCAGAATTGTCATTAAAATTACAGGCACTGTATAAATTGCCGGTCTGCATCACTAAAGAGAAGATCGCCGAGGTGCTGGGCATCGCCACCCATAACATCCCGCCCTTGGTGCGCGCGGGTCTGCTCAAACCGCTCGGTCATCCGGGGCGCTATTGCGTGAAGTATTACTCGCGTGATGAACTCGCGGAAAAATTTCAAGACGCGCAGTGGCTCAACAAAGTGGTCGCTGCCGTCAGCCGTCACTGGCGTAACAAGAATGCCCGGAAGCACGCACGGTTGACGGAGCAAAACTCCACGCCGCCGTCCGCCATAAAATAATCAGGCCGCAAAGGATTGACTGTCATCCTCCGACGATGGCGGCAGTTTTGACTCGCGCGAAATAACCGGCGGCACTGGTGCCGGTGGCGATTGCCTTACAATGATAATGCGATGCGGTGTCGGCCTTCGCCAAAATCCGCCGCTCAATATCCACACGATGAGCAGCGGTGCGAGCCAGACAATCACCATATAAATATAAATTCCATCGTCCTGGATGACTCCATCCAGAAAATGAAACACAGGATTCAATACGTCGGCAGGGTTCAATTTCATAACGCCTCCTTCATGGGGATGTTGGCCGCAATTTCTCGTGCGCTGGTAATCGTCAGCGGCACAATTTTTTGTTCATATTCTTCGAGCGGTGGCAGTTTCACCTGAGCTTTTCTTGAATAAGCACGATGAATCGCCTTACTGCTGTGGCCGAGGGCTTGCATCGCAAACCGCTCAGGATAGCCCGCCTCCATCGCCCGTTCTGCCCAGGCATAACGATACGAATGGAGCGAGACCCCGCTGATGCCCACCGATGCCAGCCGTTGGATGAAAAGTTTGGAACGATGGCGTTCATGGATGCGGGCAAGTGCCGGAAACAAATATCCCGATTGTGGCAATGTTTCCAAAATTGCCGCAACCGTCTCACCGAACGAAATGAGCGAAGTGACGCCCGTTTTTTGCCTTTGGTAAGCGATGGTGCGGTCATTCCAGTCAATGTCCTCGGCAGTGAGCGTTGCAATGTCCGTCTGTGATCCGCCCAAGTGCCAGAGCAATTGATAATAAGCGCGCGTGGCCGGATTATGTTCACGATTGATAATTTCCTGATGTTCCGCAGAAGTGATGGCCCGTTTCTCTTTGAATTTTAATGGCGGCCAGTGAAGTTTTGGCAGGACTGGCCATGGCAGCCAGTGCATTCCGATGGCGTAATTGTGTGCCCGTCTCAAATAGACGTTCGTGGAAACAGAGCCTTTGTTGAGAACGTCCAAAAAGTGTTCGGACGAAGTCTCAATCAGTTTGCGGTGATGAAGCAAATCGAACGCCTTGTCTTTAATGGCATATTCCCAACGCTCGCGTGTATTGCCCGTCTTGGTTAAAATCATTTGCTCCATGACGTGCTGCCATGTGCGGCTGGACATTGCAGGATCGCCGTGCTGCAAATAGACCTGCGCGATTTGCAGATTCATCGCCGGTTGAAGCACCGCTTCGTTTTTGGCGTGGAGAAGTCGAAGCGCCGCAGGCCGGTCACTGGTATGCAAACTTTCCTGCTTGCCGGTCGTCTCGTCGTGAATGTAATATCGCCCGCCTTTATGGCGACGGTAAAGTCGGAATCTTGTTTTCATGGCTGTTTTTCACAGCGATGAATTTAGAACAATTGATTTCGACTCCGGTAAGGAGCTAGTGTGAGTTTTGCAAAATACGCCGCAGTATAATTCTGCTGGCACTTCTGCTGGCACTTTTCCTCATCACTTTCATAACTTCTTACTGCACTCACAGTTAGAAGTGGAGCCAGTTGTCGGATTTGGTCAATGGCTCACACTACCGGTTGATAAATACTGCATTTTTATTGATTGCACAAGCGCGACTCGGTAACGACTCGGCTTAACAATTTACTACTTTCACTGGCACTTTCACTGGCAGTCAGATTGCAATGAAAAGTGGAGCCACGAGTCGGGATTGAACCGACGACCGACGGTTTACAAAACCGTTGCTCTACCACTGAGCTATCGTGGCCTGAATGATTTGATAACATATTTCCATCCCGTTTCTCAATCAAATTTCACCAAAGACGAGACACAATTTCTTCGCGCACAGAAACAACCAAAAAACAAAGGCGTAATGATGGGCTGCATGAATTCCTAAAAGCCGCCGGAAACTACGGAGCGAGCATTGTCACAGGTGGAGCGCAGAGGGCAACAGGGCGAGCAATACCTTGACAAGCACAGCGAAGCAGTAAAATAGCCAGCGGCAATTCAGGAAGCCTTCCCCTCTAATTGGCACGTTTCAATGCCATGTCACGGGTTTCGCGCGGCAAGAAATTGGGCGTTGCGCCACCGCATCAGGCGACCGATTGAACTATGGTGCAATCAGATAAAATCGTCGGTCGAAGTTCGTTGATGAAACATCAGTAAATTCCAAATAGCCAAGTCCGCTGATTTGATTCGTAGTTATTGGCAGCCAGTTCACGAGATTCGTCGAAGCCTTCACTACATAGTTTGTTCCCATGTCACCGTAGAATCGCATCGTGAACATTCCGTTTGCCAATCGTTGAGCATCCGTAATCACATTGTTTCCCGGCACGATGATGAGCACTTGATCCACGTTTGGTGCGGGCGCATTGGTCGCGTCGCCCGACTGCGAGGCGCGTAACACCGCCAGCCCCGCTCCGGTTATCGTCACAACATTACCACTCAAAATCACCGGACCAGACAGAACCGAAAAGCTCACTGGCAATCCGGAACTGGCTGTTGCGAATAGCGCAAACGGAGCGTCACCAACGACCTGTTTGTTCAACGCACCGAAGGTGATGGTTTGCGGCAACTTCGTATCTGGCGGAGAATAGGTCACAACAACCGATGCAAGGGTTGAATAATTTCCCGCACCATCGCGACTGCGAGCCTGAATCGCATTTGTTCCAGAAATCAGATTGAGCGAGCCAGTCCAAATGATCGTTCCGGTTGCAGTCTGCCACGCTCCACTGTTAAGCCGCAGTTCAACCAACGCAACGGATACGTCGTCAGCCGCAGTGCCACTGACCGAAAGCATTGATTGATTGAATTGCGCCCCGTCAGCGAGGCTGGTGATTGAAATTGATGGCGCCACTACGTCGCTGACAGCTGACGCTTTTGCGGCCCATTTCAGAGCGCTTCTGGTGGTTTGTCCGTTATTGCGCTCAAGCCAATAAACGTTTGTCGAGTCCATCGCAATAGCCACAGGTTGCGCAAGATTTGTGGCCAAGGTGATGATTGCGCCGCTGGTCAGAGGCATTTGCCTGACACTTCCATTCGTTCCGGTAGGATTGCCAGCTTCCACCCAATAAATATTCGTAGCATCGAGCGTCAAATCGTATGCGTCATTCAGACCTGACGCGAGCGTTTGCCTTGCGCCGCCGCCGATGGGAACGCGATATATGCTGTCACTGCCCGCAAAATAAACAAAACCATCCTGAATCGCCAACCCTGGTTCAACGCCGACACCGCTGGACAGCGTTGTTCTTGAACCGCCGATTGGTTGTGTAAATAAAGAACTCGGATATTCTGTCTGCGACCAAAACACTACATTGTTGGTGACGCGGATCGAGGCAATGGTTTGGAAACTCGAAGGGCTTGTAGCCACTGACGTGGCTGAACCTCCAGTGATTGGAACGGAATAAATCACGCCGGATGCGCCCCAAAAGACCGTGTTGTTTTGAACTGTAATCCCGTCGTAAAACGAACTGCCGGTTGCAAGAGTCGTTGGTGTCCCGCCCGATTTCAAAAGCTTTTGCACCTTTGTTCCAGAATCCAAATAATAAAGGAAGTTTCCGTCTAAAACCATTTGGCCGAAACTGGAAGCAGTCGTTGCCAAAGTTGTTGGTGTGCCACCGCCTTTGGAAACTCGCTTTAGCACTTTCCCCGACGATTCGATCCAATAAGCATAGCTGTCGTCCACCGCAACACTCACCGGATAAGACAATCCCGTTGCCAGCGTTCCCGGTGGCGGCGGAGTTCCCGCCTGAGTGATAATGAAGGTGGCGACAAATGTTTGTCCGCCATCCGCAGAAAGCAAGATTGCCGCGCTGCGCGGCTCTGAACCAAAATACGGCTGAATCGTATATTGCACCGAATCATTCCCGGTATGGTCTTGCGGGCTTGTGAGTGTTATCCAGTTAGCATTTCGCGATATTGCCCAAAAGCAGCTTGGGCCAGCGACAACCGAGAAAGAATTGCTTCCGCCCTCCGCTGGTATGTTCGCTCCCGGCGCACTCAATGTGTATGTGCAAGCTCCACTGTTTCCATTTTGATTGATCGTGAAGGATTGCCCTGCTGCGGTGATTACACCGCTTCGCGGCGATAGTGAAGGGTTGTAATCCACCTGAAAAAACACGCCATGTGTTCCATTGCCGGATGAACCGGAGGTAATCGTAACCCAACTTAAATTTTCCGATGCAGCCCAAGTGCAGCCGACAGGTGCGATGACGTTGAATGCTCCGCTGCCGCCCGCCGCTGGCCATACATCGCTATACGACGACAACGAATAACTGCAATTTGCGACGGCTGTATAAATCGCATTCACCGTCGTTTGCTGACTAGCCAGAACAGGAACGGCTACGTTGGTCGGCGTATTGTAGCCCGAAACCGTTTTTAATGAAACCGTATGCGAACCTTGTGAAAGGCCCACCGCAACATCGCCGCTGTTGAGATAGTTCCCGTTGTCCACGCGCCATTGCGCGCCGGCAGAAATCGCACCCGCCGGAGAAATGTTCACTGTGAGCGAACCAGTGTTTGGCGATGGTGCAACGACTGTGAAATATCCGAAGTTGGATTGTTGTGCGCCATTGATGACTTTCACCGTCCAGTTTGCCGCCGTCGTGTCCGTGCGGATGTAATAGTCAATCTCGCTTGCGCTGATGAAATACAGGCGTGTTGGGTCGGAAGCGATGCTGCCATTGAAAAGAAGTGTCGAACTGCCAATGAAACCAGAGCCAAAAATACGGATGAGTTGCGCCTGCGGCAGTGGCAAACCCACAAGCGTTGACGGAGAAACCGAGGCGATGCTCGGACCAGACGGGGGAGGCGATGGAGCGTCCGTAACCGTGACGGTAGCAAAGTCACTGAAAATCTGACCAGTGCTGTCACTTACGCGCACGACATAATCCCCTGCGCCAGATGAGGACGCCGTGAAGCTGTAGGATGCACTCGTTGCTCCGGAAACAGCAGTCGCTTGACCGCGTTTGAACCATTGGTAATTGAGCGGGAGAATGCTGCTCCCTTGCACACTCAATGTGACCGATGCACCGCTGGCAACGGACTTGTTTTGCGGTTGTGTGATAATTCTTGGCAGGCTTGCCCATTGTGGTTCGGTGCGATGAAACAAGCTGTTAAACCAACCATAACCTTGATAAACATAAGGGGAGCCGTTGGGCGGAAGGCGAGTTGATACCGAACCAAGGTCGGCAGCCGCGATGGTGTCGCCGTAGAAAAGCGTCGGGCCTGAATGCCAGTCGTAGTAGCGGTTGATTCCCGGTGGGTGAAAAGGATCAGGATCCCATTCGACCTGGAGATTAATATCACCTGATCGCCACGAGAATATTTCCTGTGTGCCAACGGTGGCAACAGGCATCCAGCTATATGGGGCGTCTGGCAACAACCCGGGTATAAGGTCGTCAGCGAAGTAGTTTTCCAAAAGATAAAACCGCGAACTTGTTGACCAGTTCTTCATGTCGCCGATGGCTGCTTTGGAGTAGTCAGGATACTGGCCTGAAAATTGAGGTGTCTCATTGGGCATGAATGGATCAAGCAACGTGATTTGGACAATCACATAAGGATTGAGTTGCATGAGCGAGTAAGCCGCTCGATAAGCACACCAAGCACCCGCGCTGTGCGTGATAAAATGAACCCGTCGTAATGATGCTGGTAAACGCGGGCCAAGGGAAATACCGTGGGTCGCAGAATTTAAGGCCGCTTGGACGGCGTTGATGGAGACGAGGGGGAAACCGAGGCCGCCCGTATTGGCATCGTCTTCCCAACGATAAAGTAATAGAGACCAGCGATCCGATGAGTTTGACTGCAACGCCGGTTTCAATTGTGAAACAAGGAATGCCCACTCCCCTGTGTCTTGATAACGATTTTCCAAGGGCGGGTTGTTCCAACCGTGGATGCAAATAACAAGATTGCGTGTGCCTTCTTCAATTGGCTGGCCAGTCAGTTCGTCGGTAAGCGGCGGTATCGTAATTGCGTTCGCAATTGGATTGAGCGCAAAAAGCATCGCCATCGCGGTGACTGCTTGAAGAATCCGTTTCATAGGGTTTCCCGTTCTTAAGCCTTGTCATGGATTTTGTCGGTGCGCGAGGCCGGCGTCAATATCCATCCCAGCGTCAATGCAAAAGCAATTTGATGAGAGTCCCGCCCACCGTTTGAAGCCGTGTATCTTAATGCGCAACTGCAACCCGTATTTTTGAAGTTTTATTCTTACTGGAAATTTTTACATATGTTTCTTTGACAGTTTCGGCCTCTGTTTCTTTCACGGTTTGCACTTCGACTTCTTCAGCAGCCAGCGAATTTGCCGCCTGATTTTTCGTGATGTCCAACGCGTCTTCCAATTCTTTTTGTCGTTGAGCCAGCGATTGTAGTTTTGCTTCATGCTCGAATGGCTGGCCGAGTTTTGCTTCCAGTTCGCGGCATTTCTTTTCAGCTTCCCTCAAATCGCGCTGATGAAATGAAATCCGCTCCTCAAAATTCTGTGGAACATATTCGAGGGAACGAATCGTTCCCAAAGGCGAATCGGACACGTTGGCCGTGTATTGATTGCGTCCCTTCAATATGATTTCGACCTGCTGCAAAAAAGCTGGCCGGACAAAAAGCTGAAAACCGGCAAATTCGCCGACATGAAATTCTTGTCTCGCTCCGGCGACACGCCGCGCGATTCGGTTCAACATCTCACCGGCAATGGCACGGTCATTGACGACAGTTTTCTCCAAAAGAATTTGAAATGCTTCGCCGCGCGTTTCGGTGCGCTCCGCCATATCCAATTTCAGATTTTCAATCCGCTGGCCGTAAATTGGAATGTTGTCTTTGAGATGCCGGATGTCATCGCGAATGCGATACTGCGTTTCAACGTGCTGCGAACGCAGTCGCGTGAGCCGTGTGATTTCTGCGTCAACGGATGCCTTTTCGATAACAAGCGGATTACCCGACGCGATGGCTTTGACTTCGGCATACGTCAATGCCCTTGAATCAACATCCTCGATGTGTCGGATGTGCGTATCGCCGGTCATCACTTGATGGATGAACTTGGCTTTTGTCTCAAGCGTTTGCCACATATAAGCGTCGAAACTGCCTTCCGTGACGTAACGATAAATTTGGACGACGGCATTGTTGTTCCCTTGACGCAAAATTCGTCCGTCGCGCTGCTCCACGTCTGCCGGTCGCCATGGCGGGTCTAAGTGGTGTTCGGCAATGAGCCGTTCCTGAACATTTGTGCCTGCTCCCATTTTTTGCGTGCTGCCGATGAGGACGCGAATTTTTCCCGACTTCACCTCCTTGAATAAAATATGTTTCTGAACATCACTGTCATAATCCTGGATGAACGCAATTTCTTCGGCGGAAATGCCGCGCTTCGCCAACTTGGCTTTCAAGTCATCATAAATGCAAAACTGTCTGTTTAACTTTGAAGGCGTGGACAAATCACAAAAGACAAGTTGGGTGGATCGTTGTGCTGTTGTCTCTTTCCAAATTTCAAAAATTTTGTCCGCAGCCAAATTCACTTTGTTGTCGGGATGATCTTTGGCTCGCGGATTTAACACACGCAAATCCAACGCGGCCTTGCGGCCCTCGGTCGTGATTTTGAGCATGTTGTCGTCTTGGGGTAAAACCTGACGGTTACGGATTCTGTCAGCGCGTCTGACAAGTTGGTCCACAACTTTTTTGAGTTCCGGCGTGGATGGCGCACGAATGACAGCGGGTTTGCCGTTCTTGATTTCCGGCACGGGCAGTTTCAGTTGAGCAGCGGTTTGAATGTCGGCAACCTGACAGAAAATTTGCATCAGTTCCGGCACGTTGATAAAGCGCGCAAACCGTGTATTCAGACGGTAGCCCGCGCCATCGGGCGCAAGTTCCATCGCTGTTACCGGCTCGCCGAAAGTTGCCGCCCACAAATCGAAGTGATGCAATTTTTGTTTTCGCAGCGCGCCCATTTGCAAATAACGCTGCATGGTGAACATCTCGGCAACACTGTTGGCAATGGGCGTTCCGGTTGCGAACACAACCCCGCCGCCGTTGTTAATTTGCTGGATGTATTGAACTTTCAAAAACATATCGAAAGCGCGTTCGGAAGCGGTTTGCGGCAGACCGGCGATGCGGGTCATTTTTGAAACGTAAAACAGATTTTTGAAGTAATGCGCCTCGTCCACAAAGAGCCTATCAATTCCGAGTTCCTCAAATGTGAGCGTGTTGTCCTTTTTTTCTTCGGCAGCGAGAAGTTTCATTCTCGTTTCCAGTTTCTTCTTGGCCGATTCAAGTTGTTTGACGATGCGGCGCGTGTTGCCGTCCTTCTTTTGTTCCCGAATGGCATTTTCCAGTTCATCCAGTTGAATCTCGAAAAATTCCCGCGTGGTTTTTTCAGCCAACGGAATCTTTTCAAAGCCTGAATGAGTGACAATGATGGCGTCCCAATTGCCGGTGGCAATGCGGCTCATCAACTCACGCCGTTTGCTTTTCTCAAAATCGTCTTTGGTCGCGGCCAGAATGTTTGCGCTCGGATAAAGGGTTAAAAATTCGGACGAGAATTGTCCGAGCATGTGATTCGGGACAGTGAGTAACGGCTTGCGCGCGAGTCCAAGCCGTTTTAATTCCATTGCTGAAGCGACCATTGTATAGGTTTTGCCCGCGCCGACAACATGGCCGAGCAATGTGTTCGGCGTTTGTAATATCCGCCAGATGCCGTTCTTTTGCTGTCGCTGCAATTTGATGTTTCCGCTCGCGCCCGGTAGCGTCAAATGATCGCCGTTGAAAGCGCGCAAGCGAACGGCATTGAATTCCTCGTTGTATTTGTTGACGAGACGATTACGCCGCTCATCATTTTGCCAAACCCATTCCCTGAATCGGTCTTTGATTTTCTGTTGCTTGTCACGCGCGGCTTCGGTTTCGTTTGCGTTGACGATAGATTTTTCCTTTTTTCCGTCACGAATCTTGTCGTAAATAGTCGGCGTTCGGACATTGAGCGCGTCTTCAATCAATTGCAATGCCGTGGCGCGGCTCGTTCCCCATTCCGTCGTGTTGGCGACACATTGTTTGGCATTGTAACCCGCTTGGATTGTCCAGGTGCCGAGTTGCGGCGTGAAGAAAACCTGGATGTCTTCCGCGCCAAGCAACTCCTGTGCGAATGCTTCAAAATCTTTTACCGGAACCCAACACGCGCCCAAGCGCGCGTCAATTTGGGTGGCTGACAAATTCTCCGGTTGAACCGATTTGAGTGCTTCGACGTTTTCAATGAAGCGCGAATCGGCAACGCTCGCGGCTTCCGCAGTTTTTAGTTTTTCACGAACATCGCCGGAAAGATAATGGTCTTCGGTTTCCCATGCTTGCGTTTGTGGATTGAGGAATAAAACTCCTTTCAATTCCGGCAGAAATTCTTCGGTTGGACGGCGCAATAGTTTTTCCATGTGCTTCAAATCCACGCGGCCTTTCTCGTTCAATGAAACGAGCAACGCTTCCTTCGACGAATTCACCGAGGTTATCGGCTTTTGCTTTTGAATCGTGCATTCGCGGAAGATTGCCGTCTTGGTGGCTTTATTTTTTTCGGCGTCATAATTTTCGAGTGAAAAGAGCAACGGTAAATCGGGGTCGCCGTTGAACGCATTGGCGTTCACGCGGTCGGAAATTGGACCAAAGCGGGAAATGAATCGGTCGTATGTCTGATTAAGCAATGCCCGCGCGAGTTGAACGTCATCTTTCGGTGCGTCTTCCAATTGTGTTCGCAGACATTCACGCACGGCATCGCGGACGCGAATCATTCCGCGAACACGCAGCTTGGTCTGAATTGCCAGATGCGGCAGCGGAACTAATTTATCGCCATGCCGGATTGCGATTTCGTCGTCATGAATGGTGTAGGCATTGGGCTTGACGTGGCCGGGTGCGAGAATGTTTTGCTCGGCTTCACCGACTTCAAGGGAGCGATCAAGAGCCTCATAAATGTGCTGCGGCAAATGTTTGATGGCCTCGGCCAGTTCATCTTTGATTTCCTTACCGTTGCTGATGAGCGTCGGTTCATTCTGCCCATACATCCGTCCGGCCAGACTCATTTCACCGAGCATCATGTGCGGATTGTTGAAGTAATACTCGTTAATCGGAATAACGACGCCTTTGGGGCTGGTGTAAGGAACAACTTTTTCCCACTTCACTTTATTCGACTGCTCGCGCAACCGACGCTTTTTCAAAATCAAAATGTCGGTGGTGACTTCGGTATTGGCGTTTTGTTTGAACGCCGTGTTTGGAAGACGGATTGCTCCAATCAAATCGGCACGCTCATTCAGATATTTCCGCAGTGATGAATTGTTTTTATCCATCGTTCCCATTGACGTAATGAACATCACAAGTCCGCCGGGTCGGATTTTTTCGAGCGATGCGGCAAAGAAATAATCGTGAATCAAAAAGCCGTGCTTGTTGAATTTCAGGTCATACGGTTTGTAATCACCGAAAGGAATATTGGAAACGGCAACATCATAAAATTCTTCCGCAAGATTGGCTTTTTCAAAAGGCTCGTTGCGAATGTCCGCGTCAGGGTAAAGAATTTTTGCGATTTGCGCTGACACCGGATCAATTTCGATGCCGGTGATGAGCGAATGCGATTGAACAGCTTGCGGCATATAGCCGACGAAATGCCCGATGCCGCAAGCGGGTTCCAATATACGTCCGCCTTTGAATCCGAGCCGTTCCAACGCCGAACACATCGCGCCGATGACTTCGCCGGATGTGTAATGAGCATTCAGCGTCGAGGCTCGTGCCAGTTTGAATTCCTCCTTGGAAAGCAGTGCCGCCAGTTCCTTGCTCTCGGCCTGCCAATCACTGGCCGGATTAAATATCTGCGGCAATCCGCCCCAGCCAACATAACGAACGAGAATTGATTTTTCTTTTTCTGTGGCAGAACGCTTTTCCGATTCAAGCTGACGTAAAAGTTTAATCGCTTGAATGTTGTTCCAACATTTTTTGCGGAGTGAACCTTTGCCAACCTCATCCTTTTCCGTGATTCGATAGTTGGCTTGGTTGCGCGGTGATTCTACCCGACCAGTTCTTCCTCCGGCGGCAGTAAAATGTATTCTTCCCTCACCATTTCCCACGCTCGGTCGTGTGCTTGTTGTGCCGTCAACCCTTGCTTTTGAAATTTCATGGTCAAGTCGTAGAGTTCGTCTTTCGTTTTGCGTTCCGCTTCCAAAAGCATTTCGTCGAGAATTCCTTTGGCTTCCATCTCCGCTACCATTTTTGGACGGAACTCGCGCCAATGTTTCTCGGCCATCATGCCGTATTGAGTCAGTTGTATTTGTGTTGCCATTGTTGCCTCCGTTAAATGAAAATAAATTTAACTGTAAATCATTCGTTCCTGACTTTGTCCGTTTTAGAGCCATACGAATATAAATCAATCCAAACTTTTTTCCAAAAATGCCCGCAAGTTTTTTGCTGATGTGGCCGCGAGAGCGACGAAGGAGACTCGAAGCGGCGACATCCTCCTTGTTTATCCGGCTCCGCAAAGTCTTCGCTGGTTTTGCGCGTGTCCTTGAAGGGAAACAGGGCAAGGTTCAAGCGCGCAAAACTGCGAAGTCTTTGAAGGCCGCAGCATATCAAGCGGTGACGCCACCGGCGCTTTGCCGCTGCCCCTTGGACTGCGAGAGCACGAGTGTCCGGGCAATGCTGACCTTTGCCCGCTCGCGCTGGCCTTCGGGAATGTGCTGAAGCAGATTCTCGTAAGCACTTTTGAGCGCGGGATTGTCTTCGATTTTCCGAAACATGCCGCCGTTCATTTTTTGCTGCCGTTCATTGGAACGGATTTGCTGCCATACGTAGGCTCGTTCCAGCCGTTCGCGTGACATGGATTTCACAAAATCCCAACGCTTGGGATTTGCTTTGATGTAGCCGTCAATTTGTCCATTGATTCGCGGATTTTCCCGGAACTCAAATGACCCATTGCTTTCGCCATTTTGTTCCGCCGCGCCATTTTCAACGGCGCTTCCATTTTTTTTGAGTGCCATACTTTCCTTTCTACTCATGGTTTCACCATTCGTTTGTTGTTGTGTTTTGGTTGACGCCGAGTGAATCGGCGGGTTTGTTTCGCAACTGTTCTTCGAGCGCATCAAGCCGTTTTTGAGTGACGGTAAGTTCCTGCTTCAATTGCAGGTTTTCTTCGCCAACGTTTTTAACGACTTGAAACGCTCCGGCGAGTTGCGAAAGGGATTGGTCGAATTTTGCGCCGCGCTCCAGCAATGCCTGAGTCGCGGCCTTTTGCTTGTTCACTTCAGCGACGACTTCGGCATTGAGCGGCGCGGCATATTTGGCCGAATCAATCATGGTCACGGGCGGGCCAAGCGAAACAGCCGGTGAACCGTTCGGATGCAAATTCCATTTAGCCGTTGTCTCAACACGATAAACCGTGTGCGTCTCGTGCATGACAAAACCGTTGTTGGGATCAACGTAACGGCCAATCGGATAGCCTTTGACTGATTCTGAATAGCGGACGGATTGCGCTTGTTCGGGCGCCAGCGTCGTGGCGGGAGTTGGCGGCATTTGAACAACCCGCGTTGAACTGCATCCGGTTAGAATCACAAGTGCGATGAGAAAATAAGTTTTCATGGCTGCATGGGGACAATAGGTGAAAGTTCCCGCCGCGCCGGCGGCTGCGGTGGCGGATTATTTATACCGTTTGAATCGGAACGGGATTCGCCGACGGCGGCATCGTTCCGGTCAATCGTTTGGGTGACGTAAAGATAAAATTGTTTTCCGGCAGGAACGCGGACATAGAAACCATCGCGCTGAATTGAATCATAAATTTGTTTTGCGTATGCGCCCAAAACACCTTGCGCGCCTTGAAGTGCGGCGTTCTGCGTGGTTGGCAAAATTTGTGTGCCAAGCAATGTCTGTTGATTTTCGGTAAGCGTCCCTGCGGCTGCTGTCAAAAATGTAGCGGCGAACAATTTTATTTCTGAAAGGTCGTCCGTTTTAATCAATCGTCCACGAAGTCCTGCGCTGCCGTCGGTGATTCCCCAGCCGACGCCGTTCGTGTCGGCCTCGCGATCCAGCGCGAAGCCTGATAGCGTCAGTTCTTCGCCGTCCTGCATCACCAGTGTCCAGCGATTGTCGCTCGCGATTCGCTCGCGCGCGCGGTCAACTTCCGCGACACCGTGGACTTCTGTTCCGGCTGAAATAATCAGGTGTCCGCCGAAATAAATATCTTCGGTTATTAAACCGATTATCGGCGTGCGGATTGTCGAAGAATCCACCGTGATGATCAGCTCACACGGTATCAACCGGCCAAATGGCGCATATAATTTACTCAACTGTTTGGGTTCGGCTGATGGCGCGTCGGCGAAAAGGCTGATGGGCGGCAACGCCGGTTTTTGTTCGTCGTGATTTGCGGTATCAGTAGATGCGATTACGGCTGGTTGCGAGTTTGGCGGGTGATATGGCTGCATATCCTTTTGCACCGACTCGATAAGCTGGGGTTTGGTTGCGGCGGATGCCGTGCTGACTAACGACAACGATTTCTGATTCGGTTTTTGGAAGTGATGCGCCACGACAAGGGCAATCACCATCAGGATGCAAAAGCCCGCGAACGCACCTGTCGGCGTTCGGAAAAAATTGATGGCGTTGCGCGGATTCATGGCGGCGAAATCTTTTCAGGTTCCACTAAATTGGTCGGCGCAACTGAATTCGTGTTCACTTCGTCAGGAACGGCGTCGAGAATCACGGTGAAATTATTTTTCAGTGAAATGTCATTGCGTCCGCCATCCGGCGTTCCGGTGACGGCGAAATAGGCCGGTGCTGTTCCTTTGGGCGGGATTGTTCCGGCTGCGTCACCTATGGATTGCGGATAAATCAGTCCGCCAACTCGCAGCGAAAATCCGTCCGGCCTGTATCGAAGCACTTGTGCCGTCTGATTGATGAGCGTGACGCGGAAAACGAGTGTGTCTTCTGAATTGAAACGAAATACTTCTTCAATGCGGACGGCATACGTTTTGTAATCCATGATTTGCGGTTTGTCTGCATAGTTGGCGTATTCAACGTTGGCAACAGCTTCTGGATGAAATTCTTTTAGGAGCGGAAATGCTTTTGCTTTGTCGAGCAACGCCAATAGGCGTTCGGGTGTCACGGCAACGGGAATTGGCCGCGCCACTTGGTCGTCGGCCTGTGCAAAAATGACCGAATAAAATGGCTGGTCGCCCTCGTGCAATTCCAGCGCATACGTTTTGTTGTTCCAACGAATGTTGACGTTGGTAACGGCTTTCTTTGCGAGGGCGCGGACGGAAAGAAAATAAGAACCTTTGGTATGAGCGATTTGAAAAAGTCCAGGTGTCTTACCGTCAACGGTCACGTCCGCCGCGTCAATCGCCGAAATTGCGCCGGGGAAACTGATGGTGGTCACGCGGTCGAGTGAAACGGCGATCTGATAAACGCGATGGTCATCGAGCGGGAACTGTTGGATTTCATTCGCGAACCCGATTTGTGTCCGGCATAGAATCAGCAGCGCCAAAATTTTAATGAAGGATTTCATACTTGAAGTCACTAACGGCGGTTGGAAAACGACCATTGGCAATCATGTTCGGATTTCGCAAAAGTTTCAGCGTGAGCCGGAAGGGAACGGCTTCACTGAAAGCCTTGCCGTCGAAAATTCCACTGCGGATCAACTGGCCGGTGATTTGGGTTAAAACGGCATCGGCACGGGTCTGCAAAATATCAATACGCGCGATTTCGGCTTTTTGGTGCAGTTCCTTCGCTTTGAATTCGTCGGCTTCCGATTGGCGTTGCGTCTTTGCCTTTGTCAATGCCGGTTTCAAAAACATTTGAGCAAGTAAATCTTCGTTGTCGAATGATTTAGGATTGCGTTCAAGAAATGCGATGGCCGCCAGTTCGCTTTGCTGCGCGTGAAGTTCCTTTGCATCCTCAAATTTCATGATGGGCGAAACGTAATAAGTGTTGGCGGGGTCAATGACGACGACGCGCTCGCGTTGCTTGAAACTTTGCACCAGAAAAAAGCGATCCACTACGGCGATGACGAGAATCGCCATAGCAAACAAAAACCAAAACCACGCGAGCCGGTCTTTTTCGACAAAAAGCCGCGTCGGATTGAATCGCGGCCGTGCGACTTTTGGTGCGCCGTTGCCGCTGTGCGGTTGCGTTTCTCTCAAATCGGGTTCGGCTGTCATAAAATCTATTGCGTCGGGAAATTGGGCGGCTCGGCGACGGGCTGGAACGCTGACTTGTAATTCGTTAATGCTTCGGAAAATTCCGCCTGTTGCTCCTCAAGCCGTGCTTTGCTTTGTTTGTTTTCGTCGTCCCGATTTTCCGCGTCCTGAACCAGTGCGAGGCTTGCTGCTTGGTCAATTTCCTTGTCGGTGTCGGCAAGGTCGGCGTCCTGCGCGATGAGAACGCCGGTCAATTTTTGAACTTCGGAAGCGGTCGTTGCGTTTTGAAGTTTTTGAATCGTTGCGGCGATTTGCGTCCGCAACATCAAACGCCGCTGCGTCGCGTCGGCATAAACATTCGTGTAATTCTCGGTCGCGTTTTGAATCGCGGCGTTGTTGCGGTAAATGTCGTCCTGACGTTGAACTTCATTGCCGGACGGCGTTTGAAAAGTTGTGCCGATGGTGTGATAAAGTCCGTTCCCGCTGAACGTCATCGCTTCAACGCCTTGCGAACCAATCTGAATTGTTCCGAGCGAGTTACCGACAACGGGTTTATTCAAATCACCAGACACCTGAACCGCGCCATTGATATTCAAAATGGCGGCTGGATTACCAAAGGCGGCGTTGTAATTTTGCAACTGCTGAAGCTGTGAAGTCATCGTTTCGATTTGCTGAACCTGGTTCTCAACCATTTGAACGTATTGAGCGATGTTCTGCGCTTCATCAATGAAGTCCTGCACCTGCAAAAGAGGATCCGTCACAACCCACTGCGCTTGCGCGGTAGCCGCAAGAATTAAACTGCCAATTACGATAATTTTTTTCATAACGCTCCTTTCATTCTTCAATACGGATATATTTGGTGGTCGGCTCCAAAGTCACTCCGTCAATGGTCTGTTCGGGGATTTGGACTTCGTAAAAACGAACGCCATCGTTTTGATTGGGTGACGTCTTCTGCTGATTGACTAAAATCCAATACTGCTGTTTGACAGCATCACTGCGGCCTTTTTCGTAGCCGTTGACGTAGGCTTTGTCGGCTTCCGTTTTGGCGGCATAGTGAAGTCCTTCGCTGACAATGACGCCGCCCGCTGCTCCGGCAGCAGTGATGGCAGGATTGCCGTTGGAAAAATGGTCGGCCAATGCGCCGCCGCCCGCGCCGAAAGCCATGTCGCTGACTGGACGGGTCGCAGCGCAACCGCAGAACAAAATGGGGATGATGGAAAATAAGATGAATGCCTTCATACAACCTCCTGCGCTTGTGGTTTTCTCGAAAAATTGACGATGCCTTCTACGACGTTTTCGCAGCCGCGAAGTTCGCGAGCGCGTTTGTCAAAATGTTCTCCGCTCGAACTGCTGCAATAGAGCATTTCCGGCGATGCGATGTTGTGAACCGTTCCGCAAATCGGGCGGTTTGAATCAATGTGCAAATAAGTGAAGGCGGAATACTTTTGCCCGGTCTGATGGTCGGGCAGCGGATAATTCATTATCGTGTTGCGCGTGATTTCGGGAACGGCGATGTCACCGGCAATATCGTCCAAGTCGGCGCGGTCGTTCTGGCGCATAAGAAAAAACTGGCGGCTGTTGCCGAAAACAGCGGAGCGGATGCGGGACTGTTTGAAGCGGGCATACTGCTGAACAATTGAAATGTTCCAGCAATTAAATTTACGAAGTTGCGCGTAGCTCTCTTTGACAATCTCCTCACCACCTGGGATGTCGAGAAAGCGCGCAACTTCTTCATAAATGTTTCGTTTCCGGGCGGAGCGCGGCAGCGTCATGATGTGCTTGCGCGCGTCGTTAGTGATGAGAAAACCTGCCGCCGTTTTCAGTTCCTTCGCTGAATCAGGAATGTAGCCGAGTTCAAAATGAGCAATTTTGCCGGTGAGTGACAAATTGCTGATGCCGTCAAAAAGGCAACCGTAATTCCCTTCTCTGCACCACGGTAGAAGCAGCGTTGCAATTTCGACAACTTGCTCTTTTTCCGCGCCGGTGGCGTCCAGATACATCAACTCCTGCAACATCCGATGCGTGGGAAATTCTCCCGGCTTCAAATACGAAAATGCGACATTACGAACTTCCTTCGCCGTGTTCGGGTCTTTCAAAAATTTCAGCACGTCGGCCTCGTCCGGCTTGGCGAGAAAATCGAGCGCCTCATCTTCGCGTGTTGTTATCCAATCTCGAAAATCGGCAAACGCTTCCAGTGTCGTTGCACCGGATGGCATTTTCTGCTGGCGATAACGCAGCAACGCCAGCGCGTGACGCGCAACAGCCATGAGCCGGTTTGAATTTTTGTTCGTCCAATCCTGATAAACATCTTCGTAAAGTAGATTGATAAATTTGGCGATGAGTGCTTGCCGCAACATCTGTTTATCCTCCTGCTGGCTGATGCCGGCCATGCGAGCAACAAGAGCCGTTGACGCCGAAAGATGGTCGGGTGTCAGCGGCAATCCTTTTGTGTCGAGATAGTTTATCGTGATGTTGCCGTCCGGCTGCACGATGATTGGCTTGGCGTTCGGGTCAACGGTCTGCGTGTAAATGCCGTAAGACAATCCCTCTTCAATGATGACCGTGTAGGCGAAATAGCCTTCGGTTTGTGTCAGCAAATCGCAAACGGTGACTGATTTGCCGGTGCCGCTCATTCCGATCAATACGGCGTGTTGCGGCGACGCATTTCCCGCTTCACCGGAAAATGTTTTGATGCCGATAAGATTATGCGCCGCGCCTTCGTAAATCGCTTCAGCGGTTTCCAAATGGCCGGTGAAGGTCGAACTGAACGGAAGCATATCGGCGACGTAGCGGGTTTCGCCGTAAAGTTTTCGTGCCTCATATTTTCCCCAAGTCCAGCCCGGCCATGTCTGGAAGAAAAGATTTTTGGACGTGCTTGGCAGCGTCGCTTCGTAATACTGCGCGCTGTTCATCGCGTTAATCGCATTTTTTATCGCATTGGTTTTGGCGCACAGTCCTTCTTTGGTTTTGTCCCAGGTGCGAACGGCGAAATAGACGTTGAACGGCAGCGTGTGGCCTTGCATGAGCGCATGGATTTTTTTCTGTTTCTTTTCCATCACGGTCAGCAACGATAATTTTTTCTCACTGGCGTAATCACCCGCGATGCGGTCATGCTCCTTTTCCTCCTTCGCGATTTCTTTTCGCACCGGCAACGGATCAACATTGACGGTGACGGTGAAATCCAAAAGGTGAAGATTGGTGAGCCGATGAATCAGTCCAGGGAAAGTCACTTTCGGCCAGCGCGTGAGCGCAATCATCGAGTGATAATGGCCATCCATGAAAAACCCAAAATCGTTTTGGCCGTTACCTTCCGAATGCCAGCAATTTTCCTGAATCGTCAACTCCGGCACAAAAGCGTCGAGCGGGTTGTAATCGAATCGCTCTGCCAGCGACGGATTAAGGAATGTCGCGTAATGCAAATAGTGGTCGGCGTCGGTCATGGGAATTATCCGCGCTCCCTGTCCGCTAAAAATGGACAATAAAATTTCGTAAACCTGTGCGAACTCGGTTTGCAATTGTTCCAGCAGCGTGTCGTAATACTTGGTAAGCGCCGCTTCCGAATGAATTCCTTTCGGGCTGCTTTCAATTTTGCGCGAGACATAAAGAATGAGTCGCTGCCGCCTCAATTGCCGCTGCTCCATCATCTGCCAATAGCGCGTGAATCGCTCGTTGCGGTTTCGTTTCGTCCAAGCGTTTGTAATCTTCTCGGTCTCCTGCTGATAGCGCAAAAGTTCCTTGCGATAATCCGAGTCGCAGAAAAATTGGACCTGCAAACGCTGATTGTCGCCGAGCGACGCGAGCAACAAACTGATTTGGTCCTGGAAGCTGTTTAATTCTGAAACTTGAACATTCGTCAAATCCGGCGGCTGGAAAATAAATCCTTTTGAAATGTATCCGCCCTGCGACAGGCCGTTGAAAATTATCAGGTCGCGGGCGAAATAACCGTTGGGCGCATTTTCAAACATGGCGATTCAGTGGGTGTTGAATTTTTGGTTGCGGTTGTGGGCTGAATCCTTTTCCGAAAAGCCAGTATTCGAGACAGTCAATGTCGTAGCGCGGCGGCTTGCCCTGCCTGAATGCAAAGACATATAGCAGCGTAAGTGTGAGCGGGATAGCGGCCACGGCTGCGGCGGCGACAAAACTGATGCGGTAAGCGCTGAATAATAAAAGCATAATGACAACGGAAGCGAATGTGCCGCCGATCAGATACCAAAACAGATTGCCGTCCAATCCCCACGTCTTGCCCTTTGAATCGTCGGCGCTGTTGGTGTCGGTGAAACGGATGTCGCTGCTGTTCATCAAAAACCTCCCACGCTCACGGTTGAATTGGCATTTCCGAAAGCCGCGAATAGGGCTCTCACGATTACCGGCGCGCCCGCGATGATGAGACCGCCGATGATGGACATTTTTCCGGCATCCGTATCACCACGACGGATGGCGAACCCGCCGCCAATGACGCAAACCACACCGAAGATAAAAGCGATGAGCATGACGATGTTTAACGCCGAGCCTAACCCTGACTGTAATTCACCGGAAGATTGCGCCAGAATGGGCGCGAGTTTTATTATCGAAGCGTGAAACAATTTTGTTTTCATGCTTACTCTCTACGCCACAGTTTCAAAATTTTTGTCCCGAATTCGGGCAAAATGAAAAATTTCTCGTGGTAGGCATAAGGCGTGAATTCGATTGAAAATTCAAAGCTGCTGGAACTGGAAGCACACTTGCGGATGCGCATTCGCGGACAGGATCATGTTCTACCGCGAATCATTTCCCTTTTGAAACGTGGACAACTCGGATTGACAAAATTAAATCGTCCGCGGGGAAGTTTTCTTTTTCTTGGTCCAACCGGCGTCGGCAAAACCGAGACAACAATTGCGTTCACCGATTTTTTATTTGGTGAAGGCAAATTGTTCCGCTTCGATATGTCGGAATATCAAACGCAGGAAAGTTTGGGCGTTCTCTTGGGCGCGAAACTTGGTGAGCGCGGAACATTGGCAATGGCTTATGACCGCTCGCGTTGCGGCACTTTGTTGTTTGACGAAATTGAAAAGGCTCATTCCCGAATCTTGGATATTTTTTTGCAAATTCTGGATGCTGCCCGCGTGACGATGGCGAATGGCGAGACGCTTGATTTGTCCGGCTTTTACATTGTGTTCACGACAAATATCGGCGGCGCGGATTTGCTGAATTTGCAGCATTCGACGTTTGCCACGATGGAACGACACGTCTTGGCTCGCGCTCAACAAGCGATGCGACCAGAGTTGTTTGCCAGAATCACAGAGAAATTGGTTTTCAACCGATTGAGTTATGATCATCAACTCGAAATTGCTCAACTGTTGTTGAATGGCGAAGTAGATTTTCTGCGTGAAAAAGGATACGAGCTTCATCCTGACAAAACCGTATTGCCATTTGTGGTGCAACGCGGCTTTCATCCAAAACTTGGCGCGCGGCCAATGCGCGATACCGTTGAAAAATTGATTGGCGATGCGGTCGCTACTGATTTGCTAACAAATGGCGCAAGCGGCGGAACATTGGCTTTAAGCGAAACAGCTAACTGTTTAAGAATAATTTCGCCAAATCAAAAACTCGTCACCGGCGTTGGCGGCCATATTGCATTTGGATTGTCTAATTCAAATGCGCCGATGTCGCTACTGTCACCACCAACAGCGTTAGGAACAAAAGAATAATCGTATGGCCGAGCGTGGCCGCGCTGGTCAAAATGAATTCCAAAGCTGTTGCCTTGATCAATTGCCGGACTTCCCGGTATCAGCGCATGTGTTGGCGTGAAACCGCCATTCGCTTGCAACGGGCCAAGCAATGGATTTATTAAATTAGTGTCACTCCCGACTTGGTCGGCATTCACGCTATTTGTAAAACCTGTGCTCCAATCACCTGTGCCAATCAAATTGAATCCTTGTGAAGCAAAATCTCCCGCAACGTCAAGGCCAACGCCGTCGCGACCGGATGCTCCTGCCGTTTCTATTACTCCTTCGCCAGAAAATACATAATTGATTCCGCCGTTTCCGCCGATGTTTGAAACGTTCAATGCTGCCAGTGTGTTACGAACAACGACATTTACACCGCTAACATCATTCAAAATTCCACCGCCATCGCCGCCTTGTCCACCGGAAGCGATTTGAGAAGGCGTAGTCTGACTCTCGCTGTCACTTGCATTGCCGCCTGTGCCAGTTTGGTTCAAAACAATCGTGCAAGACGTTAGTTCCAATGAATTGCTGTTGTAAATTCCGCCGCCGCTTCCACCTTTGCCTCCATCACCACCGCTGCCAACAAACATTCCATCTCCGCCTGATCCGCCGTTACCGCAAAAATTTCCGCTGATTGTGCAAGTGTTCAAATTTACCAAACCGGAATTAAAAATACCTCCTCCATACCCGCCATTCCCGCCAGTGTTACCAGCACCCTTACCACCGTCTCCACAACTGTTGCCGTTAATTGTGCAAAAATTTAGCGAGCATTGCCCAAAGTTATAAATTCCACCGCCATTGCCGCCCATTCCTCCCGGCGCACCCGAAGCGCCAACGGGAATCCAGCCAAGACCAACGCTGCCGTCAGCACCTGAACCGTTTTGATTATAGCTGACAATACAACGAGTTAAAATAATTGTTCCGATGTTGTAAATTCCTGCGCCGTTGCCGCCGTCACTTGCGCCGCCGAAACTATCCGGCCCAGAGCCATCGCCTGTTGTATTTCCGTTGATAATGCAATTGCTCAATTGAGCATAACCTTCATTGTAAATGCCTCCACCAACTCCAGCAGGGTTGTTAAAAACGTAAAAATTACCATGAAACCCGCCATTACCGCTCGAATTTCCGACAATAGAACAATTTTGCATCGTCAATGTTCCCGAATTAAAAATTGCCCCACCAAAGGTTTTGTAATAGTTGGTCGAATCTTGAAAATTATCTGCGGGGGCAGTGCCGTTTTTGAGCGTTACGTTTTGAAGCGTTAAATGGGCATTCGGAAAAACTTGGAAAATTCTGTCGCTCAAACCGGCAGCGTCAATTGTCACGTTGGAACTCACGCCAACAATTGTCAGGTTGCCCCGCGTGATGTCCAAATCGCCTGTTCGCGCAGCGTTTTCATCTGCGCCGGAAATGGTCAGCCTAAAAATCCATTGCTGTTGCTGTTGATTACGTTTAGGACTGCGGATCGAACCAAGATAAATTGTATTGTTACCACCATGACGATTCGCAGCTATGATTGCTCCGCGCAGACTGGTAGGTCTGACGCTGTCGTTCGTATCAGTGACGAAGAAAACAGCCCCTTGCACATGAGCCGCATTAAAAAGCACGCTGCAAACGGCTAAAAGACCGAAGCAACGCGCCAAAAGTTTTAAGGTTGTCATCTGACTACAAAAGTTTGCTGTCAATTTTCAGATTAGCAAATGTTTTTAATTTTTGTGTCTGATTGTCCTGTATTTGGAACGGCATTGAAAATCGTTAAGAACTATTAAGAATAAAACTATTCCTTGCGGCGTCTGTTTAACCTAATAAGCGCCATCACTCCGATAGCCAGCCCGCCGAGAGCTGACATGGAAGGTTCTGGAACAGGTTGAATTGAAAGCGACGATGATGTTTGAAAACTTGGAATTGATCCAAAATTGGAACTAACCACTGGTGTCAAAGGAGAAGGCGGTAGCAAATCCACTGGCTGTATGAGATCGGGGTCGTTACGAATTATTTCCATCGTTATTACGCCAGTGTTAAAATTCAAGATAGTATCAAAGGTTGGCGGCAAGGGCGTCAGAGATGTGTTTTGCGAACGTAGGGATTCATTTCGATGGTGTTGCATTTGAAAAAGTGAAGGCGTAAATATACTTTCTGACGTTCCAAATGTTGCAGTTACTCTGACATAACCGCCAATAGTGGTATTTGAGAGTGCAGTTTCAATTTGCGACATTCTTTCATCTGCCTGCGCTATGGAAATAAACGCGCTCGCCGTAAGCATTATTGCCAAAATGAATTTTGTTAAACGCCGTTCCTTCCGCATGAGGAAGTTTGAAGAAAGAATTATCATTTCACAAGCCATTTATTGAGTAGTAACCGATTCTAAACACTGCTTATGCCAAATGCCGGGAATGTTTTTTAGTTTATACAATTCGTCGCCACCATGATAAAATCCAACCGATTCGACTTCGGCAATTTGATCCGCATAGCCTAATTGTTCAGGTTTTAATTTATTGTGAAACTTCCATGATTTAAGGAAATCTTCAAGAAAGGCGTGGGTCATAATTTTGACCTTCGAGCCTTTTGGAAATGCTTCTTTGTAAATATATTTATCGTTCTCCATATTAAGGAGTCGGCACAAATGGGCCGGGTGGCGTTGGGTTAATTAGTTGAAACTGAAGTCTCCCCCCGCTAGTTATAGGGCCATTAAAAGCTGGGCCAAGATTGGACGCAGGAGTTTGAAATGTTGTCGAATAAGAACCTCTGCCAGCATCAATTTCAAGTGTTGTTTCTATCTCGCCAGCACTCATGCCGCTTACCTCGCCCGGCAACGTTACAAACGTGCCAACGTTAAGCATACCACTTCCACTCTGAATTCTCGCAACAGTTGCGGCATCAGTAAAATGCGTCACAGTTACCATTTCGTTTGGAACAAATTCTTCTTGCCCAGACATCATGGTAAGAGCAATAAGACCAATTTGTGAGCCTAGCTGGACACCGGATGCAACAGCATTTAGGCCAGCCATGTATTGGTCTTGCTGCGGATATGAAACCGACATTGTGCTTGAATAATTTGGGTCATAATAAGCTTGCGGCATTGGCGAAGCATCGCCAGCGGCTGTCATAAACGGCCCCAAATTCATGTTCGGGTCAATGGTCAGTTGCAAATTAGGTGTTGAATTTGCCGAACCTAAATTAAGCCAAGAGGGATTCATGTTTCCCTCGGCCAATGCGTCCAGCCCAAACGGATCAAGATAACTGATAGGATTACCATTGGCATAAGCATAGAAATTCATCCCGCCAGAAAATCCAGTCGGGTCGGGATTTATGAACCGGCATAAATACGGATTGTAAAAACGCGCCCGCATATAAAGCAGCCCATTCGGGTCAGTCATCACGCCATAGCGCCCATTGAACAAAAATGGCGTGTCCGTGTTGCCTGCGCGATAAGTCAGCGAGCCGTAAGCCGAGTATTCAATCCTGTCCGTGACGTTTCCGTTATCATCCGTCAGCGCAATCGTGCTGCCGCGATAATCAGAATGATAAGAGCGCGTAGTCGTCGCCGTTGCTGTCTCTGTGATTTGATACAACAATCCAACGCCGTAAATGTAGTAATTGGTGATGCCATTTTTAATCCGCATCAACACCTGCGGCAGCTTCGCGTTTGGATTGATGACGAAAATTGTTGAGTTCGTTCCATAAGTCTGGCCGATGCGGTTGTTCATCGCATCATAAACATTGGTGACGCCGCCAGCATTCAACAATCGGTTGCGAGCATCGTAGGTGTAAGTGACAAAATTGGTGCTAATGAGTGGAGCATTGGTCAAATTCCCATTTGGATCGTTGAATACGTTTTGGCCATTGAATGTCGCCAGCCGGTTATCGTCGTCGTAAGTCATCAAGCGCGTTGGCAACGAGGCAACGTGCGGCAAAGGCGCGGCAAATTCCCATTGCACTTCCGCCGCAGCGTTCCAATTGAATTTGAACCATGCAATCGGAAAACCCAACACGGTCTGTTCGAGAATGTTGGTTGCTTGTCCGGCAGCATCGTAAGAAATTGTCCGATATGTGCCATTGGGCCGGGTCAAACTTGTCAGCCGCCCGTCCAGATCATAATTCATGGTCGTTGTGCGCCCGCTCCAATCCACAACCTGCGTCACATGGTTGTTGCTGTCGTAAGTGTAATAGACATTTTTGCCGCCCGGATAAATAAGATTGGTCACATTTCCGTTGGCGTCATATTTGAATTGAATCAAATTCCCATAAACATCCTTACAACTGGAAACGCGATTGTAAGCGTCGTAAGTCCAAGAATTGGTCAAGCCATTTTCAGAAATATTCGTCGGATTATCGTTCGCATTGTAATTGTAAGTCGTCGTGCCCACATTGTCCGCGCGACTGGTTAATCGGCCTTTGGCATCATAACTATAAGTGGTATTGTGTCCGGCAGGGTCTTTCATCGTTGCGGGCAATCCTTGATGATTAAATGACTCGGACGTTGTGCGGCCAAGCGGCGTGATGGTATTGGTCAGCCGATTTGCTCCGTCGAATTGGAATTGCCATTTTTTGCCGTTGCGATTAGTAAGGATGACTTGATTTCCGGCAGAATCGTAGTTGTGCAAAATGGTGTGGCCTGCGCCGTCAGTGAGTTTAATCAATTCTCCGCGCTTACTCCATTGTTGCGCTGTCACTTCGCCCGCCGCATTCGTCGCGGCGAGCGTGCGTCCGTCTGCATCAAAACCAAATTTGGTTGTTCGAGAAAGCGGATCTGTGACTGAAATTGTGCGTCCTGCCGTGTCATTAGTATAAAGCGTCGAATTTTGAAGTGGGTCAACCGTGCGAATCAGCCAATCACGATTATCATAAAAATTCGTGACAACGGGGACACCTTGAGACGTGGCGGGTAAAGTTGTGGCTATTAAATGCCGCGTCGCGCTCCACGAATTGCTGACGCTGTTCCCACGCGGATCGGTTGCGCTGGCGGCGTTGCCGACAGAATCATACGCAATTTTTGTGACGAGATTTGTAGGCGCGACCGAGTTGGTCAACTGACGGCGATTATTGTAGCCAAAAGTCTTTGCGAAACCGCGTGCATCCGTGTGACTGGTTGCATCGCCAAGCGAACTGTTCACAAAACTTTCACTGCCGAGACTATTTGGATAAGTGACGCTGTTCAACTGTCCGTAAGAATCGTAACCGTAGGTCGTCGTGCCGCCTGAATCTGTTTTACTGGCAAGCGTGCCGTCAGAATTGTAACCGTAATTGACGAAATCGCCCGCGCCGTTCGTCGAGCTAGTCAACGAGAAATGGGAATTGTAGCCGAACGTTGAAGCATTTCCGCGCGGGCCAATCGTTTTAATTAAATTGTTTTGATTGTCATAGACGAATTGGTTGGTGAAATTCAACGCATCAACGGAGTAAATTAAATTGTGGTTGCCGTCATAAATGAATTGGTTGATTTCAAGTAACGGAGAAACGGTATAGACAATGTGATTCTGTCCGTCATAAACATTTTCGGTGGAGTGTTGTAGCGGGTCAATCCAGCTTGTCAGCCGTCCCTGATCGTCATAGAAATAAGCGTTTACGCTTCCCGCTGGGTCATATTGCACAGTTGCCCAACCCGACCAAAAAATGCGCCATATTTTGTTTGTGTCGCCCTGCGTGTATTGTGTCGAGACGTGTCCTTGTGTGTCATACAAATTACTGACCACTAAACGCGATAGCGCGTCCACTGTCGCAATAATTTGATGATTGGTGTCGTATTGATAAGTGCTGGTTTTGCCTTCTGCGTCGGTGAACGAAGTCAGGTCGCCTTGCGGACTGTAAGTAGTTGAATAACCATAAGTGACCGTGCGTGTGCCGTCAGAAACGGAAGTAAGTTGACTGCCAGTGTAATTGAATGTGAGCGTGCGATTCTTCCAATCTTTTACGGTGCTAACCAAATTGCTTGTGTTGTAAGTCACAGTCAATGGCTGGCTGTATTGGTCAACGATGTTGGTTAATCGTCCCTGCGAATCGAAATTGAATGTGTTGCCATGCCGTTGCACCAAACTATAAGCCGAGTTGTTTTGCGTGAGCGTCATGGTGCAATTAGCAGGCGGCGTATAAGCTCCATTGGGCTGTTTGATAAATTGCACCGTATCTTTTCCAAGATTAACCGAGACGCCGCCTTTGGTAAGCTGATCCACCCCCCACTTGGTTATCAAAGCAGTGGTCAGCCAGTTTTTCGGGTCGGGATAGCCATTATTATACATTGCGATAGCAGCAGCGGTCGCCGCCAGCAGCGGCGCGGCTTGTGCCGGTGTTGTTCCTCCCAAACTGGCTTGCGGCGCGGCGATGATGTTTGCATTGACAGAATAGTTATGAATCCATCCTCCTGTCATGCCCGCCGGATTGCTGAAACGTCGCACGCCGTTGTAATAACGGGACAGAGTGATTCCGCGCGGCTCGGTCTGGCCGAGTGATAAATCCGCGTTTTCCACTTGGAATGTGCCGTCAGCCAAATCCACAGGATCAGCCCCAGTGGGAGCAGGAGTTGATGTGGGAGTAGAATCATAGTAAGTGGGTTGATTGTTGCCGGATAAATCAATATAAGGAATATCCAATACCGCCGACGGGTCGGATGGATAACCGCCAAAATAATTGCCACTAACGACCATTGCTGATAAGGTTGCTTGGCCGTTTGTTGCCTCTCGCGCTTCGTAACCATAACCCGCCCAACTTCCCGTCGCGCTACTGACATGATTCGAGCCATTTTGTGGCAGCAAAACATAAAAACCTTTATTGACGTAATTTGTCTGAATAAAATTCAACGTAGCTGTGCTGTAATTGATTAACTTGCCTTTCACATTGAAACTTGTTGTCCAATTAGTGCTGCTGGCTAGATAAACTGCCTGTCCTTTAGTATTGGCGATTTCCAACATCTTGATCGTTGAAGCTCCGAGAAGATTTGTATTTTGCAGTTGTTCAATGATGCCATATTCAAGCGAGCTTCCAAAAAACGAGGCCAAATCAAAGTGCGAATTTGAAATCTGTATGTGTGGCAGGTCATCGCCACCATTCGGATATTCCCCGGAAATTTGCATATAAACATCCACATAATATCCATAGCCCAACTCCTGCGCCATTCGCCCTACACGATGAAAATACTGCGGCAAAATTCCCAACTGTGTTGCCAACATCTGTTCAGCTTGTTCCGTCTGGAGCATCCAGTTCAATCCCATAACATTCAGAGTCTCGCTTACCACTTGCCGCGAACCGTTCGTCAGACCTTGTTGTAAATAAGCATCCAATTTATTCTCACGCTGCTGTAACCAGCCGCAATCCGGTTCAAAAGCATAAAGTAACGCATAGGTTGCATTGGTGCGTTGATAAGAATTATTGACAGTTTGATTAGCAGTATTGGTTGGATTTGTGACAAATGTATTGCTGGCGGTATTCCAAAAACCAACTGGATGAGTAATTGTAAGGACAACATTGGTTGTGCCACTCCCGCTAGTCGAATGTTGCACTAGGTTTGAATCGTCCTGCCACAGTTGCGCCGTGCCACTGCTATCGAATGTTAATGCGATTCGTTGCCCCTGCAACTGTGGGATGAACCATTGATAATTAGTGCCAGCAAACGTGACTTTGAAAGTGGACATCATATTTGTTGGCTCGTTTGCCCAACTCAAAACCGGCATCGTGCCGCTAAATGTGTAAGTAGAAAACGTGGTGTAGGGACTATAATCAGCGGCGACTGCTGGTGTGATTTGCCAGCCGCCTAAAACCTGTTGCACGCTCGCATTGGGAGAATTACTCTGAATATAATTGAGTAGATTTGTTGTATAACCCAACAGCGCACCGTCCACATTGGCTTCATTCAAATTGGTTGCATAATTTCCGTTACCCGTTCCAGCGGCGGCGCTCATTAGCGCATTGCTGATAGACAAACTGCTCATCGCATTCGTCAACGAAATGCCGGATACCGGCTCGCTGATTTTGAATGCCGGATCAAGTTGATAAGTCGTTGAGCCTATTGTCAACGCTACCCATGTCCGTTGAATCAAGAAAGTGTTGCCATCAGTGGCATAATAAACCAGCGGGTAGCCGCGTATAAGAGCCAGATCACCTAGGTAGGTATGTGTGGTTGTCCAGTTGGTATTTGTCAGCGTCAACTGCCACCAGTGGTGTAAATCATAATCTACGCCGTAAGGATTATCATACGGAATCAGTTGCCAGCCGAATTGATACTGAACATTTGAGTAACCTGCCGCTCTCAACAACGCCACAAGCAAAGCGCATTGGTCAAAATCATTGCCACTCTTTTCCAACAATGTCAGTTCCGCTCCTTTTTTTGAACCGAAATAAAGGACGAACCGTATATGGTCATGCACATAGTTGAATATGCGTTGCGGATCATCTTGTAATCCGTCAGCCAGCGCTTGAATGTCCGGTGTGATTATTTCGGCAACGGGACTGGCTGGCACATTTAACGCGCTTGTCACATTTTGCGGCGCAGCCGCCGTATGCGGCCTTACTCCTCCTCCAGAGATGTCCTGTTCTTGCACTTGGTCAGATGAAATATCGGTGGTCGGACGAAACCATCCCGGATCAGTTATTTGCGCGTGGCAAATGCCTGCCATTGTCAGCAATCCAAAAATTAAAAATCGTAGTGTTTTCATTTTATGTTCCCTCGTGATTATTGTGAAACTTGGATGACATTGCCCTCGGCGTCATTGGTGATTGAACCGCTCCTGACTCCTGAAATGCCATTCAGCCAGTCCACCAAATCGTAGGAATAGTTCGACCGCACTGCCGGATTGTTAAGATTGCTTTGCCTCGGATTCAGCCCAAGCAATACCTCCCAACTGTCCGACAGACCGTCAAGGTTCGAGAAAGCATTGTTCGGATCGGTTTTTGAGACAAGGTTTTCGTAGGCGTCCGTGAGCCCGTCGCCGTCCGCGTCGGTCGGCCCGCCTAACTCAAGGAAACAGGATGCGCTTGGTAAATTTGTGAGCGTATAAACATTGCATTGGTAGCCTTGTCCCATCCACGTCCACGGAAAACCGTTTGTGCCAAAGGCCAAAACAGAATTTGCAAAAACATCATAGGGAACACCGTTCGAGCCGCCTTCAATCGTGAACGTGACGTTCACCGTTCCGTTTGCTGCCACACTTGAAACAATGTTGGTGATCCAAACATTTGAACTGGTCACGCAGCTTGAAGCCGAGCCAACCAGTTGCAGATTTCCCGCTCCCGTAATCGCCTGATAATAAGTTTGTGAAGGCGCAGAATTTCCCGACACAAGGCGGCTCATGTATGTTGCGTTGACGGGATTCATCCAATACCACATGGAACTGTAAGTGTAGATGCTCTGAATGGTGTTTGCGTCCAACGGAACGCCGTAGGTGTAAACATTGTTGAACATTCCGTGCGCTTGTGCCACGCCATTGCTGTCACTGCCGATGAAAAAGCCGTTGCTCAAAACATCCGTGCCGGGATAAACGGTGAGCGGCAAACCGCTCGTCACTAATCCACCATCTAAATACAACGCTGTATTTGTCGCGGAATATGTCAGCGTGATGAAATGCCAGTAATGCGTCGTCCAAGTGATCGGCGCGGAAAGATACGTCGTGGCGGTGCTGGAAAGGTCGTTGGTTTGTGCCGAGAAATAAATATTGTCACCGTTCTCGTCGAAATAAAGACTCCACCAACCGTAACTTGAATCGGTCGTGTATGAACCGGCTTCAATTAACCGCCCTGCTATTCCCGGCCCAGTTCCGCCCGCGCTCACGCTATCCCAATCCGGCGCAAACCAAAACGTCACGCTGCCGACGTTCGGACTAAAATTATTTGTGCCGCTCGCCTCAATGACATTGTATTGCAGCCATGCCGCATTAGTGTTGTCCACGACAAGCGATGCGCCGTTGCCAAGTTTGGAAGTATTAAGATTGGTGAACGAAACTGGCGCGTAACCACGGTCGCTTGTCCAATTGGTGCGGTCGTAAAAAGACCATGAATCGAGAGGTGTGTAAGTCGGCGATGAATTTGTGCCGCCGCCGGGTGGCGCTTGGGCGTGGCTTTTCTCTGCAAGAGCACACAGCAGAAATAAGAGAAAAATCGGACGGCACAACTTTGTTTGATTGAATGTTCTCATGATTTGCCTTTCTGAAAATTTATGCTGTCAAGTCTTGACGTTGTTTATCCGAATGCAAGCAACAAATCCATTACGCCAGTTTTGACGAAGTTGAAGCACGATGTAAAGCCTCGTGTTTTGGCGCTCGCCTTTTCGAGAAGATTTGGTGATGCCAGCGCGCAAACCAAAACCTTCTCCGCAACGAAAGCGGTTCGGGAAAAATATCGCTTCATTGCGAGGGCGGCGAAATTTGACTCAAGAAAAGCTGGCTGAAAAAGCCGGGGTGAGCGCGCGTTATGTCCAAAGCGTCGAAGCTGGAGAATACTTTCCAAGTCTTTCGACGCTGGCGCGCTTAAAATCCGTCTTGCGCTGCGATTGGGAAGAACTTTTTGGCGGCTGCGAAAAGGCATAGCAGACGTTTTCATGCCATTGCGCCCTCTGATACTGCAATATCATTTTTAATGTGTGATAAAAGTCGCGGCGCGAATTCTGTGCCGAAGGGTTTTGAAATATAATCAACAGCCCCAAGTTTAAGGCCGCGCTGGGCATCTTGCTCAAGTGGCCGTCCCGAAATAAAAACAATTGGTGTTTGAAAAAATGGATTTTCCTTCAAGCGGAAACAAATCTCGAAACCGCTCATATCTGGCAAATCCACATCCAACGTAATCAAATCAAAAATTTCATCTTGCGCCATTTGCATCGCTTTTGCTCCGGTCGTCGCAACTTTTATCTCACAATCGGCGATTGTCAGAACAGAAGTCATTGCCATTGCGACGGGTATTTGATCTTCAACAATTAAAATCTTTGGTTTGCTCGCCATAAAACTGATTTGAATAAACGTAGTTTAACTCCGTTCAAAGTTTCAATGCAAGCACATAGTTTAACTGCGTGCTAAAGAAAAAATTGGGCAAACGGATTGCGACGTTGCGACGAGCTGCGAAATTAACGCAGGAGAAACTTGCGGAGAAAAGCGGTTATTCGATTGAATTTATCAGCCTCGTGGAACGCGGCATCAACGCGCCGTCGGTTGACGGCTGCGAACGAATTGCCAAAACGCTTCGCGTCTCGGTTAAAGACCTGTTTGATTTTTGACTGTTGTTACGAAGGGGTGGGTTCAGCTTCAACTTGCACAGCATAAGCTATCACGGCGGTTGTCACTGCCAAAAGCATTTGTGCATCCAATTGGTCGAATTGAGGAGACGTTGACAAATGATGGGGTTCATTCGTCGGCCTCTTGAGAGCAAGAAAAGCTTCATTCAGCCAAATGTAGGTTGCCTTGCCCAATCGGTCTTCCCATGAAGGTTTTAATACCGGAACTCCGCGCTTTCCGCCTTCCGGCAGATTTTTTTCAACGGTCTCGAAGAAGGGTTCTAACGCTAAACGGCATTTTCCGACTGCATCGTGGTAAAAACCCTGTTTGTATAATTCCTGCGCTTGAAGCAGGGCATCGCAAGCAGCCTTCAGTCCGGCACATTTTTCAATTGGAACGGCGGGCAGTTCAAGAATGAGAATTTTTCCATAGCCTGTTTGCGGCAATACATTTTGCACCCAAACGGTGCGGGGAATCACAACATGAACTTTTGCCTCAAGACGGTGATGGTCTTTTATCCCCCATACTGATGATGGATAACCTCCCGTTTGAATCTGTTTAACTTCGACAAGTTCATCCACGAACAATTCAAAATCTAAACGCAAACGCAAATCGCTGCCCTTTCGTTCACGTTCCAATGTCGCAAGCTGAATACGGGTGAGTGGAATTTCCACAAAGACTAGGTGCTGCTTTAATTCCTTAAATTTGCCGGTGACTCGCGCGTGCTGGATTGGGATCGGCATCGTCCATGCCAGATATGCGCCATCATTTGGAGAAACACGGCAACGCAATTCACGCAACTCAAACCCAAATCCCGTTTCTTGGAAGGGATATGTCGCATGGAATTTCAAGGGAAAAGCTAATATGGAAAAATTGCCATTCCCTGCTCCGATAATTTGATTTTCTTCGATGGTAAAATCAATAACGCCGTAACCGGCTATTGATGAGAAAGAGTGTTGGCTCATGATTTATGTGTAAATTGGTGTTGTTTGCTGATTTTGGCGAGCCGCTTTTCCCAATCACCTTTGTGCGCGAGCGGGTCAGCGTCCGTTCCCCAAAGTTTTTTCACCATTTCACGTTGCGGCACAAATGGACATTTTGATTTTGGATTTTTGTGGGCGTTGTCAAGTTGGCGCAACGCCAGTTGCGCGCCGGTCATCAATGCCGGTTTCTCCGCGCGGACAAACTGCGTATTCAATTTGTGCGTCGCTTCGTCCAATGCTCCCCAACGCTCCGCGTCCGTGGTTCCCCAAAGTGTTGGCTGCGTATCAAGCTGTGACAAATTCCAAAATCCGATTCGGATTTGTCGAACGGGTTTGAAAGCGCGGCTCATCACGTCGCGGAAAATTTCCTGCACTACGGAATTGATAACCGAGTTTTGAAATTGCGCGTGTTGAAAGCGATGAGTGTTGCCAGTTTCAGTGAAGTCGTTGAAACGAATCGTCAAACTCACTTCGCGCGGCTGCAATTGCTCGCGTCGTAACTGGCCGACAAGCCGTGTTGCTTCGCTCAAGGTGAATGTCAACGCCGCTTCGTAATCCGGCTCGTCATACGGCAAAGTCGTGTTGCTCGAAATGCTTTTTCTGTCTTTCACCTCAAGCATAAGCGGCTCGTTCCATTTGCCGTTTGAGAAAAGCCAAAGCTGTTGACCCCAAATTCCAAATCGTTGTTTTAACAGCATGGACTGCAACGCCGCTACGTCGCCGAAAGTGTGTGCGCCCAAAGCGGCCAACGCGCGTTCGCGGTTTTTGGCAACGCCGGAAAGTTCGCGCACGGAACGGTCTTTCAAAAATTCTTTTTCCTGTCCGGCAGGAATTTCAATGAAGCCGGGCTTGGCTGCGTCGGTCGCCAATTTTGCCAGCCGCGACGAACTTGCGAGTCCGCCTGAAACCGGCAAACCGACTTCCTTGCGAACACGCTCGCCAATTTCTTTGATGTAATTGATTGGCGTCGTGTTACGCCAAACGTGCTTGTCCATCGTCGTAAAATCGAGAAAGCCTTCATCAATGGAAATTGGAACGAGCGTCGGCGAGTATTCTTCAAGGATGCGAAACATCTCCGCTGACAGTCGCCGATATTCGTCGTAATGCGGCTTGCACAAAACCCCAGTCGGACAAAGCCGCTTGGCTTCAAAACACGCCATGCCGGTTTTGATACCGAATTTTTTGGCTGCGCGATTTGCAGCGATCACGATGCCGTCGCCGCGCCGCCCTCCGCCTACCCAAACCTCGCGCCCTTGCAATTTGGGATTCAACGCGATTTCGCAACTGGCGAAAAAACTGTCCGCGTCAACGTGCAGGATGCGGTTGTTGTGGCTCATGTCGCGTTGAACAATTTACCGCGAATGTGAATGCCGCCAAGAAACAAAGAGGAAATTCTTCGAGCTGCGCCCGATCACCTTACGATTCTGCACGGCGATTTACGAATCACTTTTTAATTTCTCGAAAGTCTTTTGCAGTTTGTCCCCTTGCCAGTGCGCGGCAATCTTCCAGTCCAAAGTATTAAAAACTGAAATGAAAAATCCCCAAATTTCCATCAAGAATTGTTTGATGCACTCGGCATCAATGTATATTTCGTTATTCGGATGTGCAAAAAAGCCGCTCCGTTTGTCCTTGAGCGTCATCAAATAGTTTTTGTCCTTCTCGTTCGCCAGCAAACCCACGTCACCAAGACAGTGAACGATGCAATCACGAATTTTTTGCAAATCAGTTAGCGCGGCGTATTGAGAAAAATCTGCGAGCCGAAATTCAAAAAAAACTTCACAGAATTTTGAAATCTGTTCCAGTTTGCCATTAGCGCGAATGTCTTTCCATTTCAGCTTTTGCAGTCCGTGTTCTTTTTCAAGATTTTCAATCAACCGGAGCAGTTCTCTTTCAACAGTTGAATAAAGCATAACAACGCAAGAATAACGGTGCATTGGAATCATGGTTTTGTCGTGCATTTCTCTAGCCATGTCTTGTTCTGCGCGAAATTCACCAATCGAGTCTTCATCGTTGTAATCAGGTGTCCAAGTTGGCCTGTTTTTTTCAACTTCTTCAACCGCCGCTCGCTCAATGATGATTTCATTTTCAACCCAATACTCCGCCAAAGTATGCAAAGCTCCCATTGTGGAATATGTTTTTTTGGTAAGCTCATAATCGGCAAAAATGGCTTGCCACTTTTGTTTTGATTCATCGGTCATTGCTTTTTTGCTGGACGACATTGACACGAATTTAACAGACGAATCAGGCAAGCGAAAGCGGGCTTTGTCGGGGCAAGAGTGTCAAAGACGTGCGCTCAAGTCCTCCGCAAATTTTTCAATGGTTTGCTCCAAATGATTCTGACCATATTCCCAACGTTCCTCTGGAGGGCGGTCTTTACTGTGCCATTTTGGAACGAACTTTTTCCATCCCTCCTCAAGATGAAGGAAAGCATAGCGCACATTGTTCGTGTAGTAGTTGAACGTCCATTCATTGAATTTTTTATCTTGTGGATAATTGATAGCGTTGTCAGCAATCAGCGTTTCAAAAAACTGGATTGCGGATTCCAGCGACACCGCACGTTCCCATTTTTTATCTGCAAGAAAAACAGCACGCCAAAGCGAAAATGTAATACCAACCAAGTCTTGCGCGAACAATTCATAACCTTTTTGCTCAATGCGCGACTGGTTTTCTTTTAGCAGCTTGAAAAGCCTTATTGCACACATTTGATTTCTGCTGCGGTTCTCAACCAACCATTGCAGGGTAGCCAGCTTCGTCTTTGGCGTTTTCCGACTCGGTGTCATTTTTGTTTGATCTTCTTTGGCGCGGAAAATTCCCGGCAGTTGTTCAAAAAAGGGATTTGCTCATGCGCTGTGGCGAAGTATTGCGGCTTCCTTCCGTCGGCGCGAGTGAAAATTCAGGTTGAAAAAAACTTCGCTAGAATTACTGTGAACAAAAAATGAATCCATACGACAAGCCTTCATACTTGACCGTTAAAAAATGCTTGAAGTATTGGGGAACAGAAAATTTTGACGATGAATTTCTTTCAGAGCTTTCAGAAAACGAATCCAAATTGCCGCTGGAAAATATGTGTCGAAATGGCGGTTCTCCTTCGGTGGAAGATAATGCCGAGCTTGAAGATTTGAAAATTGGCGAAGAATCTAATGGCGTGGTAAAGGGAAGTTTTCACGTTTCCTTCACTGAAGAATCACCAACAGGTTGCCGCGATATGCAGTGGAAAAATCCAGTTTCTGGAAAAATTGAATTTTCGTTGGACCTGGAAACTGGTGAAATTGAATTTGAGCCGCCCCAACTTGATAAACGGCAATACGAACCGGATGAATTTTAGTCGCGACGTTCAACAATGGATTCAGCTTACGCCTTTTCGCAATCTTGAAAAAGTTGCTCCCAACCGCACCGCGAAGCGGATTTCAAACGAACGTGCGTTTAGAAATAACGTCTGTGAATTTTATCCATTTAATACAAACAGATGTCACCCAAATTTCACGGAAAGATGACATCGCCGGTTGACCGCAACGATGTGTGATTGCCATTGCCGATGACCACATGGTCGAGCAAATCAATTTTAAGCAACTGGCCGGCTCGAATGAGGTCGCGTGTAACTTGAACGTCTGCCGCTGACGGTGACGATTCACCGCTTGGATGGTTGTGCATGATGATAATGGAATGTGCGCTTGCCACGATCGCCAAACGATAAACTTCGCGGGGATGAACCAAGATTGTGTCCATTGTTCCAACAGATACCAAATAATGACCTTTGATTTTATGGCGTGTATTCAAAATGATAACTGCGAGACATTCGCATTCAGGATTGAAGTAAGGATGAGTCTTGATGTGCAAATTCCAATAAGCTGCTGCTTGTGCAGGTTCTCCACACAATAGAATGTCGGTTGGCGTGGGACATTCCCGCAATGAAACAATTTTCCATTCCTGCGGTTGGTTTGGAAATTTGATTGGCTTAACGATGTTGTTCTCCACTTGAGGCGTTGGGAGATTGTTTTCCGTCGTGTTCATTTTTGCGTTTCGGTTTTGAAGGAGCGGGATTGCTCTCTTCGCCTCGCCGTTTTTGAGAGAGCAAACCCGCTCCGACCGAAACGCACCAAGCCCGCGCCCTGCGCTACAACAATTCGGAGTAAAAGCAATGAAGTGACACGAGGCACAAACTAACGGTCATAAAAAATCTGCCTCGTGGCGCGAGATTGCTGCGAAGCCTAGACGGGCGCGGGAAGTGGGCGACGAGCACGACGGAAACAACGCCGATGGTGAACAACCGATTGTTGACTTTAGAATTTATCCAGTTCTTACTTTGCCACGCATGAATGCACTTTCTTCTTTATCGGCGCAGCAACTTCGACGTGCTGCGGACATCAAAGATAAAATTGAATCGCTTACAAATGAATTGAGCCGGATTCTCGGCTCACCTGCAAAGGCGGCTGCTCCTGATTCACCGACTTCAAAGAAACGACGCAAGATGAGCACGGCTGCAAGGAAGAAAATTTCTGCGGCTCAAAAAGCGCGATGGGCGAAACAAAAGGCGGTCGCATCGAAGTAACTGCCTCAATCACGTAAGATGAAATGGTTTCGCTGTCTTTTTCCGCCCTTATTAATTCGAGTGTTGGGAGAATCAGTATCCCCAACGCTCATGTCGCACCGGCAGACGGTTTAACGTCTCGCGATGAAACTGCCACCTAGGCATGAATTGCTCCATCAACGTCATGAAGCGGGCGTTGTGCGTGGGTTCAATGAGATGAACCATTTCATGAACCATGATGTATTCAAGGCATTCACGCGGTTTCTTGGCGAGGTCGGTATTCAAGCGAATTGTGCCGGCACGATGATTGCAACTTCCCCATTTCGTTTTCATGCGTCGCACAAAAAAATTTTGCATTTTCACCTGCATCAATTTTTCCCATTTTGCAATCAACGGCGGAACCGCATTCTTCACCTGTTCGCGATACCATTCTTCCAAAACCGCCTGCTTCTTTTCACGGTCTGTGCCGGGGCGCACTTTCAGAAGAAGACGGGTGTGGCTTAATTCCACCATTGGTGGCTTGTCTTCTTCGATGACAGTCAGCAGGTAGCGCCGTCCCCAAAAATAATGACTTTCCCGGTTCAGATATTCACGCGGAGTTTCGCGTTCCTGTTCCTGAAGTTTTCGCTGTTGTTGCTTTATCCAACCGAGCTTGGAGATGGCAAAGATGCGGATGGTGTCGAGATTCATGCGCGATGGCGCGGCGATGCGCACTCGTCCGGTTGGCGGATGCACACCAAGATGGACATTCTTGATGTCCTTCCGCACCACGTCCACGGCGATGTCGCCTAGTTGAACTTGCGTCTGCATCAGTATTCCGTTTGCGCTTTGATGATGAGAAAAATTCGCTCCACTTCTGCCGGGTCATTACCCAAGAGTGGAAGAAGCGCGGCCTTGATGACATTTTCCTTGGCTTGATTACCCCGGAACGCATTCGGACGCACTCGCTGCACAGTCTCGTCAACCTTGAGCGTCAAATCTTCCTGCTGGTTAAGATTATTGTAGAGAGCACGTTTGCCTGGCGTGTTCAGTTTTTTCGGCGTGTCATCCGCCTTGCCAGACTGCACCTGCTTCGCAAGATCGGCGATGTTCTTCAAAAACTGTTCGTAACTAATCCGCATCGCTTTGAGGTCTGCGAGAATTTCTCTCAATAGCACCGACATCCTGTCGTAAAACGCCGGATCGTTCAGATGGTTTTTGATGATTTTGCTGCGCACGTTGTTCGCAATGGTTTCCGCCACCGCGCTTTTGTTGTCTTTGATTCCAGCCGGAAGATTGCTGATGGCGTCGGCGATGCCACTCTTCACTATCAGTTCAAGCAGGCCAATTTCTCCGAAATCGGAAATTTGTTTAGCAGCGTCAGCTTGTGTATATGTGTCAATGAGGTGGCGCATGTCCGCCTCGTAAGCCTTGAGGTCAATCGTCTCGCCACTGGCCTGCCGGATGATTTCTCGCAACTTGAGATAACGGTCAATCCCTTGCTTGATGTCCGTGATTTGTTTGTCCGTATAACCAGCCTGCGATAAGTCATCAGCGATGTTGGCATACGTCCGCACCAATGCTGCGGCGGATTTGTAAAGCGCGACACGTTGCGGTTCGTGATTCTTGAGGTCGTCGGGAATCTCGGTGTTGCCACAGAAATAATGAATGTGTTCCAACTCGCCTTTCGGCGGTTGCACCAACTCGCATAAAAGCGCGATTGCCTCCAACGATTGATCTAATCGTTCCCGTCCTTTCTTAAGGCGGTCTTGCAACAGCACTTCGGGACTTGCACCACCAGCGCTGTGATCCAGTTCAGAGGTATAAACTGCCATCGCTCCTTGCACCTTTTTGAAAAGGTCTTTGTAATCCACGATGTAGCCGAAAGTTTTGTCCTCACCGTCGAGGCGGTTTGTGCGGCAGATGGCCTGAAACAAGCCATGGTCTTGCATGGATTTATCAATGTAGAGATAGGTGCATGGCGGCGCATCAAAACCAGTCAGTAATTTGTCCACAACAATCAGCAATCGCATGTTAGCTGGCTGTTCCTTGAACAGTTCCTTCACGCTATCTTCGTAAGTTTCGGTCTTGCTCTTGCCGGGTTTTTGCTGAACATCTTCGAGCAAGGCGGTGTAAATGTTAAAGAGAAATTGCTTATCTGTTTCCGTGTTTGCGCCGGTTTCTTCCAATGTCACATCTTGTGCCTGCGGATTGTAAGATGTGACGACGGCACACCTATCTTTGAAAACAGTTTTTTGAAACAGTTCGAAATACTTCGCCGCTTCGTAAATGCTTGACGCAACCAGCATGGCATTGCCACGCTCGCTGCTCAACCGGGGCTTCACACTGAAGTCGAAGATGATGTCTTCAACTACGCGCTCGATGCGCGAGCGCGAACTCAAGACCCGCTGCATCGTTCCCCATTGCTCACGCAACGCGGCTTTCTGCCAGTCGTTCAACGCCTTCGTCTTTGCTTCAAACCACGCATCAACTTTTTGCGGCGATTCTAATTCCTGCGGGATGTCACGCGCTTCATATACGAGATCGAGCACCACTCCATCTTCCACGCCTTCGCCGAATTTGTAGGTGTGGATATAATTGCCAAAAACTTCGAGACTGGTCGCCTTGTCTTGCTTGAGCAACGGTGTGCCAGTGAAGCCGATGAACACCGCGCCGGGCAACATTGCTTTCATCGTCTTGTGCAGCTTGCCGGTTTGCGTGCGGTGGCACTCATCCACAAAGATGAACAACTCGCCGACCGCCGGACTTGGCTGCTTCTTCAACTCTTCGATGAACGCCTCGAAATCGTCCACGCCTTTTTTACCGAACTTGTGGACGAGCGAGCAGAGCAGGCGTGGCGTCGCCTGACCAAGCTGCGACATCAAATCATGTCCGTTGCTGGTGCGATAAATCGCTTCGCCCGAATCGGTGAAAACGCGCTCGATTTGTTTATCCAGTTCATCGCGGTCAGTGAGGATGAGAACGCGGGCGTTGGGCTTGTTTTCCAGAATCCACTTCGCCAGTAACACCATGACAATGCTTTTGCCGCTGCCTTGTGTGTGCCAGATGATACCACCTTTGTATCCGTTGACGTGTTCTTGCGCGGCCTTGACGCCGAAATACTGATGCACGCGCGGCAGCTTTTTCACGCCGCCGTCGAATACCACGAAGTCATGTAACAATTCGATGAGCCGCTTCTTGTTGCACATCTTGAGCAAATACTTGTCGAGTTTGAAGCGTGTGTTGTCGACTTCGTCCTCTTTCCATTTAAGGAAATACTTTTCACCTGTGCCGATTGCCCCGTAACGCATCCCCTCCGAATCATTCCCGGCAAAGACGATTTGGACGGTTGTAAAAAACCACTCGTGAAACATCTTCTGTTGGTTGGAAAGCAACTGTCGAATGCCGTCGCCGATGGAAACGTAACTGTTCTTCAATTCGATGACCGCGACGGCAATGCCGTTGATGTAAAGCACGAGGTCGGGACGTCGTTCGTTGTCTCCCTGCAATGTCACTTCCTCGACGATGACGAAATCATTTTTCTCCGGTTGCTCCCAATTGATGAGCTTGACCGTGTCCGTGACCTTGCCTGCTTCAATCTTCACCGGCACGCCGTAACGCAGGTAGCTGTAAACCGCCTTGTTGTTTTCGTAGAGGCTGCGGTTTGGATTGTTCGCCTCGGTCTTGATCAGATAAATGGCACGGTTGATTTGAGCAGGCGAGTAGCCGGCAATGGTTAGATAATCGGTGAGTAATTTTTCCTCGATGTTGCTGTTGTTCGGCTCGTCGCTCTTATCACCGAGATAGCGGTATTTGAGTTCGTCGCGGAACAGGACAATCACCCGGTTCTGCGTCACGCGTTCTGGTTTGCCGATGCCACTCATGGTTTCCCTTGTGTGGTTTCGCCAGCCGGCTCTTCCTGCTGGAGTTCACTCAATTCCTTGAGGTGAAGTTGGACAAGTTTTTGCGTCATTTCTTCGCCATTCCCTTCGGCTCCCCGCAATAATTTCCCCGCCTTTTCCATTTCACCACTGTCGCGCGCGAACCGCATGAGGACAAATCCCCAGGTGTCCTGGTAATCCGCATCTGTTGGATAGGTGTCATTAAGCCGTTTTGCGTATTGCCTGGCCAGATCCTCGTTTTGCAGCTCCAAGGCGCTGTTGTAGGCAAATGCCTGTTCAAAATGATCTCGAAGCACTCCGGCATAATTGGTCACGGCCGCGTGGGCCGTGTTGAAGCTGGATTGAAGCGTCTCCTGCCTAGCCGTCAACACATTTTTAAGATCCGGCGATGATTTGAGCAGCCAAGCGTAATTCGCGGACGCCTCGTTGAACTCCGCTTCGATTTGTCGCGGCAGTTTATCGGAAAGTTCAATTCCCTGCCTCGCGTAACCAATGGCTGGCCACGCCGCATGGTCGAACGTCCACTCGGCATAACTGAGCGAATCGTAAAGCGGCAAATGTTCAGGGTCCTGCGCGATCCCGGTGTAAAAGTATCCCAGTGCCCGATTCACCGCGCCCTGTCCCATCGCCAGATTGCCAAGATGGTTGTAGAGTCCGGCCAGCGGAAAGTTGGTGAGTTGCTTCACCAGCAACTCTTCAATTTCGCCAAGCCTCTGGCTGGCCGTTGCAACATCCAAGCTGTCGCTTTGCTCATTTAGTGCTTGGTAGCGCGGCGCGATTTCCCGGGCGAAATACTCCGCCAGCCGGCGGTAGGTCGCCTCTTCGGACAGCACCTTTTCAACGTCTCCGATCTGGCGCATTGCCTCCGCGTTTGTGAAAGTCGGCACTGGTTTCAGCGCATCGTATTCGGAGAGCCTTTGAGCCGCATCCTCGGGGAACGCCAGAACCTGTGGTGCCAGGGAAGGCGCGTTGGTTAACAGCCGCGATTCCAACAAAGAAGCGCGCAACGACAAACGTTCCGCCTTCGTCAGAAAACCGGGGCCGGATTTTACCAGCGACTTCGCTTCATCACGGGGACTGACTGTGCTGCGGTCAATGCTGCGCTCCACGCGTCTGTGCTCACTCTCGTGATACTTCACCAGACGGAGCACTTCGATGGCTCGTTTTTGGGAATCGAGTTTCCCCATCAGTTCCAACCGGTCCCTCTCATCATCCTGATCTTTTTGGTATTCCATCGCCGCCGCCCCGACCGCCAGCAATAAAATTAGCCACACCTTGAGCCGGAGGCTGTTTTCTGCGGCCACTTCCGGGACACTGGCCACAAAGAAAAGCCCCAAAAGCAGCGTGCCGTATTTAAGAATTGCCGAAGGATGGCGGAAATAAATGCCAACCAGCACGACATAGACAACCACGCCCAACAGCAATAATTTTTCATTCCGGCTTAACTTGCCCCACTCGGTGCGGACGGATTTCAAAAAACGTTTCAGCATAATCTCGTCCTTCCGGTGAGCAGTTCCTGCATCATGGCCTGCTTGATGGCGCGGGTCTTCTCCCGCCGTTGCTCCAACGCCGCCAGTTCCGCGTCCATGTCCGTCAGCACCTCAGCGATGGCGGTTTGTTCGGCGTGCGGTGGGAATTGAATTTCAATTTTCTCAATTGTTTTGGCATTGAGGCTAGGCACTCCAGAAGCCTCGTTGTAACTGCGCCAGCGAACCATTGTGAACTTGTAGAAAACAAACTTGGCGTCAGCTTCGTTTGAAATTTCCGTGAAGAACAACGTATCCACCGTCCAAAAGGGCGAATCCACATACTGCGGAAAATCAATCGTTCCTTTTCTGCCAATCAAAACGGAAGGCTTATCATAAATGCAGGTGTTGGTTTTTCCGATTTCTCCGCCAGACGCGAGAATCGGATACCTCCCGTCTGGCGCGGTGATGCCGTGCTGACTCTTGCCGTGCTTTACCGTCAAGAAGTCACCGAGCTGTTTCACCATCCACTTCCCGTGAAAGCCGGGGAGGCGGGTTTGGCCGGTGAGGAGTTGCTGCATGGCGGCCTGTTTGAGGTCGCGCTTCTTGGCGATGAGCCGGTCCAGCCCGCCCAGCAGCGCATCTGCATCGCTCAACGCCTCCGCAATCGCACGTTGTTCGGGTGCAGGTGGCAATGGGATGGGAATAGATTTTACGATCTTCCCGTTTAGGTTCTCCTGATTGCCAATGTTGCTGAGATTCCTGATGGCCTCGTATCGGCTTGCGAGAAAATGGAAAATAAAATCGGACGCCACGCTCCGATTGAGAGAAATCGCCGCACACGCTTGGTTAGTTGTTGCTTCAATTCCGAGGAGGCCAATCTTTCCTCGTGTCTTTCCTTGTCCATACAGCGCCATCAAAAGCGTGCCAGGCGGAAGCAACCTCGTGGCTGAGTTTTTCAGTCCTTCTTTTGTAATGAACTGCTCCGCGTGCTTGATCTTGTAAAAATCCAGTTCGGAAGTTGTCACCCAAGGAATGTCACCGTTCCAATAATGCGCATTCGTCCTGCTTGGCGTTCCTCCAGCACTGACAGAGGCAATTTCGCCCAGGCGTTTTACCCCCCATCCATCAGGAATGACACCCACTTCGGTCTGTTTGTAACCGGGCTTCACTTCCATACCGCTCCCATCTTTTTGAGGTGTCCGTCCACGCGGGCAGCGAGCGAGGCCACTTCATCGGTGAGTCGCGGCAGCGGCGTAGCGTAGCGTTCGGCCAGTTGGCGGATGCGCCCGGTGAGCGTTTGCGAAACGCGGTCGAGTTCGCCCTGCACGGCGGCGGCAATCGTGACCAGCCATTTGTTATCCACCACGAGCGTCTTGATTTCGTCCACGGTCAGCTTCGGATACTTCGCCGCGACCTGTTCCATCAAATTTTCCTGAGCAGTTTTGAGTTCAGCCTCCGCCTCGGCCTCGCTGTCCGCTATCTTAAGATATTTCTTTAGTAGTTCCATCTCGCCGGGTTCAGCCACGTCCGCCGTGCCTTTGGCTTCGGCCAGTCGCGCCTTAACACTGGCCTTGGTAATTTTTTTCTTGTCGTTTTGCGCCTCGAACAACAGACCTTCTTCGCCACCATGTTCCTCGGCTATTTCCTCCAACTGCTGCTGGAGCACAGCAACCTGCGCCTCCAATTTTTCAATGGCCGCCTGCTTCGCCGCAAAGTAGTGGGCAATGATGAGCGCAGGTGGAATCAGTTCGGTCTGATATTTCTTTTTGCCGACGATGAAGTCAGGCTTCGCCTTAGTCTTCTTGTTCTTATCCTCGACAATGAGCCGAGGCTGGGCAGCTACGCGCCAGCCGTCGCCGACGATGAAATAGCAGTCGTCCTGCATCGTCTCTGTCCAGTAATCCATGAGGTATTGAAACACGTCGTAGGCATCGAGCAGTTTTGCCTTTTGAAATGTTTCCAACAAATCTTCCGAGAGGGTTTCAATGAGTGCCTTTGGCTTTGTGCTGATGGCGATGCCTCTGAGTTTCGGGGTGTTGGCCGATTTCCATTTCGCGAACAGCTTTGTCACGGATTCATTGAACGCGGTGAATTGCTTGTGGCCGAAGATGGCGGCTTTGACTTCGGCGATGGGAATTTTGAGTTGGGTGTAGCCGGTGCGGTCGGCCTTTTTGAACAAAGTAGCGCGGACGGCAGGAAAGACTTTCCAGTATTTTTCCAAGCCGTCAATGTCGCGGTTCGGAATGCCGCCGCGTAGATGGCCATCAATGTCCTGCAAATCCTCCGGCTCGGTGCTGTCAATGTAACGCGGGAGGTTGAGATTGTAGTCGTTCTTCGGGCCGCTGATTTCCGCGACGGACACCATGCGCGAGTAGCGCGGGACTTCGGCCTGCCGGGTGAACGTATCCACGATTTTGTGGATGTCCTGCTCGCGCAGACGATTTTTTGGGCCGTCTTTGATGAAGCCTTTGGAGGCGTCAATCATGAAAATGCCTTTGCGGGCGTTTGCGCCTTCCTTATCCAGCAGGATGATGCAGGCGGGAATGCCTGTGCCGTAAAATAGATTTGACGGCAAGCCGATGATGCCTTTGATGACGCCGCGTTGGACGAGATTTTTTCGGATGGCCGCCTCGCCGTTGCCGCGAAACAAAACGCCGTGCGGAAGAATGCACGCGCCTTTACCAGCGGCTTTGATGGAGCGGAGAATGTGCAGCAGGTAAGCATAATCGCCCTGTTTGCCGGGCGGAATGCCGTAGTGCTGGAAGCGCTGCCACTGGTCGTGCTCGGCATCGAGGCCAGTGCTCCAACGTTTGTCGCTGAAGGGCGGATTGGCAACGACGTAGTCAAAGGTCTTGAGCGCGTCTCTCTCGGTGTAAAGAGGATTGGCGAGAGTGTTGCCCTGCTTGATTTCCGCCGTCGCGTAGTCGTGCAGAATCATGTTCATGCGGGCAAGCCCGGCGGTGGCATTGTCCTTTTCCTGCCCGTATAGAGTGACCTTTACATCTTTGCCGTGGCGCGCTTCGTCGCCGATTTTCAAAAGCAACGAACCAGAGCCGCACGTCGGGTCATAGACAGTGGTGTTATTGCTCGTCTTCGCGTAGCGGATGCCGAGAATCTGTGCGATAATGCGGCTGACTTCGGCGGGCGTGTAGAACTGACCTTTGCTCTTGCCGCTCTCGGTGGCGAAGTGCCGCATGAGATATTCGTAGGCGTCACCGAGCAGGTCGTCGCCGTCGGCGCGGTTCTTGGAAAAATCAAGTGCAGGATTTTCGAAAATCGCGATGAGGTTGGTGAGGCGTTCCACCTTTTCTTTGCCGTCGCCGAGCTTGGCCGGGTCGTTGAAGTCCGGCATGTCGGACAATTTATTTGCCAGCGCGAGCGGGCCAAGAATCTTTTTGTTGATCTGGTCGCCGATGTCCGGCTTGCCCTTGAGCGCAATCATGTCAGCAAAACTTGCGCCTTTGGGAATCGTGATAGGCGCATAAGGTTGGCCGGCAAATTTATCGCTGACGTATTTCACGAACAGCAACACAAGGACGTAATCCTTGTATTGCGAAGCGTCCATGCCGCCGCGCAATTCATCGCAACTTGCCCAGAGCGAGGAATAAAGTTCTGATTTTTTTATCGCCATCGGTTTCTTATCCGATTGTGTTGATTTTTGGCTGCCGCTTCAATGCAAAATCATTGCGCGTTGAGAAACTCATCGGTGGCGATCATTCGTTCACGTTCAGAGCAATAATTGACAAAACAAATTGGGAAAAGAAAACCGGCCCGTTTTCGGCGGCTTGTCACAATTGCTCGCCACGACGTGAAAACTTTGATAAAAATACGTCATGCACCTCTCGAAATCTGATTTCAAGGTCGCTCGCACTTGCGGAACGAAGCTTTTTTACCGCAAGCTGCGCTATCCATCGAACATGGACAACGATCCATATTTGGAATTTCTCGCCGATGGCGGTTACATGGTTGAGACGATTGCGAAGCTGTTATTTCCCGAAGGAACCGAAATCGGTTTCGATTCCGGCGACGAAGCGGTTGCTCTCACCAAAGAAGCTCTGAAACAGGAAAACGTAACACTTTTTGAAGCGACGTTCTTGTTTGGGCAATTGCTGGCGCGCGTTGATATTCTGGAAAAGCGTGGCAATCGTTTTCGGTTGATCGAGGTCAAAGCGAAGGGTTTTAATTCTCAAACGGACGGCATCAGTCCGTTCAGGGGCAAACGCGGAGACATTTCCTCAAAATGGCGTCCCTATTTGGAGGATGTAACATTTCAGTCCCACATTCTGCGTAGCCTTTATCCCGATGCACAGGTGACACCTTTTTTATGCCTAGTGGACAAGAGTAAAATTTGCAACGCCGAAATGAGCTTTGACAAATTCCAGGTGACGCCGCGCGAAAAAAACGGAAGTGAAAAAAAATTTAGCCGTCCGGGAGTCGTATTTACGGGTAATGTCGAGGCGTTGCGAAGCGACCCATTTGTTTCCATCGTTGACGTAAGCAACGAAGTGGATGAATTGCTGCCAGAAGTTAGAAATGCCGCTGCAACTTTTGCCGCAACACTCACCGGCGCAACGCCAATTCGTATTCAGCCAAGTCTTGTCGTTCAATGCAGGAAATGCGAATACCGCGTCGATGACGGACAAAAATCTGGATTTGATGAGTGCTGGGGGAAATTGGCAAAAGTTTTACCGCATCTTTTGGACTTCTATTATGTGACTTCTCTTGGCGTTAAAGGCCAAATTGCCGCCGATATGATTGCAAAAGGTCGGTGCAACATTTGTGATATTGACGAGAACGATTTGAGAGGCAAAGTTGGCGAACGGCAAGCGATTCAGTTGAAGTGGACGGTCAAGAACCAAGAATTTATCAGTCCAGAACTTCTGCAAATTCTGGAGCGTTGCAAATATCCCCTTCACTTTGTTGATTTCGAAGCGTGCCGAAACGCTGTGCCGTATCATTCGGGGATGCACCCTTACGAGCAGGTTGCCTTTCAATGGAGTTGCCACACCATTCCGACGCGCGGCGCGGAGTTTGTGCATAATGAATGGATCAACATCAAGGAATCCTATCCGAATTTTGAATTTGCCCGTTCACTCAAAAAGGTCATCAACGGAAGCGGAACGGTGTTTGTCTGGTCACACTTCGAGAAAACAACCTTGAAAGACGTGCGCCGACAATTGATGCAATACGGCCAGATGGACCACGAATTGGCGACTTGGCTGGACAACATCACGGCCGATCATGGTCCATTGGTTGACCTCTGCGAACTAGCCAAAGAGCATTATTTTCACCCGCGAATGGCCGGCAGTCTTTCGATCAAATATGTGCTCCCCGCAGTCTGGTTTGAGAGCGAACAAATCCGCAATCACCCGTGGTTCTCACAGTATGTGCGTGAGAAGAATGGCCAATTGCTCGAACCTTATGCGGCGCTCGATCCTCTGCCGTTCGGCGATGATGCTATCGAGGACGAAGGCGAAACGGTTCGGGAAGGAACGGGAGCAATCCGCACTTACCAGGAAATGATGTATGGCCTGCACAAATCAGATGCGGCCTTCCGGAATACTTACAAGCAGCTCCTGCTCAACTACTGCAAATTGGACACGGCGGCTATGGTGATGATCTGGATGCATTGGACAGGCAATCGTTCATAATTTTTAATGCCGTCGTTCGTTGCACACGTTAACCCACACTTTGGAATTCTCTTCTAAACCAAGAACGGTTTGCGAGAGCGCGAAACTCTCGTAATCGAAAGTTGAATTTACAGCGACCCACGCGAATACCACAATTGCATGGACAAAGATGTTTGTTTGCACGGCGTTTCTTCATTCCTAAAAGTTGGAGTGCATATCGTGCGCGTTCAGGGCACTTGAGGCCGAACAAGTGGGCATAGTCGGCGAGCATTCCCGTCGAACCGTGAGCAAGCTCTCCAAACGGCAATGGCCCGCCAACTTTCAACTTGCGAGAAATCGCGAACAGATAAGGAACGAGACAGTTCTCCGCAAATCCATTCAACGAAGGTGACTTGGAAATCTTTACCAATAGTCCTAATGGGGAACCCAAACATAATGTTCCGTCCGAGTTGACGTGATAATCTCCGGTTCGTGGAATCTTGCCGTCCGTTTCTCTGACCTTGGGCAAATCCTTTGGGAATGATTTTGGCACATCGATCTGCAAGGCAAAGGAATCTTGAACTTCTCCTTCTTTTGCATGGTGTGCCACGAACACAAATCGCCCTTTTAGACGTAGATGTTCTCCCGCTGCTGGCCTAATCGCCATCTGCGGATAGTCGCGCAGAAACTCGCGCAATCCGGATGTTTCGACTGCTGCCATTGTTTACTTGCGCATCCACGGTTTCGCGGGGGCTTCAACGATTGTGTGACTCTTGGGGGCGGTGATAATGTTGACCGAACCGAGACCGAGCCTGTTCTTCAGGCTGCGCGCATCAAGGGTCGAAGCGAACTTGGCTTGGACTTGCTCCGTAATGAAGTCGGCATCACGCGATTGTCCGATAATCTGGAAATCGCTTTGGGCTTGTTCAAGCCATTGCCAGAATTTGCGCTCCAAATTCAAATGTGCGTATTTTGGATCATGCCACTTGTCTGCAAAATCTTCGACCGGATTGACGGGATTTGGAACGCGCGGTTTCGTCTTCAGGACATAGTTACCCATGTTCGTTAGAATGTTTTCCAAGGCACTCGCGACGTCCTGTTCTCCTTGGTAGGCGGCAGCTGCCAACGTGGTGATAATCACCGAAATTGGCTTTCCATCCGGCTCATCCGCGAACATAACGTCTCGGTGGCATTTTAATGTTTGCACGCAATGCTGAAGCGGTGATTTCCACCTGCGAGCAGGTAGATCATCCACTTGGCCAGCTCTTGCTTCCAACGCTCGATTCATCAATAACTCCATCGCGAGCTTCATGCGCGATTCAAACCAGAGCGCGTATCCTTCCGAATTGCTGATGCGCCAGTTCGGACTAATTGTTTCATAGTTCGGCAGACGATTATCTGTGATTGCGCCTGTAAAATTGGCGACATTATGCGCCAAACGTTCAGCCGATCCCGCATTTATCATCGCCTCTTGGAGCAATTGCCGTTGCCGTGCTTCTTCAGGAATGGAAGGCACTCCATCCATGTGGAAGTTCTCCTCGTCGGCATAAGGGAGTCGCCAGCAGCGGGGTTTATCTATCAGGTCACTTTTGATGCCGCGCGCTTGGCGGTATTCCTCCATGTCAGCACCGACAAGTGCTTTTAATTGTTTTTGGGTATGCGTTAATTTGCTTACACCTTGTCGAAGCCGACAACCAAAATCCAAGTCATATTCGTCGCTGCGAACAACTGTCCCTAGTCGGAACGAACCTTGAGGATAAATGTGTGGGTCAAATTTCGCGCACTTGGCTTCCGGCCTTCCAAACCACTCGCCCAAGTCTTTGTAGCGGGCTTCGGCTTTCTCGTAAGCCGAAGCCGGGATGTCAATTGATGCAGCGATTTCTTCGATGATGCGTCGTGTTGTTTTGTCACTCATGGTTAGCTCCTATGGTTAATGTTTCGGTAAATCTCTGGTGCTTGTTGTTCTGGTCGTAAATTACCCACGGCAAATCGGCTTTCGGCATACGCACTCGTCCCAATTCGACAGCGCATGACAAAGGCATTGCGGGAAACATCTTGAGTTCCGCCGCATCAGGGTGCGCCGCCCTGATTTTCACCATGAGCTTTCTCACGGCTTCGCGGAACATTGAGAGTTGCGCTTCCGAGCGCAGGAAATCGTTATGACACTCGTCAATCGTTAATTCCCAAATGGCAGCCTTTTCTTTCAGGACTGACTCGATGCGTTCAACACCAATCTTTGCGCTGAGTGAAAAGATTAAAACGGGAATGCCACTTTTATCCGTCGGCTCATTGATTCTGAAATGGAAATTGTCAGGGTGCGGCTGCCACTTCCACGTTTTTGGTTCCCGATGTAGCTGGTAAACGATAGTAGTCACCTTGTCCGTAAAAAGCGAGCCGAGCAGAATCAACAGCGGCTGCGATGCCAGCGCAAACACCGAAAATTGGTTTGGCTGCGCTTCCTCAACTCGGACTCGAATCTGACGGTCAAACTCTTTTTTCAGGTGCATGGCTTCTGTGCTCCAGAATTCCTTAGTGCTGTCGTCGAGCGCGCACTGCATCGAAAGATTTACAGGACGGTCATCGGCCGGATACCAATCAGGAAACATCGCGTCAAAGGCAGCTACGGCTTGAAGTGGGCTATTTTCATCACCGATTCGCGAACCGTAAAGCACGACGTGGGATTTCTTGCTGGCGGAAATTCCAGTGGCAATTCGCGCTCTCGTTTCTTGCGCCCCTTTCCAGCTCCTCAACAGGTCGGCTGAATAGCGTTCGCCCTTTTTGTCTTGGTCGATTTTCTTGTGACAGTCGTGGCAGACCAACATCAGATTCGACACGTCGTTCAGTCCGACGGGATTCGTTTTGAACGGCCCCCAGCCTCGAGGGCCATCTTTGGAAAAGGAATAGATGTGCGCCATCTCGGCGAGGTTGACGGATTCCTGCGTGACAGGAGATTTGTAAAGCAGCCGATTGCAGTCGCTGAATTGGCAGCGCGCAGCAGCACGCCCCCACAATTCCCGCTCAACCTCTGATTTTATGTGCCGTGTGACTTCTGTTGTCATTTAATTTCGGTCCGGGTTTTTCGATGAACCAACGCAAGCACCTGTTACTGCTCCCAAAACTAACCCTACAGGGCCGGCGACCACGACTCCTGCAATGCCGCCGGCAATTGCTCCAGCAATCCCATTTTCAAACTTGGCTTGCTTTCGTTTCTCGACATTCAAGGGAGCGCATGTTTTTCCGTTCCAGCCGCGAGCGGTGCGAGTCGTTTTGTTGCTCTTGTCGCAGTTGCAACTCACGCACGCCGCGAACAGATTGTTTAGATGATCCGTGCCGCCCTTGGAACGAGGCACAGAGTGTTCGACGTGCCATGCGCCTTTTTTTCCCGATTGGCCATAGTTCTTAATGGACAATTTTGTATGGCACAAATGGCAGTAACCGCTTGTGCGCCGATAGATGCGAATGAGTGTCTGGTTATCAAACATAGGTATTAGCCCTTCGGCGGAAATGGGTCGTTGCCATAGCTGTTTTTGTCACGAATCTTTCCGTCCTCACCGTGGATGACGACTTCACTCCGTTGGTTTTGGGCGATTTCGCGGGCACGCTCAATGGCTTGATGCTGCGTGGGATGAACTGATGTATCGCGGCTGTTGCCTTCGCCAACCACCGCCCAACCGTCCGTTCTTTTGACTACATGTTGATTGATTTTCATATGTTTTCTCGCTGCTTGTTGCTTCCTTGTGGAGTTTCCAGAAGAAAGCGCTTTTTTATCATCAAGTGAAAGTTTACCGTAATCAAAGAGACATCCGCTGTCCCTGTGAAAAAAAAGTTAAAAATAAATCAGACCATAGCGACTCGACCTCAATTGGAGCGGATGCACGCCATCGTAAGTCGAATTCAGAAAAACGATTATCCGAGCAGGAATGTCCTTGCGAGGGAACTTGGCTGGACAATCAGGACAATCCAACGGGACATCACCTTCATGCAAAATCGAGAGAGAATGCCGATTGCATACGATTTTTCCAGGCACGGCTATTATCTTACCGAAAAGCTAGTAGACTTTCCGCTCCTGCAAATTTCAGAAGGTGAGATCGTATCGTTGTTCGTGGCCCAAAGAGCAATGGCTCAATATCGTGGAACGCCGTTCGAGCAACCGCTCCGGGTCGCTTGCGAAAAACTCATGGAGGGTCTAAAAGGAGAATTTTCCGTAGCATGGGGAGATTTGGATGCCGCGATTTCATTTCGCAACATCGAAACAAATCCAGTGGACATCGACGTCTTCAAGGATTTGAGCTTTGCTATTCAACACAGTCGCGAAGTCACCTTCGATTATTGCAAGTTGGGTGCGAAGAGCTTTGAAATCCGCCACATCAGACCATATCACCTGATGTGTGTGAATTACCAGTGGTATATTTTTGGCCATGACACGCTCCGAAATGAAGTGCGCCGGTTTGTGCTCGGAAGAATGCAAGCGCTGCGTATGCTCGAAGCGAAATTCACACGCCCAAAAAATTTTTCCACAGATAAATTATTGAAGGGGAGTTTTGGAGTGTTTTCTGGCGATAAGCCAATTGAAATTCGCATCTGGTTCGATGCGTTTGCTGCGCGCCTTGTGCGGGAACGCACATGGCATCATTCCCAAGAAATCGTTCAATTACCCAACGACGAGATTGAACTCAAACTTACTCTGACGAGCACAGTAGAAATTTCACGGTGGATATTGAGTTGGGGAGCACAAGCTAAGGCGCTGGCTCCAATGGAATTGGTAAAGACCATCACACAAATCTTGCAAGAAACAACGAGACGCTACACTATGGCCTGATGCAGTGTCGGAAGATTTGTGTGCTCACAAATAATCTTTCCACCAAGGAAACCATTTTGAAATTGTGCCGTTGGCTTCAAGCGGCGGCAAAATTGTTTTGAGAAAACCTCTTTCACAATGGACAAGGACGCATTGATGCTTCCGCAAATTTCGCAGCATATATGGTTTTATTTTGTGCTCGTCCTGGTGATGATAACTACGGTTGGCAAGGCCATTGGAAAATCCCCAATTTCGTTTTGTGACTTGTCGTTGTCCTAGAAAATCTGCGCTTTCGACCGCTCCTGCTTCGTCCGCTGCTTTGAATATCATTCGATTGCGTAAATTCAGCGTCAGAACTTTTGTTTTGTCTGCCCCAAGTGGGGGAATGAATGACGTTGACGATTGCGCGGCGGCGACAAGCGTTGCGTTAGCCTCGCGCAAAACATCAACACTGTTGTAATCGCTCATGCCGTCCTCGCTGGCGGTGACAAACCGCTGCGCCTCATCCGCCCAAAGAATTAAAAGATTGTCGGCAACGCGGTCGGCCTTTGGTTTGTCAAACCGACGCAAAACATGCGTGTAGAAAAGCATTTTCAAAAACGTATTGATGTATCGCCGCTCGGTCTGAAATTTTTGAGGCATGGCGACGCAAATAATTTTACCGCGATCAATTTCGGAAAATTCAAACGAATTTTGTCCGGCGCAAAAAACTTCGGCGATTTCCGGTGTCAAAAAATAGTGGAGATAATTAGCGATGGTTTCTTTTACGCCGCCAAATTGTTCGGGCGGTTGGTCACGGTAGCGGTTCAGAAAATGACTGATTAACGTGTCGTGTCGTTCGGTCCGCGTTAATGGGTCGCTTGCCAACTCGGATAAAACATCTTCAAGCGATGAATCATCGAGTAAAATTTCATGCGCGTTCTCAAGCGTTACATCCCAACCGCTTAAATAAAGAGCCTCCAGTGCGAGCGCGATATGCGTTTGCGCTTGGTTCTTGAAAAATGCTTTGTCGCCCTGTTGTCCCAAACTCGTGGCCGTGTCCACGATGAATTTTGCATAAGTGCTAAACGGGATTTTGCGGTCGGAAAGTAAATTGTAAGTGTGAATCGGTTTCCAGTCGGCGGGTGCATCATGCGGCCTCACCTGCAATAAAATTAAATCATTCTGCCGCTGAAAGTGGCCGGCCATCTCTTTCAACGTTTCGTGATACACACCTTTGTCATCAATGCAAAGACCTCCCCATAATTTTTCATGCTCGAAAACTTGGTAAAGCAATTGCGTGATGCCGGAGCGAGTTTTGCCGGAGCCGGTGTCGCCGGTGATTAACCAACCGCGACAAAAATCTTCGCGAGACCAACATAAGCCTTTCAATTTTACAATATGCCGTGCTGCACTCGGTTTCGTCATTGCAAAAATTCCAAAGCCGGAAAAAAGCGCGGCAAAAATCCAAGAATATGGCGCGGCAAGAGCCGAAACAAAATAGACTGCCGCAATAAATGAAAACGTGCCGGTGATGATGCTCAATGTTTTCATATCAGAGAAAAAGCTTTCCGATGAACATTCCGATAACCAGCATGAGAACGGCAACCAACGCGACGGTGAAATAAGGGAAGAGCCACAAATCATTTTTGATTTTTGGCACAGAGCGAAGCTCGCAAACTACTTCGCCACTTTGTTTAGAAAATGTCTTGCCGATTTCTGTGAGCTGTTCCATTTCGTGCCGGAACAACTGGCTTGGGTCGGTAGCGCGACTGTTTTCCATCAAAATTTCCCAAAGCTCTACAAACGCCATGTGCGGGTCGTTATCGCTGACGACGTGGTGCTTCTTTTTCCATTCAGCAAGGGCTTTCTGCAAATCGGCTTTTCGAGAAGCGTCATTCATACGCCGCTCCTTTTTCTTTGACTGATTTTTTTGGCGGCAACAAAAGGTCAATGGCCGATTCGATTTGCTCATTGAATTCCCATTGCCAATCCTTCAAACGAATCCGATCTACGATAAAGAATTTTTCGCTACGCAGCGCAGGCGTGATGGTGGTGGCAGCCTGATTCAAAGCCACGACAAGCCGATTATCGAGCATCGGCATTTCTATTTCCCTCCCGTTCAATTCATCAAGAAGCCGAGCGCGTGTTTTGCTTTTGTCGTAAATATCGAATTGCGCACCAAAGAAACGATTCTTGACGACAACATAACTAGCCTTGTCGTTGAATTGTTCCACCAAGATTTGTAATTGCTTCACGCTGTCCGGGTCATGACTCACTGGCGAAACCAAAGTCAATGAGGCATTAAATTCCTCAAGCGCATCGAACGCATTCCTCATGTTGAAAAAGCGAAGAAAAATATCCGTCGAAGCGGCGCGGCAATCCACCATCACAAGTGAATGCCTGCTTAATTCAACGAAGATTTGATCAATGGCCGAAGGCTGCAAAAGATTAACAAAGACTGAATCGGGATAAAAACGCTTCAGCGTGGAATTCTCATTATCCGTGTCAATGGCGACGTGTTTGATGGAATGGTCGTTGAGATATTCGATGAGATTGACGGTGAGAAAACTTTTTCCGACGCCGCCCTTTCCATTCAAAATCAAGTTAAGCCGTCTTTTCATAGGTCTTCAATTCGCGCGATGCGCGGTTGTGCTTCAGATGACAGACTTAACCGCGTGGCGGTTTTCGATTTTGTTGAACGCATTTTTACAACGCGCTTTCGCCGTCGCTTCGTCGTCTTTTGCTCAATCACGATGCGATGAAAGCGGCGAACGGTTTCGCCCGTTGTCTGAATTGAAAATCTTTTGAGAAGTTTGGCTATGGTAGCAAACGAAGCATTTTGGCTGCGAAGTTCCCGAATCTGGTTTTTGTAGGCAATGAGCGGCACGAAGCGTGGACGGCGTGACGGCTGAAAATTTTTTGCAATCGCATCCAGCGCACTGCGAATTTCTTCCTCGGTTGTCGCGGCATTGTTCATTGTGTTGTGCGATGAACGTTGCCGGCTCGTTGTCGTTGCGTTGCTGACTGAGTTGCGACGAATGTTGCGACTACGTTGCCGCCAACGTTGCGATTAGCAGTTGAAAAATCCTTAACGACCGTTAGGAGTAGGGCGTCCGTATGGATTTTTAACTCGAACATACCCATTAGATAACCCTTTATCGTCGTCATTTTGCCCGAATTCGGGACAAAATGATGCGCGATTTGCGCCACATTTCTGAATGTTGACGGCAAAAGCGCAATACAAAATTGCCAACGCTGAAAAGTATTTTAGGGAACACCTATCCCTCGGCGATCACCATGCCAAAGGTGATTACTATTCCGAGGGTAAGCAGATTGTCGGTCAATGGATTGGTGCAGGTGGTGAACGATTGAAATTGCGCGGCGATGTGGGCTTGGAAGATTTTGTGAAACTCTGCCACAACGTGAATCCGAATACGGATGAGTTGCTCACGCAACGGATGAAAGCCAACCGGCGGGTGTTTTATGATTTCACGCTCTCGCCGCCAAAATCGGTTTCAATCGCGGCTCTCGTCGCTGGTGATTCTCGCATTGAGAAAGCGCATGAGCGGGCGACGGTCTCGGCGTTACGAGAACTCGAAAAATTCGCCGCCGCTCGTGTTCGGAAGAATGGAGCATCAACTTATCGGAACACCGGCAACATTGTTGGCGCGGTGTTCCGGCACGATACATCACGCGCGTTAGACCCGCACTTGCATTGTCACTGTGTTGTTTTTAACGCGACGTATGACACGACGGAACAAAAATGGAAGGCGCTTGAAACTTACGAAATGCTGCAAGCGGCCAAGTTTGTCGAAAATGTTTATTATCACGAACTGGTGCAAGAATTGAAACGCTTGGGCTATGAGATTCAAAATAATCAGCGCGGGGATTTTGAGATCAACGGCGCCTCGGCAGAATTGATAAACCGATTCTCAAAACGGCATAACGAGATTGACGAAAAAACCCGCAAGTTGCTGGAAAGCGAACCGGAAAAGGGCGATCAAAATCTTAAAGAGATTCGTGAACGTATCGCCCACAATGAACGCGCCCGAAAAATCAAAGACATTGGCCGCAAACGATTGGCAGAACTGTGGGGCAAACAAATCACGAATGAAGAAAAGGCATCACTGGCGGACTTAAAACAGAGTCGCGGCGCGAGATACCCTAAAACACGAAATGGCGTTGCGCTGGCCGTAGCATGGGCTGAACAACATTTGTTCGATAGGCGTTCGGTCGTGAACGAATTTGAATTATGGCGTTACGCGCTCGAACGTGGCCGGGGTGAAAACTTTTCGTTCAAAAATCTTCAATCGTTCACGGAACACAAGCCATACATCCGTAACGAGGAGCAACGCGGAAAAATCACGACTCGCGCGACTTTGGAGCGCGAGCGGCGACTGGTTGCCGCCGCTGAAAACGGGCGCAACCAATTTGCGCCGTTCACTGGCAATCATCGGATTCAAAATGCTTCTCTTGATGCGGAGCAACGTCACGCCGTGGATCAAATTTTGTCGTCAAAAGATTTTGTCACGCTCTTTCGCGGCGGTGCAGGAACGGGAAAAAGTTTCACGTTGAAAGAAGTCCGGGGCGGACTGTTGCAAGCCGATCATACCGTCCATGTGATTGCTCCGCAACGCCAGCAAGTTCTTGATTTGGAAAAAGAGATTGGCGGACGGGGCGCGACATTGAGCGAATTTTTGATGAGGGGCGAAATGAATCACGGCGCGGTTGTCGTTGTGGATGAGGCCGGACAAATCGGCGCGAAGCAAATGCTGCAATTGTTTGAACTTGTCCAGGCGAACGACGGTCGCTTGATTCTATCAGGCGACACGCGCCAGCATGGAGCGGTCGAGGCTTCCGATGCAATGCGGGTGGTTGAAAAATTCGCCGGGCTGAATGCAATCGAGTTGAAAACGATTCGTCGGCAGAATCCTGAACTGGCAAAAACCAAAGCGGAGCGAAGAGCAATTGAGGAATACAAATTTGCCGTGGCTGAAGCTCGCAACGGCCAACTTGCGGCTTCGTTCGACCGGCTCAATAAAAATGGCGCTATCCTTCAATGTGGTTTCTTTGAACAGCAAAAATTTCTCACCGACAAATTTTTGGAATTAGCCGCGACGGGACATTCCACCGTCGTTGTTTCTCAAACTTGGTCGGAGCTTCACAAGGTCAACGAACAAATCCGCGCTGATTTGAAATTGCGCGGTTTGATTGGGCAAGCTGAAATTATTGTTACGGCACTTGAGAAATCTGATTTGACCGATGCCCAAAAACGCGATGAGCGATTTTATTCCGAAAAAAGCGTGATTGTTTTCAATCGGAATGTCGCGGGTGTCAAGCAGGGGGCGCAAGGGCGCTTGGTTCAAATCGAAGGAAGTAAATTGTATGTCAAAGCGGCTGGCAAAGTTCGGGCGGTCGCCTTTGAGCAATTGGAATACCTTTCGGTCTGTGAGCCGAAAGAATTAGCGTTGGCCGCTGGTGACCGGCTTCAACTGAAAGCCAACGCAAAAACGGCAAGTAACCGACAACTTGCAAACGGCGAACTCGTCACGGTCAAACGAGTCGAGAACAACGGGCAAATTGAATTGGAAGACGGGCGAATCCTGCCGAAAGATTACCGCCAATTTATGCGCGGCTATGCCGTCACGTCTTATGCCGCTCAAGGCAAGACTGGCGACTATGTGATTTTTTCTGATTCGGCAATCCGCGCCGCGACGAATCAAAAGCAGTGGTATGTCACTATTTCGCGCGGTCGCAAGGGAATTTTTATCTTCACGACAGACAAACAACAATTGCGGGAAAATATCGCCAGTTCCGGCAACCGACAATTGGCAATCGAACTGGCGAACAGCCAAAACCGTTCGAGACGGGTGGTGTTACACAGATTGCAGATTAACACCAACGTAACTGGTTTGTGAACAAATTGTTACTGTCATGGTCAAAGTTCCTTAATTGCAAGTGGAGTCATAAAAAAGGGTGGGTTGTGAAAGCAAGGATTTTGAGAAATTTGATTGGCCGTCAAGTTAGGCGTCTTCGCTGGCAGCGAGATTGGTCTCAAGAGGAGCTAACCGATAGGCTGCACGATATGGGTTGGAATGTTGGTCGCCAACGAATCGCCAAAATTGAAATTGGTGAAGCGTGGGTGAGCGACATTGAACATCTATTGCTTGCTAAAGTTTTCAAGGTGACGCTGGAAGATTTGCTTCCGCAGATGGACGGTTCAAAATCGCTGTTCATCATTTTGTCACAGCTAACCGGGGGAAGTTTGAAAACGCTCATGTCACCTGACGAAATTCTCAACCATCGGAGCGCAAAACTTTTGAACGGAAACGGTCACAAAATCAATGGGAACGGCCACGAAACTTTGTCCCGAATTCAGGCAGATTCTTTCGAGCGTAAGCGTAGTTTGCGAAATGATAGACTTTAATTCTATATTTCCGAATTTCACAAGCCAGTGCGTCCAACTCCAACAGCTATTGATGCCGATTGCTTATTTGCTTCTCGTCAGCGGGGCAATTTCATCCGTTTACACCGGCCAAAAAAGCGGTGATGCCTATTTGCGGGTTTTTACACGAACGCTCGTCTTGGTCGCCGTTCTCACCTTTCTTGTCTCGTGGGGCAACACGGTTACATCAGTCGTGGATTCAACCGTCAAAAATGTTTTGCATGTTGATCCGACACAAATTTATGGCGAATACCAAAACGCGCTCCAAATGCAAAAAATGCCTGACAACAATCCAAGCTGGTGGCAAAAAGTTTTTTCAATCACGGCAACAATTTTTGAATCACTCATTTCGGCGTTTCTGTGGCTCTTGGGCTGGGCAGCAAGCGCCATCGTTTTTTACGCTTACATCCTTCAGAAAATTATTCTCTATTTTGGCTACGCTCTCTCGCCGATTTTCGTCGGATTTTTCGCCTTCGCCAGTTTGTATGACATTGCCAAACGATATTTTTTGAACTTGGTCGGCGTCATGTTATGGCCGTTGGGATGGGGGGTCGCCGGATTGATTACGCAAGGGTTGATTGATTTTATGACGGACCAAAGTTTTCTGCACACGGGCGGTTTTCAAGGAATCAGCGGATACACGCTTCAAAATTTTATCGGCACGGCTTTCTTGGGAATCTGGCTCATTTTCAGCACGATTGCCGCGCCAGTGATAATCGCGAAATCGCTTACAGGCAGTTTCCTAGCGGGCGCGGCTTTGATGAGCGGAGCGGCAGCAGCAGGCCGTTCCGCCGTAGTGACGGCAGCAACCGTTGGAACTGCTGTTGCGTCCGGTGGCGGTGGTGCGGCAGCGGCGGCTGGTGTAATTGCTGGAGCAGGCTCCGGCTTGGAATCGCTTGTTGGAACTTCTTTAGGTATGGGCGGTGGTTCGCTCGTCGGCTCACTCACTGGCTCTTTTGTTTCAGTAAGATCGGGCGGCAGAGGAGCGCAAAAAAATCAAAACGGAAAAGTTGAAAATCCAACATTTAAGGCCGATGATTTAACCGGAGACAAAGCGGTCGCCGAGACGTTGAAGAAAGCGAAAAAATAATTCGGTGACGCAATGCGAATATGATTTTCGAGATAATTTGCTGGGCTGGCTTGATATTTGTCGTGCTGACTTTGCCCGGCGCATTGCGACGGCGCGGCAATGGAGCAAGCCGCGTCCCTCGCGTTATCAATGATGTAGAACCAAATCCACCTCGCCAAAACACAAACGTTTTGGCTGCTGATCGCGCAGAATACTACGACTTGTTGGAACAACACATTGCCGACCCCATGAACGTTCCACCCCCTATTTTACCGTCGAAGCCTCATTCATATTGGGGCAATGAAGCCGATGTTTTCGGCAAAGCCGGTGACAACGCTGGCTGATTTCCTCTTTCGTATTTTGTTCCGAATTCGGGCAATTTTTTCCGTGGTGCACATTACGTTTGTTCCATGAATGGTGAAACAAACGAAAACACGGTGCCTATTCCAAAAGCAGCGAAACAATTTGGAATAGATTCTTTCAGCCTCTACGGACTCATCCAAGACGACAAGGTGCATCCGCGCCGCGAGCGTTGGGGTGAGTTGGTCGTTCTTCAAGTTGAAGTGGACGAGATTCTTAAAAAACAAGTTGGAAAGAAATGAGGTGATTTATGCCACTCAAACGAAATGGAGAGATATGCAAATACGCTGTGCCTGATTTCGTGGGGAAGCTGACACGCGCCGAATTTGATTCTTACAACGACGCCTTTGAAACCATCAAAGATGAGTTTGCCGCGCTTGAACAAATTAAAAAGGACATGACGGAATTAACCGCAAATCCGGGACTGTTCACAATTCCTGATTCGCAATTTGTCCAGCAATCCATCGAAACACAACATAGCGAACGAGGCGATCTGAATTTGAGTTGGGATATACGCTCACGGCTTTTGAAATTAAATCATGCCGACATTTTTTTGTGCGAACGCATGACAGCAGACGGAAAACAATTTGCTGTGATTCAACGCTACGAAAGCAACTCGCCATACGCGCAAACAAACGTAAACACCAGCGTGATGCTTGTCAGCGATGACGCTCAAAAAGCTGTTGAGGATTATGTCGCTCGTGCTGAACACACGCTGCGCTTTATGGCGAGCAATATGGTGGCAACGGCGCAAAAAATCGTTTGGGAGCGGATTGCCAGCCAAAATCCGAGCCGTATCATAAGGGCAATTTCCGAGCGATGCGCGAAAGTCGTAGATGACGCGCACGATGAGATTCAAGCGCAAAGTCTCGAACGAAAATTGTCACAACGGCAATCAATCGGGCAAGGCGTATGAATTCGCAACACGAACAATTTTTGAATCTCAAAACATTACCAGCACGAGTGCGGAGCGAAGATGCTGCTTTGTTGCTGGGATTTTCCGCACATGAGATTCCTATGCTCATGGCCGCGGGATTACTCAAGCCATTAGGTCATCCTCCTTCTAACGGCGTAAAATTTTTTGCCGCAGCCGAATTGCTTGAATATCGACAAGACTCGAAATGGCTTGCCCGAGCGTCGGATGCGGTTGTGGTATTTTGGAAAACAAAAAATGCAAAAAGAACGACGGCGCGGTTTCCGGTGAAACGTCGCGCCGCCTTTGCATAATTTGTCTTAAACCGACATTTGCGCCCTACGGATTTTGTTCTCCTTTTGCGGGTGCAATGGAATAATTTTTTGCTCGTATTCCTCCAACGGCGGAAGTTTGACTTGGGCTTTCTTCGAATAAGCGCGATGAACCGCTTTGCTGCTGTGTCCCAAGTTTTGCATGGCAAAACGTTCAGGATAGCCAGCGCATTTCGCCCGCTCCGCCCAGGCGTAACGGTAGGAATGAAGTGAAACGCCGCTCACGTCCACCGTCGCCAGACGCTTGATGAAAAGTTTGGCACGATGCCGTTCATGGACTCTTGCCAGTGCCGGAAATAATTGTCCCGACTGTGGTAACACCCTCAAAATTTCGGCGACTTCTTCGCCAAATGAAATAAGGGCGGTGATGCCAGTTTTATGCCTTTGATAGGCGATCGTGCGCTCATTCCAGTCAATATCTTCTGCGCGAAGCGTAGCAACGTCAGTTTGTGAGCCACCCAAGTGCCAGAGTAATTGATAAAAGGCTCGCGTGGAAGGATTGCGCTCGCGAGCGATAATTTTTTGGTGTTCCTCGAATGTCACTGCCCGCTTCTCTTTGTATTGCACTTGTGGCCAATGAAGGCGTGGCAGCACCGGCCACGGTAGCCAGTGCATTCCGATGGCGTAGTTGTGCGCTCGCCGCAGAAAAACATTGGTCGAGACCGAGCCTTTATTGAGAACGTCCAAAAAATGCTCGGATGATGTTTCGACAAGTTTGCGATGGCGGATCAAATCAAACGCCTCGTCTTTGATGGCAAACTCCCAACGCTCGCGCGTGTTGCCGGTCTTGGTCGAAATGATTTTCTCCATGACTTGCTGCCATGTGCGGGTTGCCATTGTGGGGTCGCCATGCTGCAAATACACCTGCGCGATTTGAAGATTCATCGCCGGTTGGCGCACAGCCTCGTTTTTGACGGCAAGGAGAGTTTTTGCTTCGTTCGCGTCCTTCGTTCGCAAGCTTTGCTGCTTACGGGTCACGGTGTCCTCGCAATAGAAGGTTTCACCGCGACGATACAGAATAAACCGTTGTTTCATACATTACCTTTCTTTTTGTAGGTAATGTGAATCAGTTCTCTCTCCGAACCTTAACAGGCGGTCACAGTGTCATTTTCAAGCCGTAGGCGCGTCGCAAACGGGCTGCTCGCTCACGCTTTATTCTACTGGCACTTTCACTGGCACTTGACCGCTGCTGCTCTCAAACCCATTGCAAACGCAAGCGATTTAAGCAAGAGACAGCCGTCGGATTTGAACCGACGACCGACGGTTTACAAAACCGTTGCTCTACCACTGAGCTAAACTGGCCACAGAAGATATTTTTACCCGCGCGCCGCGATTTGACAAGAATTCAAACTGATCAAATTGAACATGGCGCAAGAACCGCAGCGCTCATGCCGTGAACAATTTTTTTGTCGGCGGGCACGATTGTCGCCAGCACGCCGCCCAGTTGCGGACGCGCACCATCGCCTTCACCGCTGACAAAATAATACGGACACAGCCGCGCCCTGCCCTTCATTGGTTGGATTTCATTTTTCTCAAAATCAAACCATTGCACCTCGACCAATTTTGGCTTTTCAAACCGCTGCAACACGCTTGGCGACGTCTCAAAATTTTTAAGTGCGTCGTCCACCGCCGCGCTCCAATCCGCTTGCGACAAATCGCTGCCAAAAAAAACGCCGCGCGCGCCCCATGCCTTTTCGGAAAAGCCGGAAATTTTCAGAATCAATTCGCGTTCCTTTTGCGAAAACGATTTCAATTGCTGCCAATCGGTCAAATTCAATTCAGGAATCGCGCCGTGCGGCGGCAACGGTGTCGGGTCAACGAGCCATGTGTAGGGAATTATTTTTTTGAGCCGCGCGAGAAAACTTTCACCCAGTTCCTGCCGCCAGAAAGATTGCAGGTTGCGATTCCACAAAAGCACGAACAGCATCTTCTCCTCAAACATCGGCTTGGGCGGCGGCGTTAATTTGATTTTCTTCTCCGTTGCCAATTCAAAAATCTTTTTCGTATTGGCAACATTGGGCAAATCGAACAACTCAAAAAATCTGTAAATCGCGTCGCCTTCCTTGAAGCCCGTAAATTCTGAATTCTGAATTCTGAATTCTGAATTCTTCATTTGCCCTGCCAGCCATTCCATTTCCGGTTTGTAAGTCGCGGCTTCTTCAGAAATGACGATATGAATTCGTTTCGCGTCGCCAAAAATGGATTCAAATCCGTGAATCATCCCGTCCGCGCCGCCAATAATTTCGGATTTCAGATTTCGGATTTCAGATTTGGAATAAATCTGATTCAACCAGCCGGTCAATCCAATTCCGCCCGGCACCGAATCCAGTTCCGTGATGCTGAAACCATTTTCCGTGAGCAAAATGTCCGGGCGGATGACTCGCGGAATTTCGTTTTTGAACGCAGGCGAGCGCTGCAATTCAATCAACTCGCGCGGCTTTCCCAAGTCCAGCCAGCGCGCAATCCATTCCGGCTGCTTGCCTTCGACGCTCTTGCGGTAAAGCAGATTGGTCGCGCGATAAAATTGCAGCAGCACGCGCCCCAGCGATTCGATTTCCTTCGCCAGATTTTCGCCGAGCGGAAACGGCGACGGCGAAATGCGCCACTCTTGCCCGGCGAACAAACCGCCTGGCGGCAACGAATCGCGGATGAATTTTGCTTGTTCGGCAGGATTCATTGTTTTTCAGCCACGGATTGAACATGGATGAAACACAGATTTTGAAAAGAAAGTTTTTCCGTGTTCAATCCGTGTTTCATCCGTGGCTAAATTAATTCCTGATTTGCCCGTTGCCAATTCCAACCCACTTGTAAGTCGTTAATTCCTCCAGCCCCATCGGGCCACGCGCGCCGATCTTGTCGGTGCTGATGCCGATTTCCGCGCCCATGCCGAATTCGCCGCCGTCGGTAAAGCGCGTGCTCGCGTTCCAATAAACCGTCGCCGAATCCACTTCGGCCAGAAATTGTTTCGCGTGCGATTCGTTTTTCGTGACAATGCTGTCCGAATGCGCCGAGCCGTAAAAATTGATGTGGTCAATCGCCTGCTGCAAATCGTCCACGACGCGCACGTTCAAAATGTAATCGTTGTATTCTGTGAAATAATCCTGCTCGCTCGCAGTTTTAAGTTTCAAGTTTTCAGTTTTCAGTTTTGAAAAAGCAGAAAAACTTTCAGGATCGCAACGCAGTTCAACGTTTTTATCCGCGAGCTTCTGCGAAATCTGCGGAAGAAACTGCCCTGCTATTTTTTTGTCCACCAGCAGAGTTTCCATCGCGTTGCAAACGGCGGGACGCTGGACTTTTGCGTTCATCGCGATTTCCCCGGCCATTTTCAGATCGGCATCGGCGTCCACAAAAACGTGGCAGACGCCTTTGTAATGTTTGATGACGGGAACTTTGCTGCAATCGGCGACGGCGCGAATCAAGCCTTCGCCGCCGCGCGGCATACACAGGTCAACATATTGCGTGAGTGAAAGTAAAATTGGAATGGCTTCGCGGTCAGTCGTCGGCACGACTTGGATCGCATGTTCAGGAAAATTCGCGAACACCTTTTTGCCCGCGTCAATCATCGTTTGCGCGATGAGCAAATTGGAATTTAACGCTTCCTTGCCGCCGCGCAAAATCGTCGCGTTGCCGGATTTGAAGCAAAGGCTTGCCGCATCCGCCGTGACGTTCGGGCGCGATTCGTAGATGATGACGACAACGCCAATCGGCGTGGAAATTTTTTGCAGCTTCAATCCGTTTGGACGAACGCGTTCGTCAAGAATTCTTCCAACCGGATCGGGCAACGCTGCGACTTCGCGCAACCCATTTGCCATCGCGGGAATTCTTTTATCATCAAGTTGCAACCGGTCGAGCATCGCAGCTGACAAATTTAATTTCGCGCCGACTTCCATGTCGAGCGCGTTGGCTTCCTTGATTGCGCTGGAATTTTTTTCGAACGCGCCGGCCATCGCGAGCAGGCAGTCGTTCTTCTCGCGCGTGGAAAGCTTCGCGAGTTCGCGCGACGCGGCCTTGGCGTTTTTCGCCAGTTGCGTCATTTGTTCGGTCAAATTCACGGAGCGAAGGATACTCCAAAATGAGCTGAAAGAAAAACGGAAGTTTATTTCGCGCCGGACCGCTTTTTCGACGCGGCCCTTTCGTTCAATTCATATCCCGACGGTTTGTGCGCCGGATAATGAACTTTCGGCGACGCATCTGCGCCTTTTCGCATTCGAGGCGGCGGGAACGCAAGCTCCTTCGGCATGACAACGCCCGCGCGCTTCAATTTCTCGATGATGGCGTCGCGGATAAATTGCGAGCGATTCCGGTAACCTGCCCGTGCAAGCCCGGCATCCAATTCCTCGATGAATTTTTCATCGACTGCAATGGGCAACAACTTCTGGCCTTTGGCACGTTGATTTGACACACAAGTCATATACACCTTCCCGTCCGCAAAAAAAATCAAAATTTTCATTGACAGTCTTATATACTAGATATATACACCATGTCATGAAGCGCGTTGGGAAACGACGAAAAGGCAAACTGCTTTCGGTCTGGGTGTCAAAATCGCTGCTGCCCTGCCTTGACGAAGGCGTCAAAAGGGAAGATTCCGACCGCTCGAAATTCATCCGCAATGCCATTCGAGAAAAATTGGCGCGACAAGGGGGAAAATAAAAATGGCTTTGGCTTCCATTCGCCCAAAGGTTTTGGTGGTTGACGATCATCCTGATATTTTAATTTTGATCATGGATATTTTGCAGCGCGTCGGTTTTGAAACCACCGCCGCCAAAACCGGCGACGAAGGAATCCGGCTCGCGCAAAATCATGAGTTTGACTTGATCACGATGGACATTGATCTGCCGGACATGACCGGATTCGACGTTTGCGCCCAACTGAAACAGGACTTTCGTCTTCATCGCACGCCAATCATTTTTGTTTCCGGCCGCCCAAGTGAAGAAGATCGGCGGCGCGGATTTGAAGCCGGCGCCGCCGATTTTATCGTCAAGCCGTTTGACACTTTCGTTTTCGTTTCGCGGATTTTATCTCACGTCAAACCGACAAAAAATTAAAACCGCCATGTCGTCGCCGCGTGAATGCGATAGTTTGGCATCAATTGTTCGCCGGAATTTTCAATGCTCACAGGCAAATCCACGCCGATGTGCGCGCTGAAATTTTCCGACCATGTGAAACTGATTTCCGGCCCGACGTAAACAATCGTCTCCGCCGAATCGCCGTCCGGCACGCCGGCAAATGTGTCCTTGCCCTTGCTCTCCCCCGAAGTCGTGAATTGCAACGCGAGCGTGTATCGGTCTTGCAACGCCAAATAAATTCCTGGCCCGCCCGACCACGACCAGTCGTTCGCATATTGATGTTGAAAATCACCTTTGGTGCGAATCGCATATTGCATTTGGCCGGCAAAAAAGATTTTTTTCCAACGCGCGGAAAATCCGGTTCCAACCAATCCATCGAATGAACCGGAGCCAAGCGCTAAATCATGTCCGCCGATGCCCGTCGCAAAATCCGGCCGGCCAAGCCAGGCTGAATTGCCGGTTGGAAATTTGATTCCGCCAAGCGCCGTCCAACTAAAGGTGAAATCATCCATGAACTTTTGATAAATAATGAAGTTGCCGACGAGCGAAACATCGCCAATTCCAAAATCGCTGCCATGCGCCGTCGCCGAACCGTATTCGCGGTAAATCAATGGCAGATTGAATTGCAGGCCGAAGCGACGATTAAAATTGTAGCCGAAGAAAAATTGCGAGACCGAGCTGTCAATGTATTCGCCGTTCGCCGCCTCCTTTTGCCCGTCGTTCAACAACGTGCCAAAATAGGTGAACTGCTCCGCCACTCCGGCAAAATATCCCTTGTCCGCGCCTTGCGCCTCCTGCGCCGAATAAATCGAACACAAATCGCACGCCAAAACGGACTGCGCGCCCGCCATTGCCAAAACCGCCACCGCCAAAATATTTTTATTCTTCATTTTTAATTCAAAGTTGCGAGAACGCGCAACGGCGCTCTCAAAGTTAAATGGAAAAAAATTCGCCCGCGCGAGCAATCATGCGGACAACAACTGCAATTGAACTAAACGAAGAATTCCCGCGGCGGCTGTAGCAGCGGTTTTTGGGCGAAAGATTTTGCGGAGGAATTTTCCAGCGGCAACAGTTGAAATTGCGACGGCGCGATCAAAGTGAAATTTTCCCTCGACGGCGGAAATTCCAATTTCTGCGACTGAAACGAAAACTCGGTTTTCTTTTCCGATTGTTTTCCTGCGGCGATGGCCTTGCAAAGGTCGCAAGGATGATGGCCGTCAAAAGTTTTTGTCACTGCGTCGTGAAAGGAACCCGAATGAAGATTGCCCGCCAGCATCGTCGTCCACGCGACCGTTTGGAGCAGCGTCCAATGCGCGCCCGTCGTCGCGATTAGTGCGGCGATCACAAAAAATTTTCCGAAGCGAACGAACACTATGACATTATCGTAAAAAAATTTCACAAAATCAAGATTGATAATCGTAGCGGCGTCCCGGCAGGGTGCCGGAAATCTATTTTGATAATGCGGCGGTCTGCCGACGCGCCGCCACGTCACTTTTCAGAAATCCATACCAGCGTTCCGCCCGGCAATAAATCAAACAGCGGAATCAAATCCGCGTCGGCCAGATGAATGCAGCCGCACGAAGTCGGTTTGCCGATGGATTTTTGATCCGCCGTGCCGTGGATGTAAATGTAGCGCGCGTGCGAATCCACGTTGACGCCGCCGCTGAATCCTTTGTTCAAACCCGGCTCAAGACCTTCCAGCCACAAAATGCGCGTAGTGATTTTGGCGTCCGCAAATTCCGGTTGCGACGTGTGCCCGATAACTTTGCGCGATTTGAAAACCGTTCCCGCCCGTTCGCCCGCGCCGATTTTTTCCGCGATGCGATGCAATCCGAGCGGCGTGCGATTCGAGCCTTCCGTCTGTCCGATGCCGAAGCGCGAAGTGGAGCAGTGAAAAATTTTTATGAATTTGTTTTGTTCAAAAAGTGAAACGGTTTGCTCGGCGACGTTGACGATGAGAATGAATTGCGTAGGTGCAATTCCGTTTTTCTCGCAAACAGGAGTGAAGTTATGCAAAGAATTCTTCAATTGAGAAGAGTTTTAACTCAAGCTGACGTGACAAACCGGACAAATTTTAGCGGATTTATCCGAAAGTTTATTTGAGCAATTTGAACACAGGAATTTCGTGGACATTGAGCGTCCAATAATTATGAGTGGAATTCCAAAAATAGCGCCAACTAATGTAAGACAAAGCAATATACCAATGAGTTGGACAGCCGCACCTCCGCCAGCAAATTCCATCTTTTTAACTTTGCTTGCAGTTATGCCTTTTTTGAATCCTGCTTGGGGCTGAAACATTATTTTTAAGCCGGTTGCAATTTGCCGGAGAATTTTTCCAAAGTAGTTTTCGGCAATCGCTTCAAACGAACGGCGCGTTCCACCGCTTTGCGCGCGTAGAAATGATGCTCACGCGCTCCAGCAAGCAAGCCTTCAACGCCAATGTCCGCATCCAATTCCGGCCAATAAACGGATGAGCCGTTGATTTCAAACTTGCCGCGTTCTTTCGCCGTCGCCAGCGCGAGCGTCGGATAAAACGCCACGGGCACGCTGATAAACCGTCCGTCTTCCAAATGGAATCCGAGCAGTTCGTCGTTCACGACAACTTCCGTGATGGCTGGCGGCGTTTGCATTTACATCAGAATTCTAGTTCTCATTGCGCCCATGTTCAAGCCATCGTTCGACAATTTCCGCGCGTCGTTCCGAAATCATTTTTCGGATTTCAGCGATTTCATGTGGTTTGAATCCGCGATTAAAACCCAACGCCAAATCGTCCAGCCAGATTTTGCATTCGTGTCCACCTTTGAAAATGTGAACGTGCATCCGTTCGGCCAAATCGTAGCTGTAAAAGCTAACGCGATAGCCATTCTTGATGAAAATGGTAGGCATCGCAGAAATTATTTCAATTTCTTCACGAGCACTTTGGAATTTCTTCCGCTCTGCTCGTATTTCTGGCGGCGTTCGGGCGGTAAATCGTCAGGCGTGCCTTTGCGAATTAAGCCGCAGCTTTTGCGCGGCGCAATCCGGCGGCTTCGGGCTGGCCTTGCAGCAATCCTTCCACGCTCAAATGATAATCCAGCAGCGGCCATTCGATGCCGTAGCCCGCGCCGATGGGCTGGCAGTTGGTGCGCTCCTGTTCCGTCGCGTGCAGCAGCGTCGGATAATACGCCAGCGGAACGGCCAGCGTCCGCCCGTCCATCAACTCGACGGTCAGAACATCGGCGGAAACTTCAATCCGCTTCACTTTAAGATCTGAAAAACTCATTCCATTTCTCCAAAATAAAATTTTCGTTCTCTTCAATAATGCCAGCAATTTCCTTCAAATCGTGCGGCCGGAATCCATGATTAACACAAAGCCGCGCAGGCGACAGCCAAAATTTCGCATCGCATCCGGCTTTTGCAACATGAATATGCGGCGGCTCATTTCCTTCTTCAGCGTAAAAGTAGAACTGGTAGCCTTTGACTCTTAAAATCGTGGGCATGGTTATTTCAACTTCTTCACGAGCACTTTGGAATTTCTGCCGCTTTGCTCGTATTTCTGCCGGCGTTCGGGCGGCAGATCGTCGGGCGTGCCTTCGGCGAAGCCGCCTTTGCTCTGAAAATAGGTGAACGCCTGCGTCGAGAGCGTGAGCAGTTCGCCCAGCCCCATTTCGCGCGCTTTGTTTTCCACGAATTGAATCAGCTTCTTGCCGATGCCCTGATTTTCGTGCGACGCGCTGACGTAAAGGCAAGCAAGCTCGCCCTTTTTCTGTTCGGGATAAACGTGCAGCGCGACGCACGCGACCGGATTTTTATCAATCTCAAAAATAAAATAATCGCCGAGCGATTTTTCAATCACCGTCCGCGTGCGCTTGACCAATTCCTCCGCTTCAACAGCTTGCTTCGTCAAAAGCTGAATCGCCCGCACGTCTTTCTTCTTCGCGGCGCGGATTTGCTGATACTCATTCGCGTAAATCAACGTGCCGATGCCGTCGTTGGAAAAAACTTCGGCGAGCAAGCCCTCGTCCACTTTGCCGTTGATGACGTGGACGCGCGGAATTCCGGCTTTGCACGCGGCGGCGGCGTGTTGCGCTTTCGACAAAATTTCCGGCGCGAAACCGGCGTTGTTCGTTTGCAAAAGTTTTTCCAATTCGGCCACGAGCATTTGCCGGATCAATTGGCCGTTATAAATCAATCCGTCCTGCGACGTGATAAAAATCAACTTTATCGCCTTGAGCGCGTCGGCGACCGCGACCGCGACGCCGTCGGAATTGACGCGATACGTTTTGCCATCGCCGTCGAAACCGAGCGGCGGAATGACCGGCACGACATCCTGCGCGAGCAACGTTTGTAGCAGCGCCGTGTCCACGCGCTCGACCTTGCCGGTGAATTGATGGTCCACGCCCTGAATAATACCCATCGGATGCGCGATGATGACATTCGTGCTCGCGGCGCGGAGATCGTTTGCCGAAAGACCTTCGAGAATTTCGTGCGTCAGCCGGTTCGCCGCCGTGAGCGCGAGCTTGAGCGTTTGAGCATCGGTGATTCCCGCGCCCGCGAGATCGGATGCTTTGACATTTTGCTCTTCCGCGAGCGATTTGATTTGCGCCGACGCGCCATGAACGAGCACGACGCGGATGCTCAACGAGCGCAACACCGCGACGTCGAGCAGCAGCGTCGCAAAGTTTTCGTCCGTGACGATGGCACCGTCCACCGCGAGGACGAACGTCTTCTCGCGGAATTGCGGAATGTATTGCAGGATTCCCCGCAGGTCGGTCAGTTTCATCAGCGCAGAATAAGTAATCGGTTTTCGTCGCGATTCAAACAAATTATTTTTAGCCACAGATTCACGGGTCAAATTCGAATGAAAGGCCGTTGAAATGAAAATTGTTAGTTAAACTTCAATACGATTACGCGGCGCAATCATTCCTCAAAATAGAATATCCTCCTGTCGTTTCCGCTTGATGAAGAATACCGCATCGTATGTGTTTGTAGAACGAGCAAACCTTTTTTGGTTTGCCACCTCTTGTAATTACATTAGTCACTGGAAAAAGCTCCGCAAAGTTCGGAAAAAACTGTTTGTTTATATTCGATGCAAAAAAAAATCAAACGCTTTGCCGCTACCCTTCTCGCTTTCATTTTCACCTTCATAAAACGATTGCAATGTCTCAATTAACAAACAGGAGGCCGCCATCATTAGAAAACCACTTTTATATTCAGGTGGAACATTCAACAATGGCCGAATATATCTATGATTAAGGCGATGTTCAATAAAACCAATGATAGTTTTTTTTGCCGCTTTATCATTTTTCTCAAAACGTGAAATAAGCAATCTAACTTCAGGCACGGTTAATGGGAATGGGAAATGGCTTAAAATGAAATTATTTGTTGTCTTCATAAAAAATTGAATTTTATTTCGCCAGTTGCGCCGCCGGTTGCGCTCTCGACTTTAGCGCAGTTTCCAATGCACCGAGACTCCGCTCATTTTCCTGCGGCGTGCCGATGGAAATGCGAATCCATTCCGGCAATTGATAGCCGCCCATGGGACGCACAATCACGCCGAGCTTTTGCATCGCTTCAAAAACTTTCTGGCCTTCGCCGACGCGGACTAAAATAAAATTGGCGTGCGACGGAACAAATTCCAATTGCATATCTCGAAATGCGCGACTAAAAAATTCCAAACCGGTAAAATTGTTTGCGCGAGTTTTGCGGACGTGCTGATCGTCGTCCAGCGCAGCGAGTGCAGCAGTTTGCGCCATTAGGTTTGCGTTGAACGGCTGGCGAATTTTTTCCAGCGCGGAAATGAATTCAGAATTGCCGATGCCGTAGCCGATGCGCAATCCGGCGAGACCGTAAATTTTTGAAAACGTCCGCATCAAAATCAGATTCTTCCGCGCGCCGAGCCGGATGAGTGGAACCAAATCAACCGCGTCATTTAGAAATTCAATGTAAGCCTCGTCCATCACGAGCAGCACATTGTCAGGAACGTCGTTGACGAATTGGATGACTTCTTCGCGCGGTGCGAGCGTGCCGGTGGGATTGTTCGGGTTGGCGACGAAAATGATTTTTGTCTTCGGCGTAATCGCGCGCAGCATCGCGGGCAAATCATGTCCGTAATTTTTCGCCGAAACGGTGATGACCTTTGCGCCGAACATTTTTGCGACGATGGGATAAATCGCGAAACAGAATTGCGAAACGACAATACCATCACCCGGCGCAAGCAATGCGTGCGCAACGAACTCGATAATTTCATTCGAGCCGTTTCCCAAAATCAGATTTGCCGGTTCAATTCCCAATTTCGTAGCGAGTTTTTGTTTCAGATAAAATGCGTTGCCGTCGGGATACAAATTCACTCTGGCAATCGCCTTTTGCATCGCGGCCATCGCCAGCGGCGACGGGCCGAACGGATTTTCGTTCGACGCAACTTTGATGATGGAATCGGCGGGCAAATTCAATTCGCGCGCGACTTCTTCAATCGGTCGTCCCGGCTGATACGTCGGCAAATTTTTCAAATTCGGATTGATTTGCAGCGGCTTTGACATTTTTAGAGCGAATCAATTATTTTTTTCACGTTCACATTTTTGGCGACGATGTCACGGATGAGTGAAATTTTTTCGGCGTCGGCCGGACGCGTTTTGACGATGAGATTGTTGACTCTGGACGCAACCTGATAACTGTCCGCCTGCGCCAACAACACCGGAATCGGCATGGATTGAATCGCTTTGAGCACCGTTGCGCCCGGACGCAATCCGCCGGTCAGAACGATGCCGGCCATTTTGTCGTCGCTATTCGGATTCGTCGTCGCGCCGGCGGCGAGAACCAAATCTTCGCGGTCGCCGGGCGTAATCAATAAAACGCCGCGCTTGAAAAATGGAATCGCATTTTGCGCACTCATCGCGCCGACAATAACGTCGTCCACGAGCGCATTGAGCGCGGGCGGTGCATTGAGCAATTCGGCGTGCAATTCTTCGCGAATCAAATCAAGCGTTGGGTTGCTCAAAATTTGTTGGTGCGGCAAAACGCCAAGCAGTTCGAGCCCTTTGCGTTTCAAGCCGCGCCGCGCGAATTCGGAAATGTATTCAATTTTTTCGCCAAGCACTTTGTTCAAAATGACACCGATGATTTCAACGTCTTCTTTTTCGAACAACGCCTGATTCAACGAAATTTCGTCAATCGGTTTGCCGATGCCGCCTTGCGAAACGATGATGACTTTCGCGCCGAGCAATTTGGCGACGCGCGCGTTAGACAAATCGAAAACCGAGCCGACACCGGCATGGCCGCTGCCTTCGCACAACACAAAATCTTTTTCCCACGCGACTCGGTCGAACGCTTTCTGGATTTTTTTGACGAGCGCGTCGTTGTTCGCGGCCTGAAGATATTTGCGGGTGAAATCCGGCTCGACAGCAATGGGGCTCATGTCCACGAGCGGCGTGTTCATCTGATAAACCGAATCCATCAGCACGCTGTCCTCGTCAATTTTTTGTTCTTCGATTTCTACAAAGCGCTGGCCGACGGGCTTGATGTAGCCGACGCGCGGAAAAAATTTCTGCAACGCGGCGATGAGACCGAGCGACGTGGTGGTCTTGCCATCGTTCTGGCGCGTGGCGGCGATGAAGACGCGCGGCGTGTCAGAGTTCATTTATTCGCCGGGGAGTTTTCCGTCCGCACCCGGATAAAGTTTTTGGTAATCGGTGGATTGCACGCCGACAATCGCGGCGACGCCGAGAATGTCATGCGCGCTCGAACCGCGCGAAACGTCTGCGGCGGGACGATTGAGTCCGAGCAAAATCTGGCCGTAAGCATTCGCGCGACTGACGACGCGAACCATCTTGCTCGCGATGTTGCCGGAATTGAGATCGGGAAAAATGAGAACATTCGCGCGACCGGAAACTTGACTCTCCTGCAATTTTCTTTCAGCAATTTCAGGAACGAGCGCGGCATCCACTTGCATTTCGCCGTCGAACTCCGCGTCCATAAACAATTGCTCCGCTTTGCGTCTGGCCATTGCGGTCGCAGCTTGGACTTTTCCGACGCTCGGGTGCGATGCGCTGCCCTTCGTCGAAAATGACAGCAACGCGACGCGCGGTTTCACGCCGAGCATATGACGCGCGAGCCGCGCCGTGGCCACCGCAATATCGCCAAGTTGATCCACAGTTGGATCGGGAATCACGCCGCAATCGGCCATGAACAGCACTCCGCCTTCGCCGATGCGCGTGTCCTCGACTTCCATGACCATGCAGCTCGACGCCGTTTTGATGTCCGGCGCGACTTTGATGATTTGAAAGAGCGGACGCAGCACGCTGCCGGTGATGTGCGACGCGCCGGAAACCAAACCATCGGCTTGGTGCATCGCGAGCATCATCGTGCCGTAAAAATTCGGCTGCGTCATCGCCTCGCGCGCTTCGGTGGCGCGAAGACCTTTTTCGCGGCGCAATGAATGAAAGCGTTTGACGAAATTTTCAAAGTCTTCGCTCGCGACGGGATTGATGATGCGGATGCCATCGAGAGGGATGTTCAATTTGTCGGCGACAATTTTTATTTTTTCATGTTCACCGAGCAAAATGGGCACGCCGAGCCGGAGCGCGTAAAATTGCCGCGCCGCCTGCAAAATGCGCGGCTCATCGCCTTCGGGGAAAACGACCCGCTTGGGATGCCGCTGCAATTTTTCGATGACGTCGCCGATGAAACGCATGGCGAGGAGTTTCAAGTTTCAAGTTCCAAGTTTCAAGTTGAATCCGCTTTAATTTCCTTTGCATATAAAAATTGCAGAAACAGGAATTGCGATTCATAGTGGACAAATGAAAAAATTAAATTCCCGCCGCAATTTGCGACAATCACGTCCACTGTCGCCGAAGACGAAAACTTTTCTTGGTGCGGCTCGTGGCGGAAAACCGCTGACTTCAAAAATGCTGCAATCGGTTTTGACTTGAGCGCGCGTCGTGGATACGCTTACAATTTCAATGCAGGAAACAATTGAGAAGCTTCTGATTTTACAGGATCGCGACCGCAAAATTAATCGCGTTCAACAGGAACTCGCCCACATTTCACCCGAACGCGAAACGCTCCGCGCCAAAGCCGCCGCGACACAATCGCAACTCGAAGCTGCGAAAACCCGCGTGAAGCAAATCGAATCCGAGCGCAAACGGCTTGAACTCGATGTCGAAGCGAAAAAATCGCAGATTGAAAAATACGCGAACCAGCAATTGCAGACGCGCAAGAATGAGGAATATCGCGCGCTCGCGCATGAAATTGACGGCTGCAAGGCTGACATCAGCAAAATCGAGGACAAGGAAATCGAATTGATGGAACAGGCCGAAGCTGCGCAGAAAGAAGTCTCGCGCGCAACGACGGAAGCGAACGCCGCGAAAAAACTTGTCGAAGATCAAATCGGCCAATTGAACCAGCGCGAAGAAAATTTGAAAAAGGAGTTGGCAGAATTCCAAAGTGGTCGCGCGGAAATTGCAGCGGCGGTGGATGAAACGGTTCGCAATCGTTACGAGCGGTTGTTGAAAAGCAAGGGCGACAACGTGGTCGTGGGTATTAATCACGGCGTTTGCGGCGGCTGTCACATGAAATTGCAGGCGCAGTTGCTCGTGTCGTGCAAAGCGCACAAGGAACTTGTGACCTGCTCAAACTGCGGACGGATCCTTTATTACACGCGTGACATGGAATTGGCCGTGGCGGAATAAATCTAAATTACTATGGACACATCCGGCTACATTCTTGTGCGTCCGGCCAAACGTGACCAAGCATTAAAAGATTTTGCAGCTTATATATTTCATTGGTTTGAAATACCAAACTTCAAAGAAGAATGGGTTGGCAAAGGAGCAGAAGTGCAACATTTTGCCGGTTCAGCCGTGGGCATTGAAATAACAATTTCTGAAAACCCTTTCAACCATTACATGGAAGCTTACAAGAAAAAAGGATTAGAGAAATACAATTTCTTAATTCATCTATTTCCAAAAGGCACTAGAGCGTATCTCATAAATGTCTCAAGAGGATGATTACCGCCGCCAAATGAACAAACCCTTGAAAATTCTCCGCGTGG